>Ga0209408_1000463_pt1 | contig 31253 bp, 27 predicted proteins | sample AD_UKC107_MetaG_FD_184422 | JGI IMG/M metagenome (GOLD analysis project Ga0209408, IMG submission 184422) | Active sludge microbial communities of municipal wastewater-treating anaerobic digesters from Hong Kong - AD_UKC107_MetaG (SPAdes)... | ecosystem: Engineered > Bioreactor > Anaerobic >... | reverse complement strand
GATAACCCCTTCCCGGGTTATCTGAAGCTCAGGATGGGCCAGCCCCTTTCCGTGGCCACCTTCCTGAGTTCCTCGGTGGGCTCCACGGCATGGGCGTGACCCACGAGCTCCAGCAGGGGGATGTCAGCCTGGTGGTTGCCGTAGGCATATGATGCCTGCAGGTCTATACCGAGCTCGTCTGAAAGCTTTTTCGCATGGTGGCGTTTGTGGCTGTCCGTGCAGATGGGCCCCCGGGTCTTTCCCGTGAGGATGCCGTCCGGTCCGACCTCGAGGTCGGTACAGATGAGGTGGTCGAACCCCAGATCGATTGCCACGGGTCTCAGCAGGTACCTGAGGCCGGCGGAGACAAGGACCAGGATGTTACCCCTGGCCTGGTGGTCCCGGACACGGTTCACGATGTTGGGGGCCAGATGGGGCTTTAGGACATCTCGGTAGTAGTCCTGCGCCCCGGCCTCGAAGGGGGCGAAGGCCTTGCCCCGATAGAAGCTGATGAGGATCCTGGCCATGGCCTCGTCGCTGAGGAGGTGACGCTGGTAGAGGAGGTTGGCCGACATGACCTTCAGGATATAGGGGAGGGTGACGAGCCCGCGCTCCCACAGGTAGCGGATGCCGAGCCTCGGGCTCTCCACGTCGATGAGGGTTCTGTCGAAGTCGAAAAACGCCCCAGCCGGTGCCGCTGCCATGCATGCCTCCTGCTGCGCCTTCTCCCCTGACGGGAGACCGCACATCCTGACGGCACGGTACTATGATATGCGCGAAAAGGAAAGGAATGAACGTTTTCCCCTGAAGCGAACGCGCACCATTGAACCGGACGGAGGAGACCCTACATATACCCTGTAAACAGTCGGAGACCGACAGGGGGCAACCATGAAGCATCCTATGCGCAAGGCCGTCAAGCTCGTGGCCGATCCGGCTCAGGAAGAACACCGGACGGGCAGGCCGGACGACAATGACATCCACGCCCTCGACGCGGAGCTCCTCGATGCCTATTCGCGGGCGGTAGTGGCCGTGACCGAGCAGGTGAGCCCCGCAGTGGTGAGCATCCAGGCGGGTGCCGTACGGCAGGGAGGCGATCCCGACCAGTCTGCCTCGGGATCCGGGGTGATCTTCGCCCCGGACGGCTACATCCTCACCAATGACCATGTGGTGCACGGCGCCGGAAACATCAGGATAACGCTCATCGACGGGAGCTCCATGGCGGCCCGTGTCATCGGCACCGATCCAGCCACCGACCTTGCGGTCATCCGCGCCGAGGCATCGTCCCTGGCCTGCTCGAGCCTGGGCGACTCGCGGCATCTCAAACCGGGCCAGCTCGTGATAGCCATAGGCAATCCCTTCGGGTTCAGGTTCACGGTCTCCACCGGCGTGGTGAGCGCGCTGGGGAGGGCGCTGCGGGGCAGCGACGGCAGGCTCATCGAGAACATCATCCAGCATACGGCGCCGCTCAACCCGGGGAACTCGGGCGGACCGCTCGTGGATTCCGCCGGGAAGGTCATGGGCATCAACACGGCCATCATCCCCATGGCCCAGGGCATCGGTTTCGCCGTTCCGTCCGGCACGGCCAGGTGGGTGGTCTCCCAGCTGCTCACCCACGGCAGGGTGCGCAGGGGCTTCTTGGGGATCGCGGCCCGCACGAGGCCGCTCAACCGGCGCCTCATGAGGTACCATGGGCTGCAGACCGACTCCGCCGCCGAGGTGCTTTCCGTAGACAGGGGAGGTCCTGCAGCCAGGGCGGGCATCCACATGGGGGACTTCATCGTGACAGCGGGCGGCAACGGCATCTCAGGCGTCGACGACCTCCACCGGTTCCTCTCCGAGTGGCCCATCGGGGAGGAGATCGTGCTGGGCGTCATCCGCAGGACCGAACGGATCGAGGTCCGCGTCGTCCCCGTGGATGACGGCCGGGGGCATGCCGGTTGAATTCAGAGGTGCACGGCTCACGGGGGACACTCATCCTGGAAAAGACATGACCTGCTCGGTCCGTTCATCTCTGTCTAAATTATGAATTATGGTGACACCATGTATGCATACAACATGATGTGTGGTGCAAAATATGCAGTCTCTGCTGGTAGATCAGGTCGGAGTTACTGCATTTAAAGCATTCTATCTTGTATCCAGTACCTTCCTGATAGTTTCAGCCAGCACTTTCTGTTGCAATGGTTTCATGAGATACTCTCGAATTCCTTTTGACTCTGCTCTTTCGGCCGATATATGCTCACTATAACCAGTACAAAGGATCACAGGAATATCAGGACGGACCTCCATAAACTTCTGAGCCAGCTTGTCTCCTGTCATGCCCGGCATTGTCATATCCGTAATGACCAAGTCAAATGTATCTGGAGTTGCTCGAAAGACTTCCAAGGCCTTTAAACTGCTATTCAGGGTGGTTACATCGTATCCCAGTTTGCCCAGCATCTTTTCAGCTATGCCGGTAAGAGCAGGTTCGTCATCTATATAGAGAATTCGTTCCGTTCCTGTAGGTAGAGATTCTTCCTTTGTGGGCTTAAGAGCTTCTGTCTTCAAAACAAGTTCAGGGAGGAAAATATCGAATGTTGTCCCCACACCAGGTGCACTCTTACAGGTGACGGCACCTCCATGGCTTTTCACTATACCGTGAACAACAGACAATCCAAGTCCCGTACCCCGGCCTAGTTCCTTGGTGGTAAAATAAGGTTCAAAGACCCGCTCCATGATCTCAGGAGTCATTCCATGGCCTGTATCACTGACGCTGAATCTCAAATATGGGCCGGGAGATAGATCAAGTCTGACTGCGCCCTCCTTTTCAATATGGGCTTTCTGCAAACTGACGGAAAGGATACCTCCGGTTTCATCCATTGCATGAGCTGCATTGGTACAGAGATTCATTATCAATTGATGGATCTGGGTGGGATCAGACATTACCAGGCCCGACTTGATTATATCGCTTCGAATATCGACTGTCGTAGGTATGACCGATCGAAGCATCTTGAGCGATTCTTTTATGAGAGTGGGAAGCTCCAATGGTAAATATTTGATTTCAGTCTTGCGGCTGAACGTAAGGATCTGGCTCACCAGGTTCTTGGCACGTTCGCTTGCCCTGATCACTTCGTTGATTTCAGCTATTGCTTTTTCTTGATCTGAAATATCCCCGAGGGCGAGTTCTGAATATCCGATGATGGCTGAGAGTATATTGTTGAAGTCATGAGCAATGCCGCCGGCCAATGTCCCTATGGATTCCATTTTCTGGGCTTGGGCGAGTTGGGCTTCAAGCTTTTTCTTTTCCTCCTCAACTTGTTTCCGCTCACTGATATCATATAAAATCCCATCTATTCCCGAAAGGTTGCCGTCCTTGTCGGAATAAATCTGGCTGTTTGTAGTAACAAATATTGGTTTACCGTTATCTCTGCGCCTCAAGGTTACTTCGTAATTTCTTATTTTACCTGCTTTCTTCAAAGCTTCAATAAATATTTGCCTTTCTTCAGGATGATAATAAAAATCCCTGCCGACATTTAACCCGATTATTTCCTCTGTTGAATTACATCCGAGCAAATCCGGGGCAGAGGGGCTTACATAGAGTATATTCCCATTAATGTCGGCGCGGTAAATGACATCCTGCATATTATCAACCAGTGTCCTGTATTTTTCTTCACTTTGTATCAATAGTTCTTCAGCCTTCTTGCGCTCGGTAATATCACGGGTGATACCAATGATTCCCCTGATACCTCCCTCTTCATGATAGATTATATTCACTGTTACTTCTGTCCAGACAGTTGATCCATCCTTTTTGATTTGTTCAAGCTCAAAGGTCTTTGACCAGTTGGACTCATGTCGTTGTCCACTTTTCTCAAAGAGCAGTTCCTCTTCCAGCATTCTCATCGCTAAATTGTATGATTCAGGCGTGAGAGTCTGATCAAGCCTCTGTTTGATAGCATCATCCACGCTGAATCCTCTCAGGAGTTTGACAGAAGGGCTCATATATGTGAAACCGGCATTGAGGTCATACGTCCAGATAACATCGTGGGCATTCTCGGCAATGAATCGATATTTGGACTCACTTATCTCGATTGCCTCTTCCATCCTTCGTTTGTCTGTAACATCTCGGATGCACTCGATTGACCCGATGACTTGTCCCGAAGGATCATATATGGGATGTGCCCACCCCGAAAGGAATCGTTTCTCCCCCTTCACCACCGGCACATCGGTTTCGCCGATGAGAAGATCCCCACTGCGTTTGATGTGATAGTATTTCTCTTCCACTTCTTCCTTGGGCAAGAGTACAAGATCGACCAGGATCGGTCTTCTCTCTCCATAGAAGGGGACAGCATATTCATAATCTCCCTTCCCGATCATCTTGGCTGCACTGTACCCTGTCATCTGTTCCATAGCCTTATTCCAGGCCGTTATCTTACCCTGCTTATCTATGACCAGGGTCGCATCGGGAAGGAACTCAATGATGTCGGATAAGTGCTGCTCAGATTCTATGAGGGCTTCCTCCATCCGTTTACGATTGGTGATGTCACGGGCTGATGTGATGACAGCAGCAATCCTGCCTTGGGCATCTGTTTCAGGAGCAACAAGCCAGTCCATCCAGGCGCCATTCGGCAGCATGAACTCTATCCTGTTCACGTCACCTGTTTCGAACACCTTATTCAGTGCATTCTCCCACAAGACACAAAGGTGTTCGGGGAAACCAAGTTCACGATGGGTCTTGCCAATGAAGAGTTCAGGTTTTATTCCGGTCACATGTTCAACCCTGGGGTTCACATACAGGTGTCGGTGTTCATGATCGAAGCGCATGATTGTATCGGTGGAGCTCTCTGCCAGGGACCTGAACATCCTCTCGCTTTTTTGTAATGCCTCTTCAGCCTGCTTGCGGTCAGTGATGTCGATCACCTGGATGGTGGTTCTGACTTTACCCAGCGAATCAGTGTAGACAGCACTCCGCACCTCCCCGATGCGGTTTGAGCCATTTTTATGAAGAAAGGAAAACTCGTAATGTGACTGGACGTTTTCCCCCCTCTGGCGGCGTCGGAAAAGATCTGTCACCAGGCTCACACTTTCTTCGGTGAGAGGGAAAGTGAATATTTGACCTACCATTTCCTGGTCTGTGTAGCCGGCGATACGACAGAATTCTTCGTTCACATAGGTGTACTTCAAAGTATCGTCTATGATAGCTATCCCAACGAGGGATTTCTCGACAACGGATCTGAATTTTTCCTCATTCTCGCTGAGGACCCTCTGTATTTCAATTTTTTCTGAAATATCACGCACCATGGAGAGGACACACGGTTCGCCTCCGATCTTAACAATACGCGCCGATATTTGACCGGTTTTGATAACCCCTTCCTTGCTGCGGAAGCGATACTCCTCTTTTTGAAGTTCTCTCTTCGTGCGGAGGACCTCAGCCATTCGATCACGATCGGCGGTATTGACCCATATTCCAAGGTCAGAGGCTGTCTTACCGATGGCCTCTTCCCTGGTGTAACCCATCTTCCGGGTGAACTCCTCGTTGATGTCAATGTAAATGTCATCACTGGCCCGGTTGATGGTCATAACGTCGGGGCTCATCCTGTATACCCGCGAGAATTTTACTTCACTCTCCTTGAGGGCATGCTCAGCCTGCTTATGTTTGGTGATATCTTGAGCGATTCCCAGAATAAATAACGGGGTCCCTTGTGTATCCTTAACGATCCGGGCACTCAATGAAACCCATAAAGTGCTCCCGCCTTTTTTGTACATCTCCAATTCAAAACCGGTAAATTCACCCTTCTCTCGAAGGAGCCACAGGAAACGTTCCCCTTCTTCAGGATGAACGGCAAAGGTCGCTCCGGGGAGAATATGCCCAACCATTTCTTCGGGGGAAGCATAACCGTGCATGCGTGCGAGGGCCGGGTTAACGCGCTTGATATATCCATCTAACCCTGTAAGATAGATGCCAACCGCGGCATTCTCAAAGAAAGTTTGATAGAGAATTTCAGATCCGATGTGTTTCCCGGCAAGAAGATGAAACCGGGAATGATTCTCCAAGATAACGGCTAGGATGCCCACGGCTTTTCTCAGCAGGGCTTGATCCTGTCGGGATAGATTCTGCAGGGAAACATGCAGATAACCATGGATGCTCTGGCGGGTGGATATTTCTATCGTGTTCGTAATATCTGGTCCGGCAACCCTGCTGAAGCTTATGGCGCCATTGGGCCAGAGAAGATTCATGCTGGTAATAAACCGGTCCAGTATTTTCGATTCATCCTCAAGTCCGGACAGTTCGTGGAGAAGTTCTAAGAGGTCATATTCCATGTAAAATCTCTTCATTCTCTTATAGAATTCGAAAGGGCCTATACTTTTAAATAGCAGGCAACGTTATGGTGTCAATCGCAAACCAGTAGCTTTGTATGTGCGATTTGAAATTTTCTGTATCAAACAATGTGGACTGGAAATTATGATTGCGAGCCAGTTGCGATTAATGTGGGCTTCGTTGAGTTTAATTGAGTGGAAAATTGTCTTGATTGTGAGCCGCTAAATGTAACTCTAGGTTATATCTTATAATATCCACTAGAGATTTTAACTCATACGTTCTTCTTTGCCAGGACCGACGATTTTGGGGCAATTCATACCTGTTCATGGCATGAACGTCTCTGGGGGAGAGCAGCCCGCACCGCTTTGCAAGAAGAAGGACCGAACTCCCGTTTTTTCCAATGCTTGTAATTTTTCTCGGATCGATATAAAAAAATGACCTTCTGAACACACGGGCTGCCGCCGCTGGGTTTTGACACACAAGAGAAGGAAGAGATTTCTCATGAAAAAAAGGAAGCTCACGAGCCGGAATCTCCATGCCATGGAAACAAAAGAGCGAATATTCCAGGTGGCCTCACAGTTGATTCTCAAGAAGGGCTTCGATAACGCAACCTTGGAAGAAATCAGCAATAAGGCGGGAGTATCCAAGGGACTTTTTTACCACTACTTCAAATCCAAGACAGACCTGATCATTGAGAGCTACAGCCTCATTGACTCTGAGTTCGAGCAGGAATTGAAGGGCCTGGATGCAGACACCACCCCCCTGGATAAAATCCTCCTCACGGTCAATACGATGGCGCGGCATGCAAAACAGCGGGGGCTGGATGCTGTCAGGCAGATCTACAAGGGTCAGCTGGATGCCGCGACCGCTTCGTTCATCAGCAAGAAGAGGCCTTTTTACCGGACGATTCGTGAAGCCGTTGCCGCCTTGCAGGACCAGGGCGCCATCAGCAGCGAAATACCACCTGACGAGTATGCCGATTGCCTCATGACCTGTGCGAGGGGCGTGCTGTATGACTGGTGTCTGCATAAAGGCAGATACGATATTGAGAAGAGCATGGACACGTACTTCCGAAAGATAATTCTGCCGGGGCATGCCGCGAAGGATACATGATCGCTCCTCAAGAGACACCCCTTCTTCATCCCCCCGTCCTCTCATGTCCTGTCTCGAACCCTCTCCGTCACACCTTGGCCATCTCTTTGGTTGAACGCGGTCAATGAACGTGGTATAAAAAACTGAAACCTGAACCCGACAGGGCGGGGTCGGATAGTACAACCGGGGAAAACAACCGCGACCAGCATATGCATGATCCCGGTCTCTTCTTGTACCCGGTTTCCGGAGAAACTGAATGATTGACGCCTGAGCGGATGTGAAGGAGGGATAAAATGGATCCGAACACAGTGTACGACTACCCGAGCAACTTGGTCGATTTATTCGAGCAGAGTGTAAAAGACTTTCCGGATATCAGGTTTTTCGGCGTGAAGAATCCGGAAACAGGAACATATGAATGGCTGACCCGCAGACAGATTGCCGGGAGGGTCGACAATCTCCGGGGCGCTCTGAAGAAGCTCGGCTTGTCCAAGGGAGACAAGGCCGGTATCATCATCAACAACTGCGTTGAATGGTTCGTGTGCGAGCAGGCCGTCCACGGGCTGGGTGCGGCATTCGTTCCCATGTACCTGCAGGAGCTCCCCAAGATGTGGAAGTACGTCGTCACCGATGCGTCGGTAAAATTCCTCTTCGTCCGGGACGGCTCCGTCTTTGAAAAGGTCAAGGACTACAAGCAGGAGATCCCCACTCTCAAGGATATCTTTATCATTTACGGCGAGGGGGAAAACAGCCTGGCCGCCCTGGAGGAAATGGGCAAGAGCAACCCCGTTCCTTCGGTAAAGCCCCACTGGTCGGATTTGGCGCATATCATCTTCACGTCCGGAACCACGGGCGACCCCAAGGGCGCCATGATCTCGCACGGGAACGCCACCTGGGCCGCCCGGTCCAGCATCGACACATTCGATCTCGACGAAACGGCGCAGGTAATCTCGATACTGCCTTGGGCGCACGTCTATGGACAAAACTGTGACCTGCACAACTACATGTATTTCGGGGGCGGGATCGCCTTTGTCGAATCTCTGGAGAAATTTATGCAGAATGTCCAGGAGTCGAAACCCACCGCGATCAACGGTGTTCCGCGCATCGTTACCAGAATTTACGACGCCGTCATGCAGGGCGTGAACGCGGACCCGGTGAAAAAGCAGTTTTTCGACGCGGCCCTGGCGGAAGCGGCCAAAAATAGGGGCCTGACCGAGAAGACGAAGGAGTTCAAGGAGCTCGATGAGCTGGTCTTTTCCAGGGTCCGCGCCATCTTCGGCGGCAACCTGCAGTTCATCGTCACCTCCAGTTCGCTGCTGAAGCCCGAGATCGCCCGGTTCTTCCACGATATCGGCCAGCCTACCTACGACTGCTACGGCATGACGGAATCCTCGGGCGGCATCACGCTGAACTGCCCAAAATACGGCAACAAGCTGGCGACCGTGGGCAAGCCGCTCCCACACACGCATGTCGTGATCGACAAATCCCGCGTGGGGGAAGACAGCTTCGACGGCGAGATCTGCGTGTACGGGCCCCAGATCATGATGGGTTATCACAACAAACCCGCGCTGAACGCAGAGGTCATGATGCCGGACAAGTGGAACGGCTTCACGGGCATCCGCACGGGCGACCGCGGCTGGTTCGACGAAGACGGGTTCCTGCATATCACCGGCCGCTTCAAGGACGAATACAAGCTGGCCAACGGTAAGTATATCCATCCTGAAAGCATCGAAAACGAGATCAAGCTCCTTCACCATGTTGCCAACGCGACCGTCTACGGAGAGGGGAAAGATTACAATGTCGCGGTGATCGTGCCGGAATTTGCCGCCCTGAAAGGCGATCCGGAGACAAAGGGATGGGTGAAGGACACACTGGAGGAAACGCTGCAGAGCGAAGAACTGAAGGACCACCTGTCGAAACTGATCATCGCGCATGTGCGCAAGTCGTTCGGCGGGTATGAAGTGCCGCAGAAGTTCCTGTTCATTGCTGAAGACTTCACCGTGGCCAACGGCATGCTGACCCAGACCATGAAACTCAAGAGAGCCAATGTGCTGAAGAAGTATAAGGAACAGCTTCTGGCCCTTTATTGAGGGGGATATGGACGTGCTTCCCTAGAAAGACACAACAAGGACGACCGCCACCGAAGATGGTGTCGTATCGCCCCGGCCGATTACTCGATACCTCTAAGGCCCCCGTCCCTTACAAGGAATCCCTGCCCATGCAGAGAATTGCCCGGTATCAACCGTGGAGGCTGAATATTTCTATTCGATCGTAATCAAGTCAAGTGGGTATTTCGTAAAGACTTCCGCTTTTCCGGGCTTGACGCACACGACGTATTCCAGTGCGAATACGCCGCAATTGGTCTTGAAATCGAAGATATGCGCACAGGGAACGATCATGACATTTTCCTCAAGGATATAGTCGTCGTCGTGGCAAAAGGTCGGGGGCAGATGGCCTGTGCCGATACCGTGCCCGAGAGGAACGGATCCGATATCCGGATAGCCGCCCTCTTCGAGACGGCTGAGATACCATTTCTCGATTTCCCTGGTGCTCGCACCGGGCACGAACATAGTGTTCAATTCCTCTATGACCGGCCTGATGAAATCGACCATCTTCATGTAGTCCTTTGATTGTTTCCCGAACGCGAGCGTCCGGAAGCTGTCGGTACGGTACTCATCCCAGACAGGATGCAGATCGTAATAGATCCGGTCTCCGTTCACCAGGATTCTGTCGGTCGGCAGATGATCGCCGTAGCCCATTTGGGATGTAAAGAGACATTGATTCGGTGAATAGTAATAGGAGGCGCCAAGCCTCCGCATTTCAATCTCGGCATGGCCGATCAGTTCCGCCTCGGTGACTCCGACCCGTACGTTCTCAAGGATCTTTCTGGTACCTGCATCGGCGATGGCGCAGGCGCGGCGGATCAGTTCCAACTCCTCAGCGTCCTTGCGCATCATGACGGTGTTGATCATCCTTTCGCCATCCACGATGGATGCATCAGGCAGATTTCTGGCAAGGTGGTCGTACATCAGGTATGCAATGGACGGCATTTCCACGGCGATCACCTTGTTGTGGCATTCACGCTCCTGAAGGATCGTGACAACGGTGTCCAGAAAGCTTACAGGCTCTATTCCGGCATACGCGGGCATCCAGAAACGGATGTCCCTGATGTAGCCCTCCGTAATGAGTCTTCCCATTTCCGCAAGCGAGACAAGGAGCGTGGGCTCTTCGGTTGCCCACACGAACAAGCAGTTCCCGAGGTTGAAGTCGTTGTGGTACGTTCCGGCAACATAGGAGTACTTCTGCTGATGCGTCAGGATCAACACATCGATTCCCTCTTTCTGCATCGCCTGCCTGACTTTTTCTGCATTCTTCCTGAAGAAGGAGTAGTTCATTGTGCAGTTTCCTCCACTATGGTTCGATTTTACATACCCCTCGCAGGGTCGACACACTGTTACGAGCGTTGAGTCAAGATCCTGTTAACGAAGTGCAGTTGATAAGAGCTTTCTAGGGAAAACCGTATAGGGAACAGTAACTTGTGTCAAGTATTGTTCTCTAGGCCGTGAGGAGGAGCAGTTGTCTCGGCAACAATTCTCATTGTTTCAAGCATGGAATCCTCGTTCGGGAAGACAAGTGCAGGGAGCCTGATGGGAGTTTGTGGGGGGACCCTCGGTATGCGCACATAATGATTCCGTTCTCCCCGCCCCATCCTGATCTTCCGCTGCGCCTGTTGAGATTTTACAGTTTGACTGGGATTCCTTTGTGTGCTAGGCACGTTGCCAATGAGTACAGACGACAGCCCAGGTAAACGAGGAATATAATCCGTCCCCGGTGCAGGTCATCCTGCCTGGGGCCGGGCAAGGATGATTGCGCCGAACCGTAAGGAATCCGCTTTTTCCTTCTCGAAATCGCGCAGTCAGGCTTCACGAGGTGCGTGTATGCGGAGAGACTATCGGCTCGCAGACGGCAAGATCGTAGGAAGTACGGACAACACAGGCCAGATCCAGGTTTACATCAACCCCGATACCGAGGAGAAGCGGTACCTCATTCACGAACTGGGCGTTGACGAGCATACCCTGAACTCCTCCCTGGACCCCGACGAGATATCGCGTCTCGAGTTCGAGCCCAACCACGTGGCCCTCATCTTCAAGATGCCCAAGAGCTATTCCGGGGAGGACCAGCTCCTCTTCAGGGTCTGCTCCACGGGTGCATTCCTCTTCAAGGACAGGCTGGTGCTGGTGGTTTCCGAAGACGTGCCCATCTTCGAAGGGAAACAGTTCATCCGGGTCCCCTCGCTGAACAGCCTGTTCCTCAGGGTGATCAACCGTTCAGCCCATCATTTCATGGAGCATCTGAGGGTCATCAACCTCCTCACCGAAGAGCTCGAGGACAGGGTGAACACCTCCATGGAGAACAAGTACCTCCTCAACCTCTTCACCCTGGGAAAGAGCCTCGTATACTACCTCAATGCGATCAACTCCAATGCCATCGTGAACGCCAAGATCAAGAACAATATCGGCAAGATCGGTTTCGATACCGAGGAGGCCGAGTTTCTCGATGACATCATGGTGGACAACAACCAGTGCTACCGGCAGGCGGAGATCTACTCCAACATCCTTGCGAGCCTCATGGATGCCCGGGTATCCATCGTGAACAACAACCTCAACATCCTCATGAAGACCCTGAACATAATCATCCTGTGCATCATGCTGCCTTCCCTGGTGGTGAGCGCCTTTTCCATGAACGTCCACATCCCGCTGCAGCAGAATCCGTTCGCCTTCTGGATCATCATGGGACTTTCCCTCGCTTCGGCACTTGTGGTCGCGGCCTTCTGGAAGTTCAAGAAGCTCTAGAGAGGTCGACGCACTCGAGATACTCCGGAAAAAACCCGAACCTGCCTCGTACAAGGCGTCGTGAGATACCCGACGGGGGCGGGCCCCCGACGGTCATGCGGCAGACCCGAGGAGAACCGTCAGGACTGCCAGTAGATGCGGCCGCTCTCGTCCTGGGATCTTTTGATGTATTCCCTGCGCGCCTTGTCGGTGGATGAGTACAGCTCCTCGGGGAAGAGGGCCACGTGCCGGTTGCACTGCGGATTGGGACACGTGCCGCTGTACTGCGAAATGGCCGAGGAAGAGAGCTGTACAAAGAACTTGGACCTGCAGCGGTCATGGCCGAAGAGTGCCACCTTTGTCGCTTCTTTCATACCTGTTCTCCTATCCTCTGAACCTTACTTTACTTTTATTCATAGGATCATTTTTATGCTTGTCAATACCGTATGACAAAAAAATGCAAGAAAAATTCCTGCACTGGATTGCAGCGGCGACGCATACCGGCTCCGGATAAGGCTTTGCAGCCACATGCCATGAGCGGTCACTGATGTGACATAAAGTGCCGTGCACACCGTTTCCACGCCGGCCACGGGGTGTTTTCACAATAAATTCATCAACAGTTCACGCAGGATTCATAATGATAGTGTATTCTTCCGATAAGAAGCCCCAGGGAAGGTTGGTATATGAAATCGACCGGACTTCATCTCAAGGCACTGCAGAGACCCGGGAGGGTCCTGCGCGGCATGTACCTCATACTCCTGACCAGGGATACCTATGGATACAACTCCGTATGGGAGAGGATCTACCGGTTTCTCGTCAAGGTGCCGCCAGGACCGAAACAGACGGGCAGCTCCCGGCGGCGCATGCTCTTCGATCGTCCGTGACGGCAGGATATCCCGATGCGATGTGAGGGGAGGATGGGTATGAAACGCAGCGGCGGCTGGATGCGGGATCTTGCATTCCACTACGAGACCATGAGGGCCGCATATCCCGACGAGAACCTCGTGATCGTCATGGACATCGACGGCACCATCATCGACGAGAGGCATCTGGCCAGGTCCATCCTGCAGGCCTATGACCGGGAGCATGGGACACGATACTCCACAAACCTTTCCCCCGGAGGCATGGTCTTCTCCCCTGATAATACATGCGGCATCCTGAAGGGCTTCCCCCTGACCCCGGACGTCAGGGACGAGATCGCCGGCTGGTGCATGGACGGATTCTGGTCCAGCGCTTCCGTACCCGGCTCCCACAGGCCGTTGCCCGGGGTACTGGACGTCATCAGGTGGTTCCAGCTCCAGCCCCGGACCGCTGTCGGTCTGAACAGCGCCCGGCCCGAGCGCCTGCGCAGGGAAACCCTGCAGGTGCTGAACGCCCTCGGGGAGGAATACCATGTACGGTTTGAAGACGACCTCGTATGCATGAACACGGGCATCGGGGTGCCCCAGGGAAAGATCGATGGCATCCGTCGCCTCCAGGCACGGGGATACCGTGTCGTGACCATCATCGACAGCGATAGGGACAATCTCGATGCCATGGCGCGGATCGATGCCAAAGGAGAGATCCTGTTCCTCCATGCGGATGGAATGCCCGGCTCATTACCCTTAAGGGAGGAACGGAAATCGCTGCTGGGGAAGTACTACGACCTCACCGAGCTCATCACCCGCAAGCGCCTGCCGCGGCACATAGAGTTCGCCTGGCATGGCGTGGATGACGAGGACATCCTCAGGCAGTTTCTCATCTCATCGGTGTCATGGGCCGAGCTCCATGTGCGCCGCCATGCCGGGGGCACAGACCTGGTCCTGAGGAGAAGGCCCTATGCCCAGGTGCCGCCCCGGCAGGGCGAGAATCCCGCCAGGCTGGGCGACTTCCTGGATATCCTTAACGACGCGGGCAGGGGAGTGAAGCTCGACCTGAAGGACCCCGGCCTGACTGGCAGCGCCCTCGATCTGCTCAAGGCAGTCGGATTCACCGACGACCGGGTGTGGATCACCGTCGGCATGGAGGAAGTGGTCCGGGGTGCATTGAAGCCCGTCCTGGATGCCTTTCCCGGGTCAGTCAGGCAGTGCCCGGTGGATGGTCTGTCCCCGATGCTCAACAACGCTCCCGGCGAGGCTCAGAGATACCTCGGCATGCTCTCACGCAGGGGGATCGACAGGTTCTCGGTTAACTGGCGTACGCCGGGCAGCCGGAGGATGATCGTCCGGCTGCAGAACTGGGGATACGAGGTGAACATCTACGATGTCCCCGACCTGGAGGCCTTTCTCCAGGCCGCCCTCCTGATGCCCAGGTCGCTGACCTCCTACTTCAACTTTCCCAAGTGGTTCTACACCGGCCGGAGCGATGGAGGGGAGCGGCGCGTCAGGGAGAGCGCAGTCCATCCCATGTCCTGAGGCGGGTCCGGCTTCCGCCGTATGTGTGGTTGCCAGCAGGTCAGATGCTCCAGTTATAGATGCTCCGGAACTCTTTCTTGAGTATGCCTCTGAAGCTCGGGTGTGCGATGGAGATGAGGGCCTTGGCCCGGTCCGGTACTGATCTGCCGCGTAAATCCGCAATACCGTATTCCGTCACCACATAGTGGATGTCGCTCCGGGTGGTCGTAACAACAGCCCCTGTGTTCAAACTAGGGACGATGCGCGAAATCTTCCCGCCCGCCGTGGTGGAGTGGAAGGCGAGGATGGAGCGGCCGCCCTTGGACCACGCGGCGCCCCGGACGAAATCCGCCTGGCCCCCCGTGGCGCTGAATTGCTTGTGCCCGATGGACTCGGAGGCCGCCTGGCCGGAGAGGTCCACCTGGAGGGTCGAGTTGATGGAGACCATGTTGTCGTTCCGGGCGATGACGGCGGGGTTGTTCGTGATGTGCACGGGGTACATCTGCACCATGGGGTTGTTGTGCACGAACCGGTAGAGCTTTTCGGTGCCCAGGAAGAAGGTGGCCACCATCTTGCCGGGGTGGAAGTTTTTCCGGGCGCAGGTGATGACACCTGACTCGACGAGATCGACGACCCCGTCGGAGAACATCTCGGTGTGAATCCCTAAGTCCTTCTTGTGTTTGAGCAGGCCCAGGATGGCGTTCGGCATGGCGCCGATGCCCAATTGCAGGCAGTCGCCGTCCCTGATGAGCTCGGCGCAGTAGCCGCCGATCTTCTTGTCCACGCCGGTGATTTCGGGTGGCCGCATGGGAACGGGTCTGGAGTCGCACTCCACAATGTAGTCGATGTCGGATACGTGGATGAATGAATCGCCCAGGGTCCTGGGCATATGGGGGGTCACCTCTGCGATGACCAGCTTTGAGCTTTCCGCAGCGGGCTTGGTGTAGTCCACCGATACCCCGAAGGAGCAGAACCCTTCCTTGTCCGGTGCTGATACCATGCACAGGGTCACATCCACGGGCAGGATCTTCTCGACGAAGAGCCTCGGTATCTGGCTGAAATGAGACACGGTGAAGACGGCCCTCCCGTCGTGGATGGCCTTGCGGGTGGTGGCGCCGGCGAAGAGGGAGTTGTGGATGAAGTGGCCCTCCATCTCCGGCATACAGTACTCGGATGCACCCATGGAATCCATGTCTATGATTTCCACATCCCTGTAGGCATCCTTATGGTCAACGAGGGTCTTCAGGAGCAGCTCGGGAGAGCCGCCTAAATGGCCGACCACTACACGGTCACCGCTCTTGATGTGCCCCACCGCCTCAGAAGCACTCACTACCTTGCTTTTGTATGTCTCTCTCCAACGTTTCATGGCGTGCTCCTTATCCACGGTCCCGTTGCATCAGTGGTCGGCGATGGAAAAAGCGCATCGCAAGACCCTGTTCACTGCGGAGCAATATCGATCTGGTCGGACAGCTCGCTCTGAGGTTATGTGCATGAGCTGCATTGTCACGAGGAAGGTATGTTATAAAGAAAATGAACCTTGCAGGCAAGAAGTTCCTGATTGCCACGGCGCGTGCAACAGCGGTGCCCTTGGGGAAAGATGCAGGATATGATCGGGGGATCTTCGTTACGGTCGGGGCGGTGTCACTGATCAAGAGTTTCCCGTACTTTTGATGCCATGTCCTTCAGGGAAAACGGTTTCGGGAGGAAATGCACTCCTTCCTCCAGGATCCCCTGGCGGGCAATCACGTCCGCCGTGTATCCCGACATGTACAGACATTTCATCCCGGGCTTGACCGAGCCGATCCGTTCAGACAGTTCCTTTCCGTTCATGTCCGGCATGACCATGTCGGTCAGCAGCAGGTCGATGGTTTCCTCGTTATCCCCGGCATACCTGATTGCTTCACCCGGATCTCTGAAGGCCAGGACCCGGTATCCCAGCCGTTCAAGCATTATCCTGCTGAGTTTCAGGACCGCCTCCTCATCCTCCACGATCAGGACCGTCTCATTACCCCCTTCCACAGCCTTCTCTTCTTCCCTGTCGTAGTCTTCTTCCAGGTTCTCGGATTTGTACCGCGGGAGGTGGATCTTGAATGTCGTACCTTGCCCCAGCTCACTGTACACGTTGATGAACCCTCCATTCTGCCTGACGATGCCGTAAACCGTGGCCAGCCCGAGGCCGGTCCCCTGGCCTTCCTTCTTGGTCGTAAAAAACGGTTCGAAGATGTTGGTCAGGACCTCTGTCTCCATTCCACATCCATTATCGCTTACCGTGAGCACGGCGTATTCATCAGGAATGCAATCCGGATGGGCGGAACAGTACTTTTCATCACATGCCTCATTGGAGGTCTCGATAACGATCCTTCCGTTGGTTTCTATGGCATCCCGGGCATTAACCATGAGATTGGCCAGGATCTGGTCCAGCTGGGAGGGATCGATCTTCACCTTCCAGACCCTGTTGCCCGGTACCCATGCAAGGGTGATGTCCTCGCCGATAAGCCTCTGGAGCATCTTGAGCATGCCCGACACCATGTCGTTCAGATCCACTACCCTGGGGTTTGCGGTCTGCTTGCGCGCAAACGCCAGCAGTTGGCGGGTCAGGTCCGCCGAACGGGTCCCTGCGTTCAGGATCTCCTCCAGGATCTTGTGAATGGGTCCGGAGCGGTCGGCGCTGTCCATGGCCAACTCCGTGTTCCCGATGATCACGCTGAGCATGTTGTTGAAGTCATGGGCGACGCCGCCTGCCAGCTGCCCGATGGCCTCCATCTTCTGGGACTGGAAGAGCTGGAGCTCCAGCTTGTGGCGTTCATTCTCGAGTCTTCTCTGCTCGGTGATGTCCTGCAGGCTGAATATGATGTTCTCTTCACCCGCGATCCTGATGTGGCGGGCCGAATAGATGCCGCTGCGCATGGTCCCGTCTTTGTGCCTGAACTGGAATTCCCGCTGCAGGACATCCCTGCCTGCCTGCAGTTCGCCCACCAGACATGCCCGATCCGCAGGATCGGCCCAGAAGTTCACCTCCAGGGAGGTTCGTCCGAGGACCTCCTCCCGTTTCCATCCGGTAAGCTCTTCGAATCCCATGTTCGTGTCGATGATCAGGCCGTCCGCCATCCGGGTGATGGATATGCCGATGGGGGCCGTCATGAAGACCTTGGTGAACTTTTCTTCGGATTGGCGGGACCGTTCCTCCGACCTCTTGCGCTCGCTGATGTCCCGGCATACCAACACGAGGCCGAAGGGCGTGCCATCCTCGTTCTTGAGGACGGCACCGTTCAGCTCGAACGGCGCCTTCCTTTCGTCTTTCATGATCAGCTGGTATTCGTACGGCCCCGGCCTGCCTTCCATCATGACCGATGTGTCCCGGGCCGCCCTGTCCTGTTCTTCCGGGGCGACGAACATGAGCATGTTCCGGCCGATCAGTTCCTCCCGGCTGTAACCGCTGGTCTTGATGGTATCGTCGTTCACGAACAGGATCTTCCCCTCGAGGTCGGTGCGGACGACGACGTCGGGGATGGTGTCGACCAGCCTGGAATACAGTTCTTCGCTTTTGCGCAGCGCCTCCTCGGCCTGCTTACGTTCGGTGATGTCCATGAGGGATGCGATGCTCACCTTGGTCCCGGGGATCATACCTATGGTCAGGATGATGTCCCTTGTCCCCCCCTGACGGGGATGGAAACGGAACTCATAGGACTCGGGGGCGGAGCCTGTCTCTTTTCTCCTCAGCTCATGGTACCGCCTCATCCTCTCCACGTCTTCCCTGTCGGCGGTTACGGTCCAGCTCATTTTGCCTTCGATTTCCTGCTTGGAGTACCCGGAGAGCTTCTCAAAGTTCGAGTTCGCCAGCAGGATAGTGGTGTCCTCGGCCAAGAGTACGGATGCGTTGCCGGTGTGCTCGAAGATGGCGCGGTATCGCTCCTCGCTCTCCCTGATTGACTGTTCCCCTCTCTTGCGCTCGGTGATCTCCCGTCCTTCGGGTATCAGCATCGTGACCTTGCCTGCATCGTCCTTGACTGGTTTCAGGGTGAAGTCGAAGTCATGGATCGTACCGTCGGCTGCAGGGTGTGTGGCCTCGAATCGTACCAGCTCGCCGCCGGCGGCCTTCCTGACGGCCTCCCGGAGACGACGCTGCATGTCAGTCGAGTGGGACCACCAGGGGGTTTCCCAGACGGGTTTCCCCACCACATCCGACATCCTGACCCCGGCGAACTCCAGTGCGGTCCGGTTGGACTCGAGCACCGTCCCGTCAGGGGCCAGGAGTCCGATGAGCCCGAAGGAAACATTGAAGATGGCCCGGAACTTCTGCTCGCTCTCGCGCAGCGCTTTCTCGGCACGCTTGCGCTCGGTTATGTCGAGCACCGTGGCACAGACGCCCAGCGACGGGTCCTTCGGGTCGAACGGGCTCAGGCTGAGCAGGACATCGATCACCGTCCCGTCCTTGCGTCTGATCAAGGACTCCTTCACTCCGAGGCCTTCCAGCCTCATCTGCTCGTACAGCTCCCTTCCGATGCGGAGAAACTCCTCCTCGTCCGGATAGAGGATGCGTGTGGGCATTCCCACCATCTCCTCCTCGGTGTATCCCGTGATCCTGCACAGGGCGGAATTCACCTGGATGAACGTGCGGTCCTCCAGCAGGGCCACCCCGGCAGGCGTGGCCGCCAGCAGGCTCTTCAGGACCGCCTCCCTGTCCTGGCTTGCCTCGGACGGATTCAGGGCAGGACGCTGTTCTTTTTTTCTTTCATCGCTCATAGTGGGCATCCCCGTCGTGCAGGCTCCCTTGATAAGATAGGTATCGGAAGGAACAAATCAATATAAAAAGTATTTTGTATGGTAATGTATGAGAAGATAACCCTGTGCCGTGATTCACCCCTCTGGAGGGTATCCCGCAATCGGTGTATAATGCACCGTAAATATCCCGAGGATTACCGTATGGGCAATGCTCCGTTCGATGTCGTGGTCGTGGGAAGGGCGTGCGTGGACCACCTCTGTGTGGTGGATGCCTTCCCCGCCGAGGATGCCAAGGTGCCGTTCTCCCTGAGGATCGTCGAGGGCGGGGGGCAGGGCGCCACCGCAGCCTGCTGCGCGGCCCGGCTCGGCGGCAGGGTGGCCTACGTGGGGTGTGTGGGGGACGACGGCGAGGGTGCCTTCTGCCTCCAGCGGCTCCACGCCTGCGGGGTGGACACCTCACATGTACGGGTGATACCCGGGGGGCACACCCCCATGGCCTATGTGTTCATCACCGCCCCCACCGGCAGGAGGACCATCATCTACGAGCCGGGCACGCTGCCGGCCGTGGAGTACGACGAGGGCCTCGCCGGGCTCCTGGCCGGAGCGAAGGCCGTTCTGCTGGGTCCCCAGGCCACGAACCTCGCCATCCATCTCAGGGGCCTCGGCGGTCTGCCGCCCATTGTCTACGACTGCGAGCGGTCCCGGCCCGGCCTGGAGGAGATGATGGCCGCGGCCGACTACTTCGTTCCCCCGAGCGCCTTCCTCCACCGCGGCGAGCTTCCCATCGAAGGTTCTTCCGAGTCCGAGAAGATCATCTCCCTTTCCGGCATGGTCTGCGGCCGCCTCATCGTCACTGACGGGGAGCACGGGGCGGTCTATCTGGACGGCGACGCCCTTGTCCGGGTGCCGGTGCCCCCGGTCGGCGTGAAGGACACCACCGGCGCGGGCGACAACTTTCACGGGGCCTTCGCCCTGGCCCTGAGCAGGGGGTTCGGGCTCGCCGAGGCGGTGAGGTTCTCCGTGGCTGTGGCGAGCCTCTCCTGCAGGGAGTACGGCGGCCGGGCGGGCATCCCGGACGAGGGGGAGGCACTGGAGGCCATGCGCGGCCTTGCCCCGGTGGAACTCTGAACCGATCTCCCGGCTCTGCTATGCTGCAAAATAACCGTGGAAAAATAGTGCACTAGGTCCCATTTCCCCAAAACCCTGTTTACTATTGTCGTATTATGAAGCCTACAAAAATGTCTTTCCCGGATGAAAATTTCGTTGCGAAAACGCACCTTTTAGTATAGACACACTTCGTCATTACAAGATCATCACATCACGGAGGGCTGCATGGATGGAGAAGCCGCCCATTGTCTGCTTACAGGGGGTGACCAAACGGTTTGACGACGTAAAAGCCGTCGACTCGTTAAGTCTCGACATCTACCAGGGGGAGTTCCTCACCCTCCTCGGTCCGTCCGGATGCGGCAAGACCACGGTGCTCAGGCTCATCGCAGGTTTCGAGACCCTGACCTCCGGTGAGATCTTCATGAACGGTTCTCGCCTGAACGGCACCCCTCCCAACAAACGCAACGTCAACACCGTGTTCCAGAGCTATGCGCTTTTCCCCCACATGAGCGTGTTCGAGAACATCGCCTTCGGCCTGCGCATGAAACAGCACGACACCAAGGCCATCAGGGGCCAGGTCATGGATGCCCTGGACATCGTCAAGATGGCCGGCCTCGAGCAGCGCATGCCTCACCAGCTCTCGGGTGGCCAGCAGCAGCGCGTGGCCATGGCCAGGGCCATCGTGAACAAGCCCCAGGTCCTGCTCCTGGACGAGCCCCTGAGCGCGCTGGACTACCGGCTGCGCCAGGAGATGGAGATCGAGCTCAAGCGGGTGCACCGCCAGCTCGGCATCACCTTCGTGTTCGTCACCCACGACCAGGAGGAGGCCATCAGCATGTCGGACCGCATCGCGGTGATGAACGAGGGCCGGATCGAGCAGATCGGCACGCCCATCCAGATCTACGAGGAGCCCGAGAACATGTTCGTCGCCAAGTTTGTCGGCGAGATCAACGTGTTCGAGGGCCGCGTGCGGGAGGTCAACAACGGCAGCGCGGTGGTGGACATCCACGGCGAGGCCTTCCCGGTCCAGAACCGCAAGAAGTTCGGGGTGGGCAGCGGCGTGAAGGTGCTCCTGAGGCCCGAAGACATCCAGGTCACCGTGGAGGATGAGTGGGCCAACGGGGAGCCCTCCCTGGTGGGCAGGGTCGAGGAGGTCATCTACAAGGGCAAGACCGTGGACCTCATCGTCAAGCTCCATGGCGGTGAGACCATCTTCGTGACCCAGTTCTTCAACGAGGACCAGGAGAACGTCATCTACCGGGAGGGCCAGCGGGTCCACATCAACTGGCTTTATGGCTGGGAAGTCGTGCTCTAGTCATGATCAAGAGCCGGTTCAGGAACTTCTCCATCGGCTCGACCATGCTCTGGATCATCGTGTTCGTGGTGGTGCCCTACGTCTTCGTGATGCTGTTCAGCTTCCTCGAGCGTGACCCGGTCAGTGCGGTGGCGTGGAAGTTCACCCTGGACGGCTACCGGGAGCTCCTGTCGCCGGTGTTCCTCAAGGTGTGCTGGTACTCGCTCCTCCTAGCCCTGGGCACCACGGCGATCTCCCTGCTGGCGGCCTATCCCTTCGCCTTCATCCTGGTGCGCCTCCCGGACGCCCTGCGCAGGATGCTGCTCCTGCTCATGATCATCCCCTTCTGGACCTCGTCGCTCATCAGGACCTACGCCCTGGTTATCCTCTTCAAGGCCAACGGCATCATCAACACTTTCCTGCTCTGGACCGGGATCATCCATGAGCCGCTGAGCATGCTCTACACCCAGACAGCCGTGTTCGTGGGCCTGGTCTACACCCTGCTGCCCTTCATGGTGCTGCCCATCTACACCTCGATCCAGAAGCTCGACTGGCGGCTTATCGATGCGGCCCGCGACCTGGGGGCCACCTCCCGGCACATCTTCTTCCGCATCATCCTGCCGCTGACCATGCCCGGCATCGTGGCCGGGAGTACCATGGTATTCCTGCCCGCCCTCGGGCTGTTCTACATCCCCGACTTTCTGGGCGGGGCACGGTCGATGCTCATCGGCAACTACATCAAGAACCAGTTCCTCACCACGGGCAACTGGCCCGTGGGATCGGCGGCCAGCGTGATCCTGACGCTCATCATGTGCCTGTTCCTCTATGTCTACTTCCTGAGCTCGAGGAAGGCCCACACCGGCGGCATGGGGGACATGGCATGAAGAGGGCGGCGCGCTTCGTCTACCTGGCCTGCATCTACCTGTTCCTGTACGTGCCCATCCTCATCCTCATCGCGTATTCCTTCAACGACACGAAGTATTCCACCAACTGGCAGGGCTTCACGTGGAAGTGGTACTACCAGCTCTTCACCGACTCGCCGCTCAAGGAGGCCCTGGTGAACTCGCTGATCATCGCGATGGCCTCCAGCGTCATCGCCACGGTCCTGGGCACGCTGGGCGCCTTCGCCTTCTACCGCTACCGCTTCGTGGGCAGGAAGGTGATGTACTCGTTCATCTACATCGTCATGATGAGCCCGGACATCGTCATGGGCATCTCGCTGCTCATGTTCTTCATCACCATCGGCCTGGCCACGGGTCCCTTCACCCTGCTGCTGGCCCACGTCACCTTCTGCCTGCCCTTCGTGGTGGTGACGGTCTACTCCCGCATCAGCGGGTTCGACCGCAACATCATCGACGTGGCCAAGGACCTGGGCGCCAGCGAGATGCAGATGTTCCGCCACATCATGATGCCCATGCTCATGCCCGCCATCATCGCCGGCTGGCTGCTGAGCTTCACCCTGTCCCTGGACGACGTGGTGGTGAGCTTCTTCACCACCGGACCGTCCTTCGAGATCCTGCCGCTGAAGATCTACTCCATGGTGAGGCTGGGGATCAAACCCGAGATCAACGCCCTGTCCGCGGTGATGTTCCTGCTCTCGCTCATCACCGTGTCCGTGGCGCACCTTGTGACAAAGGAGACCCGATAGATGAGAAGACTTATTGCCGTGCTGGTGCTGGCGCTCCTGTTCCTTCCCGCGATCGCGTTCGGGGCGAAGCAGGAGGTGTACGTGTTCAACTGGACCGAGTACATCGACCCCGACATGCTCAAGCTCTTCGAGAAGGAGACCGGGATCAGGGTCCGCTACTCCACCTACGACAGCAACGAGGCCATGTTTGCCAAGCTGAAGCTCGTGCAGAAGGCGGGCTACGACGTGGCGTTCCCGTCCACCTACTACGTGGAGCGCATGCGCAAGCAGGGGCTCATCCAGAAGCTCGACAAGGCGAAGCTGCCGAACCTGAAGAACATCAACCCCACGCTCATGAACCAGGCCTACGACCCGGGCAACGCCTACAGCATCCCCTACATGTGGGGCTCGTCAGCCATCGGGGTCAACCGGAAGGTTGTGGACCCGAAGTCCATCACGAGCTGGAACGACCTGTGGAACCCCAAGTACAAGGGCAAGGTCCTGCTCATGGATGACGTGCGCGAGGTATTCGCCATGTCGCTGCGGTCCATGGGGTATTCGGGGAACACCACGGACCAGGGCCAGATCAAGAAGGCCTACGAGAAGCTGCTGAAGCTGAAGCCGAGCGTGAAGGTGTTCAACTCCGACTCGCCGTCGCAGCCGTTTCTGAACAAGGAGGTGGTCATCGGTCAGATCTGGGGAGGCGCGGTGTACCTGGCGAACCAGGAGAACCCGGACATCGTGATGGTCTACCCCAAGGAAGGGGCCATATTCTGGGCGGACAACATAGTCATCCCGAAGTCTGCCAGGAGCGTGGAGGCGGCGCACAAGTTCATCGACTTCCTGTGCAGACCCGACGTGGCCAAGAAGAACTGCGAGTTCATCGGGTATGCCACGGCGAATCTGAAGGCGCAGCAGATGCTCGATGCGAAGACCAAGAACCACAAGGCCGTGTACCCGGACGAGGCGGACCTGAAGAAGGGCGAGTTCCAGTCCGACGTGGGTGACGCCATCATGACGTACGAGAAGTACTGGGAGATGCTCAAGACGCAGTAAGGCTTCAATGGAACTGCTGGGCAGAGAAGGGCGGGCCGGATGGTCCGCCCTTCGTTTTTTGGCGGTAGTTGAAATAGGATTTTGGGGGGGGAGGGGAATTCACCTTTTAGCCTTTAGAAATTGCAGAGGATATCTCCCCAGAGATTCCTGTCATTCGTAGTGGATTTAGTGGAGTGATACTTGCCCACAGCGCTCGCAGCAAAGACGATGTTGTTAACAGAGTAAAATGTGCAAAGTCAGCTGGTGCCCGTGTCGTTAAAGAACCACAAGAAACATTCCGGGGTGGATTCAGTGGATACTTCGCTGACCTTGATGGTTACCATTGGGAAATAGCTTGGGGGTCAATGTTTGAGTTCATAGAGAATGGCGAATTGAGATTCAATACAAATGCATAACCAAACAAATCCAGCCGATGGCCTTCAGCCGCGGTTGATATGCACGTTATATTCTACGATCTATTGACAGATATGCATGTATGATGCATACTGATGCATATGAGAACAACATTAAATATTGATGCTGATACCTTAAACAAAGCGAGCAAGCTCACGGGGATCAAAGAGAAGACAGCTTTAGTCCAGCGCGGTCTTGAAGCTCTTATTGCAATAGAGAGCAGTAAGAGGCTCTCGAAGTTGGGCGGGACAGAGAAGGACCTCCAGCCGATTCCCAGACGCAGGCAGTCTGGATCTTAATAATGGTCCTGGTCGACACATCAATTTGGATCGATCATTTCAAAAAGGGAAATGCGTCTCTCGAAAAACTATTGCTCGATATAAAGGTAGTTTGTCATCCCTTTATTATTGGTGAGCTTGCCTGTGGCAATCTGAAGAACAGAAAAGAGATCCTTTCATTGCTTCATTCTCTCCCCATGGCTCCTACCCTGGATCATGATGAGATCTTGTATTTCATAGAAGTCAAAAAGCTCATGGGAATTGGAATCGGTCTCATTGATGTGCATTTACTTGCATCTGCTCATCTTGCCCATGTTCCTCTTTGGACCATAGATAAGAAACTGCTCAATGCTGCTGATGCTCTCGGAATTTCATATACAGGCTGAAGATAACCCGCTACTCCAGCCGACAGCCTTCGGGCCGCGGTTGACCGGCATGTTGGGCTTACAAATGAGGGTACATCGCATATGAAAGGGAAACGATGAATAGAATCATTCCGCTGATATCGATAGCGGTCCTGGCACTAATGGGACAGCCTGCGATGGGTGACGACATCGCGGACGATGAATCCTTGTATGGATTTCTGGCCGGCAGATATATCACCATCGGGAAGGAACTGAACAGCGATAGGACGTACTGCGGCAAGGTCGTCTTTTCTCACGAAAAAGGTCATCTCATGGTGACGAGGGACATCGGGGGGAAGATCTCGAAAGGCGAGGGAAGAATCGAGCATGCCCTCGGTCCGGATAAGGCCGACGTGCTGAGAGTCAGGTTCGTTCAGGCAGGACAGGAATACGAGATCACATACCTATGGCAAAGCGACCTGGACAACTATGCAAGGTTGTCGGGATACCTGTATCAACCGGGAAGGAAGACGGATTCGCCGGGTATGGAAGCCCTTTTCATAGATCATACCAAGAGATGATTGACCGACGACAGGCTCCAGCAGCCGCACTCACTGCATGACATGGAGCCTGTTCTGCGGTAATAGTATACCTCCGGAGGGACCTGACACCGTTCGTACTGTCCATGCTCCTCCTTGAGGGCATCGCCCACCCGGTGAAAAGGAGATAGTCGATCATGAAGGAAACCGTTGTCATCATCGGAGGGACTTCCGGCATCGGGCTGGCCTGCGCGCAGTCTTTGGCGGAAGAGGGCTACCGCATCATTCTATCCGGCCGCTCGCTGGGCACCATCGAGAGCGCCCTGGCAGGGATCCGGGGCGAGGCTGAGGGCTTCCCCCTCGACTTCACCAGCCACGACTCGGTCGACGCCTTTTTCGCCCGCATCGGGCCGTTCGACCACCTCGCCCTGGTCGGCAGCGGGGAGGTCGCCTGGGGGGCCTTCCGGGACCTCAGGCTCGACGCGCTGAAGACCGCGTTCGACCACAAGTTCTACGGCTACTTCCTCTGCGCCCAGGCCGGCCTTGACCAGCTCCGCAAGGACGGCTCCATCACGTTCACCATCGGCGGGGCGTGCCGCTCCGCCATTCCCAACACAGCCGGCGTGGCTGCGGTGAACGGAGCCATCCAGGCAATGGCGTTCACCCTCGCCAAGGAGCTGGCGCCGATCCGCGTCAACGTCCTCTCGCCGGGTCTGGTGGATACGCCGATGTACGACTGGATGGATCCTGAGGAGAAGCAGGAGTTCTTCCGGCAGATGGGCAGCCATGTGCCGGTGGGCAGGGTGGGGCGCCCTGCCGAGATCGCGGAGGCATTGCTCTTCCTCGTCCGCAATGCCTTCACCACCGGCGCCGTCCTCGACGTGGACGGCGGGAACCGCCTGCATTGACCTGGCCGTCCGGGCTGTGCCTGCCGGCACGATTTCAAGGAAAAGGAGCATGCGCATGGCTGCATATGTCATCGTCCAGGTGGAGGTCACGGACCCGGACCGGTTCGGGAACTACCTGAAGGAGACCCCTCGCGTCATGGAACGCTTCGGCGGCAGGTACCTGGCGCGCGGCGGGGAGACGGTAACCCTCGAAGGGGACGGCCGTCCCGGCAGGGTGGTGATCATCGAGTTCCCGTCCCTGAAGGACGCCGAAGCATGGTATGGTTCGGAAGACTACCGGAGGATAAAAGGGCTCCGCGAAGGCGCGGCGACCGGCACGATCGTTGCGGTCGAGGGGTGCTGAGACGACCGGAGCCGGTCGTCTCGGAAGGCGGAACGGTGCATGTCCTGACAGACAGGGGAGGGTACCCGCCATGAACTCCGAAGAAGTAAAGGGAAAGGTATTCCGGCTGGGGGCCGACATCTGCGGTATCGCGCCGGTTTCCAGGTTCGACGGCGCACCGGAGGGATTCCACCCGTGCGACGTCCATCCCGGATGCAGATCGGTGGTGGTCTTCGCCTCCCGTTTTCCCCTGGGCACGCTGAATGCCCGGACCAAAGCCCCCTATACCCTCGTGCGGAACAGGATGGTCGACAAGGTGGACCTGATCTCTTTTTACCTGTCCGACGAGCTGGAAAGGAACGGCATCGTGTCGGTGCCCATCCCCTCTGCCGAGCCTTACGACTCCTGGGACCAGGCGAGGCGCCACGGGAGGGGCATCCTCTCCCTGAAGCATGCGGGCGCGTGCGCAGGTCTCGGCGTGATGGGCAGGAACACCCTGCTCATCAATGAGCAATACGGGAACATGATCTGGCTCGGGGCTGTGCTCCTATCCGTCGAGCTGGAGCCGGATCCGGCGGCGTCCTATGAATGCTGCATCGACGGGTGCACCGTGTGCCTGGACGCGTGCCCCGGGAATGCCCTGGACGGGACGACCATCGATCAGAAGCGCTGCAGGGAGCAGTCCGTCGCGTATTCCGACGGCGGGGGGTGGGTGCTGTCCTGCAATCTGTGCCGGAAGGTCTGTCCGCACCACGGCGGGGTGAGGACAATTCCCTGAGCATGCCCGCGGGCGGGAAGGACAGACGATGATACGGAAGGCCCAGAAGAGCGACGCCGCCATGATCCATCATATGCACGTCTCCTCAATCCGCGACCTGTGCGGTAACACCTATACGGACGGGCAGATCCTGGCCTGGACGAAGGGCCTCGCCCCGGAACGGTATGCCCAAGGCATGGATGACCTCGAGTTCTACGTGGAGGAAGGACAGGACGGGTCCCTGTCGGGGCTGCTCATCTTCAACCGGGAGTCCGGGGAGGTCTGTGCGCTCTATGTCGCACCTTGGGTCGTACGCAAAGGGACCGGCAGGCGGTTCATGGCCCTGGCCGAAGATGCCGTGCGGGGCAATGGGCACGCGGAGATGAGCCTCAAATCCACCCTGAATGCAGTGACGTTCTACGAACGCCTGGGCTTCGAACGCAGGGGGGATTCCGTCCACGGGCTGCTGGGCGGAGAGACGCTCCCCTGCGTGCAGATGACGAAGCGGCTTGACTGAGGCGGCTGCCGGACGATACAAGGAATCACGTATGAAGACCCGGGTAGCCACAGTGGAGGATTTCCCCGGCTGGATCGACCTGGCCAGGGAGGTGGAGCCTCTCTTCGGCCCCATGGCCGATGTCCCGTCGTTCCGCGAGGCCCTGAGACAGGCCCTGGCCCATGGGGACGCCCTCTGTATCCGGGCTGGAGCAGGAGGAGAAGAGCCCGTCCTGCACGGCGGGATCGTCATCTCGAGGGAGGCCAACGAGATTCTCTGGCTCGCCGTGGCCTCGGGAAGCCGCGGTCTGGGCATCGGGAAGGCACTGCTGGGAGAGGCGATCGGACGTCTCGATGCGGCGAGACCCGTGACCGTGACCACCTTTGCGGGCTCCGTGGACGCAGGCATCCCCGCGCGCGCCCTCTACCGGTCGTTCGGCTTCGAGGATTCCCTGCCGGGCGGGATGAACCCGGCCGGCCTGCCCACGGTCGTCATGGTCAGGACGGACGGGGGACGCCAAGGAGGCCCCCATGACTGATGCACTGCTGATCATCGACATCCAGAACGACTACTTTCCCGGCGGGGCCATGGAGCTCGAGGGAAGCGCGGCCGCCTGCGCCCGGGCGGGGAGGCTCCTGGAGACCTTCAGGAGCAGGACCCTGCCGGTGGCCCACATCCAGCACGTCTCCATGAGGCCCGGGGCGACCTTCTTCCTGCCGGACACCACCGGGGTCCTCATCCACGAGAGCGTGGCACCGGCCGGGGGCGAGCCGGTGTTCCAGAAGCACTACCCCAACGCCTTCCGCCGGACCCCCCTGCTCGAGCATCTGCAGGGCCTCGGCGTCTCGCGGCTCGTGATCGCGGGCATGATGACCCACATGTGCGTGGACACCACCGTGCGCGCGGCGGCCGACCTCGGCTTTTCGTGCGTCCTGGCCCACGATGCGTGCGCCGCCAGGTCCCTGTCCTTCGGCGGCGCCGCAGTGCCCGCAGGGCAGGTGCATGCGGCCTTCCTCGCCGCGCTCGACGGCACGTTCGCCACAGTGTCCACGGTCGAAGAGATCTCCAAAGGACTCTGAAACGCCGGGAAAAACGGATGGAAACCCTGGAGGAGAAGGTCGCCCGAGTGGTGAAGGAGGAGGTGGAGATCGTGCCGTACGATCCCCGCTGGCCGGTGCTGTTCGAGCAGGAGCGGCTCCACCTGCTGTCCTGCCTGCCGCCCGCCATGCTCGGGAGGATCGAGCACTTCGGCAGCACGGCCGTTCCGGGGCTCTGTGCTAAGCCCATCGTGGACATGCTCGTGGAGGTGGCGAGCCTCGACGAGACCAGGAGGGTCATCGCACCCATCCTCGAGGAGCAGGGGTATGACTACTTCTGGCGGCCGACGATGGGAGACGACACGCCTCCGTTCTATGCCTGGTTCATCAGGCGCGACCGGCACGGCAGCAGGACCCACCACATCCACATGGTGGAGGCCTGCTTCGAGCACTGGGACGCTCTGCTGTTTAGGGACTACCTCAGGGAGCATCCCGACGTCGCCCGGGCGTACGGCAGACTCAAGGAGGACCTCTCCCGGGAACACGCCCGGGACCGCGTCGCCTACACCCGGGCCAAGAGCGACTTCATAGCCGGGGTCACCGGGGAGGCGAAGCTGCATTACGGAAGGTCGCGGTAGACGTCCGCACCGGGTGTTGATGAGAAATCGCCGGAGGAGGATCATGATCCACGTCATTGCATCGGTCAGGGTGAGGGAGGGGAGTCTTGCACGCTACCTCGAGATCGTGAGGGACAACGCGCTCAGGGTGAGGGAGGAAAAGGGGTGCATCGAATACACGCCCAGCGTGGACATCGATGCCGGACTGCCGCCCCAGGACAAGGACGGTCTCGTCGTGACCATCATCGAGAAGTGGGAAGACCTCGCGTCCCTCCACGACCACCTCGGGTCCCCCAACATGGCCGGGTACAGGGAGAAGGTCAGGGACCTGGTCGAGGGCGTCTCGCTGAAGGTGCTCGGGGAGGCATGAGGTATCTTAGGGCGGCCGTGGGCTACCCCTGCCGGTCCTGCCCGATGAAGCACGAGGGGTCCTCGGCCAGGAAGTCGCCGCTGCATGCCATGGCCCGGCCCCTGCACCCGCCGCAGATGGTGCGGTAGGAGCACTCGCCGCACCTGCCCTTGAGCGTGTTCTCCCGGTCCCTCAGGGCGTGGAAGACCTCGCTCTCCGCCCAGATCCTGTCGAAGGGGCTCTGCCGGACGTTGCCCGCGCTGACCTCCACAAAGGGGCAGGGCCAGACGTCCCCGTTGGCCTTGATATACACGAAGCCCCTGCCCGCAGCGCACCCGTGGAACACCTGCCTGGCCAGGGACAGCCAGATGCCGCCCGTGTGACCTCTGCGCTCCATGAGGTAGGGCCAGTACTGGGGACCCGCCACGGGCTCCACGATGGTGGAGATGTCCATCTGCTTGCGGGCCAGGAACTTCAGGAGCCGTTCGTTCTCGTTGACGGTCAGGGTGGCGTCCCTGATGGCATCGCCCCGGCCCACCGGCACGAGCTGGTACATGAGCATGATGCCCGATCCCAGGTCGTCCACCAGCTCCAGGAGCTCGTCCAGGTCATGGAAGTTGTACTGCATGGCGGTGGCGTTGATCTGGAGCGGGATGCCGGCCTTCTTCAGGGCCCTGATCCCGTTCATGGTGAGCTCGTAGGTGTTCTCCCGGTTCCTCACGTAGTCGTGGACCTCGTCCCGCCACGAGTCCAGGCTCACCGCAGCGCAGGCCAGGCCCTCCTCCTTGAGCCGGAAGGCCGTCTCCTCGGTGATGAGGGTCCCGTTGGTGGCGATCACGTTGG
>Ga0209408_1000458_pt1 | contig 31446 bp, 17 predicted proteins | sample AD_UKC107_MetaG_FD_184422 | JGI IMG/M metagenome (GOLD analysis project Ga0209408, IMG submission 184422) | Active sludge microbial communities of municipal wastewater-treating anaerobic digesters from Hong Kong - AD_UKC107_MetaG (SPAdes)... | ecosystem: Engineered > Bioreactor > Anaerobic >... | reverse complement strand
CTTCACCCAGGCCTGATACCATGTATCCCGTGATGGTGAAACAAGCCTCTCGAACCGCAACCCCCGTGTGGAATCCACGGGAAACACCGGAGCCCTGGAAGTTGGCCCGAATGAAGGCATCCAGGATATATGATCCTGGGAAAGCAAATACTCCTTGCCGTCATCGCGAACGTAGCTTGAAACCCCGGGATGGGCAACGGCTCCCTTAACCTTCATGTGCATCAGGAGGCCGGCAAGGAACCAGGAAAGGGAATCAGCCGAGAGGGAACGCAGACCGCCATGCACATTCGCAAGACGGGAAAGCAGTGGAGAAACATCCCCGAATAACACATATGCAGCAGACGCCGCCGAGCGATCAAGGGTACGGCCTATCCTGCTGCTGAAACCGTACTCGCTGTATATCTCCCAGTCCAGCCGCCGGCTCACGAAATCCAGCAGACGGGGGGAAACCCCCTTCCCCGCGGTCATGGCCTCGTAGTCCTCATGCCACATCACATTGGGGGCTATGAAGGTGCTTACAAACTCCTCCGGAGTAAAAGCAGACCGCCAGTACGAATCAAAGCCGGCGGAAAACGAAGGCAGGGAGACAGGAGAGGAAAGGGTCCCGGCATACTTCTGCATGGCCGTACGCAGGTTGAACCTCCACGTACGCGCCTGGAAGAACCCTGCCCTGTGCGCGGCATCCTGCACCGAATCAGAGAATGTCAGCAGCTTCCTGTCGGAATTGAACAGGGAACTCATGAGCTGGGATATCATCACGCTTGTCAGGGAAGCCGCACGGGAACCCAGTATCGTAAGGCTGTCATGCGACGAGCAGTAGGGGCAGTGGTGCAGAGCGGCCGGCTTGCCCGAATGCACACCCTCCTGATCAGGGCGGTAAACCCGAATGAAGGATGATGACCCGCAGGAGCAGGAGGAAACATCGGTATTCTCGAACAGCCCCAGGCAGGAAGTGCACAGTGCGTAAGGCATCCCCGCAAGCCCGAGTTCCCTTATTGATCGAGATTCAGGAAACACGAAGAGCGTGTCACGGTCATAAGCAAAGTAACTTCTGTAGAACTCAAAAAGGTCAGGGCGCACATGGGTATCACCCTTCCGCAGCACCCCTCCCCACCCGGTTGCGCCGCATTCCCTGCAGTGAACAACGGGCAGATGCACCGCAAGCTGGGCAGGGGTAAGGTCTGCGGAGAACCGAAGCACAGGCGAAGAAGATACAGATGCAACCATTCTCTGCAGCTCCCGAAGCCACAGACGCACCCGCACATGAACGAGAGGACGACCGGAAACACGTGCCGAAGACAGCACTGAAAGCATGCTCAGCACCGAAGCCCCTGAAACCGAAGGCTCCACCTTCCGCAGGGCAAGCAGCAGATCATCCATGGAAACCGCCGAATGCCCGACAACAGAGATCAGCTTGCGGAACAGATAATGCCGTACACATCCGTAAGTAGCGTCAACCGATGAAGACCCGAACCACAGCCGAAGCTGCCGGGACAGGTAGGATGAAGGATTCTCACCGGAAGCAGGCAGCAATCCCCCCAGGGGCATGTTCTGGAACTCCTCAGGAGCCGATGCAAGGAACTCAGCAGCTGTAAGCCTCTCTTCCATGATAACTGATGAAGAAGAAAACGAAGTCCCGAACACACGTGAAGCGTATGAGCACAGGGAAGAAAGAGACTCAGCCCCCAGGGTCGCGGAAGTCCCAACACAGCATAACGAATCCCCGCACCCCACACGGGCACGCAAACGGCGCACCAGACATGCAAGGTCCGTTCCCTGGGCTCCATCGAAGGTATGCAGCTCATCCACCACCAGGTAACGCAGTGCAGCACCGTTCCATAGCCCGAAGTCCGACGGACGGATCAGCATGTAATCAAGCATCTTGTAGTTGGTTAAAAGAATGTCAGGAGGAGACAGCCGCAGCTTCGCCCGTGAAGTAATCACCGAAGAAGCGGTCATCGAAGAAGAAGGACTCTCACCGGCAGACCCCACATAAAGCCCCGCGGTAACCTTGCCACGCAAAGCGGGGTTCGAACATATCATGGAAGCTATTCGCCCGGCCTGATCGGTAGCCAGGGCATTCATTGGATAAACGATTATCGCCTTGATCCCGGGAGCAGATGAAGCAAGGCAATGGGAAAGAATCGGCAGCAGGAAACACTCGGTCTTCCCCGACCCAGTCCCGGTTGCTATCAGAGTTGAAGAACCAACTGAAGGCTGCAGCTTGGCAAAGGCCTTTTCCTGATGAAGGAACGGCGTGAAACCAAGTGGAACCGAAGGGAAGTAAGAGGAGGAAGACCCCAGACGAAACGGCAACCCAAGGGAAATGAACGGCCCCTTGAAAACAGCCCCATCCTCAGCAAGCAGCCTGTCCATCGCACCATCAAAAGCCTTGTTGGCCATTGGGAAGGTCGTTTTCAGGAAGCCTTCAATGGCTGTGCGGATCTGGGAGGAGAGGAGGGAGGGGGTCATGTACGAATCAAGCCTCCTTGATAAACACATAGAATCAGATGTATAAGAGTCACAAACAGGCCTTCCCCATAGATTCACATGGCAATCTTGTGTAGCTTAGAAAAGATATCAAATGTAAGTCTCATCGATTACTGGCGGCGACAAAGATGAAACAAGATCATCAATTTCATCACCACCGATAACTGCTGCCATCTTGCGAGCCAGTCTATTTATTGTATAAAATTGCTTTTCGTCTAACGGTGAAGTTCCATGAGCAAGTATTGAGCTGTTTCTAGCACTAATCATTGAGTTAAACTTATGCATCGCTTGGTTAGGATCTGTATCAATTGTTGGAAACACAGCCTTCAATACTTCAGGTTTAGACACCGCGATAAGGATGAATCCATCAACCAAACCAACCTTGTGAGGAAGCTCTCTGGAAATGCAGTCTCCTTTACCGGTATCAGCCCATAGCTTCGAGAATCTCGCTCTAAGGTCTTCGATATCATCGGAAAGAAGGCTGTAGTCTGGTTTTGATGAGTTGAAGGAGCATGATGCTATTTTGCTCAGGCATTCAACCATTGACGCCTCTATAGCTCTGTAGCTTAGTAAACCTGCAAAATCAAATCTGTTTTGCCTTGAATACTCAGAGGCCAAGGTGAGAAAAAGAGCAATTCGAGTTTTGCCATCTTTTAGCTTTGGATCATTATCAAATACATCAAGACTTCGATTTATGCCATACTTAAGCATAATCTTCTTGAGATAGTCCCGATTCCATGCTTTTTTAAGTAGTTCATGCTCCTCTCCAAGCTTCACAATATTGAAATCGAAAATCGCTTGATAGTATCTTGAAAGGGGAATCATGATCTCTTCAAATATGTGATCCTCATTCAAAGATAGGCTTTTCTTAAAAAGCTCTTCAGCTCTTAAGAATTGTCTGGAGTTCCAAGCTTTAACTGCATCTGTCCTGTATCTTTTTGATTTTTCACTGCTAGGGTTATCAAGAACTTCTAACTTTTCAGAACCCAGCTTCGGTCTTCGAAGCAGAGGATCGTAATCCCCTTCTATATAGCAAAGAGACGCATCTATCTCCCATGCAGCCTGCGCTGCTGATGCAGACATTATCTTCTTACCACCAGTTACGTCAACAAACACACCCTCCGAATGTTTCGCTTTTGATTCTTCTATTATTGTGTATATCTTCCTGAGATCATGTACTTCTACCTCCTCAAGTTTGATCTGATGCGGCCTGAGTATTTTATGCTCGAGCATAAACTCAACAATTAGATCATAGTACTGCTTTGTTTCACCTCCGGTAATAATTACAAGTTCTTGAGGGTTCATTGCAACTGTAGCAAGAACCGTTGTCTCGGGGCTAAATCCGAGTATGCTGAAGAGAAGCTTGCAGTCGTACTCCCTTTCGCTCTTTTCTTGCAGAGACTTCACGATCACTGGCAATATCTTCCTGAAGTAGAGTTGCTTGGCACCTTCAGAATCAGTCCTTCTCAGGTCTTCCCACTCTGCAATTACTTCTTGCTCTAATCCAAGCATGATATCTCCTTCCTGAAAACTAGCCTAGCCAAAAGCACTTTTCTGATATCACTGAATAGGTTTCCAATATCTGCAACAGTACATCAAGCGAATTGCTATTGCTGCATTTAGGTTCCTTGCCTTCAGTTTTCATCACTGTCTGAAACTCCAGTGATGTGTATTGCGTTGGCTCCGTCATCGCCAGTCAGGTAAAGGCGCAAGGCATACAGGAGGTCAGGAGTTCTGTCTCCATCTGGTTTCTTAATATCGAGCTGAACACGTGAATAGAGATTTGCTTGAGATTTTACCAGAATCTCTGTTATTCTTTCAACCTGCTTTGCGAGTTCTTTTGCAATACTTTGGTGTGGCTGCAATAGCATCTTGATTTCAGTGTCTTCTGATGCGCGCGTGCGTAATAATCCCAGTAGAAGTTCGAGTGGCTCAACTGTGGAGCGAAACCAGCTATGGTTCACCCTCTTCCCTTTCTTCATTGCATTTTTCAGTTTTCTTGAATCTACGTTGTTGAGAAAACTGGATAAAGCATTCAGAATCCCCTTCAACTCCAAGAGTGAGAATTTTTTAACAAAGTGCTCTTCGCGCCAGATTGCGTTAGCGAAAACACGTAATGCTGAAGCGTCTGGTTTCGCAACAAGCCTTCTTAAAACTTCTTTTTGCCATTCTTGCGAGACATCACCCAGTGCAAAACCAATAGCACGTGGATCTTGTATATCACCTGCTTCGAATTGTTCAGTAATCCATTGGACACATTCCGTTACGGTATCCTTATGAAGACAGGCAAGAAGAAAAAACAGCTCTTCTCTTATCAGCAGTGGCATGTCAGTTAAACATGCTAGGTCTCTGAAATACTTAATCACTTTCTGAGCGTCACTCTTGAAGTGCCTGGGACATTCTGAATCTTTAATAGAACGGCCATCTCCCCAGATAGAGATGATTGGAAAATATAAACTAAGATGTATACCATCTATTAAATCATGTATTCCGCTATTACTAAGTAATAGGAGTCTCAATGGCTCATTATAATCTGATTTAGATACTTTTTTAGCTGTATGTTTTCCTTGATGCCCATACAATTCAAATGATACTTCATAACCATTATCAAATTCATCATAACTACAGTTATCGGTAAAATAATGTTCATTTGTATATATTTTTTCATTAATTTTATCGCATTTTATGTATGTATAATGTATATTATTATTTAATTGCCAATTACTGCATATTTTGCCTATATATCTTTTTTGGGGACGGTATATAAGCCTCCTATCGAGCTCTTGAGTAGCATCCAGAACCCACTCTAGTAGATCAGAAGTTTCATCACTGTCTATTTTTTTCACTCTACTCAAATCGGACCATGTCATTGCCTCCGGATACTCTGGTGCTGGTGCATTTGTCACGATTACGTCTCTGTTGGGTCGCCATGTTGCGCGAACTGGACGGAAAGACATGTCATTAGGGGTGAAAATAAGTTTGTAGGGTTCATCATTACCATACTCGAAAGTTAGTTTCAGTTTGCATACAGTATCTTCCTTTAGTGGAAATGCCGGAGAATCGAGTCGGGCATGGAAACCTATCTCTTCAGCATTCTCCCCCTGGAAGAGTGGAAACTCAAAAAAGCGCTTTCCCCGGGGAAGTGTGAACTCCTCCTCAACAGTAATCTGAACAGCCAGTCCACGAATAGGTTTAACAGTAGTTCCGCGTGATACTAGATTGAAGCGCTGATAGTATCCGTCCTTAAAAACTTTGATAGAAAGTTCTGGAATCTGGTCGCGCCAGAGAGGAATTTCACCTGCTCTTTTCTGAAGAGTCTTCAGACGGATACCGCCACAAACAGGGCTTTCAGAAATGTTTATGCAAAATGCAAATCCACCGATACGCGGATCACCCTTCAGAGGCGCTGCATCATAGTAGACCGGTAATGCAGATTGAACCGAATCACGCCACTGCGAAGTATCGTCATAAGTTATCATGTCGTAGATTTGATTATCGGTCTCGTCTGTGTTTTCGGAGCTCTGGTTAGCAATTATTACAGATGGGCAACGCTCAAGGTAAAACCCTCTCGTTTCAGGAAGACACTTTTTAAGATCAGGATCGAATCTTGCTATGAGTTTCGTTACGCAGGTTCTTCCACCTATACAATCAAGAATGATCATTGGAAAACCGTCTGTCAGTTTTGAGTAGTCTATCTCACGAAAAGCAGCAGCTACACTTCGCGGGAGCGGCTCGTTGTCTGGGAATAGAGCATTCAGGTTCCGTCTCGTTACTTCCAGTTCAAAGTCGTTCAAATAATCAGGAACAAGCCAGCAGAGTTTGTCACTCTTAAAAGATTCGCGTAGCCTGGTGGCAAATGCGCGAGCCGCTCGGTCAAACCCGTCATGGGTTTTGTTTCTTGAAAATAAGAGATCAGGGGTAGCAATTGAAATCGCATCGGGGTGAAGGAATAAGGCATCGGAGTTGAACAACGCTATGTCGTAAGACTTTTCCTCGTTTTTCCATTGCTGCCAGAGATAGTGTTCAGGCAAAGATAAGGAAGTTTTGGTTTCAATGGCGAAAAAAGGGTGCAGAACTGAAAAGTCTATGCAAACCGGAACAGAGAACTCTTTTCTTTCGTGAGTACGCTCAAATCGTTTTGAAGCTTTGAGGAACTTAGGTCTCGAAACCCAGGGTTGTATGGAGAATGTCTCATAGTCAAAGAATACAGGCATTTCCGCATAATAATGTTTCCCCAGCGAATACATTTGCGCATAGTGATCCCAAATGCGAATCGTTTCAGCACGGGCTTCAATAGCAGAAAGATCGCCTTCCATATCGTCATTAAGTGTTTGAAGCCAGCGCCAGGTGTCCCAAACCGTTCCGTAATCACGATGAGACAGGAGAGTGTTGTTTGGCGGAGTGTTATCCCAACGGGCTATGGATTTTGCTTCGTCACTTAGAAGCCATGAACGGATTTTTGGAACAAGCTCATCTTCCTTCTCCCCAAGTATCTCATTACGCAACTCGAGTAGTTCCACAAGACGGGTTGCAAACGCTTTAAGAAGACGATTCTCAGGAAGGTTCACGGACTGAAAGCGCCGGACAGCATGCAGATAGGGCCGGCCAGCGAGCTTCTCTCTGATGTTTCTTCCTGGGCGCTTGCTCAGCTTGATGAAGCTGCTCACATCCAACTCTCTTACTGAACGGATCGGCAGAATCGCTTGCTCGCGACTCGGGTTTTCATTAAGAGAGCGGAGAATCCTTTCTATGGACGGCCGCGCATGTTCCGTAATGCGCCATAAGCGATCATGAAGCTTTGCAATGTGCTTCTGCTGCGATACTCTAGCTAGAAACGCGGAAAGAGCTTGCGGTAGAGCCTCGCCGGTTTTTGGATCAAAATCGGCATTGACAGTAAACCAATGCGTCTGATCCAGCATCGTGATGACTTGATGTCTTCCAGTTTCTCTTGAGACATACTTCCTATAGATTTCAGCCAGTTTCATTTCAATTGTTACTCTTTGTTTGACTGCGCAGGTATTCATCACGTTCTTCTTGCGTTAGTTTTCCCCAACGTGTGCTTCTGCCTTTATCGTTTGGACGATACATAGCTGGAGGATCTTCAGCATCGCCTGGTTTCTCACCTTTGATCTTGGTCTCAAGTGTAGTGCTTCCACCAATCTCTGATTCATCATCCTTGATGTAATTTGCAGATTGCCAGATGAATTGCCCGTAACCAAGGCGGCAGGCCAGATCGAAGTCTTCAGAGAGATTGAAAGGTCTCTCGTATATACCTGCATTGAGCTGCTCACGGATCTTGACAAGGCACTTATCATAGCTTCTTCCGCGAGTGTCTATGCCGCGCAGTTTCGGCATTACCTTCTGAACAAGCTGATCCTCAAAAGCTATGTGAAGCGCATTGGTGAGTTCGCCTTTGTCATTTGATCTCTGAGCAGCCATAACATCAGGATAGCTTGCCATATAGTACTCGATTGACTGCCATACACGATGGCCGATAGCACGCCCGGCATCAGCTAGAGAGGTGTTCATCTTCTCTATGAACTCCTTGTAGGGTTTAACATCTTCCTCTGAAAATGTGCTTTTCTGAACAAGCCAGTTCTGCCAGGAACTCTTGTGCAGGGCAGTCCCTCTGTTTTTCTCATCAAGTGGAGCGAGCTTCACACGACGTTTCAGCTCTGTTGGACGGGGAAAGTGAATGATTATCGAACGATCAAGCACTTTGTCAGATAAAGATTTCGTCGTTTCATCCTGATTCATGGTACCTGTCCAGAGAACATTTCTGCCAAGAGGAAGCTGGTAGAGAGGCCTCCCAGCACCAATCTTTACTGGCAAATGGGGTACCTCAGTACCTTTCATACCTCGCCTGAGTTCAAGCTTGCTTAGAAAGTCAGCAAAGTATAGTTCAGGATGAGCCAGGTTCATCTCATCGAGAAGCACTAGACATACTGCATTACTTAATCCCGGATAACCTTCATCTTCCTTGGATTTCTCGATCCATTTCTTCTGGCTTTGTGCTAGAAACCGTAAAACGGGTTCTGCATCAAACTTGTTGTCAATAGAGTTGAAGAAACCAAGCATTGATTCCTGAGAATCCCAATTGGGCTGTACAGAAACTGGTTGGTACATAAGCCCCCCGAAGTGCGAGTAAAGGCGAGGCAACTCTGATTTTCCAGTTCCTGATACACCGGCAAGAACCGTTATTGGAGACCATTCAGCAGTTTTCAGTGCAGTATGGAAAGCCTTCATGATGCGCGGACTGAAGTGAAAGCCATAGCTGGTGCAGGCGTTGTATACCCCCTTGAGCCAGATCATCTCATCTATATCGCTTTTAACCGGTTTCTGTACCTGCTCCATCTTTAAGTACGGCAACTCGATTTCTCTGTAACGAGCTTCATCGGCAGCAGGTTTTTCGTAAGCAGCTCTAAGCCTTTCAAGTTCCGCTTGTGCTTCGTTAGCTGCCCCCTCGTAGAGTGATGCTTTTTGAACTAGCACTTTGTTTTCTGACTCCAGTTCGCTCTTTCTTCGCCGCATCTCTAAAGTCTCCGCCAGCACTGTGGCATTGTCACTTATCTCCTTTTGAAGCTCATCAATGCGAGCCTTATGAAGTTTAACTTCTGATTCCATCTCTTTGTATTTATCTCGCATCTCAATCGTGGGACGTGTTGAAAGCTCCTCACGCAATCTCTTCAACTCATCAGTTTTTCCATTGAGTTCCCTTAATATCTCAGCAGGATCCTTCTCACCGAGCTGCCTTTTCAGCTGGTCAAATGCACCGACCAATTCGGTCTGAACGCGAAGACTCTCACGAAGACGAGTGTTTTCTGCTTTATATGATTGTCTTTCAATCTCCATTGATTTGCGTTCGTCTTCGAGCTGTGCCTCAAGGGTCTCTTCAACCCCTTCCATTTTCCTCTGCCATTGCCTTTCCAAGCGCTGTTCTCGCAGTTCGAGTGTGCGTTCGTTTGCTTCGAGTTCGGCTCTTCGGCCTTCAAGTTCAGTCTGTACAGCGGAGATACCCCTCTTCTGTTTTTCAAGCTCGGTCAGCTCAAAATTTAACTGCTTGCGCTCGGACTCAAGCTTTTTTGACCAAAGCTCTCTCTCAGAATCGATTTCAGCTCGTATGCGATCGCGTTCAGTTTGTTCAGCATTAGTGATCTCAGTCAACCGGTGGTTTTTCCTCTTTGCTATTTCAGCTTCCAGTTCTGACAGGGCATTTTCTCTGGCAGCAGCTATTTCGGCTTCTACCTTTCGCCATCTATCCGAGAGTTCAGAATCAAATGCTGCACGCTCCTCTGTAAAACCAGCATCACGCTTCTGTTCAGAGACAAGTAGCCCTTTCTCTCTTTCCACCAGTTTTGCCTTTGCGGTTTCAAAAGCCCTTCGTTCCTCTACGAGTTTTTCGTTCTCACCGCGCAACCTTTCAGCCTCTGCGAGATTAGCCTGGTGCTGTCGCGCTGCTTCATCTGCAAGGGACTTCACTTTGTCAGCGAATCCTGCATCTGCCTCTTGCTCGCGCCGTGTGACTGAAAGCTCTCTTTCAGAAATTTGAGCCTTTCGGGCATTAATTTCTTGAAGTTGAACTGCCAGATCCTTCTCAAAATTATCAAGTTGCTCTTGTCGCAAATCAAGCTGGGTTAGGCGCTTCTCAATAGTCTCTTTGAAAGCCTCAGTCTGCTTTTCTACAAATCCTGTTTTTGCTTTGGCCTCCAGTTTTAGAGCGTCAATTCTATAGCTCTCTAAATCAGCTTTTTCGGATTCAATTTTGTTGAGTGTTTCCCTTGATTTATCTAGGAAAGAATTCTTCTCATTCTCAAACCTCTTTTTTGCATCATCAAGAAGCTTTTTTTCATGATCAATATTTTTCTTAGCTGAGTTCAATGAACTTTCTCTGTTATCCAATTCAGTCTGCGTATTCTCCAACTCCTTAGCGATTTGCTTAAGTTCAGCTTCGCTCTTTCCAAACAGCCCCATGTCAGACCTCCATCAATGTTTTAACTGCTGTATAAGCTGAATGCCTTAAATCTCGAATGTCATTTCTTCCATTGGGAATTGGGATAGGCTGATTCCCGTGACCACGAAGCGATATGATTCTTCCCATATCGTGGATAAGATTGGGACACAGCTCAGAGACAATACGAAGCGTGTCAGAATCTGATACCAGAAGAAATGCAATAACACATGATCCTAAAGTCTGATCGTTTCCCTGGAGTGTTTGTCGAATAGCATATGTTTTAACTGAAGTCATGCTTTCAGGAAGCTCTCCGAGGTCCGATTCCTTAGCTTTTTCCCGTGCCAATGCTATGAATTCCCTATCCTCAACTTCCGGGGGCAACTGGCCAGACAGTTTCCTGCGGAAAGCCATTTGAAGGGCGGCGTACAAATCGCAGACAAATGGCTGGGCATTATCTCCCTCAGTACAGGCTAGCCAGAATCTTTCTGAATGAATTAAGCGTTCCTGCAGATTTGAGCCCAGCCTATTATAGGTTTTGAATCCGAATTCATTCTGAATGCTGGACCGTGCATCAAGCAAGAAATCGGCAACTACATCAATATCCGTATCAGTACGATTTGTGATTGAGAAAGTCATTGAAGGCAAAAGACTATTGACAACCTTACGCATGAAAGTTTCATCTGGTAACTCTATTTCTTCATTGCGTACTCTTCCACCACCATGACCCTGGGAATTCCTTTCATCCTTTAAGGCATTGAGCCGAACAATGACATCACCGTCTTCAATCGCTATTCTATGCAAAGGATGTGAGGGTTCATCTGCTGCCAGTAAAAGAGCAATGGCGAGCACAGTACCAAGCTCTGCCTTCCCGGAGAGGAAATCATACAGTTTCCCCTCAAGAACCGGGCGAAAACCATTCTCTGGAGGATTTAACCCGAGATCTTCAGCAGCCTTTTTCAGAATACCGGGATGCTCGATTTGCTTGGCTATTCTAAGCTGTTTCACCACAGTATCATATGGAAACTGTACGCACGAATAGAACAAGGCCCATTCGATAGCCGCAAATATCTGCTGAATTGAGCGAAATCTGGAGTCTGTCCTTAACCGGAGACAACTTACCAGTTTGGGATAACGCTTACAGTTGTAATCATTGTCAAAAGGTTCTTTATCCGCCTTGATCACATCCTCTATCGGATTACTAAGAGCATCTTTCCAGTCCATCAACCAGTTTACAAGACCATCGTTTTCTTCAAGTAGGGAGCTGAATGCTCCTTCCAGTTCAATAGAAAAACCACTACCGAAAGGGCAAGCAATTCTGAATTCGCCATCGCTCTTCTGTATTGCGATCGGGCATTCCAGGAAATATGACTCAGGGTCATCGGCGATAATGATCTCTCTAACGCTCGGCAGCCTCATATTATTGTGAAAATACCTTGAGCGCTTCTCTATGATTTTCAGCAGCGTGATGATATCTCGTGGCCGGGGAGTATAGTCTTGGTATTTGCTTTGTTTCGGAACCTTCTTGGGGAAATAGTTCTCAGTCTGCTCCTTCTTTCTCAACGGATTGCTATCATCTAATAGATGCAGCATCGGCAGCAGTTTGCCTGTCGCTAACTCCCTGAAAACAAGAGCTGTTGCGTAATCTTGGATGGATTCTTGGGCTTCCCAAGTGAAAGGATCCTTGACCAGGTCGTTATGCTCATTGATAAGAAGCTTATCCTGAAGCCTTAGCAGGATGCATCTAACCAGATCTTCGGGCATCCTTGTTTCCTTGGCAAGTGAGCTTGCCTCCATCGGGCCGCATACTGAAATGAGTTTAAGGACAACTCTTTCAAATGGATTAAGAACTTCATCCTTCTCGGGGATTCGTGGTAAAGTCACGCGATAAACGTTAACCGGCCATGCAAGATAACGGGGTTTTCCAACTGTTTCCCTGAATGGGTTATTTTTGCCGTAATCAAGGAATACTATTGGCATTTCATTACCTTACCCTTAATGCGGCAAAGTTCGTAAAAATCAACCAGACCAGGTATGAACTCAGCGGCCAGGTCCCCTTGGAGAAGACCGCAATCTCCAACCACAACCAGTAGTTTCTTCTGACGGCTCATTGAAACGTTTAGCCTGTTGGAGAGGCATAAGTGACCAAAATGATACGCTGCTTGTCTTTTCCTGTCTTTGAAACGCTTTTTACTGTTCAGTGTTCTCGCTCTTACCATCGATAAAAATACAACATCGAACTCCATACCCTGAAAGGAATCTACCGTCCCGATTTGCAGCTTGATATTCTCATCTACTAAACCACTCAACTGGTTCTTTATCAGCTCGGACTGTGCTTTATAGTACGTAATTACTCCATAAGAAAGAAGTCGACCTTCTTTGGATTTTACCCAAGTTCGCAACTGACGGGCGATGGCAGTTGCCTCAGCAGGACGGGTCCAGCTGCTTCCCACTCTGTTCAAGCTTCCACTTTCCGACGGAACATTCAGCCAGACAGCAGGTTTGCCATCTGTATCAGGCAAATTGTGACTAAAGGAATCTTCAGGCAATCCAGAACTGAATTTCTCAGTGGAATCAAATCGCTCATAGAAACTTCTGCTTATAAACTCGCCCAAAAGCGGATGCATACGAAATTGCTTATCAAGTGTTATTCGACGCGTAAGACCGTCCTTCTTCTCAAGTTCCTTTAGCCTTTCCGAAAACAGATACTGAAACATGGACTTCTTAAGCCAGTCTGACTCGTTACCCCATTGCTCGCAATTTTCAATCTGACGGGAGACTTCCTCATCTATTAAATGGGGCAGCTGCCGGTGGTCACCAACAAGAATAATCCGTTTACCCAGTGCCATTGGTATCATCAAATCACGCGGAGACACACGAGCTGCTTCATCAATAATTACATAGTCGTACTCCATTCTCTGTTCTGAATCTTTTCCTCGAATCCCCTTTTGATGACGCATCTGATTGTTTACACTTTGCTGGCATGTCGCTGCAAATGCAAAACTGTAATCGGAAACTGCATCAATCATCCCATACGGATTTCCTTCAAGTTCTTCCAGAAACTCCACGAGAGCTGCAGACTTCTTATCACTTGCTGACAAACCTGCTGTTCTGATTCTCTTCATTGCTGTTTCAGCTAAAGAAAAGACCTCATCATTTTGCTTTTCTACACGGAAGAAAGGAGGTGATGTAAACCTTATCATTAGATTCTTCTTAAGTTCGGCAAGATCCTTCAAGAACGGAGGTGCTTCATCTCTATCTGCCCAAAGGCTTGCCCTCTCCAACAGATCAAGTTCCTTTTCATTGAGTAATTCTTGCAAGTCCGTTATCGCATCAGCTGCACGATCAGGTCCGTCATCTGCAAAGCTGTCAGGCCTATGGCGCAGAGAGCGTGCTGATTCCAGTAAAGGACCACTATGTGTCTTAAGCAACTCCTCGATTGAGAGTTTCTCCTGAAGTGCTTCAGCATAGCGTGAAGTTTCTACACCCAGCACGGCTGAACCAAGACCAGCAATGAGTTTGACTAGTTTAGAAGCAAGTGATTTAGATGGGAATCTGCAGTATTGCAAACATAGGTTTCGGATTTCGTTTTCCTGCTTCAGTTCAGCAATCTCAGGTATTCTGCTGCTAAGATCCACAGATATCCTAGAACACCATTCTTCAAGCTTCCTTTCAAACAAGCTGTAATCGCTTTCGCTTGCTCCCGAGCGTCTGCCGAATTTCGGTACAGGAATCCCGTTAATCCACAATCGATCAATCATGTTCTCAACGGCCGAGTGCTGAAAACCAGTAAGCAGTACTCTACCTTTGATACTTGATCCGTCTTTATCGGTGAGTTCATTAAGCCGTTCGAGAATCGCAGCAATAACTGTGGTCTTACCTGTGCCTGGCGGGCCCTGTATTAGCAAAATATCAGGTGAGTTCAAGGCCACTTCAATTGCTTCCTCCTGCATAACAGTAGGCGGGTTTTCCGGAAAGATTTTGCTGCTCACCAATGCAGATAAAGGTTTTGTTTTGTGCGGGAGTCTGGTTGATGCGATTTTTCCATTTTCCTCGATCAGGAGACCCAGCTGCGGATTAACTGAACGGCCTTCTAGAATTGCCCTCCGGGCTTTCATCCTCCGCAATATCTGGGATATCTCTCCCCCCAGGGAAAGAATTAGAGTACCTGAACATGGAAGGCTTTCCGCTTGGAGCTTGAGACGCTTGGAAACCTTATCGAAATCAAGAACTCTCATATAGGAACATTGCCCAACTTGACTATCTTCTCTCTTCCGCGGTTCTTTTCTCTGCTCATTCTGCGCTTCAATGATTTCTACAAACTCAGCAAACTTCATTGCCGGATTCCTGAGATACTCCGGGATTTCATTCACAACCTGGACTTCTTCAACCCGGCATTGTGCCAGGTTATTCAATGCGGAATCAGATGCTTCTGCGATATGAACAGAAACGGTTCCATCACGATCCGATCTCATATCGCAGTATTGTATTGCACCCACTTCTCTTGCATGATTCAGCAGGAGTTCGCCCTCTAAATCTCCGAACTCGTCCCACTTCCGTAGGTAGCTGCCGGCAGTTTCGATAAGTGCAGACAACTGTGCCTTGGCAAGAATCTGAATCTGCCCTGCATTAGTCCAGTCGACGAATCGCAGTTTACCTTTTGCAAGTCGAATTGCGCGGTCTGATTCACCCTTGGATCTTGTCAATCGCTTTGTTATGAAGATGTTCTTTCCATCAGGTAGTGAAATTTCCGAGGCAACAAAACGAATTGAATCTCCGGTTACACAGAAGGAATTCTTTGTTGCTGGCTCATTTTCTGAGCTGGATCCGTCCAGCTTGGGATCAGCTTCATCAGTAACAGCTGAATCGTTCTCTTCGGAACCATCGATGCCTGTATCCAATGTAGATTTTAGTACTGAGTCTATTGCGGGACCTGCAGTAAGGAAAAAGTATTGAGCACCACCATGAATAAGGCAACATCGGTTTTCCATCTGCTTGTACAGCTTACTACCTTCGAGTTTCCCCCAGTACTCAGTGGCCCTTTCTTCGAGATACTCGTCCACACCAATATCTATATCCCCCATCTCCAGGCATTCTCCTGAGAAGATGGCTAATTGCAGTTCGATACTGCCATCAGCTGCTGGATTATCAAACTGGGCAAGCATTGCATAGCCATTTGCTAACTCATTCCCGAGACGTCTGCATTCCGAAACAGACGCGGGCTTAACGAAAAACACACTTTCCTTAGTACGGACCTCGAACTCGTCCGGCCGATTGCGGATAGGAGAAACAGAAAGTACAGCTGTCTTTTTAAACTGTTCTGAACCTAGGTTTGTTGATTTGACACGAAAGGACAAAATACTAGCCGGTATATCCTGAAATCTCATTTCATCCTCTTTATGAACTCGAATGAAACACTCTCCGGGAACGGTTTCGTTCCGCGTACGGGTTCAACAGAATTAGTCTCAAAATTCACTACAGCTTCGTATTCCACATCATCATTGTTTTCAAGTGAAAACGGATTGAACAGTCGATGTCTTAGCGAAAACTCTTTTGCATCCACAGGGCTGATAGCTTCCCATCGATCTGTTTTCACTCGGAGAAACCCAGGACGTGGTGCCCCGCAATAAGGGCATTTCTCAAACTCATGAGCAAGGTAGCTCATTCTGCAGCCCGAGCAATCAAGAAACCTATCGTAAGCTCGTGCCAGTTCGCAGGCCCAGAATGGCATTAATGGTCTGCGGTAAGGTTGAATCCTGCCCGGCCCGAAAGATTCCTGGAAAAGCTGACGGATTTCTGGAGACGCAACCAGTTCACGTGGCAGTGCAAATGAAACTGGAGAGTTTGTTTTATCGTTTTCATCATCAATGAAAGGTAACAGCCCGGCGTACGCCTGCTCATCAAGATCAACCTGCGCTCCATCTTCTTCCGGTTCTGCATCCCAACCGCCGCCGTCATCCTCAGGAGCCAATACTCTTTTTCCTATAAACGGATGACAGAGCGCAAGAATCCTGAAAGACATAACAGCGAACGACCAGCAGTCAGTTCGGGGACGTGATTTATCTAACCCCTGGACCACCTCAGGTGCGCCATAATGCGGAGTGAAAACGGCGTTACCGCCTTCATACTCTTCAAAACGCAGGTTGTCAGAATCGATTAGCCAAACATCGCAATTGTCTGATCCATCAATATAAACATTGTTATGCGATATATCACTGTATACCAGTCCTGCACTATGCAGACGACCGAGGATTGATGCACATTTAGATAGTGCAAGAAGCCTACGTCGTGTAGAACCTGTATTTGCGTAGTGGAACAGGCGTAGAGCTACTTTTTCATCTGAGACTTCAGATAACCACTTTGGAAGTTCAAGTTCATTGGAAGAAATCGAATCTCTGAGCCTATTCATCGTATTGCCGTTCAAATCAAATGAGCTGAAGGGTTTCATTCCGCTGAGAAGACGCATTACGTAGCCTGGTTCATCTCGAAGAATCGCGACAGGTAAAGAAATGCTAATCCCTGATGGCAGCGGCAGAAGACGAATGCTCTGAAATAGCTGATGCATGTTAACAGATTTGTCCACATTCCCAGATGCATCAAGTGGTTGTTTGATTGCAAGGTCAGCATCCTTGGTGTGAAACACTACACCCTGTCCGCCACGGGCGAGTTCATCAGCAGGGTAGTGCAAGTTACCGTATTCGTCAGTAAGTGTTTTTTGAGAAGGTAATCCGATTCCATGGTTAACTGATTCATTCATCTTCACTGGAAACCTCCTCCCTGAGAAGGCAAGTAATGGTTTTATCATCGCTGTGTTTTGGTGTAGGCCAGTTATCCAGCATTTCTCTTGAATGTCTCGCAGCTGAAATCGAGGCAAGTTCACTATGTACCTTAATTAATCCTGTTACGAAACCATCAATATCCGACAGGTCATCCGCTACACCGTCTGTACAAAGAACAATCGCTCTAGATTCTTCCTCAGAAAAGGTACACCACTGCCAGTCTTTCTCAGATACACTGGGTGAAAGTGCTGAAGTTATATTTGAAAATCCTTGTTGTTTATCATCAGATATAGATACCGTTGATCCATCACTTTTTACTAGAGAGACCGATCCGTCACCAAGCATACCTATGTAGATTTCTCCGCTGAAGATACGAAATGCAAACAAACAAGTGGCAGCACAATCACGAGGATTAAGCGGGGAAATGCGCAGGAGCCAATTCTCAAGAATAAGATTGGTTATACAAGAACGCTCAATTCCAGAGCGATAACTAGATCGAATAGCCCATTGTACAGCGAGACAGGCAGCATGGCTGCCAAAATCGGAGAAAGGCTTTGAGCCGAGGCCATCAGAAACCGCAATGACATCACCCCAATATCTGTGCAAAGCAGCCCATGAATCCTGGTTAGGCCTCCCCGATGCTATGTGAGAAGGTCCAATAACACTTGCACCGAAACTTCTCCAGACGGTTATTCCGCACCTCCCTCAAGCCAGCCATCATATGCCGAAATCAAATCATCTGATGAGTATACATACGGTTCTTTCAGATTTGGAACAGCATCAGCTCCAACTTTAATAACCCTCAGTGAATCCAGTTGCAGATTCTGTCTCCAAACCTTAAATGCCTTCGCATTGTCTCGAGAGAAAAAGCCATCAGTTATGATTGCCACTTTTGCTTTTGGGTTTTCACCTATCAGGTTAAGAAGGGATTCAAAGTTTACCGAACCTCCGCTCTCAAGCACTTCGTTTGGGATTTCCTGATCTGGGTCCCATTCAACAATTCGAGCTTTGTCACTCCAAAGAACCAAAACAAGTTCAGCACAACCGTAGCCGAGACGGACATACTGCTCGGTAAATCTTGCTACCCCCCGTGCAATGAATCGTTTCCCGCCCTCGGACATGCTCCCGGAGGTATCGATAACCAGATACAGTTTCATCGATTCTCTCCTAACTCAGCTATGTATGGGCGAAACCATGTTGTTTCATTAGTCATCCTGTTAACGGAAACTGCACGATTTGGCTTTTCAAGCCCTTTGAACTTACCTATACCACCACTTACCAAGGTTCCTGCGTCATCCTCGTTCATGCAGAAAGCCACTCTCATCTCAAAATAGCTAAACAGGTCTTTGCATGATAAGCCGCACCTTTTCCAGTTATCTATGAACAAAAAGATGAAAGTGCCCTTTCGTGAACCATCTTCAGCTATTCGCTTCAGAAGATCGGCTTGCGTCAGCGGTTCACCAGGTTTGCGGGTGCTGAATGTTTGCACAGGATGCAAGGCTTTTTCAGCATCAAAACCGTCCACGATGAGTGCAACGGGGCGTTTGCCAATGTTGTCCGCTACCTGCTGAAGTGGCAGCGAGTCAATATCGGTGTATGATGAAAAGCGCTGTCTGCATGATTCAGTAACATCTTTGAAATTGTCCCCTGGCTCAATGTTCCGCCCATTAAAGTAGATGATTTCCTCAAAATCCAATGAAGAGCTTATGCTGGCAATGGTGGAGGACAGCAATCCATCGTGTATCACATCATTGTATCCGCTATACAGCACGTTGAAAGACTGTCGTCTAACTAGCGGGACTAACAGTGGGCTGGAACCGAAAGTCAGCTGTTCTCCAAGTAGAAGAGCATTGATTTCGCCTGTGGTACCATGCTGAGCAATGCCTTTCGGTCTTCGAGGTAGAACCGCACCATTGAAAACCCTTGTCTTTCCGTGGAAATCCTTCTTCCAAGCACGCTCAGCAGTAGTAGACAGATGATTACGGCAGAATTCCCTTTCTGCCAGTGGAATGAGGAATTTTACATTGCCTGACAGTGCTCCATTGGCGTTGTTGATAATCCCTTCAGGAGGACTTTTTAAGTTGGCAGCTTCCAGGTTGTTCATTGAAAGAATCATGGCAGAATCTTCCTGATTGCAAGCAAGTGCAATTCTACAGCCGGCTTGAGTTACCAGAGAGCCAAGAGAAATGGCGTTAAGTCCCTTCAAGGTTTGAGTCGCCAAGAGAACATGAACCCCAAAAGAGCGCCCCTGTTTTAGCAGTTGCGAAAGCAGTTGCTCAACTGTATCAGCGAAATGACGATCATCCATGAACAGAACCTGAAACTCATCGATAACTATAAGTATACGAGACAATTGCTCTTTATGAAGAGTTCTGTATTCTGCAAAGTCTCTTACATCAACACTTTTAAACAGACGACCCCTTCTTGCGCATTCTTCCGTAAGGTGTTTGAGCACAGTCAACCCATACTCTGGGTCGCTTTCTGTTGCCACTAATCGTGCATGTGGAAGAGGTGGTTTGGAGTATACTGCGAATTCTGTAGATTCCTTGTAATCAAGAAGGTACAGATCCACCTCCTGTGGTGAGTACTTCTCGCATAAAGAATGGATAATCACGTGAAGAAGATTAGACTTGCCGGTTCCAGTCTTGCCTGCAAGCAGAACATGGTGTTCAGATTCAGTTGAGCCCAGAATCAAGTTCACGATTTCCCCAGACTCAGTCCATCCAATAGGTATTTCAAACCCTTTAATGGTGGTTGACCTTTTTCCGTACCCGATCCATAAATCCGGAAGTGTTTGCTTAAACTTCGAGGTTTCTGAGTAACGTAGTGCCACGTTAGAAAGGAAGCTGTCCAATGATTCCTGTTCTGGCCACTGATCCGGCTGGTATGAGAGAAGGAGCCCTTCCTTGATACTGTCAGAGAAATGAACAAGAGCATCCAGCCGTTGACATGTGTTTTTCAAAGCGGCACGGAATTTTTCATACTTTCTATCTTCGATTCGCTGACCTTCAACCGCAATAACGGGTAGAATACCGCAACCGGGTCCATTCTGAGTAAGTCTTTCCAGATACCACAAACTTCTGTCAGATAGTTGTTCCGGCGAATTGAATATGAAAATCAGCTTGTACTTCAGCTGGTTCTCTGGATAGGCGGCGTTAAACTCAATCCAGCTGGAAGTCCTTCCCTTGAAGCGATGCTGAATAAGATTCTCAACCTCTTTAGCCAGATTGTCAAGAGTTCTTTCAATCTCGTCAGCCCTGGTAAGAACATGCCCCTGTGGAAAAAGCTCCTCAACATTCAGAATCGGAAGGAAAGGTGAGAAGGAGTCTCCTAGTTTGATGGGATCAATCAGAATTACTTCAAGCCTTCCCGGAGGAATTGCCTGCACCAGCCGCAGTAGCAGATGATGAGCAAGACGCCTTTGCGCGGCATTATCCTCTGGTATTACAAGCGCACGCCTAAGAGGAAATGCGACAGCATGCGGAATCCTGCACTTCTGGTTCTTGTATGCTGCGACTTGTGATCCAAGTAAAAGCTTCTTTGGAATAACCTCAGAAAATACAGCATTGGTTTTTCCAATATCCCTAAATGCAGGTTGTTGTTTTACTATTCCTGATATCTCTTCAGTAATTTTCAGACATGCCTTTCCCCAGTTCAGTGAGGTCGTTTTTTCCAGTCTACTTCTTCTCTTTTCTCGTAGAGACTCCATATCTTTGCGTCTGTTCAGAAGACTCTTTGATTTTTCATCAGCGTATTGATTAGCCTGCAGTAATGATGTACGCTTTCGGTTGATTTCCTTTAGCTGATTTTGAAGATCCGTTTTCCTGGACATAGCTTGATCTCTGGCAGACTCGAACTCCTGCCTTGTCTGTGCAAAAACAACTCTCTCCTTTTCTTGGCTGTCAAGCTTTCTCTGCAGTACTCTATATCTATCCTTTTCGCTATCACGAAAAAAGGAATAAAAAATGACTTCAAGAAGGCACCGGTTTTCTATCTGCTGTTCAAGGCTTGTTCGTTCAAGCTGTATGGATTTGATAGCCTTATCTACCGTTGTGATTCCGAGGTTAAGTTTAGTAATCTTGCTTTCTAGATCCGCAATTTCGCGCTCTATAGATTCCGATTGCTGACGCAATGCTTTTTCATCAGGTAATTCAACACGAAACCTGCTATCGTCTCTAGAAACATTCCGGAGAATGCCGGCAATCTGCTTATCGATCTTATCACAGGCCTCATCATGTTCTCGGTCGATTCGCAGGAGGCCGACTTGATAATCACTGATAACTCTTTCCAGCGCAGAAAGGTAGCTCGTTTTCATGAAGGTGTTCCCGCTCACTATATTGATCCATCACTAAACTGCATCATCCGCACCTCATCTAGAAGCGATTCAATAGTCAAGGACTGATTCAGATACTCCTCATGAAATGTACGAAGTGAGGCTATTTCCTGTAAAATGGGGGCAAGCACATTCTCAAGAACCGAATTCCCAAAAGCATCGTGAACGCTATCTTGAAAAGCATCGGCACAAAGACTTGCCATACCAAATGCATCGTCGAACATTTCAGGCTTCCTCCTCATCAATCGGGAATTGGAGCACCATCCAATCAGGTTCAATATCAGGGAAATAGTTCACGCAAACTTCACCAGGAAGCAGATAGTCTGATTTGTATGCCGGATTAGCTTCTCTGATTTTTGAAAGAAAAGAATGCCATTCATCCTCAGTTATCTCATACCGTTGCATTCCTGATGTAATGTTAAGAAGTGCATCAGTAGCCAGATCCATTGCATCCATATTTCCATTATCAACAGCATTACGAAGCTCAGTAACATGAGCTTCAACACTCTTTTGCTCATCAGGAGGAATGACTACAAATCGAATTTTCATTCTTACTCCTTATCAGTTCTTCTAATAATTAAATCTAGACATGACTGGTCTATATCATTTTTCCTTGGCAGCATCCCTACCATTGGAGATCCAGCTACCCTGAGCTTTTCACGTATTTCTTTCTCTTTCTCAACTGGCAGGTCATGAATATCTCTAGAGCAAAGAGTGCAGTGTGCATCTGCTTGCTTATGACCCTCTGCCTGAAACACCATATGGTCTATTTGCGCGTATAGGTAGTCAGCTTTACCGCATTTCACTTCGAACGCCATTGAACCACCAGCTGGAGCACCCATGTTCTGCCCTTTGCCAAGGATCACGGGAGCATACAAGTTACTCACCAACACATCTGTCTTAGTGTATCTGCCACCATCTCCAACATATGTTATTCCTTGTGTTTCCACTTTGCCCCCAAGAGGAGCAAGTGCATGCAGAACCATTTCTTCTGCATAAGCCCCGCTGAGATTGATACGGACTTTCCGATTAACAATGTTTCGCTCCACATCACCCTTTGCACCAGCCCATTCAGCTCGAAATTTATCAGTCATTTTGCGGAAAGCGGGTTTCCGCTCATACAGATATTCATGCAGTAAGTTCTGCTGCTCTTGAGAAAGGTTAATGCGATCCCTGATAACATCAGGTGTAATTGGGCAACTTCTATCAGGCTGCCATCTCAACCATGAATAGAATGAAGCGGCTGGTTGATTCGTTGCCAGATAGTTTTCAAGAGCGTTATGAGCAGCTAACAAGCGAGCTTTGCCTATCTGAACGATACCGCTAACGATGTTTAATCCTGATGAGCAGTATTGCTGAGTCCGTTCGAGCAGCTGTTCTGCCAAACCAAGTGCTCGACCAGCAATTTCGACGCGCTGCTCCATCCTCATACGATTCTCAGTAGCCTTTTCCAATGCCTTTTCCGCTTCATCCTTGGCAGTCTCTGCCTCAGCTAGAGCAGCTTCTGCCTCCGACAAAGCGTTCTGAGCTGAAACAACTGCAGTTTGAGCACTTGCCACAGCATTCGCGGCTTGGGCTACAGCGGCCATTTCACCAGTGCAGCATGGACCTATGCCTTGCGCATTTGGAGGTTGTGACTGACATGCAGACAAATCAGATTCAGCAGAGTTCAAGTCACTTTGTGCGGATTCCAAATCTGCCTGTGCTGATTCCAAAGCTTGTTGAGCCTCCTGCAAAGCCTGTTTAGCTTCCTGTAAAGCCCGTTCAGCTTCTTCCAAGGCATGTTGCCTCTCCTGCTCGATAACACGGGCATTATCAAGCAACTCTCTACTGTGTTGCATTTCCACCCGCGCTTCAGAAGACTTGGCCTCAGCACCAGCTATTTGTCTCATGCATGCAGCCTCAAGAGCTCCCTGGACTGTTTCCAGCCCCTTTACCAGATCTTCAAGGTTCTCAACTTGACCAACTGACACCTGCGCCATAGCAGCCCTCAGATTCGCAGGTAATCCTGCAGCCGGGCTGCAAGTCCGATTAGATAAGGTATCTGTTCTGATGCGTTGACATCGAACTGCCTGAGCTGCTGAACCAAAGCGTTGTACTCTTCCTCGAACGCAGCACGTTTCTCGTCTCTCCAAGTATCGCCAAGGTGCTCAAAAGCACCATTCAGACCGGAAATGGCGTCTTTGAGCGTGTCGATAAAGTGCTGCAGTGCATGAGCAAATCTCTCCAGTTCTTCAGGATCTCCTATTGCCTGTGGCATTACCAGTAACCTCCATCCTCATCAGATGATCTTGATTCACCAGAGACAGGAATACTGTCTGGAGAAACGGATTTGCTTCTTGATGTAACTGACATAGTTACTTTACGGAAAAACTCATGTATCTGAGCAGCATCACTTGCTCGAAACACCTTGTTTTTTACACTAATCCCGTTCACCTCCGCCAGGACAGGTGTTCCAGAGATAAAACGCTCTAGCACTATCGTCCCTGGATCATCACCGATGCCCATGGCCATGAAGAAGCATTTTGAAGAACGGCCATCTTTGATTAGGGATTCCAATGGAGCTTCCCATTCATCTGTTGGCTGTCCGTCTGAAACCAGAACCAGAGTTGGCCGGTAAGATCGAGAAGGTACAACACTCCTGTCTTCGATCAGGCTTTTCACAACTGAAAAGGCCTCTCCCATTGATGTGAAACCATCAGGGGTCATATCAGCCCAGTTTGCTGAAGAAGCAGAGGTTGGAGGCAGATGCACAACAGCCTTGTCTCCGAAAATGATGATGGAGAGTAAGAACTCAGTTTCCATCATCTCCTCTGAAGCAAGAGTATCTATCATCTGTTTGACAGCCTGATTCAGAATATTGATCTTTGCTGTTCCGCCTTCTACAACCTCCCATCTCTGGCCGTCAGTAACTACTGTTTGCCCTGTTCGGCGAACATTCTCTGGATCAATGACTTCACCCATGGAACCACTCACATCAAGCAGCAGAAAAACCGGCAGAGGTTTTGCCTGAGGTGCTGTGAAATCCTTTGGATCAAACATTACCAGTACCCTCCGTCTGAATCGTCTTCTTCATCAGCATGAGTCTCAGGTGAGATATCTGGAGATTTGTCTGTTCTCTCTGTACGTGAGTCTATTGTAGCAGGTTTGATCTCAATCGCGCTTGGCTCTGGAACAGCATTGGGATTTCCAGACTGTGTCCGAATGGTTACGGTCATCGTTACGAATTTGAAGACATCGCGTAACTGCTTTGCGTTTTCCGCGTAAAAAAGAGGATTAGCAGTTCCCTGGATGAACTTACCAAGGACTTCCTCATCAGCGTCCGCTCCGATTGCCATAGCCATTCTATCGCATTTTGCAGACCTTCCATCACAGATAAAATCCTCAAGAGGTTTCTTCCAGCTATCCCCGGGGCGTCCATCCGAAACCAACACCACTGTTGGCCTATACGCTCTTGAAGGAACGACTTCTTTGTCCTCGATCATTGCCTTCGCCATGCTTAAGGCAGTACCGAGAGGAGTACCTCCCGACGCTCTCAAATCACCCCATACAATGTTAGTAGCACTGGTCAACGGTTGGTGCAGCCTTACCTCAGCTCCAAAGGTTATCACCGAAACATGAATTTCGATCTCTCCGCTCTCAGTATCGCGGAAAGTGTCCAGCATATCTTTCACTGCTTCATTGAGGTTCTGGATCTTAGCACCGGACATGCTTCCGCTTACATCCAGAAGTAGGATTACAGGGAGGGGTTTTGCGGTTGGCGCCGTGAACTTGCTGGGATCAAACATCATCCTACCTCCTGTTTTGCTTCCTGAGTTTCACTGCTGGGAAGTTCATACTAAGGAATTTTCTGAACTTAGGAATGTTGTTCTCGCCCCAGTTACCGCAGACGAAATACTCTTTTCCTTCGTAATTCAATGTTTCCTCTGACCCAATCCGATAACGATTGTATTGCATCTCTGATTCAGTTATCTCCTCCTTTGCCTTCATCAGATTGAATCCAGAAGAGCGGTCTGACTTCAGACGATCAAAGTCCATCTGACTGATACCTTTTTCTATCAACAGCCTTGCAACTTCAATACCTATCCGTGTCTTTCTTATGTTTCTTGCTACTGTTTCACCTTCATATGAAACAGAGTAACGATCGTAATCTTTTTTACTTACAGAATTAATCAGGTTTTCTGCACTTCTCCGTACATCCTCATCCTGATTAGAGTCACTGCTGATAGCATATAAAGCCGCCATAATGATAGATCTGTGCTCCTCCCAGAAGGAAGACAGAAGTTTACGTTCTTTCGATGATATTGCCATAACCAAATCTCCTCTAATCTTATCTCCATCAATGACATCACTTGGTATTGTTAAAGCTCTCATATAGTCCATAATGAAGTGGTGATCAGGTCCCGGCTGAATCAATGCCAATATCGGTTCGATCATGTAATCGACAAGATACTGATAGTTAATCTGCCTGAAATCATTGCATGCACAATCAGGTTCATCGTAGCTTCTCAACTTAAGAGTAGGAATAGGCGTAAGGTATACAAGCAGGGAGTAGTCGTGCTCCTGACAACAATTTTCAAGCCATTCCTCATATCTTAATGTTTGCGAATCATGTTCATTTGTATTTACTTTATTCTCTATTAATATTAATAGCCGTTTTCGAGAGCCGTTGCTCTGTAAAAGATTGCAGAGAATCGAAATGTCAACTCGGCCCTTTTTACCCAGTACAAGTTCTGTCTTTACAGTTGCGCTTTCGACAACTGAAGAACCCACTATTAGCTCATCAAGAAGAACACGGGGTATTCCTGGGGGATCAGCTTGATTGCTTTCCAGAAGACAAATAACGAACAGCTGGAAAAATTTCTTAAGGCAGTAGGTGCCCTGACCGTGTGATCCTGCTGGATCCAATAGCCACGCGATGAAACTGCTGTGTATTATTTCCTTGCGATGAATCCCTAGGATTTCTAAATTGGATTTCCTGTTGTAGAAGGACTGTAATTCTCTGTACTGATGGCTATTAGAAAACGAAATTATAGCCTTAGTTATATTACCACTGCAATTGGGTATAAGTTCATTATCAATAGTAGTCAAGAGCATAGTCTCCTTATTGTTATAGTAAAGTTCTTTAAATTACTCAAACTTGCGTAATAATACCTTCTAATACTTAATGTTAATTCTAACACCAGGCAGACACTTTTGTTCTTGGGTAAACCTCAGAATACTACTCCAATACTCTGCTATTTCTTCTATGCCAAGAACAGTTCTCTTTGGTTTTGAATTGAGATTGTTGGTTAGTATTGGCATATCTTTTAACTGCACTCTTGGAAACCCAGTAGAAATCCCCTCCCTTGCAGACTGCGATGGCACATAGGAGTACATACCCTGAAATGGGGAATCAAAAGTAGCTCCTAAATAACATCTCATGGGTAAAGAAACATTCGTCTTTTGTGGGAAGGCAATTCTGTAGACAATATCTTTGTAGTAGTCTGGTATCCTCTCATCACATTCAAGGAGAAGTTTCCCATTTGCTGGGTCATAATCGATGTAATCAGAGACAACAAAAACAGTATCCAGCAAAAATGTAGATTCACCCCTTGATCTTCCCTTTGTTGATCCGAACAGAATCACTGAGCCTCTATCTAGTCTAGCCATCTGGGTAACTCTGCCAGTCTTTCTTATGTATTGCTTGCATACAAAGTATCTAAAGCGATCACCAAACACAAAAGGATCTGTGTTCTGATAAGTTCTACCATCAGATATCGGGATCTCAACAGGCATCACAGGTTTGTGTAACCATCTTGGATGACCAGGTTCTGGGTTTCTAATCAATTCTCGTACTTCGCTTGGCGGCTCCCATTCACCCCAGAAGCGTAATAACCCGTGTTTTAAATAACCTCTATTGATGTAACTTCCTTCACATTCAAGAAACTTCCTTTTATGTAATCCTGTATTCCAAGACTTGTAATTCCGGTTTGCTCTATCTGGTCCGTGTTCTCCTCCTGGATGAGTAAACTGTACGATCGATGGCATAACTTTTAAATTCCTTCCCATGCTTCTCTATAGTCTTCTTCCCTGTCGCACTTGTCGAATGGGGCTGTGTACTTGATTACTCTCTCAATAGGACCTCCGGGAAGAGTATCATCGGAAATCGTTCGGGGGACTGAACCGCTTCTCATGTCCTTGATGTCGTTCCAGTATGAACGGGAGAAACCAACTCCGGGAAGACCTTTGCTTGCTGTGAACACTATTCTGCCGTTCCGGTCGTACCAGGTATCTGATTCGTACTGGCGCATGACCGGGAATTGTACACGGTAAATGGTTATCAGTTCTTCGAGAGTAAGGCCAAGGGCTTTGGCGACGAGAACATCAATTTCTAAAAGCGCCTGGCGACGGGAGTACTCTGTGCGGAGAGCGCAATTTCTGCTCCATTCTGGAGTAAGGTTCATGAAGAAGTCACTTGGAAGTCGAGAATCTTTCTTGCTCCATTTCTCTTCCCTGGAAGTACTCTGCCAAGCTGAAGCCCAGAGATCCGTATAAGCTGAAGTCAAAGCAACTAGGGCTAACGCTCTAACTTGAACCCTATGATTTAATTCATCAGAAATAGCGGGTAGTTGGTTAAGCACATTTTGATTTGCATGCCCCATGCCTGTTGTTTTCACATAGAAATCAAATGGGAGTGATATACCAAAGGCAAAGAACCTAAGTAAGTCATAAGTATGCTCGAAGCTAAGAGATATGCAAGTATTTATGTGCCCAACACCATTTGGTGTAATACACTGCACAAAGGTTCTCTCAGCGGCTGATCCGATCATCTCTCTGCTGGTTAGTCTGCAAAACCCCGTCACCGGCTTCCTGTCCCCCCAGGGCACTCTCGGGGTTCTCTTCAAGTATTCGTCCGGGGAGCAGTCTGGCACATAGTTGGTGCGGGGCAGGTAATCGTCGGGGAGCTCTGTTAGGTCGAGGACATCGTAGTGTCCTTTCTCAGTGCATATTGCTCTTGGGGTTTTGTAGAATGGGTTTCCAACATAGAAATGCGGTCCTGAAAGAATCAGCTCCGAAGCATCCTTGGGAAATCTGGTTTCCCTTCTTATGGTGTGGTCTTTCTGAGTATTTGTTTCGTGCCACATTTCTGTTGAAAAGTACTGCCCTTCAAGGTCTCCCAGTTTTACAGGCTGGTCAGCGAACTTCTGTAGCACCGAAAGAAGAGTGGTTGCGTGCAACGCCGGGAGCCTTGCTTCCATTGCGGGTGTTCCCTCTGAATCGTAGAGCTTCGCGAACAGAGTTAGCTCTTTCTCGGTGACATGGATGATCCTGTCTCTATGGCCATTCACACTCCAGTGATTTTCATCGTCCTTTATACCTGGAACCGGTCCTTTGCCGTCATGTTCAAAGCAGGCATCAATTGTTCTTGGTAGAAAGAGATTCGTAAATGATGCAAACGAAGGGGTCTCTTTCTTTTCATGCGCGTAAACGTTTATACTGAACTTCTCCCTGTGGGCAATTGGAAAAAGCATCATGCCGTTCTGAAACTGAAAGTGAAATCTCAATCTGGAATACACTTCTCTTCTGAATGCTCCACCCTTTGGATCATCATAGATGCCCTCCGGGTGAAGGAAAGCAGACACACCCTTTTCTTTGCCCAGCATCCATGCCTGTGGCAGGAAGCACTTATACAGATTGCTCTGCATTCTTTTCAGTTCTGGGTAATTTTGCTCTGCATTCAGAAAGCTCTTCGTTCCGGAAGCATCCTCAAAGGCTCTCAGGTATTCATCTTTGATCCCCAGCATATCAATGGTTTCTTCCCTTAAATCAGCAAGCTTTGATGCAGAGTGCTTGTGAATAACGAACTCAGGGTTGTGGTCGCCCATAACTCCGCCTTCGTTCCACTCCACCTTCAGCCATGGGGGGTTTCCCAGAATGAGGTCAAAGCCTCCGTTGTTATGGAAGATGTCAGCATACTCCAGTTCCCAGTGGTGAAATCTGTACTGATCCGCCAGATCCTTGATGAGCATCAGCCTTGGGTTCGTTTTTACAATGGTCTCTATGTCTGGGAAGTTGTGCTCATCTTCGAACTTGAGTGCCTGCTGCTGGGGGGTGTAGTCGTGGAAAAGGTCTCTTGCTTCGCCTTCGGCCTCTCCACCTTCAAAGGCCTTTGCCTGGAGGATGAGGGACAGTTCTCTCAGCCACTCTTCCCTGGTTGGAAGGAGATGAGCTTTGTCTATGGGCCAGAACCAGAGCGCGCACCAGTAGTCCATGGCCAGCTTCAGCCTTCTGTAGGGGCTGGGGTCTCTCTCTTCAGTTAGAAGGTGTTTTTTCTGGACTTCATCTTTCTCGGCTGTTGACAGGTTTCTGAGAGTCTCCATCTCACTCCTGTCCATTCCGAAGAGTGTGTGGGTGTCTTCGGTTTCTTCCCTGATCCTTGTAAGGGTATCTGCGTGGAGCTTCCAGAACCTGTCTATTTCAGTGGAAAGCTGCTCCAACTGAATGATGTCTCTCTTCGAGAACGGCTTCTTCTGGCTTTTCTGCCAGTTCTTTATTCTGCCCAGGTTCTCTTCCTCCATTTCTTTGACGACCTTGTCTTTGTAGTTCGCCATGTTGGGGTCCGGGAGGAGGAAGTGATAGACAGTGTTCTGTTCTCTTTTCTCTTTTGGTTTGATCCTCTTCGGAGGTGTATCCTGATAGAATTCCTTGCTGCTCTTGAGCCTTGATGAGAGATATACGCTTCTTCGGGCACCCACCAGGGAGTTACCGTCCCTGAGCTGCAGGCCGAACCAGGGAACATGGGCTCCCTTGTAAATGGTGTTCAGCCAGATGGAAACTTCAGCGAGTTCAGTGGCTACCGGGTTAAGATCTACTCCAAACACATTTCTGTCGGCTATGAACATCTTCACCCGCTGCAGTTCCTTCTTGTAATCATCGTGGCTGACGGACTGACCCAGTTCCTGCTGTTTTTTTCTGAGGTATTCCTCGGCCAGCTGGTTCACCGCCTCATTCAGGAAGGCGGCGCTGCCCATGGCCGGCTCGCAGACGGTGAGTTTCAGAATGTCGTCTGCGGTTCTGTCTTTAAGCAGCTCCTTCAAGGCATACTTCACCAGGGTTTTCGTAAGTACCTCAGGGGTGTAGTAAGAGGCTGACTTTTCCCTGTCGCGACCTGCAAGGCGGTAGATAAATGCACCCTTCGGGTGCTTTACCAGAGTACCGTCTTCGTTCCTTACTTTCTCTGATTCCTTGTATCTGGGCAGGTCTGTTTCCTTAACGAAGTAGGCGTTGTTCAGCACATCGTGGTTATTGTCTTTTGCTGGCTTCACTTCGTAAAGGTCCGTCTCCGCAAAGAAACCCCTGTAGGAAAGCAGAGCTTCGTAGACTGCTCCAAGTTGGTTGATCCCAAGCTGTGCGTAGGACACTCTGCCTCTGCGTCTGCTTTTCCTACGGCTACCGGTCTTCTTCTCCCTGGTGAGGGACATCAGTTCAATAACCTTCTGAAGAACATGATTTCGAAGTTTCACTCCAGAGAGAATGGGCGTATTGCCGGGATCGAACAGATGACTCTTCAGTGGTACCATATCGAAGGTGTTGTGATTGATCGACTGTTCGAAGTTCAGCTTTGGCGTGCTGAAGTTCGTACCGTTGTTCACCAGACTGAATAGAAGCTGGATCGATTCGTGAATGTAGTACCCGTTCCTGGAATCCTCTGTATGCAGGGGTATCATCTCGAGGTCTCTCAAGGACTCCAGGCTGTAGCCCTGCCTGTAGGCATCGGAGTTCATTGGAGCGTATTCCAGATCAGGCCTTGCCTCGATGTAGAACAGGAAGAGAAGCCTGTACATGTACCTGAGGCATTCTTGTGATAGCTCAGAGTACTTCTGGCCCTGTTCGAAGGTTTTTTCCTTCCTCAC
>Ga0209408_1000452_pt1 | contig 31686 bp, 16 predicted proteins | sample AD_UKC107_MetaG_FD_184422 | JGI IMG/M metagenome (GOLD analysis project Ga0209408, IMG submission 184422) | Active sludge microbial communities of municipal wastewater-treating anaerobic digesters from Hong Kong - AD_UKC107_MetaG (SPAdes)... | ecosystem: Engineered > Bioreactor > Anaerobic >... | reverse complement strand
CCAGCAGGAGGTAGGTGATGAAGGCGTACGCCACTTTTCCGGAAGGACTGAAATCAGGAGTACTGAAAGCCAGTATGGCCATGGCGCCAAACGGTACTGCGGTCCATAGGATCCAGGGACGGAATTTTCCCCATCGGGTATTGGTCCTGTCTGCTATGATGCCCATAATGGGATTGAAAAATGCTCCGAACATGCCTCCGAAGAAAATAATAAAGGAGGCGGTGGCAGGAGGAATCTTGTAAACATCGGTGTAAAAGAAGGCCAGAAATGTCATCAGAGTCTGGAAGATCAGGTTGGCCGCCAGGTCACCCAGGCTGTACCCGATCTTTTCCATGACGGAAATCTTTTGAGTAGGATTGTTCATAGCAAAAATAGTGTGATTAACTGTTTAATTTATTTTAAGTAAAGATAAGATCACCTATAATGAATAAGTTTCATTTATAGATATAAAATTTTAAATATTGGATACTTCGTTTAAGAATTGCAATGTAACCCAATAAATAATTATAATTTTGTATAAAACGGCAGCCGGATATTATTTTATGCAATTTATCAGAAGTCTTATTATTATTGTTTTTTTGGCTTTATTTTTTCTTCCGGTAAAAGCTGATTCTCCTAAATTTTACAGTATTAATAACATTTTTGGAATTTCTATGCGTGAAACCAGTTCGGTATGTAAAGACGATAACGGTTTTATATGGACTTCTTCAAAGACTGGAGTTCTGAGAATTACTCACGACAATCATCGCTTGTACCATTTACCATACGAATCGACAAACGTTATTTCGTTACAATTGATTTATCAGAATTCCCAATTATTGGCCTGTGCCAATAACGGACAGATTTTTTCCTACAACCCGATACTCGACCGTTTTGAATTATTGATCAATCTCTCCAGAGTGTTAAATAATAAATATCTAGTAGTCAATACATTGCTGGTCGATGTCCACGGTGCTTGCTGGGTGGCTTCATCATCAGGCCTGTATAGATATGATTTGGAACAACTAACATTAATCAAAGATATTCAGACCGAAGTATACTCCATTGCCTGGTATGATCAGGATCGGTTGATTATTGTCAGACCCGAGGGAATTTATCTGTTGAATATTCATTCGTTTGCTAGTGAATGTGTTTACCAGAATAGTTCGATAACACCTTTTTCAGTTCCTGAATTATATTACGACAAAGAGAATGACAAGCTTTGGATTGGAACTATGTCCAACGGTTTGTTCAGTTACGATTTCGGGACAAGAATTTTATCGTCTATTCTTCCCTTATCTTTTCCAAAGCAGCCTGTTCTGGCCATTGAATCAAATACAGATTCCACAATGCTTTTTGGTGTGGATGGACAGGGTGTGTGGGAATTGAACCGGAACGGCAATAAAATATTAAATGTATATAAGGAAAATCTTGACAACCCCTTCTCGTTACGGGGCAATGGAGTATATGATCTGTATTGCGATAGTGACCGACGGATCTGGATATGCACATATAGCGGCGGGCTTTCCTTTTACGACCAGTCTTCACCCCTGGTTTCCCAGATTGTACATTACACCAATGTAGATAATTCGCTGGTGAATAACGATGTAAACAGCATTATTGAAGATCGGTGGGGAAAGTTGTGGTTTGCCACGAACAACGGGATCAGTTGCTGGGATGTGGCTAATGACCGATGGGAAAGTTTTTATCATAATAAACAGAAGCAAGCCCAGGTATTTCTTTCGCTATGCGAAGACGATCAGGGCCGGATATGGGCTGGAACCTATTCTTCCGGGGTGTATGTTCTGGATGGTTTTACCGGTGCTGAACTGGGGCACTATCCCCAAGACAGGAATGAGGACTCTATGGTTAGTGATTTTATTATTGATATATATAAAGACACTGAAGGAGATATTTGGTTGGGGGGGGTCAACGGAGAATTACTCTGTTATCTGTCCCGAGACAATAAATTCCGTTCCTATTCCCGGCAATCCATCAATGCTCTTGGACAGCTGGAACCGGATAAGATGCTGTTAGGTTGTATCTACGGGCTTTCTCTGCTCGATAAAAATACCGGCGAAATAGAACCTTTACTATTAGGTTCGCTTATTTATGATATTTTAACACTTGGAGATGATATTTGGATCTGTACCAGTGGAGATGGCTTAATCAAATATAATTACAGAAGCGGTAATACGGAAACATTCACCACACAGTCTGGCCTGCCCTCGAATTTTATTAACAGCGTGATGTATGATGAGGGTTTTCTGTGGATTGGTACTGAAAACGGTATGTGCCGGTTGGATCTATCAGACAATAGTGTACTTACTTACGATTCCATTTTTTCTTTATCGATTCCTTCTTTTAACCGCGGTTCGCACTGTAAATTGAAAAGCGGACAGCTGGCATGGGGTACCAATAACGGGGCTGTCCTTTTTAATCCTATCTCAATTGGTGTCATGTCGCACTCCGGGAAAATATATTTTAACGACCTTTTTTTTTCCGGACGTTCCGTAAGGGATATCCCTTCCTTTGAGTTAAATACATCTGTTGATAATCTAAGCAATATTGATCTGGAATATTTTCAGAATACGATTAGCCTTGAGCTCTTGCCCATTGGAATAAACGCTCATTCAAAATTTTCATGGAAAATGGAAGGTTTTGACTCTCAGTGGTCGACTCCTTCCGATAGCAGGACTCTCACTTATACGAATATTCCCAGCGGCAATTATACACTCATGATCAGGCTATATGACAGTTCTTTGTCTCAACTGATCACGGAACGTTCCTTAAATATTCGAGTTCAACCTCCGTTCTGGAGAACGGTATGGTTCCGGTTACTGGTTCTGGCATTCATTGCCGTTATGATCATTTTTTCACTATTGTACTATATTCACAGATTTAAGCATAAACATGCAGAGGATAAAGTACGCTTTTTCACCAATACGGCTCATGATATTCGTACTTCGCTCACACTCATAAAAGCCCCTGTCGAGGAATTAAACCGGGAAACGCATTTATCCGAAACCGGACGGCATTATTTACAACTAGCCATTGAACAGACAAGGCGCCTTTCATTGTTTGTTACCCAGCTTATGGATTTCCAGAAGCTTGATGTTGGAAGAGAACAATTGTCAATGGCTATGACAGATGTGGTAAGGCTTGTATCGGGACGCAAAGCCATGTTCGAGATGTTTGCCAAAAGTAAGCACATTGAACTCCGCTTCAGTTCGAACTGTCAAAGCTATCTAACTGCTATTGATGAGACAAAAATTGGAAAGGTAATTGACAACCTTATTTCAAATGCAGTCAAATATTCTTATGCGGAAAGTTGTGTGGAAATTGAGTTGAAATGCGGTACTAAAGAATGGTCTATGAAGGTTAAAGATAGGGGTGTTGGAATTAGCAGAAAAGCACAACACAGCCTTTTTAAGGAATTTTATCGTGGCGAAAATGTAGTAAACTCAAAAATCGTAGGATCAGGTATTGGGCTTTTACTGGTCAAGAACTATGTTTCTATGCACGAAGGAACCATCCGGTGTGATAGTCAAGAAAATGTTGGGTCTGTTTTTGAAATCGTTATACCTTATAAAGAAGTTACCGAAAGAGAACAGGCCGCCTCCATTCTTTCGGTTACCGACAAGGAACCATATTTGCTCGACAATCCTGTTTTGCCATCACAAGATACTGATGATAATTCCCATAAAGTATTGAAGTTGCTGATAGTGGAGGATAACGATGAATTGAGGAACTTTTTGCACAGAGCATTGTACCGTCATTTTATGGTAATCCTTGCAGAAAACGGGGAAAAGGCTTGGGAGATAGTTTCCAGGCAAATGCCAGATCTTGTCGTTTCTGATGTGATGATGCCCAAAATGGATGGCTTTGAATTGTGCCGTACTATGAAATCGACCTTCGAAACATCTCATATTCCTGTTATTTTATTGACCGCTTTAACGGGAAACTCTGAACAACTTTACGGCCTGGGCCTGGGTGCGGATGATTATCTGACAAAACCCTTTCATATGGAACTTCTAAGGCAAAAGATCAAAACCATTCTTCATAACAGGGAAATTATCCGTGAAAAAGCGTATAAACTTATAAATAGCGACAGGACCGGGCCAGTGCTGCAAAACGAACACAACGATAAATTCGTTAAAAAGATGATGGAAGTGGTTCAGTCCAATATCTCCAATCCGGCTTTCGATAAAGATTTATTTGCCCGGTCCATGAATGTGAGCCCTTCTTTACTATATAAAAAATTGAAGGCGCTAACCGGTCTTTCTCCCACGAATCTGACCCGTGTAGTCAGACTTAATTATTCTATGGAGTTGTTGCAGACCACGCGTTATTCCGTTACCGAAGTTAGCGAGCTATGCGGATTTACCAGCCTGGGGTATTTCAGTACTGTTTTCAGAAAGCACTTTGGTAAATCTCCGACAGAGATATTGGAATATTAATATATTAATATAAGTTTGTCTCCACTAAACAATGCGCAATATCAACATAAGTCATTACTTGAAAGCACATAAATACTTGATAACCGACATTGTCTTCGTATTGGTATGCTTTTTTTCCCTGCTTGTGTTTAAGGGGGGCCTCCTTTTTCACATGGAGCAGTATTCCCTTTTTGTATGGGACTTAGAACAGTTTAGTGTATTTATGGATCAGCCGGGTGGATTTCTTGCCCTGGTTGGGACTTTTTTGACACAGTTTTGTCATTTCCCTTCGCTTGGGGCATTATTCATTGCTTTTTTCCTTTGGTTGCTTGCATTTTTAATACGCACTGCATTTAGACTTGGGGAATCAAGATGGCTGATCTCTTTTATCCCTTCCATTTTCCTCCTTCTATTTATTTGTAGGCTTGACTATTCGGTATTTATTCTAAAAACCTATGGTATGCTGTTCTCCCAGATACTTGGCTTGATTTCAGCAGTATCGATTATTTTTATTTACAGGAAATGGTTTGAGAGCGGAAACCATCAGATTATTTTCATTCTGTCATCAGTCTTCGTTTTCTTCCCAATAATAGGAATCTATGCGATGATTCCTGCTATTTTCGTGGCATTGGACAAAAAGGATAAAAAGGTGGTTTCTTTCTTGGCTGCTGTGATTATATGTATCTGCGCTCCACTTCTGTGCTCATTCTTACCTGACATATATCAGAGAATCAACCGGAAATACGTTTTTATGGCGGGTTTGCCATATATGGAATTCCAGGATAATATCATTTGCATGATCCCTTTGTTCCTGGCAATACTTACAATCCTGATTATTCCGTTTACAAAAAAGGTTTCACTCAGGTTTTCAGTATTGTCTTTAACCGTTGCTGTAGTTCTTCTTGCCACCTTTACCAATTGGGACCCGAATTTCAGAGCCGTGCTTTCAATGGAGCGGGCAATTTCCTGCAATGATTGGAATGCTGTACTCAGCCTGGCAAAGCAGCATCAGGAGCCTACAAGAGTTCAGGTATTATATCGCAATATTGCCCTTTTCCAGAAAGGCAGGCTAACTGAAGATATGTTCAAATATCCGGATGGTAGCGCAAGCCTGCGTACCAGGGCTCATATTCCCATCTCCTATGTCTGTGCTGCTCCTGTGCTGCACTACTGCGGTATGGTTAACAGCTGTGACAGACTAGTGATGGAAACATCGGCATCATTCTCCAAAAATATTTATTTCTACAAGTACCAGGCGAGGAATGCGATGCTTAGGGGAGAATATGAGCTTGCCCGTAAATATATCACTATCGTATCCCGCAATTGGTTTCAGGGTAAATGGGTCCGCCGTCATCTAGGCCTTCTGGATAACCCCGATGCCATGAAGACAGACGGCGAATTCAGTTTACTGCTTGCCTTGATGAGACATGATGCAGGAAAATATGATGCAGTCGAGCCTCTGGAATCCATGCTTCTCAGGAATTTTTCAAATCCCGAATATGTAAATGAGCAGATATACGAATGGCAGATGGCCACACTACTCACCTGGAAGGACAGTCAGAAACCTATTTTCTGTTTCTTTAATAGGGCGAACTTGTTCCCCGGCTCTCACGTAACCAATGGGATTGCCGAAGCCATAGCTTTGTTTGCCAGTATGACCGGAGATACCGGACTTATGAGTAATCTTGTTGACATACTGTCTTCTCAAAAATTCATCCTCAGAAAGTTCGGCGATTTCAGCAATAGCATGAATATGACTCGGGACCCGCAATCAGAGAGAGCAAGGGAACAATTCAAGAAGCCATATGGCAATACTTACTGGTTTTACTATTTCTATAATAATATTTCAGCACTCCTATGAAACCATTTATCATCTCATTACTGGTATTAATAACGGTATCTTGTTCCTCTCCCGGATATCAGGGAGCTGAAAAAGCTACTGACCAGTTAGAATTGTATCCGGATTATGCCGATATTATGATCCCTTGCAACATAGCTCCAATAAATTTTGATGTGTTATCTGTTTCAGACCGCTGTTATGTGGAAATGAGTGGAGGTGACAAGACATTCATCCTTAGGGGTCCGAAAGTTAGAATTCCGGAAAGGATATGGCATAAAATGCTTGCTGAAGCAAAAGGAAGCCGTATCTCCTTCAAAGTCTTTGTGAAACGAGAGGATAAATGGCTTCAGTATGACCCATTCACTTGTACTGTGGTTCAGGAAAGTATAGACAGTTATTTGACGTACCGGCTCATTGAACCCGGATATTCAAATTATGGGTATCTGGTTCTACGGCAGAGAGACCTGAGTTCGTTTAAGGAGAGGGATCTCTACAACAATGCCCTTGTCAGTGGAAGGGTTGAGCAGCAGTGTATCAATTGCCATTCATTCCAGAACTACAATCCGGACGTCTTCCAATTCCACGCACGGCATACCGATGGCGGTACAATTATCGTCACAGAAGGCAAGGGTACGAAAATTGAGTTTATGACTGGTGACATGATTTCAAACCCCGTCTATCCTTCCTGGCATCCACATGAAAATCTGATAGCTTATTCATTGAATTCCACTTCACAACTTTTCGTCGCTAAAGGGAATCAGAAAGTTGAAGTGTATGATACCAAGTCTGATCTGGTGCTTTATGATGTCGATACAGAAGAGACTCGTTATATCGTAAGGGATTCGCTCAGCCTTGAGACCTTTCCTTATTGGTCGGCTGACGGGAAAACGCTCTTCTACGCCAGTGCATATCTGCCAGATTTCGGAGCAGACCTTTCCACTGATTTATCTATGATTACTGAGAAGATCAGATATAACATCTGGTCCGTCGGCTTCAATCCCCAGACTAAAGAATTTGGTACACCTACATTGGTGTTTGATGCCGAATCTGATAGTTTGAGCGCTGTTACTCCCCGTCCTTCTCCGGATGGCCGTTACCTGTTGAGCGGTGTGGGCAGGTATGGTTCGTTTCACGTTTGGCATGAATCAGGCGATATTTACCTTACTGATCTTGAAACTGGAGTTACCCATCCGTTGAATGAGATCAATTCTCCAAGAGCAGAGAGTTTTAAGTCTTGGTCTTCCAATTCCAGATGGATCGCTTTTACTTCTAGACGTGATGACGGCTCTTACACTAGGATCTACCTAGCCTATTTTGATGCAGAGGGGAATGCACATAAGCCTTTTCTATTGCCACAGCGTGACCCTGATCAGAACCATCGTCTTTTCAAATCCTATAATGTCCCTGAATTCACCACAGACAAGTCTTCCTGGACTCCCAAACGCATAGAAATGATTGTTCATTCTGATCTTCATCATGCGACCCTGATTAAGTAATGAATAATAATAATTTTGCTATCTTTAACTAAGATTTCGAAGAGAATGCAGGTTGATACTTCTTCTTTTACTCGGATTTTTTCCGAATATTATATGAGATTCGTTAGATTTGCTTGTTCATATGTCAAGAACAAAAGCGTCGCTGAAGATCTTGTGATGGACTCTGTAATGACTTTTTGGAAAAAGAAAGAAAGTCTTTTAGAGGATACAAACATACCTGCGTATATCCTTTCTGTTTTGAAAAACAAATGTATCGACCATCTTCGGCATATCTCTGTGACGAATAGGGTTTCCGAACAGTTTTCTTCAATTCAATTATGGGAGTTAAATACAAGGATTATGGCGTTGGAGTCTTTTGATCCAAATGAAGTCTTCAAGGAAGAGATAATCGCTATTGTCAATAAGACCCTGGAATCTCTGCCAAAGAACACCCGTGACATCTTAATGAAGAACAGGTATGATAATCTTTCATATAAGGAAATTGCAAATATGTACAATATTTCTGTAAAGGGAGTGGAATATCATATATCAAAAGCTCTTGATGCATTAAGGTCGCATCTTGTTGATTATCTGACAATATCAGTAATCATGTTTTTTCTTCAATAAATTTTCTCTTTTTCTTACTAGGGAAATCCCCTTTGTATCCGTTATTATTATGTTATGTGATGTGTTGTTAGAATAAATTCTATCAACAGAGAACGGTTATTTTGTGGGTTGGTGCTCAATTATTATACAAACGACTATGCATTGCAAAAGACAATTTATGCGTAAAACAAAATTCCTGATTGCAATTTTTGCAATTCTCTTATCTTCAAATTTGTCGTTTGCCCAAAGGCAGCGTCAGATTGCCAATCTTCCCAAATCGGAAGGAGTATGTGAAACTCCTCAAATGGGGTGGAGTTCCTGGAATAAATTCATGACCGACATCAATGAAGATATTATAAAGGAAATGGCAGATGCCATGGTGGATCTTGGTCTTGCAGAAGTGGGCTATGTATACTTGAACATAGATGACGGATGGCACGGAAAAAGGGATGACAACGGATTCGTACAAGGGGATCCGGAAAAGTTCCCTTCTGGAATGAAAGCAATTGGAGAGTATATCCATTCTAAGGGATTAAAATTCGGTATTTATAGCGATGCAGGGGATTTTACTTGTAATGGCTGTACAGGAAGCAGAGGGCACGAGTATCAAGACGCCATGACCTATGCATCTTGGGAGGTCGATTACCTGAAATACGATTGGTGCCACACCTCAAATCTCAACGCAAAAGATGCATATACACTTATGCGCAACGCGATCAGCAAGGCTGGTAGGCCGATGGTCTTCAGTATCTGCGAATGGGGAACCAGTAAGCCTTGGGAATGGGCTTCCGAAGTTGGTCATTCATGGAGAACGACTCACGACATCGGTCCTGCTTTTATGCCGGTTCCTGTTTCTTATACTAAGGAAGGAAGACGTAATTGGAGACCCCAGAGTGTTATGGATATTATTAACCAGACAGCGCCCTTGCGCAAGTATGCCGGTCCGGGATGTTGGAATGACCCTGATATGCTTGAGGTCGGAAACTCTATAGAAGTCGACGGGATCCTATATCAAATGACTTATAATGAAGATAGAGCCCATTTTACGATGTGGTGTATGCTGGCAGCTCCTCTTATTCTTGGAAATGATTTGAGAACTATATCAGATGAATCATTGGCAATCATCAAGAACAGGGATGTTATTGCTATAGATCAGGATCCGCTTGGAGTACAGGGGTTGTGTTTAAAGAAAGAGGATGGACTACAGTATTGGTTCAAACCTCTTATTGATGGAGACTGGGCTTTCTGCATCCTAAATGCCTCAGAAAAAGAAGCAAAAGTTACTCTGGATTGGTCTGCCCTTGAGGTTGATGACGAACTGAGTGGTAGAAAGACCGATTTTGCAGGTATCATATATTCTGCAAAAGATCTCTGGAACCCTTCTGCCAAAACCTTCACTACTTCTAAGAAGAGCCGCAAGGTATCCATACCAGCCCATGATGTTGTAATATATAGACTCACTCCTGTAATTAAATAAATCATCCCTAATATGAAAAGAATAGTTTTATTCATTTCAATTGTAATTTCATCTGTTTTGGCAACCCCTGCATCAGCACAACGTTCCCGTTTGTCAGCTGATTTCCCGAAATGGGGAAATATTGCAAATACACCCCAGATGGGATGGAGTTCTTGGAATTTTTTTATGACGGAAATAGATGAGAATCTTATCAAATCTACTGCAGACAAAATGGTGGAATTAGGTTTGGTAGATGCGGGGTATGTATACCTTAATCTTGATGAAGGATGGCATGGTGAACGTGATGAAAATGGATTTATCCACGAGGATAGGGGAAAATTCCCTTCAGGGATTAAGGCCCTTGCAGATTATCTCCATTCCAAAGGCATTAAACTCGGGATATACAGTAATACGGGTGATTATTCTTGTGCTTGTTATGCAGGAAGTCGTGGTTATGAGTATCAAGATGCATTGACATATGCGAGATGGGGTGTTGACTACCTGAAATATGACTGGAGCTATTCAGAGGATGTTAATGTAAAAGGGATATATACCCTTATGCGCAATGCACTTGGAAAAGCCGGACGTCCTGTTTTTTTCAGTATGTGCGATTGGGGCATAAACGAACCCTGGGAGTGGGCATCCAATGTATGCCACTCATGGCGTACGGCCCACGATGTCGGTCCAGTTTTTCTGCCAATTGAGACATCATATGATGAAAATGGAGGTGTAATATGGAAGCCACAGAGCGTATTGGAGGTTATAGAAATCAATGCTCCTTTGCGCAAATATGCCGGTGCCGGTCATTGGAATGACCCTGGTATGCTTATGGTTGGTAACAGCATAACAGTCAATGGCGTCAATTATGACATGACTGAGAGTGAGGATAGGGCTCATTTCACAATGTGGTGTATGATGGCATCTCCCCTTATCCTTGGCAATGATTTAACCAATATGTCTGAAGAGACCATGGCCATTATAAAGAATAAAGATCTTATAGCCATCGATCAGGATTCTCTTGGGATTCAAGGTCTTCGTTTGAAATCAGTCGACAGTCTCCAGTATTGGTTCAAACCATTGGTAAATGGTGACTGGGCATTCTGTGTGATGAATACCGGTGAAAAAGATACTGTCGTAACGCTTGATTGGTCGACTCTTGAAGTGTTTGATGAAATCAGCGGAAGAAGGACTTCTTTTGGTGCAGTAAATTATTCTGTCAGAGATTTATGGGATGGTGGAGAACCCTTCAATACGCTGGTCAGAGGAAAAGGATTCTTGAAAGAGCAATACGTAATCAATACTGTTAACGTTACTGTTAAATCACACGATGTTATTGCATATCGCCTTACACCGGTTGAAAAAGAATGAAAAAGGTTATGAAAATTAAACTAAGTTTTTTTATTGCTGTTTTTTTCTTTTTTGCTTCATGCAAGGAGGAAAACAAACATGATTATCCATACAGTCCAGTCACTTTTACATCGGTAGAGGTGACTGATTCTTTTTGGGGTCAACGCATTCAGGCATCAAGGGAAGTGACGATTCCTCTTGCATTCAGCAAGTGTGAAGAAACCGGAAGATACAGGAATTTTGTACAAGCAGCTGAACAGATGAAATCAGAAGAGGATCTTGGATTTGTCGTTCGTGGGTTGCCGTTCGATGATACTGATGTCTATAAAACAATTGAGGGCGCGTCCTATCTTTTGCAAACTTATCCGGATTCCAGGATGGAAGCATATATCGACAGTATCTTAACGTTAGTCTCAGCAGCCCAGGAACCTGATGGATATCTTTATACAGCCAGAACAAAGAACCCTAAAAACCCACATAGGTGGTCAGGTGCCGAAAGGTGGATTCAGATAGAGGATAGCCACGAGTTATATAACCTCGGGCATATGATTGAAGGAGCTATTGCACATTATCGTGCTACAGGGAAAAGGACTTTTTTGGATATTGCCATCAGATACGCGGATTACGTATGCCGTGAGATTGGTCCCAATGAAGGACAGCAAGTCCGTGTCCCTGGTCATCAGATTGCCGAAATGGCGCTTGCAAAGCTTTACACTGTAACAGGTGAAAAAAAATATCTTGACGAAGCAAAATTCTTCATTGATATGCGCGGTCGCGGAGAAAAAGGAATGGATTCATATCGTCAGTCACATATTCCGGTTATTGAGCAGGATGAACCAGTCGGACATGCCGTCCGTGCTGAATATATGTATTCTGGAATGGCTGATGTTGCGGCACTGACAGGAAATAAGATATATATTGCTGCCATCGACAAGATTTGGGAGAACCTGGTTTCAAAGAAACTGTATCTTACAGGCGGGGTAGGTGCCCGACGTGAAGGTGAAGCTTTTGGTGATGCTTATGAACTTCCAAACCTTACGTCATATTGTGAGACTTGCGCAGCAATTGGGAATGTTTATACGAACTTCCGGATGTTTCTCCTTCACGGAGAATCCAAGTATATTGATGTTCTGGAGAGAACCCTTTATAATGGTGTCCTTTCCGGCATTTCTCTTGATGGGGGTTCGTTCTTTTATCCAAATCCGTTAGAGTCTGATGGTCGTCATCACCGTCAGCCGTGGTTCGGATGTGCCTGCTGTCCTTCAAATATCGCACGTTTTATCCCTTCAGTGGCTGGATATGTGTATTCAGTAAAGGATAATGATTTATTTGTTAATCTGTATATGTCTAATAATGTTAATACAAGTGTAAAGAATGGAGATGTAAAACTCTCGGTGGATACTAATTATCCCTGGGATGGGGAAGTGACTCTTGTCTTGAAGGAGGCCCCAAAAAAAGGGTTTGAACTTAAACTCAGAATTCCGGGTTGGGTAAGAAATGAAGTGGTCCCATCAGATTTATATACTTATGCAGACAAAGTTACCCCCGGGTATTCCGTGAAGGTCAATGGGGTAGAAGTCCATACGATGTTGAATGATGGCTATTTCTGCATTAAACGCAAGTGGAAAGCAGGAGACAAGGTTGAACTCAGTATGGAAGTAATACCTAGAGTTGTAAAAGCTAATCCCCTGGTGAAGGATAATGAAGGAAGAATCGCTGTAGAGAAAGGTCCTATTGTCTATTGTGCCGAATGGGCTGATAATCCGGGGATTAATGTTCGGGAAGCCGTTGTTGATAAGAACCCAAGTCTTGTTGTCAAACGTGATCCTAACAAACTATATGGTATAGATGAGATCATCGTTGATGGATCTGATCTTGTACTTATTCCATATTATGCTTGGAATCATAGAGGTGCTGGTGATATGTCTGTCTGGATAAGAATTAAATAATCACAAACACATTAACGACCTATATGAAAAATCCTTTAATACTATTATCCTTTTTCGTTTTGATTTTTGGCTGCACGTCCAATCACACTCATATTGAAATCGAAACATCTGCAGGTTCTCTTCTTCTTACACCAATGGCAGAGAACTCAGTCCGTGTCCAGATGTTGGGCGCTCCCACCCACGATGTTGAGGAGTTAATATTTACTGAAAAATTCAAGTCACCAAAATTCGCTGTCAAGAAGGATGATTCTTCCATTATTCTTCAAACTTCAAGAATTAAGGTCCGGTTTGATAAGTTATCTGAGTCTTTGATTTTCTTTGATGGGCAAGGTCGTGAACTGTTTCGTGAAAAGCCTGGTAGCAGGATCCTAAAGCAGTCCACAGTGATGGGTGATTTAACGTATGAGGCATCACAATCTTATATAATGCAACCAGGGGATCACCAATTTGGCACTGGTCAGTTCCAGGATGGCCAACTTGATATTTTCGGCTTGTCCAGAAGGCTAACTCAGAATAATACGCAGATTGTTTCTCCTGTTATAATTTCCAGCAAAGGCTATGGAATCCTTTGGCATAATTACGGACGGACGGATTTCAACCCTTGTGAAACTGTCTATACGGTCTATCCGAATGAGAATGTTTCTGCCATACCTGTTGTAGCACCAAATGGAAGGATTATTCCTCAAGGGAAGTTATACGAGAGGAATATCGAAATAAATGAAGAAGGGAGATACTCTCTTCTTGTTTGTGTTGGAAAGCAAGGTATACGTTCCGGACATAAGATTACTGTTGACGGAAATATCATTTTGGAAGATGACAACTCTTGGATTCCCACGGTTTCTTCTTTTATTGATTTTTCTGTAGGGACCCATTCCATTTCAGTAACTGGTTCCGTTGAAGACTCTGTGGAACTCTATATCAGAAAAGTCGATGAGACAACTACATTCAGGTCTCCTGTTGCTCAAAACTTGGATTATACTGTATTTGCCGGTTCTGCAGATGAAGTGATTGCAGCATATCGGACACTGACTGGTCCTGTCCCTGATATGCAGGATTGGGCATTCGGATTTATTCAGTGCCGTGAAAGATATGACACTCAGGCCGAGCTTCTTGAAGCTGCACATGGTTTCAAGGATAGAAATATCCCAATGGACATGATTGTTCAGGACTGGCAATATTGGGGTGAAACGGGCTGGAACTCCATGGAGTTTGACAAAATAAAATATCCTGACGCCAAAGCCATGATTGATGAGGTTCACGACCTTGGTTACAAGATTATGATTTCTGTATGGTCAAGAGTCGCAACTGTAGGCAGTAGAACATTGAATGAACGCAACAAGCATCTTGGCACAACACTAGGTAATGACCTTGCAGCTAAGGGTTATTTCATCCCAGGCACTGAGTGGATTGATTATTTCAATCCAGTGGCTGCTGAGTACTATTGGAACAGCTTCAGAGATAGTCTGGTGGTTCTTGGTTTTGACGGCTGGTGGTTTGATGCTACAGAGCCTGATAATGACTATGAACTTCTCGACAAGCGTGTTGCAGACAATACTATTCCCGGTGAAGTGTATAGAAACGTATATCCTCTTGTTGCAAACCGGACCATGTACAATGGATTCAAAGAATACTACCAACCGGATAAAATGCCCGTTGTTCTGACAAGAAGTGCTTTTGCGGGAAGTCAGAGATATGGCGTCATTACCTGGTCCGGAGATATTAGAGGTACCTGGGGTTCATTCGAACGTCAGATTATCGGCGGTCTAGGTCAGTCAGCAACCGGCCTTCCTTGGTGGACATATGATGCAGGAGGATTCTCCCGTCCCCGAGATCAGTACACCAATCCTGAATATCAGGAATTAATGCTTAGGTTTATTGAAACAGCTGTCTTTCTTCCGTTTATGAGAGTTCATGGATCGAATAGTCATACTGAACCTTGGAATTATAGCGAGGAGACAAATAGAATCTATATTGATAATATCAAACTTCGCTATAAAATCAGGCCATATATCCTTGATGTTGCAAAGAGGGTGTCTAAGGATGGCTACACTATGATGAGGCCATTGGTTTTCGATTTCCCGTTTGATGAGGAAGCTCTAAAACAGAAAACAGAATATATGTTTGGCCCCGATTATCTGGTATGCCCGATTACAAAGGCCAAAGTGCAGGAATGGACAGTGTATTTGCCTGTAAATCAAAATGGTTGGGAATGTTTCTATTCCGGAGAACATTACGATGGGGGGCAGTATGTGATTGTACCTGTTACCATTGAGAATATACCTGTATTTAAAAAGCTTTAGTGTCATTATGAGACAAATTGCATTTATTTTCAATTTGCTGGTATTTTCATTCTTGTCTTTACAGGTAAATGCCGAATTATTGAAGGATTACAGCCACATTCGTGGAAATCATTATTTTGGCTGGCATCAGGATGAGCAGGCAATTCGTTGCGAACTCGGATATGGGAAACAAATAGGGATGAACAGCACCAGGATTTGTCTGTATTACAACAGATACAAAGCCAATCCCGAGCAGTATCTTACCTCTTTAAGAAATTATGTTCGTATAGCAAATAGTATGGGCATATCGGTTATGCCTATCCTTTGGGACGGTTGTTCACTGAATCCTGCAATTTTAAAACCAAGTTTCTGGGAATCAGAGGGAGATGCATACGTGAAGAAGGTCATCGAGTTTATGAAAGGTGAAGAAGGTATTATTTGCTGGGATGTAATGAACGAGCCGACTTGTAATCCATACCACGACAAATGCACTTCTGAAGAGGAGCATCTTGCTCACCGAGCTGAAATTTTCAATCATGTCCGCCATTATTGCGAACTTGTAAAGAGGCTGGACAAAGAGAACCCTATCACAGTAGGAGTTCAGTTTTCAGCCAACCTTGAAGAGGCTTCAGCAGACCTTGTTGACATCATCACTTTTCACGACTATAAGCAATCTAATTCCAGAATTGAAGCTGCGTGGCAGATTGCCTTGTCTGTCGCGAAGAAGTATGGAAAACCACTTATGAACAGCGAAACAGGTTGCATAGGACGAGGAAATCCGTATGAACTTGCGATTGGCAAATGTTATGAACATAATTGCGGCTTCTATGCTTTCGAGTTGATGATACGTGGTGGATTTGCTCCTATCCACGGATTCTTCTATCCTGATGGCACCATCCGCGATCCTTCAATCATAACTTCTTTTATGGGTATCCAGAGGAATCGTGATTTAAATACTATGATCAAAGAGAATCCAAACCTTGAACATCACGTAGAACTGGCTTTAGCCGAGGCCGAAGCCGCTCTTGCAATGGAAACGAAACGCGCTAAAAATGTCAATGAGATACTTGAAGCAGCTGAATACTGCGCTAATCTTCTTGAAGGCGCTCAGATGGTCCCTATGTGGGATCTCCCCACGGCTCATATTAACGAATGGCGAAACATGCCTAAAAATGAATTGGATATGTGGGAAATCCGTGCTTTCCTCTATGGTTTAATGACTAAGTTGAAAGACTCTTGTCACATTTTGTAACCTATAAATTCATATAAATCCAATTCGGAGAAGTTTCTCCGGACACTAATGATTAAACAAAAAACTTAATGAAAAAAAATGTTCGAATTCTTTGTACCTTGCTATTACTAGCAATGCCTCTTTTCGCTGATGCACAAAACATCTCCGTAAATGGTACGGTTAAGGATGTTCATGGTGTTCCAGTTACTGGAGTTAGTGTTGTACAGGTTGGAAATACTGCCAACAGTGCAGTGACTGACCTTGATGGAAAGTACGATATTTCCGTACCTGAAAATTCAACACTAGATTTTATTTTTTTGGGTTTTCGAACCCAGTCAATCGCGGTTTCCGGTCGTCAGGTAATAGATGTTGTCCTTGAAGAGGACGCTGTACTGCTTGAGGAAACAGTAGTTATCGGTTACGGTATTCAGAAGAAGTCTGACCTTACCGGTTCTGTCGCTTCTATTAAAGAAAGCGACCTTTCAAATCGTTCAAGCGTTTCTGCTGTTGAGGCGCTTCAGGGTAAGGCTGCGGGTGTTCAGATTGTGAATGCGTCAGGCGCTCCCGGCTCTGAACCAAGCATTCAGATCCGTGGTTATTCTTCAAATTCCTCAACAACTCCCCTTATCATCGTTGACGGCTTGAAGGTCGACAATATGAATTATCTTGATCCTGAAAGCATCTCTTCTGTCGAAGTCCTCAAAGACGCTGCATCTGCCGCCATTTATGGTATAGAGGCAGGTAACGGGGTTATCCTTGTAACCACCAAGTCAGGAAAAAATTCGGAAAAAGGCAGGGTCTTTTATAACTTCATGTCTTCCACCCAGTCTGCTTCGCATCTTCCCAAACTTATGGATGCAAAAACGTATGTTGAGTATCAGGAACTCCAGGGGAACAACTCAAGGTCTTTCTGGGATGGCAAGACTGACACCTATTGGCTTGATCATATGCTGGAGAAAGGTCAGGCTATCAGACATACAGTCGGCTTAGAGGGTTCTAACGAAAAATCAAACCTTTATATATCCCTTACATATGTTGGTGACAACGGTATCATCGCCGGAGACAAGGATGTCATGAAGCGGCTTACCGGCCAGATCAATGCTGATTACAAGATTAAAAAATGGCTTACTGTAGGTACCAACAACTCCATTCAGAAGTCAATGCTCCGTTCAGTTTCTGAAATGCAGGGCATCAATGCTTCCGTTCTTGGCTCAATGCTTGTTTTTGATCCTATCGTACCCTGGACGTATGACAATAATAATCTTCCACAGGAAATCCAGAATAAGCTTGATAGTGGACTGGAACTTCCAAGAGATGCCGATGGCAATATCTATGGTATTTCTTCACAGGCTGCCGGAAACCTGATTTTCCATCCAGCAGTCATGAGAGACAGAAATGATTCACAAACAGATATGTTCAACCTCCGTGGTATCTTGTATGCAAATCTCACCCCTGTGAAAGGACTTGTCATTACATCGCGTTTAGGTTACCGCGCAGGTTACTCACAGCAAAGCTCTTACAACCACGCATACCGTATCAGCGATATTGGTGTTCAGGATATGTCCCTTGTCGGCACATCAAGAAACAACCTCTTCTATCAGTGGGAGAATTTTGCTAACTACAACAAATCCATTAAGAAGCACAACCTTCAAGCGATGGCAGGTTTCTCCTTCCAAAAGAGCCATAACGATTATACCCAGGGCACCACTTATGTCCTTACAGATAATGCTGAGAATTACAGATACCTGAGCTATGCCACAAACGATTCCAGAATGGCAGTGGCAGGAGTTTCTACCGACAGGGTCACCATGTCATATTTTGGAAGACTAGGCTGGTCATATGACAACAGGTATATGATCCAGGGTAACTTCCGCGCCGATGCGTATGACACTTCCAAGCTCGATCCTTCAAATCGTTGGGGCTATTTTCCATCGGTATCAGTCGGCTGGACGCTTACCAACGAGCAGTTCATGAAGAGTGTCAAGGATGCGCTGAAGCTTACGTTTATGAAATTCAGAGCGTCTTATGGTGTGAACGGAAATGTAAATGCTATGGGTGACTATCAATACAGTGACGTGCTTGTAGCAAACAACAGGAATGGATACAACTTTACAGACTACACCGGCAGAATTGTAGGAGTTTCTCCTTCGGGAGTCCTTCCCAACCCTAAAATCAAGTGGGAGACTTCAGTACAGCTCGACCTCGGTCTGGATATGAGATTCCTCAACGAGAGGCTGGCTATTTCCATCGACTGGTATAACAAGAACACCAACGATCTCATCACCAGCACCACCGCTCCGGCCAATACCGGTTCCACAACTACATACATCAATGCGGGGAAGGTGAACAACCACGGAACCGAGTTTGAAGTTTCCTGGAAGGAAAATGTAGGTGATTTCTCCTATTCAGTATCCGGGAATCTGGCAACCCTCCACAACAAGGTACTTGAAGGTACCCAGGTCGGCAGGGTAGCCGGATATACGGTACACACCGCAGAGGCAGTTACATATTTCGAGGCAGGTTATCCTCTCTGGTACCTCCGTCTATACGAAGTACAAGGCGTTGATCAGGAAACAGGAGCTGTGATATATGCAGACCATAACGGAGACAACATCATCAACGACGAAGACAGGATCTATGCAGGAAAGGGTATGCCTGACTTCACATACGGCTTTACCATCAACATGGCATACAAGGGTTTTGATTTCACGCTCTACGGCACCGGTGCTCAGGGAGTTGAGAGACTTTACTCCATGACCAGAGCAGACAATACCACAGGCAATACACTTGCAGAGTTCTACACCGATGCCTGGCAGAACCCGCAATCAACAGGATACAGGCACCCTAAGCCTACCACAGATACAAAGATCCTTTGTTCAACTGATAGGATGTTTGATGCATCTTTCTTCAAGATCAAACAGATTCAGCTTGGTTACTCCCTTCCTAAGAATATTGTCAGCAAAATAAAAATGGGTGATCTGAGAATTTATGTATCTTTAGACGATTGGATTACATTCACGAAATATCCGGGACTTGATCCTGAGGTCGGCCTGTATGGCTCGGCGACCAATGGCCTTGCGGTAGATACAGGTTCGTATCCTATCTCAAAGAAATTGGTGTTCGGTTTGAACGTGTCATTTTAATATTGAAACATTATGAAAAAATCAATAATTTTCGCATCCCTATTATTACTTACATTTTATTTGTCCTCTTGCACAAAGGAATTGAACAATCCACGTAAGGGCGCTACCGATTTTGATTCATTCTATGAAAACGCAACGGTTGAAGATGCAGAGAAACTGATTGCTGCATCATATAATATCTACTTTTCCGGTCCGGAGGAGGTTCAGATTCAGAACTTTTTTGAAATCATCTCTGATGATATCACTTGTGGTGGCGGTAAGTATGCAGATAATGCAAACCGTTACAGGAACGCTGACGAACTAACTTGTCAGCCCAGCGACTGGATTTTCCATGGACCTCGTAGAGGATATAGCCTTTATCAGTCAATTTACAAGTGCATCTATCAGTGCAATCTTATTATTGATAAAATACCCGAAACCGATGATACGGAAATGAAAAGAATAAAAGCGGAAGCAATGTTCCTTAGAGCAGTATCTTTATTCGAGGGAATGAGGGTATGGCATGATCCACCTTTCGCAGATCATATCTATACTTCTGAAGATATGTTAGCTCCTAATGGAGATCCTGCAGTGATGATAGATTGGATACTCTCAAATCTTTCTGAAGCAGCCAATATTCTCCCTTCAGTTCCAGCAAAAGGACAACAGTCGGTTATCGGTGGTCGTGCAACATCTGGTGCGGCACTTGCATTCTATGGAAAGGCAGCACTTTGGTATGGCACTCAGTACAATAATGTCGAGTATGTAAAGAAAGCCATTGATCCGCTTAATTCAATTATCAAATCCAATCTTTATGATCTTGTTCCCAATCCTCAGGATTTGTTCCGTGTGAAGACTGATTTCTGTGAGGAATACATCTTCGAACGCAACTGTGCTGAGACTGGTTCAGATAAGACTATGCAGAATGATAACCGTCAGACCTGGAGAAGTTTCCAAGCTGATAATGTATACGTTCCCAAGGCATTCAAAGGTTACGGTTGGGCATTTTGCAATCCAAGTGTTGAGTTTATTGAATTTTTAAAGCAACACGACGGTGAAGACAATATACGTTTCCAGGCAAAACTTATGTCGTATGATCAGCTTATGGATATGGAGTATGCTGACCAGAATAAGGGTATAAAACCGGGTGCATACTATACTAACCACGTCGGCTATTGGAATGCAACAGCACTTATGTGGGATGAGGATCTTTACACCGAGACCGGTAACAACTTCTATTCACGGGCAAATAATCCTATTATCCGTTTTGCCGAGGTCCTGCTTATGTATGCAGAAGCGCAGTTTGTTGCTAACGGAGACTCCGATGGGTCTGGCCTTGCTGCATTGAACCGTGTACGTCAAAGGTCTCAACATCCTACACTTTCTACACTTACCCTGCAGAACATTATTGACGAACGTCGTGCTGAACTTTTCTCGGAAAACGAGAGATGGTTCGATATCATCCGCTGGAAAATTGCAGATAAGGTCCTTGAAAATGCCGGAAAAAAACGTTATTCCTTCCTTGGCTACAAAGAAGGCACAAAGGAATATAATATTGATGTCAATGGCATCAGTAAGGGTGAAGGAAATGGATGGGATGACAAGTATTGGCAGCTTCCTTTTGGAGACAACGAGCTTCAGGCTAATCCAAATTTACAACAGCACAATGGTTGGTAATCTTACAATGAAAGATCCTTTATGAAAAAGATTTTTATGGTAATAGCTTTGCTCTTTGTGTCGTCGCTAATAGCGATGGCACAAGAGCAACGCTTTTGTAATCCTCTTCCTATGCCCATCGGGAATGGAGGAAATGCAGGCGGAGATGTTACAGTCATGGAACATGGCGGTAAGTATTATATGTGCTGCTCAGGTGGTGGAATGTGGGTGTCTGATGATCTCCTGAACTGGGATTTCCATCAGGTTGCAAATATTCCCGGTGCTCCTGACCTGGTGAAGTATAATGGGAAATTCTACCTTACTGGAAATAGTGATCACGTGTTTGTCGCTGATGATCCTTTAGGACCGTACACAGATCTTGGGGTGTTCAAGAATACCGGTCCCATCGAGAATGGATGGAACGGTGGATTCGATACGCATATATATATTGATGATGATAACACACCGTATCTGTATTGGCCTGGTAGAGGTATCAGCGGTATTTACGGAGTAAGGCTAGACCCCAACGATCTTACTTCGTTTGCAGAAAAACCCACGCATCTTTTCGGATTCAATCCTATGCACGCATGGGAACGTTATGGCGAGATGAACGAGTATCCGGGAGTGGCCTGGATTGAAGGACCTTGGGTAATCAAGAGGAACGGTATCTATTATCTGGAGTACTCCGCTTCCGGAACTCAGTGGAAATCTTATGCTGAAGGCTATTACACAGCTACTTCTCCTCTAGGACCCTATAGTTATGCTTCAAACAACCCACTTCTTAGAAAGACAGATGGACTTGTTACCGGTACTGCCCATGGCTCCATCGTAAAGTCGGCTGGCAAAGACGAATGGTATCAATTCTATACCATTGTCCTGTCCAATCCTCCCGGAGGTCGCCGTATAGGTATGGATAAGATCGAGTTTGATGCAGATGGCCTTATGTATTGTACTGTAACAGAATTTCCCCAGCCAGCTCCAGGTACTGAAGCAAAGAAGGACGTTCCGGCATCCATACCTGTGACGGTGAACAAAATGAATGCGATGAATGCATTATCAACATTCTCTTCTCAGACAGCCGGATATCCCGCCGCATACGCAGTAGATAATTATAGCGGTACTGTTTGGATGCCTGAATCCACCGATTCACAACCATCAATTACTGTTGAGCTTTCGCCGGCAACCCGTTTCGATGTTGTCCAGCACTTTACTGTAGATGGAATGAGGGTTCTGTTTACCGGAGGAAGGAGGATGCGTGGCGTTCGGACTACACCTCCGGTGTATAAGTACAAACTTGAAGTATCACAGGACGGAAAGAATTATATGACTGTTCTTGACAAGACTAATAATAATATTGCAAAAAATACTATCTTTAACAACTTTACTCCTACAAATTGCCGCTTTGTCAAATTTACGATTACTGATTGGCCTAAAGAAACACCTCTTGGAATCATCGATTTTACTGTGTTTGGCTACCCTGAGGGACAGGATGCAGCAGCTGTTGCTACGCCTGTTTTCTCTGATTTGCCACTTGACAAGGCTTCAAAACGATAATTTTCAATCTTTATGGATCGAGACATGCTGTATAAAATGTTCTCCGGGTTGACTTCCGAAGCTGAAAATGAGAACGTGAAAAATTGGGCTGAAGCATCTGAAGATAATTTGTCTCAGATGATGGCTGAAAGGAAACTTTACGATGTTATTACTTTGTCTGAAATAAAGTCAAAGAGTAGCGTACGTAAAGTAAGGTTTTCCTCTTTTGTCAAGTATTCTTCCTATGCAGCATGTCTCGCTATCTTACTTGTATCATCCTTTTTCTTTGGAAAAAACGCTGTAAAGCCAGACATTTCTATGAATACTGTCACCGTTCCAATAGGTCAGAGAGTCAATCTCGTCCTTGCTGATGGCACTAATCTATGGCTGAACTCGGGAGCCACATTCAAATACCCCTCCTCTTTTGCAAAGGATAGTCGTGAGGTGTATCTTTTGGGAGAGGCATATTTTGACGTGGCTCATGATGAAAATAGAGTGTTTAGAGTTAAGACAGATATTCTTGATGTTAAGGTTACCGGAACGGAATTCAATCTGATTTCAGATACGAAAAATGATGAGTTTGAAGTTTCTTTGTTTAAGGGAAGCGTGGAAATATGCCAAAAAGGAGAAGATTCTGCACTTGCCAAATTAATTCCCAATCAGACTTCAACTTTCCAAAACGGAATACATAATATCGGATCCATTGTCAATACGGACAAATATACTTGGAAAGAAGGTTTATATTCATTCCACAACAAGATGTTTGACAAGATACTGGTTGATTTGGAGAGATATTACTGTGTGGATTTTGTTTACAATGAGACTGTCCCTTCCCATAGTCTTACCGGTAAGTTCAGAATATCGGATGGATTGAATTATGCCCTTGGTATTTTGCAACAGAGTGTGGGCTTTTCCTATTCAATTGATGATGATAAAAGAATAGTATATATCAATTGAATCGGAATGTAGTCATACCATTAGCAGTTTTTTTTTGCTTAATCTGCAAACCACTCTATTCTCAGGATATTATATTGTCTTTGAATATTGAGAATGTTACTCTTGAAACCATCCTCAATGAGATTGAAAATCAGACAGGTCGCTTATTCATTTATAATGACAAAGTAGATGTCAGTCATAAAATGAGTATTCATGTTGAGAATCAAAGTATCAACAAGGTTCTTGATTCCTTGTTTGAAGGTATCAATATTTCTTACAAATTTTTAGGCAACCATATTATTCTTTCCTCAGTGGAAAAAGTCATATCTACCCAGACAAGTCAGGATATAATGGTAAACGGAGAAGTAGTTGACAAAAAAGGAGAAAGTGTAATTGGCGCATTTGTTATGTTGGAAGGGAGCTCTTCTATAGGAACTATAACAGATTCCGAAGGCAATTTTTCTTTTTCTGTGCCTGAGAATTCTTTTATAACTGTTTCTTGTCTTGGATATTCAACTACCACTATTCACGTTGTGAAAAATACATTTTATAAGGTTACTCTTGAAGAACAGCCAGAATGGATTGAGGAAATGGTGGTGATTGGTTATGGTATCCAGAGGAAATCCGACCTCACGGGTGCTGTCGTTTCTATTAAAGGGAATGCTTTTACTAATAGCTCCACTGTATCTGTTGCTCAGGCTTTACAGGGTAAAGCTGCGGGTGTTCAGATTGTGAATGCGTCAGGAGCTCCCGGCTCTGAACCAAGCATTCAGATCCGTGGTTATTCTTCCAATTCCTCAACAACTCCCCTTATCATCGTTGACGGCTTGAAGGTCGACAATATATATTATCTTGATCCTGAAAACATCGCTTCTGTCGAAGTCCTAAAAGACGCTGCATCTGCCGCCATTTATGGTATAGAGGCAGGTAACGGGGTTATCCTTGTAACCACCAAGTCAGGAAAGAATTCGGAAAAAGGCAGGGTCTTTTATAACTTCATGTCTTCCACCCAGTCTGCTTCGCATCTTCCCAAACTTATGGATGCAAAAACGTATGTTGAGTATCAGGAACTCCAGGGGAACAACTCAAGGTCTTTCTGGGATGGCAAGACTGACACCTATTGGCTTGATCATATGCTGGAGAAAGGTCAGGCTATCAGACATACAGTCGGCTTAGAGGGTTCTAACGAAAAATCAAACCTTTATATATCCCTTACATATGTTGGTGACAACGGTATCATCGCCGGAGACAAGGATGTCATGAAGCGGCTTACCGGCCAGATCAATGCTGATTACAAGATTAAAAAATGGCTTACTGTAGGTACCAACAACTCCATTCAGAAGTCAATGCTCCGTTCAGTTTCTGAAATGCAGGGCATCAATGCTTCCGTTCTTGGCTCAATGCTTGTTTTTGATCCTATCGTACCCTGGACGTATGACAATAATAATCTTCCACAGGAAATCCAGAATAAGCTTGATAGTGGACTGGAACTTCCAAGAGATGCCGATGGCAATATCTATGGTATTTCTTCACAGGCTGCCGGAAACCTGATTTTCCATCCAGCAGTCATGAGAGACAGAAATGATTCACAAACAGATATGTTCAACCTCCGTGGTATCTTGTATGCAAATCTCACCCCTGTGAAAGGACTTGTCATTACATCGCGTTTAGGTTACCGCGCAGGTTACTCACAGCAAAGCTCTTACAACCACGCATACCGTATCAGCGATATTGGTGTTCAGGATATGTCCCTTGTCGGCACATCAAGAAACAACCTCTTCTATCAGTGGGAGAATTTTGCTAACTACAACAAATCCATTAAGAAGCACAACCTTCAAGCGATGGCAGGTTTCTCCTTCCAAAAGAGCCATGACGATTATACCCAGGGCACCACTTATGTCCTTACAGATAATGCTGAGAATTACAGATACCTGAACTATGCCACCAACGATTCCAGAATGTCACTGGAAGGAGTCCCTACCGACAGGATCACCATGTCATATTTTGGAAGAATAGGCTGGTCATACGACAACAGGTATATGATTCAGGGCAACTTCCGCGCCGATGCATACGACACTTCCAAGCTCGATCCTTCAAACCGTTGGGGCTATTTCCCATCGGTATCAGTCGGCTGGACGCTTACCAACGAGCAGTTCATGAAGAGTGTCAAGGATGCGCTGCAACTTACGTTTATGAAATTCAGGGCGTCTTATGGTGTGAACGGAAATGTAAATGCTATGGGTGACTATCAATACAGCGACGTGCTTGTAGCAAGCAACAGCAATGGATACAACTTTACAGACTACACCGGCAGAATTGTAGGAGTTTCTCCTTCGGGAGTCCTTCCCAACCCTAAAATCAAGTGGGAAACTTCAGTACAGCTCGACCTCGGTCTGGATATGAGATTCTTCAATGAGAGGCTGGCTGTTTCCATCGACTGGTATAACAAGAATACCAACGACCTCATCACCAGCACCACCGCTCCGGCCAATACCGGTTCCACAACCACATACATCAATGCGGGGAAGGTGAACAACCACGGAACCGAATTTGAACTTTCCTGGAAGGAAAATGTAGGTGATTTCTCCTATTCAGTATCCGGGAATCTGGCAACCCTCCACAACAAGGTACTTGAAGGGACCCAGGTTGGCAGGGTAGCCGGATATACGGTACACACCGCAGAGGCAGTTACCTATTTCGAGGCAGGTTATCCTCTCTGGTACCTCCGTCTATACGAAGTACAAGGCGTTGATCAGGAAACAGGAGCTGTGATATATGCAGACCATAACGGAGACAACATCATCAACGACGAAGACAGGATCTATGCAGGAAAGGGTATGCCTGACTTCACATACGGCTTTACCATCAACATGGCATACAAGGGTTTTGATTTCACGCTCTACGGCACCGGTGCTCAGGGAGTTGAGAGACTTTACTCCATGACCAGAGCAGACAATACCACAGGCAATACACTTGCAGAGTTCTACACCGATGCCTGGCAGAACCCGCAATCAACAGGATACAGGCACCCTAAGCCTACCACAGATACAAAGATCCTTTGTTCAACTGATAGGATGTTTGATGCATCTTTCTTCAAGATCAAACAGATTCAGCTTGGTTACTCCCTTCCTAAGAATATTGTCAGCAAAATAAAAATGGGTGATCTGAGAATTTATGTGTCTTTAGACGATTGGATTACATTCACGAAATATCCGGGACTTGACCCTGAGGTCGGCCTCTATGGCTCGGCGACCAATGGCCTTGCAGTAGATACAGGTTCATATCCTATCTCAAAGAAATTGGTGTTCGGTATGAACGTATCGTTCTAATATATTTTAATAACATTTACTAATTTATCTATGAAACACAAAAAAACGTTTATGGTAGTATTAGCTACTTTTTTGGCGATCTGTTTGAATGCACAGCCTTTGAGTCGCCAGTATTGTAATCCGCTTCCAATGCAGATCGGCCCTGGTGCAAATGCTTCGGGTGACGTAACTGTTATAGAGCATAGCGGCAAGTATTATATGTATTGTACAGGTGGCGGTGCATGGGTCTCCGAGGATTTGCTCAACTGGGAGTACAAAGAGGTAAAGCATTGCGCACGTATACCAGTAGCTCCTGATGTAGCAGAATTCAATGGACGTTTTTATATGTCAGGGAACAGTTGTCCCCTTTATGTTGCCGATGATCCCCTTGGGCCCTATGAGCTTGTAGGCGAATGGTCTAATACCGGAGAAATCTCAGAAGGATGGAATGAAGCATTTGATACCCATATTTTTGTTGATGACGATAACCAGCCATATCTTTTCTGGCCAGGTAGAGGTATCAGTGGTATTTACGGAGTCAAGCTCGATCCAAATAAGATGAATGAATTCGTTGGAAAGCCTGTTCACCTTTTCCAGTTCAATTCCATGCACAAATGGGAACGTTACGGAGAGGCTAATGAATATCCCGGAGTCGCATGGATTGAAGGTCCCTGGGTAATCAAGAGAAATGGTATCTATTATCTTGAGTATTCAGCTTCAGGTACCCAGTGGAAGACTTATGCTGAAGGTTATTACACAGCAAAGTCTCCGCTCGGCCCTTATGAATATGCTAGCAACAATCCTCTTCTCCAGAAGACTGAAGGTCTTGTTACCGGTACTGCCCACGGCTCAATCGTTAAGTTAGCTGGCACAGATAAATGGTATCAGTTCTACACCATCGTTCTTTCCAACCCTCCCGGAGGTCGTCGCATAGGTATGGATCCCGTTGAATTTGATGAAGATGGTTATATGTCAGTTGTCGTTACCGATACCCCTCAGCCTGCTCCTCTTGCAAAGGTTACGGATACTCCAAAAACTATGCCTTTGACAATTAATAAAGTGCGTGCCATGAACGCCCTTTCAAAGGTTTCTTCTGAACAGTTTGGTTTCTTTGGATCATATGCAGTGGATAACTACAGCGGAACAGTCTGGATGCCTGAAGAGGAAGATAACGAACCTTCACTCCTGATAGAATTGTCTCCGGCTACACGTTTTGATGTGGTCCAACTTTACAATGTTGATGCTATGAGAATCATGTTTGGTGGTGTTGCCCCCAGAGCAGCAGGTTTTCGCAGAATGCGCTCCTATGCGGAACAGGTTTACAAGTATAAGCTTGAAGTATCTATGGATGGTGAGGAATTTACAACCGTCGTGGACAAGACAGCCAACAATACCTCACGGAATATTACATTTGATGAGTTTGATCCTATAGAGTGCCGTTTTGTAAAGCTTACTGTTACCGGATGGCCAGAGAATATGCCGCGTGGAATCATTGATTTCACTGTGTTCGGATATCCATCAAGAGAGCTTCCTCCCGCTGTAGCTACTCCTCTGTTCAATGATCTTCCTGCAGACTCTATAGAAAGACAACGCAGAAACAGATAAACGTTTCTTTAAATATGTTATTATGCACTTAAAAAAACTTCTAGTATCTTTTTGTATCATTGTTTCTCTCGCTTCTTGTTCTACTGATCCTATTGACGCATTATATCAAAAAATGACTCAGGAAGAAAGAGTCGCCCAGATATGCGGGATGTATGTGGCAAATATTATGGGACCTGATGGACACATAGATACACTCAAGGCAAAGGAACATATTCCTAACGGGATAGGGCACTTTAGCCAGTATGCCAGTAACACTGAAATGAACCCGGATGAACTTAGGGATATGGTTGCGGAAGTTCAAGATTGGATCATGAAGAATACGCCTAACGGCATTCCCGCGTTATTTCATGAAGAGGCGTTAAGTGGTGTGGCTGCCAAGGGAGCCACACAATACCCGCAGCAGATAGGTCTCGCGTGTTCATTCAACCCCGAGCTGGCGGAAATCAAGACACAACAAACAGCTGCATCGCTCCGCAAGATAGGCGGAATGTTGGCGCTGTCTCCAATGGTTGATGTATGTCGCACTCCCTCTTTCAATAGACTTGAAGAATCCTATGGCGAGGACGGGTATTTATCAGCCGTCATGGGGACTGCTTTCATACGCGGATTGCAGGATGGTGGCCTTAAAAATGGAATTGCAGGTTGCAGCAAACATTTTCTTGGTTATGGTGGTGGCGGAAATGCTCCCCAAAAGGAACTTATGGAAGATATACTGATGCCTCACGAAACTATGATACGCCTTGGTGGCAGTAGAGTTGTCATGACAGGGTATCATGATTTCAATGGAGTAAGAGCAGTTGCAAACAGAGAACTTATGCAGGACATACTTAGAAACTATCTCAAATTCGATGGCCTTTTGGTAAGCGATTACTTTTCATTGAACCAAATTCCAGATCTTGATACCCTCCATCAAGCAGTTGCTGGTATTAATGCCGGTAACGATGTTCAATTTCCTGACAATAGCCGCTACTCGCTTCTTCCAAAGGCAATCGAGCAAGGTTTGGTTTCCGAAGAAACATTTGAACGGGCAGTAAAACGTGTTCTAAAGCTCAAAGCAGACCTTGGTCTGCTTGACAAGAATCCTGTCCTGTATCAAAAAGGTCCCATTGAATTAGATACCCCTGAAGAGCGTGCTACAGCTTATGAACTTGCTACGCAGTCTGTAGTTCTTCTGAAAAACAATGGAGCACTTCCTTTGAAGGATTTTCGCAAGATTGCAGTTACAGGTCCTAATGCTAATTCTATGTGGGCCATGTTAGGCGATTATTCCTATCCCGGAATGGCTTATTTCTGGCATAGATTTACCCCGAGTAGCGAGACTCCCCATATTGTCGGTCTTCTTGAAGGATTGCAGAGCCGCAAACCGGAAGGACTAGAAATCAATTACAAACGTGGCTGTGATTGGACTGACGTGAACGAGGTCACGATAGAGAAGGAAGGTGATATCCGTGCCAGGAGACTTATGAGGTATCGCAACAGACGCCTTCCCGGTGATGAACCTGCCGACCGCAAGGGCGCCATCAAAATGGCTTCAGAGGCAGATGTCATCATTGCAGCCATGGGCGAAAACAATCTTCTTTGTGGAGAGAACAGAGATAGAGGCAGTCTCAGATTGCCGGGTTCACAAGAAGATTATGTCCGTGAGCTTATAGCCACCGGCAAACCTGTTGTTCTTGTAGTCTTCGGTGGCCGTGCACAAGTTCTTGGCGATCTTGTAGACAAATGTGCTGCAGTTATTCAAGCATGGTATCCCGGAGAAGAAGGAGGCAATGCACTGGCTGACATAATTTATGGCAACATCAGCCCTTCCGGCAAACTTAGTGTAAGCTATCCTGCCGAGGAGATTTACGAACCTGTTTGCTATAATTATTCTAGAGAAAAAGATGTGCGCATTCAGTTCCCGTTCGGGTATGGACTAAGTTATACTACTTTTGACTACTCAAATCTGAAGATTGAAGGCTTGAACCTAAGCTTCACTCTTACCAACTCAGGTAAAATGGCTGCTGATGAGATTGTACAAATTTATGTTTCTCCTGCTGAAGGTCAGCCCATTCGTGCCATCCAGCTTCAAGGCTTTGGTCGTGTCAGTCTGCAACCAGGTGAGAGTAAGACAGTCTCTTTTAGTATGTCTGAAGAACAATTTGGTTATTTTGATGATTGGAAGTGGTCTGTAGATGCAGGCAAATACCTGGTTGAGGTTGGAGCTTCATCTCAAGATATTCGCCTATACGGAGATGTTCAGATAAAGAAGGACATTTCAATGCCTCTACGTTCTGTTTACTTCTCGAAAATGAAATAGACTGACATTTCAAGCACATTTTATTACAATATTTAAGCCGTGGTGCACCGAAAGGAGTGCCACGGCTTAATCGTTCCTGATTACATCATGGAGTTGCCTAACAATTTAAATCACTTCAAAATCAAGTATTTTTAGATCCGGATCATTTGAAGATGAACCGTACATGATCCGGTATTTTCCTGCACGGGGGGCCAGTTCGTCTACGGATTGGTCATAGAATTCAAAGGCTTTGGATTCCAATTCTATGGTAACATTGGTTGTGGCGCCGGCAGCAATGTTGACCCGTTTGAATCCTTTGAGTGACTTAATGGGAGCATCCGGATTGTCCAGGCTTTTAACGTATACTTGCACTACTTCATCGCCGTCATATTTACCTGTGTTGGTAACTGGGATGGTGATTTTCACGCCTTTGCCTGCCTTAATGCTTTGTCTGGACAGCTTTGCATCTCCATATTCAAATGTGGTGTATGAAAGTCCGTACCCGAAGGCATAAAGGGGTTCTCCCCGGAAATACCTGTATGTACGACCTTCCATATCATAATTTTCAAAATCGGGCAGCTGGTCTGTAGATTTGTAGAATGTCACAGGCAGCCTGCCTGCGGGATTGTAGTTGCCAAAGAGAACGT
>Ga0209408_1000445_pt1 | contig 32039 bp, 34 predicted proteins | sample AD_UKC107_MetaG_FD_184422 | JGI IMG/M metagenome (GOLD analysis project Ga0209408, IMG submission 184422) | Active sludge microbial communities of municipal wastewater-treating anaerobic digesters from Hong Kong - AD_UKC107_MetaG (SPAdes)... | ecosystem: Engineered > Bioreactor > Anaerobic >... | reverse complement strand
GCGGGCGTGGAGTTCGGTGACGCGGCGGGACTGCCTGCGCCACGGCCACGCGATGCCGGTCATGTCTGGCCGCCCTTGATCGCGACATCCACACCGCGCACCATGCCGAGGGTGAGCTCGGACGTGGCGTTGGTTTGCCGCGCCGTTTCGAGGACGGTTTCGACGGTGCTGGCGAGGGAGTCCAGAGATTCCTGCTGCCGCTCCACGACGTCGAGGGTGCGGCGGTGGACGGGTCCGGGGACGACGCGCTCGGTCGCCAGCGCCCAGACGGCGGCGAGCAGGAGTGCGAGGCCGAGGGGTTGGGCGAGGGCGAGATCGAGGGCGCCTTGCATCACGTCACCTGGTGATGGTCCATGCGTCGGTGAGTGGCCCAGACGTGGCCACGAGACGCGCTGTCAGGGTTGAGCCGGTGGCGTCGATCCGCAGCCACCCCGTGGTTGCGCCGCCGGGCGAGTTGGTGCCGGAGCACGCAGCCCACATGGCGGGGCATCCGGTGATCTCGCGGGGTTTGCCGGTCCAGCGACACGACGATCGTGCGGACATGGATCACGTCAGCCGCGGCGTCGATGTGGTCCGCGCCGGGGTCGAGCGTGATCGTCGAGTACGACGGCACGGGCGGGTGGTCGTCGCCCGTGAACGCGTCAAGGTTGATCGTCAGGTACGCGAGCGCCATGTCATCGGCTCCTGGGGTTGATTCGGTGGGCGAGGTCACGCAGCACAACCCCGACCATCAGGAGCCCGAGGAGTGGGCCGATGATGTCGCGGTCGCGCCAGAGCGCGGTGAGGGTCGGGGGCGGGTCGCGGTCGAGGAGGGCACGGACGACGGTCATCGCGCGACCGCGAGATTGAAGGTGACGGCGTGGACCGGGCAGAACCCTGCCCAGTCCCACACGCGCTGCGCCATATCAGCGTCCTCGGCGTTCCACGGACAGGTGCAGCGGTTCACGCTTACCACAGACTGGACGTGGGGCATGGTCAGCTGATGCGGCGGGATGACCGGCCAGTCTTGAGCCGGGTGCCCTCGGTGCCTGCCGACGTAGTCGCTCATGGCGCGTCGTGCTTGGCGTCGTAGTAGGCGGCGTCGGCCTTCGTGTCCGAGGATTGGGGGTACGTGACGCCCTCGCTCGACACGATCGGGTCCAGCGGCTCGACCGTCACCTTTGACGGGGGTTCGGCGGCCACGGTGACCTGTGGGACGACGTTGGCGGCGGCGGTAAACCCGAACGCCGAGCCGAGGCCGATCCACAGGTCGATTTCGGTCTGGCCGGTCCACCCGTGAGCCTTGGTCCACAGCAGCACCGGCCCGAGGACGGCATAGATCACGTAGAGCCAGCGGCGGACGCCCTCGGGGATCGCGGTCAGCAGGTTCACTTCGCACCGCCGATCAGGCCGGCGAGCGCGCCACGGATCGCGGCCTGCAAAGCCTCCGCCGTGACGGTCGGCGCCGTGACGTTGCGGCCCTGTGTGCATGCCGCGACCCACACGTCGTACTGTCGGGCGTTGCCGGTGACGACGGGTGAGCCGACGAGGGCCTTGGTCACGTCGACCGCTTCGGTGGTGTCGAGCGTGGCGAGGTAGCCGGGCCCGACGAGTGCGGTTCTGGTGCCGTCGGTGATGATGCGCATTTCGTCCTCCGTGAGAGTGGGGATGGTGGTCTTGGATGCGGCTTCGCAGAGTGGCCCCCACAGGCCGTCAGGTTCGAGGCCGTGTGCTGTCTGCCATGCCTTGACGGCCGCGGTCGTCTTGGGTCCCCAGTCGCCGTCGACGGTGGCACCGACAATGCGTTGGATGCGCTCGACCTCGGTGCCGGTGTCGCCTTCGCCCCACACGGTCTGCGGGGTCGTGTCGGTCTTGGTGTCGGGGTGGTGGCGTCGGATCGAGTCGAGCAGCACATCCCACGGGTAGCCCGCGCCCGGGTCGGTGCGGTCCTCGGGCTGGATCTGCGCGTGGGAGCAGATGCCGCGCACCGACGTGTCACCGTTGAGAGCGCGTCGCACCTCATCGTCCGTGAGGAGGCGCGCTGACGACAGCGGGATGCCGTCCTCAACCATGGCCTGCGCGAGACGGTCGATGGATGCCAGACCTTCGGGGGTCATCCACGTCGACCGAGGGAACGCGGCATACCCGGCCTGCTCGTAGCCGACACTGATCCGGTTGGCGATGGTGGCGTGCCATGCTGCGCGCCCGGGTGGGACGAAGCGCGCGACGGTTCCCGGGTCTGACATGCGATGCCACGACGCCCGCACCGTCGAGTCCGCACCCCAGAGCGACAAGGAGCGGGCGTAGCCGGTTCGCAGTGGACATTCGGCGGTGTGGATCACCCACAGTTGCTTCGTGGCGGTGCCGCTGTCCTTGCGGCCTCCCGCGCCGGGGTAGGGGATGTCGACATAGGCGGGGATCTGGGGCGACCATTGGCCGTCGTCGGACCGGCCGGCCCACTCGTCGGCCGCGGCCTTGATGGCGTCCCAGTCGTCCTGCGTCAGTTCGTGCCCGGGAGCGACCGGCCAGTGGTCAGTCAGGTGCTGGTCTTCGCTCATGTCAGCCATGGTCTCATTTTTGGCCCTGTTTGTCCCTGTCACCACCGGGGAGTATGCCGGAGACCCCGAGACGAGTGAACGTCTCGGGGTCTCCGTTGGAGTCTGAGATTCGGTTGCCATCCGTGAACCCAGCACCACCCAACTCCAAGATGATGCAGTGCAGGCCCTCCAGGCGCAACAACCGTGCTCGGAGAGTCGCCAGCCGGTCAGTCGAGAACATGACAAAAGCACCCCCGACTCCACATGGGAGCCGGGGGCGCTGTCGTGCCGGGGTGGGGTCAGGTCGTGGTGTCGGTCTGGTGCCGCGCCAACCAGACCAGGGCAGGGTCGACTCGGTCACCGCGCCACGTCTCCAGCCCGGACGTGATGTTGCCGAGGCCGATGATGTAGTCGAGCATGTCGATCAGGAGCGGCTTGAGGCCGGAGTTGAGTTGGGTGTTGATCGCGGACACGTTGGCGCCGTTGAACGTGAACCCCTGCACCTGAGACTTGCGGGTCTGGACGGTCGACACGGCGTTGCTGATCGCGGTCGCGCGAGCCTGCGCCGCGGCCGAGTCGGCCTCCAGCCAGACGATGGCTTTGGTGACGATGTCGGCGCGCAGCTGGGCGAGGTCGGCATTGTGTGCCGCCGCAGCGATCTGCGCGTCAGCGGCGGCGTTCTCCGCAGTGGTGTAGGGCCGCGTGGCGAGCAATGCGCCCGCCGCGTTGTAGGTGGTGACTGTGCGGGTGGCGTCGTCGCGGCGTTCGCGCAGGACACCGTCTGTGTACAGTTCGGCGATCACGCGGACCTCCTGAGTTGGAGTTTGGGGACCTGGGCATCAATACTGCTAACGCCGGCGTTCCAGTCCCAAGTGGGTGAGGACGGCCACGACGGCACGGCGCCGGTCCATGTCGCGTGCGGGAACCCGTACTGGTTATTGCCTCCATCCGGGCCCTTCATCCGACAGATTCCCATGGAGCCTGTGACTCCCCACAGAACGACGTTCGCGGTGTTGGCCCTAGCCACGACGACGTGAATACCTGCGGCGAGGGCGATGGGCGCAAACGTCGCGGTCTTGAGTCCGGCGGTGGATGTGTCGATAGTGGCGAGGTGCTGCACGAACAACCCGATGACACCAGCGGCTAGGTTGTAGGTGTAGAGGGCCAGGTCAATGGTGGAGGTTGCGACGCCCGTGTTGACGTAGATCGACACGGCATCGACGTTCATGGCTTCGACCGCAACCAATGGGCAGGGGATTATGCGGGTGGTGACCATGGTAAACCCGCCGTGACCACCGCTAGCCCACACAGGAAGGTGGTTACCGACATTAACGCCGCTCCATGCCAACCCTCCCCCTCCACCGGAGGGCACGGCCTGCCCGACGAGCGCCGACCCGGACCGCACCAGCATCTGCCCATCAGCGAGAGAACCGACCCCCAGATTGGTGACGGCGAGCGGGTCACTGCCACCCGCCGCGTGGGTGGCGGCATGCGTGGCCGGAGTGAAGGTCGAGGGCTTGCCCGTGATGTCAGCCCACGCGGTGCTGGCAGACGACCCGCCATTGGGGATGGCGTCGAGGTGGTGATAGATCGCGGCGGCGATGTCGCGATAGCCGAGCGCGGACGGGTGGGTGACGTCAGAGTAGAGCCGGGTGGAGCCCCAGGTCCCGTCGTGCGGCCCCCAGCGCTGCGTGATGTCGACGATCCCGCAGCCCTGCTCGTCGGCCACCTCCCGGGCAGCCTCCGTATAGGTCAGCCACGTCGCCCACGGCACGCCGGACGGTTGCGGCTGGATGACGATGATCGTCGCCGCCCAGATGCCCCTCATTCGCTGCGCCAGCGTCGTCAACCGCGTCTTGTAGGTCGCGACCGGAATGCCCAGTCCGGCGTCATTGACGCCGAGCGACAGGAATGCGATACCGACAGCACTGGTCTCGCGGGCCGCGTGCGCCCACACGGACAGATGGTGGGTGGCCTGCCATGTGTCGGTGCTGGAACCGCTGAGTCCGGCGTTGTTGAGGGTGATGCCAGTTCCTGCGGTCCCGGCATAGACGGCGACGCACCACGCGACAGCGGTCGCGTGAGTGTTGCGGAGCACCATCGTGTGCGTCGCATTGGACAAAGTGCCACTGGTCCATGTCGCCTGCGAAGCGGATCCATTCGGCGTGATCGTCGTGACCACCGTGCCGTCGATGGTGACCTGAAGGTTCCCAGCCAGCGCTCCGACGAAGCCTGAGTTCGCATAGCGAACCTTCAGCGTCGTGGCAACAGGGGTCGTGATGGTGACGTAGTCTCCGGGCCGGATCAGGAGGATGCCCTCTGCGCCAGGGCCGGACGTTCCCGAGGTGTTGGTGAGCGTCCACTTGAGCGAGTCCGTGGCGGTCTGCTGGCCGTACTCGTACCACCGCCCCACGACCGGGCCGAGCAGAGTGGCGAGCCGGGCGGGCCACGACGTGTCGTAGCCGCCGCCGCTGAGAGACGTGCCCGCCGTCTCGGAGTCGCCGACCGCCGTGATGAGGAGGTCCTGACCGGCGCGCAGTTGGGCCATCCGCAGAAGCGAATCTGCGGTCGGCAGGTCGAGGAGCGCAGCGGCCGACGGCTCGCCGCCACCACCTTCCGGAACGGATGTGATGACGTAGGGGTCGCTGAGGGTGCCCGAGCCCGAAACGCCATCCCCCGTGACAACGCAGTTGCAGGAGTAGGCTCCGCCGCAATGAGGCATGATTCTCTATCTCACTTTCCGGTCATGGCGACGCGTTAGCGGGTGATGGTCCACGAGTCGGTGAGTGGCCCGGACGTGGCGACGAGTCGCGCCGTCAGGGTTGAGCCGGTGGCGTCGATCCGCAGCCAACCGGTGGTCGAACCGCCCGGCGAGTTGGTGCCGGAGCACGCGGCCCACATGGCGGGGCACTGGGTGATCTCACGAGGCTTTTGGCCTCCGTTGCCGACGACCGCGAACACCGTGCCCTTGCCAGCGGCATACGCATTGTCCGAGTCGACGACCTTGGCCAGTTGGGTGATCTGGTGCGAGCGGGAGTAGTTGTGGTCGTGGCCCTGCACGACGAGGTCCACGCCCTGGGTGATGAGGTCGCCGTCGAGGGTCTTGTCACGCTCGCACCCGCCGTGGATGCCGACCGTGAGGCAGGGGATGTGCATCCCGACGATCACCCACTGGCCAGCGGCCTTGCCTTGCTGGATGACGCTGTCGAGCCACGCCCGCTCCGACGACCCAGCGGCGTACTGGCGATTCCCGGACGGTAGCGCGATGTTCGGTGAGATGCCGATGTACCGGACCGGCCCGGAGTCGACCCACCATTGGCCGCGCTCATAGGTGCCGTTGACGTTGAGCCGGTCGGGCAGGCACGCGGCATAGTTCGCGAACAGCCCATCACCGTTCTGCGCCTCGTGGTTCCCCGGCACGAGTTGGAAGGGTTGCGACACGCGAGCCTTCACGTAGTTGCACCATTGCTGCTCGATGCCTGCGCCGGACTGGTAGGCCATGTCCCCGAGGTGCGCGGCCCATGCGACGTCGGATGAGCCGATGGAGGACAGGACTGCCGCGCCTGTGTCGCCCATGCCGGTGTCGGCGGTGACGGCGATCGAGGTTGAGCCGGTGGGTGCGGGCGTGGTGACGGTCGGCGTCGGCGTCGCTGTGGCGGTCGGAGTGGCGGTCGGAGTGGCGGTCGCGCTCGGGCTCGCGGTCGGGGAGTCCGAAGTGGTCGGCTCAGGGGTCGGGGTGTGCGGCACGAACCGAACCTGCAAGGCCTCCATACGCAGGGACTTGCCCATGGTGCCGCAGGTGCCTCCGTCGCGAGTCCACGCGAGCCACCCGAGGTTTTGCACATGGCAGCGATACTCAACGCTGCCCCACCCGGCAGCGGTCGGAACGAGCCGGATGCGGATTGCCTCCATGCGCAGCGACCGACCGGTCGTCCCAGCGACCTCGCCTACGCCCTCATGTGATGCCCCAACCCACGGCATCCAGCCGATGTTCTGGACGTGCGCCTGATAGTCGAGCGGAAAGCCGTAGAGCCGCACCGCTTCGAGGCGCAAGGCTCGACCAGTGGTGCCGATGGTCTGGGTCGTCTGCGGCATCCAGCCGATGTTCTGGACGTGAGCCTCTCCGGGCACCGGCGTGACGGTGGAGGCCGTCGCGGAGGCGGAGACGCCAAGGCTCACGAGGAGTGCAAACAGGATGGCCTTGAACTTCATGGTTCGCTCTCTCTCGACAGACTGTGAATGCCAGTATGGCATTGCTATGCGGTGATCGACGCGCGAACACCGGACAAGGAGACTCGCGCATTTGTGCCACCAGAGAAGTAGGACCTGACGATGATCTGACCGAGATTATTGATGTCCAGTCGCGCCCCGCCAGAATCGGCCTGCACGGAGAAGATCTCGATCAGCGCTGGATGGACCGGCAGGGTGGCGACAGTGGTCCCGAGGGTGCCCGACTTGATGACGCCGCGCAGGTCAACGGTGTCGCCGATGATCCGATAGGCGGCTGGCGCTGTCCCTGCCCCAAAGTTCGCCCACGAGTTGGCCAGAGTCAAGGGAGTCCATGCTCCACCCGGAGCGCCAGCGTTCGGATGGTTGTGCCGGTCAAGGATCCGCAGCCGCTGTTCAATGCTTCTCATCCATGAGTCGGCGTCGGTGGGCATCCGGTTACTAGCCATCGTCGCTCCCGAGGGTACTGATGCCAGAGAGGGGTCCGGGCGCGGTGGACAGGGAGACCGAGATGGTCTCACCCTGACTGTTCTCTTCCACCGCAAGGCGATCCAGTTTCTGCATCTGCGTGACCGGTCGGCATGTGGCGGTCGAGCGCAGGGGAACCCACACGCCCGGGCACAGATCGGAGATGCTGAGCGCGGTCGAGCGGGGGTCGAGACTGGCGTTGTCAGGGACGCGCACCACCACTGGGGCAGGGTGTCGCCCAGCGAGGTTTCTCGCCGCCTGTGAGCGCAGTTCGGCTGTCGATGGCTTCGTCGTGGGCGTCGAGGTGTCGGAGACATCCTCGGCATAGGACGTGTTCAACAACTCCCACTCGCCGTAGTAGGGATCAATGGACTCGCTGCCGGGCTGGCCGATTCCGACAGCCCCCCAGTTGCCCTCGCTGTCGGTCACGGCCGAGTAGGTGGCCAACTCCATGCCGTACTCGGTCACGATGACTTCATCGAGGAAGTCTCGCTCGGTGAGCGTCGCCGTCTGCCCAATCGAATGGTGAACGTCCCACCCGAGGATGCGGCGGCCGATGACGGTGTAGTCGAGCCCCGCCCGGGCCGCCATCGAGTCGATGTCTTCCCAGACCGTCATCTGGTACGGCTTCGTGTTGCGCGCAGTGCGCGCCGTCTGCGAGTCGGTTCGGATGTCGAGGTAGGGCAGGACGTTGATGGGCGGGTCGAGCCGCTCCTTGCGGAACAACTCGTTCGTCAGCATCGTCCTCATCCGCTCGGTGACGGTGGTGACGTTGGGGTGCGCGTTGTTGTAGGCGGCACGGGCGATAGTCCGGTATGGGTAGAACATGACGTCCCGGGCGTCGATCTCCACCTCGCCGGGGCGGTAGGCGAGCCGAGTGATCGGCCCCTCCCAGACCCGGTCGTCGCCACGGTAGATGACTATCTCGTGTCGCCCAGTGCGCAAGTCGCCGAGGATGTCGCAGCACTTCGCGCCGCCAGTGGAGATCCTGACAAGGGCCTTGCTCATGTCGTCGCGGATACGACTCCAGCGGACAACGGAGACAGAGTCGAGTTCGACGATCGCTCGACGCCCGCCCCGGTCGGTGATGACGGCGTGATGGATCTCGCAGGGGATCATGCGCGCACCGCGATCTTCACGTCGATGTGTCCGTCGCTGACGATGTCATAGACCTCGACAACCATGAGGTAGCCGTCAGAGCAGTCGAGCACCGGCCATGTGAGTGGAGTGAAGTCGAGGGACGTCAAGAGGGTGTTGCCGTTCCTGACGCTGCTGCGCCCTGTGGGGACACCGCCAACGATCTCCTCCACAACCGTGTAGGCGGACTGCTCGACCGCATCAACGATCATTCCGTCCTCCCCGACATAGTTGATCGTGAACGCGGCGCACAGCGAGCACGGATCGACGTCGTTGACGTCCACCGGCTGCACGGGAGCCGGGTAGAAGAGGACGTTCATGCGCGACAGGGGAGTGTCCGTGTGGATGTCGAGGATCGGCAGGATGTCGCTCACGCTCGGCACCATCCCGGGTGGGATGTAGATGCCATATCGCCGCAGGACCGGGCCTGAGTTCTCGCCACAGACCGTGTTGAGCAGGGGCGCGCTGGGCGGGGCCGGGATCGGATCGCAGGCCGGGTCAATGATCGAGCCTTCGACCAACTCTTCGCAGCGCGGGATCGCCACCGGGAGCGAGAACCCAACGGCCGAAGGATCGACCGCGTCTCCGAAGTCGACTCGCCCGACGGGCACCTCAGCGCTGTAGGCGTAGGGGCGTCCAGCGACGAGGGTGAACTCCACCTTCACCATCGCGGCCCCGCGCGAGGCGTACTGCTCGATGACCGTCGGCCCAGAGACGCGAGTCACCTGTCGCTGGGTGCGGCCATACGGCCTCGCGTTGGCGTCCAGAGTCGCACCAACGGGATCGGTGGGCAGTTCTGCGCTGAATCCTTCCAGCGACGCCCACGAGGCCGCGCTGGCCTCCAAGACGGGGCCTTCCTCGGCGAATGTCCATGTCTGGGAGGCAACCGAGTAGGGGTCTGCGTCAATGGACCGGACCCTCCACGTCATGTTGCCTTCCCTGCACTCGTCAATGGAGACGCTGATCTCCCCTTCGGTGATGCTGCCCTCCGTCGACGCGACGACGACTCCGTCGATCAGGGCTTCCACCGCGACCATGGCGTAGTCGTCAGGGTCGCTCGGCTCGTAGATCACGCTGGCGGAGTAGTCAGGCTGCCCCTCCCAGCCATAGGTGGCGGTCGGGGTGTTGGCGAATGACCCGTCGAAGTAGGGGCCGGGTCCGACCGCTGTGGCGACCTCTTCCAGAAGGGTGTCGTCAATGGTGAACGAGGACAGCGCGACGTCATTCATCGTATAGAGCATGAAGGTGATCCCAGTCGTCCCGCTCGGGGTGACCGCGACAGAAGAAGCGCTGATGGTGGCCTCTCCCGAAGTCGGAATGGTCACCGTCGAGCCTGAACTGACGAGGGTAAAGGCACCTCCAGTGGCGTAGACGTGAAGTTGCACATCCAATGGATCCCCAGTGAGGTTCCCGACCTTGCACGACGCGGCGTACCTCTTGCCTGGGGTAGATGAGGTGCGGTACTCCGCAGCAAAGGTGCCGGACACGGCGTCCGTGGTGACGACCTGATATTTCCCAGTCGACAGCAGGCCGCCGCGCGAGTTGTATTGATCGCCAACCAGATTCCCGTCAGTGTCGGCAGCAAGGAGCGTCGACACTGACTGCCCAGTGGCCCCGCTCCACGCGTAGGACCATCCAGTGGGCGCTCCTGTCGAAGACCCGTCGAAGTAGTCACGCAAGGGGACGTCGCGCTCGGCGAGGACCCCAGTGGCGATGATCTCTTTCGTGGTCGACCACTTGGCTCCCGCAGTGTCCACCGGCACGACTCGAACCGCGATGGAGTCGACGAACGTCGGGATGGTGACCCCAGTGACCGACAACCGCTGCAGCGCGCCTGTGTCGCTGACAGTCGGGGAGGTGTAGGGCGTCCCGAAGAGGACCCCGGCCGAATAGGTGGCCACCTCCAGATAGAACTGAGGAATGTCGCGCGCCATCGCGTAGGCAGAGACGGTGAAGGTCCATCCCTCGTCAAACGTGACGCCGGTCGTCTGCGCCGAGCCCAAGGCGAGGGCGGTGTCGTTGACGGTGTCGGCGCTGGACGTCGAGCGCATCTTCACGGCCGACGAGATCCCTGCCGGTGCCCCGAGGCCGCTCAGGTTGGCGAGCCGCTCGATGGGGTAGTTGGCGGCGTTGCTCACTCCCATGGCCGTCCATCGAGTCAGCGACGTCTCGCCGGTCGGATTCAGCGCATAGTTGGTGCGCAGTGTGATCGCACCATTGGACGGGTGCCGGTAGGAAGGGTTGGGGATCAGGTTCTTGCGCAGCAGGGGAGTCGACGGCTGGTCGAAAGCCACCGTCATCGTGGACGGCCCGGACCCCACCGGGGTGATGAACCAGATCTCCCCGCCGACCGCCGCTGGCGTGAACAAACCATCCAAGGTGAGGGTCCCGCCATTGGCAGTCCACCCGCTGGCGTCGATGGCCGTGAAGGTTCCCACCTTGTCTGGAATGCCATATGGGTCAAGGCAGTCAGGACATGCCGAGAAGTAGGAGAGGCTCCCTCCCTCGCAGGACGAGCCGCGCCGGAGAATGCGCGACAGCCACCGCTGGCCGATGGCGAGCGCCCGGTCGTCGACGCCCACAAGGAGGCCGCTCACGCGGATCTCGCGGGTGCCCGCCCGGGGACGGTCAACGTAACCCCCGTCCACGGACGACTCGATGACACGAGTGGTGATCGTCGCGTCATCGAGGCCAGAGACTGACAGGGGATAGAAGCCGACGAAGCCCCACGAGTCAGGGTCGTCCGGGTCGAACCACTCGGGGCGGTCGAGCAAGGGGGTCCGATACGCCGACGCTCGCAGGATCTGCGCGCGAGTCAGGGCGCTCGTGGGCCGGTTGATGACGTTCGGGAGCCCCGAGCAGGGGTAGCAGTTGCGCACCGACAACATGGGGACGAGCGAGGAACTGTAGGCCGCGAACCGTTCGCTGTTGATGATCTCGTGCCCATCGAGCGCGAGATAGCCGTCGTAGGCCACGAAGGCTCCTCTCAGTGGAAACTGCTGGCGAGTCGGTCAAGCACGGACTCGGCCACGAGTTCCGGGTTCGCGTTCGGACTGTTGACCACGATAGCGCCGGGCTGGATGACGATGCTGCGCGCTCCAGCGATCCCACCGCTTGCCATGGCCGTCTTGCCTTGGGCGAAAGCCGCGACTTCCCGCACGGCCGGGGAGATCAGTGACAGGGGCCGCGTCAACGGCACCACCATCTCTGGACCGGCTTCGCCGATCAGGGCGCGGGTTGGGCCGAAGACAACACCACCAGTGGCGAAGGCCGTCTGGCCGCCAGCGGTGGACCGCCCGATGTTCGATGCCTGACTGGAGAGGCTGAGCATGGAACTGACGACAGCCCGAATGTTTGCGAGCCATCGCGTCGCGGTGCTGTAGGCCGCGCTGAATGCGCCGCCAATGGCTCCGGCAAGGCCAGAGAGGGCGGAACTGGCCGCGCCGGGAACGCCAGCCAAGCCCAACTGGGTCGCTTGGGGGAACAGTTTGAGGATCCCTTGCGCGAGGCCGTAGGCCTGTGTGAACGGATTCCCGATGAGAGTGGGCAGAGCGGCCAGAGCCCCAGTTGCAGCGGGACCGCTGCGCCCGAGTTCCGAACTGACGCTGGACGGCAAAAGGGAGAGAGGGATCTGAGCCAGCGTCAGGCCCAATGTGAACGGGTTCGCGACGGCCAGCGGGAGTCCGGCCAGAGACGTGGTGGCATCTGTGGGGATGCCGTCGAAGATCGCCTTCAGGCGACTCTTCCCGCCACTCGCCTCGGTCTCCGCGCCAGTGAACCACTCGGCCACCTTCTGCCCACTCGTGCTGGACCACTCTCCCATCTTCGCGAGGGTGTCCTGCGTCCAAGTGCCAATGGTCTCCACCATGCTGGTGCTCGTCTTCGAAGACATTCCGCCAAAGTGCTCAGACCATGACGTGATGTTAGCCTTCGACTGCTCGTACCATTCCGCCTTCGGGCCGGGCGTCGAGTTCTGCGTATCGCGCTCGGTCTGACGGAAGGCGGCGCGGACGCGCTCCTGGCTCTTCTCAACAGCGGACGCCATGGCGTCGAGTCGCCGCTGCTGCTCCTTCTCGTCGGCCTGAGAGGGTCCGCCACCCGTCAGTTTTGACCAACTGTCGGATGCGGGGAACTTCGTGTCGAGCGACGGGGTGGAGGACGATTTCTTCGAACTCCCACCTCCGACGATGGCGTCGATGAGGGTCTTGGCGGGAAGCATGACCTTCGTGAGAACCTCCACGGCTCGCGACAGCGTCTTGATCGCCTCGGCCATTTTCTTGGCACCTTCGACGATTGTCAGAAAGTCTGATCGCGCTTTGTCGGTGTCGAGATTCTCCAGCGTCTCGCCGACATTCTTGATGATCTCCCACAACTTGTCCGCCAACTCCCGGGCATCAGAGAAGAACTGCTTCATCTTCTCCTTGCCATCGGGACTCCCCAGCCATTTGTTGAACTCCTCCGCCTTCCTCGACAGCGTGTCGAGCATGTCGTTGCCAGCATTGGCGTCGCCGGAAGTGAAGATCTTCCCGATGGCCCCGGCGAGGTTCGAGACGATGCCCCACAGGTTGTTCGCGGCGGTCCACGCCTGATCCATCCACGTCTTGATCTGGTTCTGCCCCTCCAGCGAGGTGGCCCACTCACGGAAGCGCTCCATGAGCCCGTTGAAGGAGGACGCGAACCGCTCCGCGACCGGGAGCACGCCAGCAAAGAACGAGACAAGGCCGGTGCCGAGGCTGTTGAAGGCTCCGCCCATGTCGGTGAAGAGACGAGGGAGGGACCGGCCCCACTCGGCAAGGCGCTGCTGGAACTCGCTGTTTTGGACCTTGCGGCCGAGGTCAGCCATCACTTCGCCGAAGGCGGTGACAAGGCTCCTCATGACCGGCTTCGCCCCATTGATCGCAGGGACGATGGTGTCTTCGATCTGGGCGGCGACGCGGTCGGACTCCTCGCTGGCCGAGTCGCCCAAGTCAGCGAAGGCCTTCTTGATGCGATCCAGTGAGGCCGCTGCCTTCGTGCCCTCTTTGCCCATTCGCTGGAACACGAGGAAGGCCGCGCCCAGCCCAGCGGCGAGACCGGCGATGGCGGGGCCGAGCGCCAGCAGGCCGCCGACGATGCCGATGGAGATCGAGCCGACAAGCGCAGTGAGTGCCCCGATGAGGAGCCACAGGCCGGAGACCAAGATGGGCAGGGCGACCGCCGCAGCGGAGACGGCGACGGCGAGTGCGGCCAGCCCGGCCACAGCAGCCGGGGCGGCACGCGCGGCGAGAGCGCTGAGCGCTTCCATCGTCGAGGCTCCGCCCAGCCTCAGCACCTTGAAGCCTTCGGCGAGTTGACTGACCCCACCAGCCAACTTCGACATGAGCGTGAAGGGTACGGAGAGCATGTTGACGAGTCCGCCAACGGCGCTGCCGAAGAAGTTGAGGAAGTTGTTGCGGCTGCCCTTGCCGAAGATCGTCCCGACGAAGCCACCGCTGCGGTTGATCCTGAGGGCGATGGAGTCGAAGGCGCCCTCGATGGAGCGGACACGAGACCTGACGCCGCGAGCAAGGGCTTCGCCAGCGGTCTCACCGGCATGCTCGAACTGGGCGGCGAGGCTGGTGAGTTCGCTCCTCTTGAAGATGGACCCATCGGACTTCTTGCGGAAGACGAGCGAGTACTTCTCGGCGATGGAGTCGAATGCCTTGTTCATCCGGTCGGCGTGGACGATGGCGTCGCGCAACTCGATCTGCTGAACCCGTCGCGCCTCGGCGACAAACCTCTCTTGGGCAGCCGCCATCCGATGCTGCCGGGCGGCGACCTCCTTCTCTTCGGCCGCGGCGATCTTCGCCAACTGGCGACGGCCCTCCTCGGCAAACTTCTGCTGCGCTTCCAGCATCCGCTGCTGCTCGGCGGACCGGACCTTCGCGGCGGCCAAGGCGGCCTTCTCGTCGATGAGCCGTTGTTTCTCGGCGGCAGCAAGGCTCTCCGCGGCCTTGGCCTGCTTCTCCCAGCGGTTGATCGCAGCAAGGTGTTCCTTCTGCTGCTTGGCCGTCATCTCGCTGAAGTCGTTGCGGATGGAGTTGATGACCCCTCGGAAGTTCTCCGCAGCCTCCGAGGAGTTCTTGAACTCCTTCGACCACCGGGTCAGGATCTTCGGGTCGACAAGGCCACTCGCGAGGCGCTTCTTGACAGCGGAGATCTGGCTGTCGGCGACATCGTCGATGAGCGCCTGGAACGCCTGCATGTCCCGCTCAGAGTCCCGCGCGGCCCGATGGAGGGCACGGCGCATCTGGGTCGTGTCGGCAGTGACGCGCACATACGCCTCGCCGACCATTTCACCGCGAGCCACGGGAAGACACCCTTCGCTTGGAGAGCATTGTTCACAGGGTACTGCTCGACGAGTCAGCCGCCCACAACTTGCGCGTGGAAGGCCGCGAAGGCAGCGCCCTCTGCGTCAGCCTCTGCCTGCGTGGGGCGACGCGGCTTGTCATTGCGTCGCTGGCTCGGGAGCGGGCTCAGAAGGGCTTCGTCGAACGCTTGGATCGCCTCGGCGTCGACTTCAATATCCCTAGCCTGCCCGGTGGCCCAAGCGTAGATGAGATTGATGAGGCGATCCGGCCTCAGATGGAGTGGCTCGACTCGTCGGCCAGCGCACCATCCGTCAAAGGCTCGCCATCGGTCGGCGGCGAGGAGGAGGAGGTGGGCGACGGTTCCGTAGGGTTTCCGGACCACTCCTCGACGAGCCCGAGGAGGATCTCGTAGACCATCTCTTCGTCGAACTCGTCCTTGCGAGAGAAGAGCCGCCGAGAGAAGTGCCGACGGTCGTCGTCGGACTCCATCCAATCGAAGAAGCAGTTGATGCTGGCGGCCGTCATGCTGTGACCGGTGCCCAACTCGAAGTTCATGACGAGCATCGCCATCTGGGCACTGGTGGGCGGGAGGAACGCGACTTCACGGCCGTCGATCTTGATCGTGACCGGCTCGCCGATGTGTGATTCCTCGTCGTTGGTGTTTTTGACCGAGGTGGTGAACTCGCGCATGTGCTTCTCCTGTCGTCCTTACGAGAAGCGTAACCGTCAGGCCGGACGCACCCACCGGGCATTGACCGCCGACGTCCCCATGACGCTGACCATGGCCCGAGTGAGGAAAGGGTTCGCCCGCTGGCCCTGCACGCCCTTCTTCGTGGCCCTCGGCCACGGGTTCCTCGCCCCGGGAGTCCACCTGCCCGCGCTTTTCGGGCCGGGTGGAGCGCCGCGGAACCTGTGGAACCCGAAACTGTCGTCCGTGCCCTCGTGGACGTAGATGCCGTAGTGGACGTGGGCACGGACGATGGTGCGTGAGCGTCGCGTGCCGCCAGTGGTGTGCTCGCGCAGGGAGCGAGCCATGCGCCCAGTACGAGCGGGTGCCTCTATTGCTGCGCGACGACGGATCTTCTTCCCTTTCGAGTTGGTCCACTTGTAGACCGACCCTCGGGGCATGGTGAACTCGCTCATCTTCGCGTCGAAGACGGTGACCCTGACGTAGACCCGCGACATGGCTCAGACGATCCGCCAAGTGGCCATCCACGCCCCGCCAAGGCAGTCGCCCTCTGGGCCGAACGTGGTGAACTGCTCCGGCCGCCCCTGATCGGCCACCGTGTCGCAGCAGGTGATGACCTTGTGCATCAGGCCCATGTCGCGCACCAACGTCACATTGGCATCGAACTGCTCGGCCAAGGTCGGCGGGTCTCCCAACTCGTTGACCATCGGAGCGCAGCGCGCCACCCCCACCTCCAGAGTGACGTCGTACTGCATGACGCAGTCGTTGAACTGCTCCTCGATGACGGGGATGATCCCAGCCAGTCGAACCCACGCCTGTCCTTCGCCACAGAAGTCAAGGACCGCGTCGGTCCCGGGGATGACCCCACAGAAGCAAACGGCCGGGACTTCTCCCGCTTCAGCGGCATTGGCAAGGGTGGAGCAGAGGCATGAGGCGAGATCGTTCATCAGCCCTTGGACCTGCTGCTCGATGAAGGTCGGCACGTCAGCCTCCGAAGGTGGTGACGCGGCCCGGGCGCAGATCCGGCGACCAGGCTGTCGGCGGAACCTTCAGGCGGTGCGGGTTCTGTCGCGCAATATAGGCGTCGACCTCCCTGATGCCCGTGTATCCCTCGGGGAACATGCCTTGCTGGATGGACATCGTGATGCCGCGTCGAGTGATCTCAGTGACCCCGGAGGGCAACTTGCACTTGCGGTCGCCGGAGCACGCCTTGGCGTACTCGCAGGCGAGGATGCCTCCCACGTAGGCCCCCCACGCATCAACGGGCGTGGCGGGGAGAAGTTCGACGGTGAACGTCCCGACCTCTCCGGCCGGGAGTCCCATGTCTTGACAGGTGGGCCACTGGTGCCCGTCCTGCCGCACCAGCCGGGTGTAGTCGTCGACACGGTAGGCAGTCGGGGCGAGGACCACTCCGTCGATGGTGACGTCTCCGATGAAGCCGACGAACCCGGGCAGGATGATCTCCGAGACGGCGGTGCAGGAGCAGTCGGTCTGGCAGCCGCAGGCGTTGACCCATTGGCCATCAAGGTTGATGTGCGGAGTGAACCCGGTGAACGGCTTTGCGCAGACCGGGCTGCACGGCCGCAGAACGACGGGGCATCCACCAACTGAATAGCCGGTGAGCATCCGCAGCGTCTCCCCAGCGAGTGCCATGGCCCGGGCTTTGACTTCGGTCTCGTACTGGTCGAACTCAGAACAGCAGTCGGTGTTGATCGGCCAGCACGAGGACGGCAACTCTGGTGCGGGGATACTCACGAGTCCTCCTAGGAACAGACGAGGGGGGTGGACACAAGTCCACCCCCCTCATCATGCCGCACTCAGGCAGCGGCCCAGGCGGTGCCGGTCCAGCGCGCCTTCGACCCGTCTCCGAGCACGACATGCTGTCCAGCGGTCCACGCCGTCGTCGGATCGGCCGTGATCGAACTCGCCTGCAACTCCGTGAGGTTGGCCGGGGGGTAGGAGTCGGCAGGACCCCAGGTGCCCGGGTTGCCCGCGGTGGCGGTCGTCGCCGGAGGACCAGACGCGGTGCAGTCGCACGACGGCTCCGGGGGAGCGATCGTGGTGTACTGCACATGCAGGTGGTCCTTCGGGTCCATCGCCAGCAGCAACGGGCTGGCCGTGCCAGTGGCGTCCGGCACGACGTCGTAAGGGCCGACGCCCCAGCCGGTACCATCCTTGGTCGCCGCGTTCTGCAGGACGAAGGTGACCGCGCCGTTTTCGATGGTGAAGTCCCCGAGGACGCCACCACTGATGAACGGCAGGAGGGTGTACCCGAACGAGCCGCCCGCGTTGGGGTCGTCACAGACGATCCCGGGGACGTTCGACCAGACCTCCAAGGCGAACCCGGCGCCCTTGACGTCCACGCCCGTGTTGACCCGGAAGCCGACGGCGACACCGAGTCCGTCGAAGACGACCGACTGGTTGGTCATCATCGCGTACAACTCGGGGTTCACGTCACAGAAGGTGACCTGCACACCGTAGCCGTTGAGGGTGGGGCTGGACGGCTCGTAGACGCAGTTCTCGCCGGAGGCATTCTGCACGGCGATCTCGTCGGACTCGGTGACGTTGGCGGTCAGCGCAACCGAGACGAAGCCCTTCGTGGCAATGGACGAGCAGCCGCTCGGAGCGATTCGTCCACAGGCGTCGAGGCGGGTGACTCGCATGATGCGGCCACGCACCAGAGGGTAACACTTGCCCATGTCAGGACTCCTTCTTCGGCGCGGTCTTCTTGGCCGCCTTGTCGGGGTTCAGACCCGCCTTGTCGACGACTGCCTGTGGGGCGAGGAAGTGCCCCTCGGTGGTGGTGCGCACCACCGAGGGGGACAACTTCAACTCCTCAGCAGCCGCGAGCAGGAGGATCGCGTTGTCGGAGGTGAGCCCTTCGACCTTCACGTCGCTCATTCTCGTGACCTCTCTTTCCTTGGTCCGGCGATCAGACCGTGAAGCAGGCGGCGTTGGACGCCTCGCCGGTCACGCCACCAGCGCAGACGACGATCTCGACCAACTTCGAGGCGTAGCAGTTCTGCAACAGGAGGAGGCCCTGCTCGAAGAACAGGCCCGTCATCGTGTTGACCGACAGCGACGCGGCGTCGTAGACAGCGTCGAGGCTGACGACCTCGGCGGTGCCCTTGACGAAGGTGCCAGCGGGGTAGACCAGCAACTGTGCCGTGGCCGGGTAGCCGACCGCGTTGTTGGCCAGCGACTGCCAGTTGAAGATGAACTGGACCGAGACGTTGCGCGCCCCGAAGTAGCGGGCGATGTCCGCGTCGGTGACGGCCAGCAGGTCGACACCATTGCGGCTGGCGAGGTCGGCGCGGATGACGGACTTCAGCCAGTGCGGGGCCTTCACCTCGATCGTGTGGCTGTCCGCGAGGCGGTACTGCTGACGAGTCGTCTCCGCGACCAGTTCCACGGCGTTGAGCGCGTTGGAGCCGACGGAGCCGACGGAGCCGGTGGCCAGCGCCGTGCCGGAGGCCGTGACCATCTTGTTGACGAGGTAGGCAGACGCCCGGTGCTGGTGCGCGATGAGCGCCTTCGCAATGGTCGACTTCACCAGTTCGGGGTAGGCCGCATTGGTGAGCAGCGGCACCTTGATGCAGATGCCGATGGCGTCGAGGCGGACCTCGTCGAAGTCGGGGCAGTCGACCTCGTAGCAGGTCTTCGTGGTCCCGGCGATGGCCTGAGCCTCGGTCTGGGTGAACCCGGCGTTGTAGATGGCCGAGAAGTCCGGACCGGAGGTGTAGCGCACGCCACCACGGGTGACGGCGATCTCCGGCAGGTCGAGCAGACCATCGGTGGACTCGTCCTGACAGAAGTCGTAGAGCGTCTCGGACGGGGCGCACCAGCCACCAGCAGCGACGAGGGAGCCGCCGTCGAGGGAGGTCTCCTTGGCCGCGGAGGCGACGACGGCCATGTCGTCCTTGTTGTCCGCGATCAGGTGGTCCGGGAAGGACAGGCCGAGCGAGGCGACGCCATACCGCTGCATCTGCGCACCCTCGATGCCGAACTGGCGAGGGAAGCCCTTGGAGCGGTTGACGAGGGCCTGCGCGACCCCGTCGAGGCCATCCAGCACGGAGCCGGTGGCGAAGTGCGGCACGTCGGCCGCCGCGGTGATGGTGACGACGCTGCGGGTGGGCGCGGGCGGGCGCTCGTCCGCGAGGCGCTGCACGGTGGAGGCGGTCACAGCCTGCTCCTCTTCGGGGTTGGGGTTGGTCTCCTCGGAGGTCTCCTCGGAGGCGGTCTCTTCCTCGTCGGCCACGGCGGCCTCGACGGGGGTCTCGGCCGGGTTCTCGACGGCGGTCTCGACGGCGGTCTCGTCCTCGGTGACGGTGGACGCGGCGACCCGGCGAGCCTCGCTGAGTTCGGCCATGGTGGCCGCGGCGGAGGCTCGGGCCTCGACCTCGGCGGAGAGGCGAGCGAGGTCGGAGGTGATCCGCTGAGCGTCAGAGACGTCAGCGGGAGTCGGGTTCTCGACGGCGAACAGGGCGTCGAGCGCCTCGTTGCCAGAGGTGATGAGGTCGTCGAGGCCCTGCGCGGAGAGTGCGGTGAGGTCCTCGGTCAGCGGCTCAATGTCAGCCATTGCTGTGTCTCCTGACGGAATGCCCAAAAGGGGAAGCGGGAGGGGAACTCCACTGTGCTTCGCACGGGTGGCATTTCGCGTGGGGCTATGCCCGGACACGCTGACGTACTGTGCAGACAGTAGCACCGCCAGCCTGTTTCTGGAACAGACTGGCGGTGCTATGGGGGAAAGTTCAGCGAGCCTCGGACCGGATGGAGCCGCTGCCGCCGTTGCGGACCCGCGCAGCCTGCGCCTCGATCTCGGTGTTGTAGGTGAACTGCCGCCCGTTCTGGTCGGTGTAGATGTAGCGGTACTGGGTGGCCTTCTTGCCGCAGTTGCAGGGCATGTCAGTCCTTCCTCGCGGCGGCCAGTGCCGCCATCTTCGACTTTGGGTCTCGCCCGGATTCTCTCATCATGGCGGCCATCTGCTCGCGACGACCGATGGCCGACAGCACTCCGTCGACGATGGTGTTGAGGTCGATGGGCGTCTCGGACAGTCCCGGGATGGCGATGCCGGCTGCAACCAGCGCCGACTGCTTCCCTCCGGAGGCGGCAAGGCCGATCCGAGGGATGGGGAAGCCGGGGACGTTGACGGCAAGCGCCGCGACCAACTCCAAGTGACCGCGAATGGTGCGCCAATCGCCCGACAGTGCCGAGCCGCGCAGGGCCGCGATCTGCTCGGGAGTGGCCGACGCCCGGACGGCCCCACTGATCCAGATGCCGTGCTCGTCTTCCCCCGCCGCAACGTCGGCGACGACGGTGCCGGTGTTGTCGTAGTGGGCGATGGTCCGCGAGGCGTTCAACCGGAGGTTGGCGTGACCGGTTCCCATCGTGATCTGCCCGACAGGGACCTCGCCCGTAGTGGTGAGGACACTGCCGGTGCGGAAGAACGAGTAGTCGGTCGGCGACGACGGCGGGGTGATGCACACGTCGCTGATGCCGATGTGGCAGGTGCCCCATGTGGCGAGATGGCCGAAGATGCGCCCGTCTTCAGTCACGACGATCGGCGAGGGGCCGGTCAGGAGCGGGTCGGTGAACCAGTCCCCGTTGGGGCGCTCGGTTGCGTCTGCCACGAGCGTGATGAACGGCCCGTCCGGCTCGCCGGAGGCGGTGACGCCCAGAGAGTGCTTCCGAGCGTGGTCGCCCGGCCAGAAGCCGAGGGCGTCATAGTGGCGGTTCGCGCAGTATCCGCTCAGGTACATGGGCTTGACGTACTTGGCGAGGTTGGCGCGGCAGCGGTTGAAGTCCCCGGGCGTTCCCCAGCCGATCTTGGCGGCACCCTTCCCGTGGGTCCAGTAGTCGCGCAGTCGATCCGTGTCGGCGGGATGGGTGAGCCAGCCCGGGCCGTCCTCCGTCTTCACGGCCGCCGCAACGCTCCGCTGGGCGCGTGACTCGATGGCAAGGTCTTCCCCCTCGGCAGGGGCGTACTCATCGGGCACGTCGCCGAGCGCGATGAATGCCTCGTGGAAGGCGGGGATGTGACAGAGGGTGGCTCCGGCGATCCGCGCCGTTGGGACGGACGTCATGATCTCGACCTCCATCTCGGGGTCGTCGATGGCACTGCCATCCGGGCCGGTCATCTCGACTTCGACGTCGTCGGCGTCGACGGACACGCCCATCCGGCCGCCCGATTCAGCCATGACGCTGATGACTTCGTCGACTTCAGGGACGGAGGTGAGCAGGCGTCCAGCGCCGAACACGAGCGAGCCCTTCCGCCATGCGCGCTCGATGGTCCCCACTCGCACGGAGCCGTCATGGCCGTCCATGTTGACGCGCTGATAGGACAGCGGCAGCGGCAGTGGGCGGGACCGCAGAGCGCCCGCGCCGAACTGTCGACGATCCCCAGAAGGCGTGCCTTCGGGGGCAAGGACTCCCCAGAACGGCACCGACTCCACGACGTCGATGAGGTCATCAGTGGGGGTCGGCTCGAAGTCGTCGTCAGCCATGTCTGCTCCCAAGGGGTAGGTGGTGCGTTCGTTCCCGACCCATAGTGCCAGTCGGTCGATGGTGATGGCCTCAGGCTCTTCAGCCAGAGTTGCCGGGCTGTCCGGGTAGCCGAGCGTCAGGTGGGGTGTCCACTGGGGGTATTGCTCGACCGAGTCCATGCCGTCCTTGATGACAGACGCGTCGAGCAGGACCTGTCGCTGTTCGGCAAGGTCGTCAGCGTCAAGGAAGAGCACATCCGCGTCCTTGTCGCCAAGGAGGCCGCGGCCTCTCACGGCGGCCGTGAAGGGCTTCATCGTCGCCGCTGCGGCAGCCACGGCTTCATTGATGAGCGGCCATGGCAGGTCGGCTTCGCCGAACCACACGGTGGTGACGTGGGCCTGATCCTCGGTGGAGGCCTCGTTGATGGGATCGTCAGAGGCAGGAAGGAACACCACGAGAGAACTGGTGCGGTCCTCCATGCTCGCGGCCAGCGCGTCGGACTGCGGCGTCAGGCCAACGAGGCAACGGCAGTTGAGTGTCTCCTCCGGAGGGGCGGACAGGTCTCCTGGGCGATCCATCGGCACACCGCCGACGGTGAACTTCTCGCCGAGAGGGACGCTCTGCCCATGCACGGCTGCGTGGGAGGCGCGGACGCGCTCGTCCTTGACGGTGATCCACGTCTTCAGCATCGGCTCGTCCTGCTCGCGCCCGATGGCGACGGCGGCCGTGTTGAGCACCGAGGTCGACAGCATGGCCGCGATGGTCTGGGCCTGCGACAAGATCGTGCTCGGGTCCGGCTCGGAGGTCTGGGCAAGCGCCCTCCGGGTGAAGACGCGCCATGAGGCGATCTCGGCGCGTCCCTCCGCTGAGGGAGAGCGATCTGTCTGGGACTGGATCTCGTCCCTGATGACCTGCTCGGCGCGGGCGACCAGAGCGTCGAGCCAGCCTCTCTGGCCATAGCGCCGCAGCGCATACAGGCAGGACTGCAGGAGTGACTCCTCCACTGCCCTCTGACGATCCCCTCGCGCATCGGCAAAGACATCGACGTCGGTCACGAAGACAGTCATGAGTGGTCCTCGAAGGAGGCGTCCACAAAGGCCATCATCTTCTCCCTGCTGTGTGGCGTCTGTGTTGTCAGCAGCGACTTGACGTAGGCGTCGAGGTTGCGGCTGAGCGCAGAGTGCGCGACGCCCACGTCTTCGACGAGCCGGGGGAGCGGGGTCCATGCGCCGTCGAGCAGTTTGCCGACCTCGTCCGAGGACGCCTTGACGTGAAGGTAGAGATCCTCGGAGGTGATCCCCTGTGGCCTGGACTGAGTGCTGTTCTTCAGTCGGTTCCCGGCCCGCTCCAGCGCCCTCCAGACAAGGGCGTCACAGGTAGCGCCGAGGCTGGCGCGCTCTGGCGAGTCGTCGCTATAGCCGCGCCTACGCGGACGGTCTGGCCGCTCCGGGGCGGTGCGGTTCGGGTGGCCGTCGAGGGAGCGTCGTGGCATCGGCCCACGAGAGCGGCGGCCTTCGTTGATGATGCCGTCGCCATCTCCGTCGCGCGGGTCTCCGGGACCGACACGATCCCCGGTCTGCCCGTCCGGCCCACGGCCGATGGAGGGGTCAATGGCCGGGTCGTATTCAGGCATCGGCAACTCGACGCCGAGCAGTTGCAGGGCGGCGTCGATCTGCTCGGGCGAGCCGGACGCCTTGCCCGAGGCGAGATTCGACAGGAGCCAGCGGCGGTAGTCCTCCTCGTCAGGCTTGTCCTTCTCCGAGAATCCGGTCTCCCGGCGCATCGCCTCGGGGCTGATCTCTCCGCGGTCGAAGAGTTCGATCGCCTCACGGGAGTGGTCGCTGCGGAGCCGCAACTTGGATGTGTCGAAGGTGAGCACCACCTTCGGGTCGTCGAGGACCTTCCGCAGCACGGCTTGCGTGAGGTCGGCGGCGATGTCGGCGAGAGCGGGCTCGATGTGGGTCTTGATCGTCGAGTCCTCGATCTGCCACGCACCCCAGTGGTTGACGTTGCCGGTGCCGAGGAGGATCTCGGGCGGCAGGTCGAGGGAGAGCGCGAGGCGGCGCATTGCGTTGTCGCGCTGGTTGATGGCCTGCTGGTCGAGGTCGTCCCAGAAGGTGAGGTGACGCACCTTGTCGACATACTCGCCGGGGACTTTGACGATGATCGGCGCCAGCGCCGACGGGTCGCCGGGGTCGCTGATGGAGGCCATCATGGTGGCGGTGAGGGATGCCATGAACGGGTCGACAGCACCGCCGATCATGTTCAGGGTGTGCTGCGCCGCTTGCGACGTGGGGGCAGCGAACGAGACCTCCGAGGGAACGATGAGCAGCCCGGCTCCGGCAAGGCGAGACCGGGCCTGTGCGCCAATGTGCTGGTTGAGCAGGGCGATCTCACGCAGGATCGGCAGGGCCGAGCGGACAGGGGAGTCGGCTTGACTGTGGAATCGCGGGTGGGGCCGATAGGAGCGGATGATCGCGTCTTTGGCCGGGATCGGGGTTCGCTTGCCGTCACCTTCGAGGATGAACCATGAGTTCTTGCCAAGCGATCCGACAGCCTGTCCGGCGACGACGCGCCACTGCTCTTCAGTGCCGCGATCTGAGCCGATGATGTAGGACTCGCCAACCATGAAGCGGTGCAGGCCGAGGGCGTGCAGCATCTGCGTCTGCCGGACCGGGCCGCCGAACAGGTTGTTGACGATGGTCTTGACCCGCTCATCCTCGACAGGCCGGAGCACGTCATCCTTGTCCGGCTTGGAGGCGATGAGGGTCGCGCGAGAGACGGCGTTGGCGAACCACGCGGAGGCGTAGCGCAGTTCTCCCGTGGTGTCGTAGAACGCCCACGCCTCGTCCTGCCAAGCCATGCGCTGGACGCCCTGACGATCCCCCTTGGGGACTTCGTAGGCGGCAGCGGTGAGGCTGTCGAGAGGAGGAGTCGAGCGAGCGATGGTGCGGGGCATGGTTTTCTCAGTCCTCGTCGTGGAACACGATCCATGACGCCGCGTAGGAGGCGGCGAGCCAGCCGTTGATGACCCACCATGCAGGATGCAGGTCGGTCAGGAGTGCGGCGGCCATGTCGACGGCAATCGCATAGGGCGCGAAGCACCATGGACAGGTCAGCAGCAGGCCCCAGCGATCATCGCCGAAGCGTCCCGCCCACCACATGCGCAGCGCGACCACGGGCGGGAAGGAGTCGGCGACGATGAGGCGGGTGAACCGCGCTGACGCGACGATCCCGACGAGTGCGGCGACGGCCCACAAGATGTACTGGTTCACTGGTTGACGACTCCCAACTGGCGCAAGGTTGCTCCTCGTAGGCCATTGTGCCCGGAGGAGAGGATGCTGCGTAGTTCCGTGGGGCTCGCCACGGATGCGGGTTCGACGATCTTTGCCACGGAGTGCATGGCGTGGACGAGGGCGTCGAGACGGTCGGGGGACGAGGAGCCGGGCACCCATGACACCAACTGGTCCTCCAACTCGCCAAGGCCGTGGGAGAGGTGGAACACCTTCCCCCGCTCGTAGAGCGCAACGATTGGGTCGGCGCGGATGACCTTCCCTCGGCGTGAGGTGACCTCTTCGATGCGCATGGTGACGTCGGCGTTCTCCAGCGTGGCCCGAACCATGTCGCCGCCGTAGTTCGTTTCCACGACAACGCAGTCAGCGCTGTATTCGTCGTATGCCTTCTTGGCCCGGTCGGCCCAGCCCTTCGGGGAGTACTTCCCAGAGAGGTCGGCAAGAACGTAGAAGCGCTCGTCCTTGAACCCGACGACGACAATGCCGGTTTCGTCCGACTTGGAGCGCGCTGTCCCGGCAGGGTCGACCCCAACGACGACGCGGTCAAGGTCGAAGGGGGCGATGTCGATGCGCTGGTCGCCGTCGAACATCTCGTACTGCCAGAGCGCGCCCTCGACGTCGGCAAGGATTTCTCCGTGGATCTCCTGCCTGCCGAGGCGAGTGTTTTCGTAGCGTTCGAGGATGATCTTGGCGAAGTGGGGAGGGAGGTTGTCGATGTTGGCGTAGGTGGAGGCGCGCACGAGGCGTGTGGTCGGGTCGGCGACAATCGCCTTCATCCACTTGGTGGGCAGTGGGGTGGTGGTGGCACAGATGTGAGGGTGTTGCCCGACACGCAGGCCGAAGAGGAGGTTCGACCAGACGTCCTCGATCAGAGGGATATGCGCCGGTTCATCCACCCATGCCGCAGAATGCTGCGGGCCACGCAGACGGTCCGGTTCTTCGCCGGAGAAGGCGTGCCCGATTGCCCCGTTGGGCCACGTCAACTTCTTCTTCGACGGCTCCCATTCGGGACGCTGCCCCGGGGCGGCCGTGGCGAGCACTCCGCTGTTGTGGGTGCGAATGAAGTGCTCGGTGACAAGGAAGGTGTTGTCCTCGGAGTCAACCTTGATGCATCGGACATCGACGGTGTCGACGCTCTCGACATTCTGGATGTAGCGCCAGTCTCGCTCAGTCCTGTGAGCAGGAATCCGCTCGCTCTTGCGGGGGAGGCTGAAGATGGGCAGGTTCGTGGTTCCGCGAACGCGCGCTTGGCCCGAGGGTCGCCAGACGACGCGACACTTGACGCCCAGCGATGACAGCAGGGCGACCATGCCAGAGATGAGCCTCGGGTTCTTGTTGCTGAACTCGAACTGCCCCCTCTCGGAGATCGTTCCATCGCTGTCCATGAGCCCCTGCACGAGAGCGAGCCTCTGCTCCTGCGAGGCCCAGAAGTATTCGTCAGGGATGCGCTTGTTCTTGATGACGTCAGCCGCTCGCAGGTCCCTAGAGAGCCTCTTGACGAGGAATGTGAATCCGCGGCGGTCCTGACCGAGCGAGAGTCGGGTCTCGTAACCGTCCTCGGCGATCCGCTCGACAATGAACGGCTGGTCTTCCGGGTGGCTGGTGATGTGCGCGCTGCGGCTGCTCCCATCTCCGAGCCAGTAGCCGAGCGTGTATGCGGGCACGGGTAGGTTGTCGCTACCTGAGCCAGTGATGGAGACTGCCCTGATGGCGTGGTTCGTCGAGGGCCAGAGCCCGTTGCACTTCAAGTCTTTGGCGACGTCCTCCGTGGTGCGAACCTGCTCGTACCGCTCCTTGGGGTAGCCGTCCCTTCCGACGTAGCCGCGCTCGTCGCGCGTGGACGTCACCCACTTGTGCCGCGCATCGGCGATGACTTCAGCGCCTTCGATCGTCATCCGGTAGCAGGGACGGTTGGTCAGCACGGGGAAAGCCTCGATGACGCGACAGACCGACCCATCGCCAGCGAACACTTGATCCCCGGCGCGCAATGCGCCCATCGTCGTCCAGCCGTCAGGGCTGGGGACGAGTGTGTCGAGCGCCAGCGCCTCCCCCTCGATCATGGTGTCTCGGGCGTCGGGGCCAGTCGGCGCGACGAGGGCGATGCGTGGGGACCACTTGGTGATCCGGTTCGTCCATCGGGAGCCAGTGGTCGTCTTCCCGGCACCACGCCCCCCGGCGACGAGCCATGTGAGCCAGTCGTCGCCGCCCGGGGGGTGCTGGTCGGCGCGCCCGTGCGGGAAGTCCCATTTCCCGTGAGGCTTGCCGTTGCAGGCCACCTTGTCGCAGTAGAACGGCTTCCACGGCTTGTCGGTGAGCCGCTGCAGGCCGAGCAGGGCTCTTTCTTGGGCGGCCGGAGACCACCTGCGCCACTGCTCGTCGTCATTCATGAGTCGAGGGTACTGCCCTGCCGCGCCGCTGCTGCTGGTATCGGGTGACGTGGGCGGTGAGCCAGAGTCGACCGTGGAACCTGATGACGCGGTCCCCGGGGGTGATCGGGGACTTGCAGCATTCGCAGGTCGTGTCGAATCGAGCCTTCATATCCATAAGTGTTGCTTATGGATATGAAGTTCTCTAGCAGGAAATGGTGATGACGCCAGAGAGTGCGGCCGCGCAGTCGGTGTCGATGACGTAGGTCCGCTCCACGAGGGCGCGGATCGTGTTCATTGCTGGCGTGACCTCCGCCAGCGGGGCGGGCGTGGTGGTGGCCACGCCGCGACGGATCGTCACAGCACCAGTGGCGATGACTCGGTTGCCGTAGGCGCCGATGGACACGGGTGTGCCGAGTCGCGTCTCGATGTGATTGCCCTGCCGCTGGAGGCGACTGCCGAGCATCGAGGCGACGGCGCTGCCGATGTGGATGACCCCGTCCCCGACGTAGGTGCTGTCGAGGTACCCCTGGGCCTCGGCCAGTGCCACCTCCGGGCAGCCGTTGCTGAGCGCGGAAGCGCCGACGACTTGGTCGACGACGACCTTCTCCAGAAACGCCTGCTCCCGGGCTGCGTAGCCGCGCATGGCCCGGGTGGACGCTTCGGCCCAGCCGCCGACGGCCCTGCACTCGTGCAGGTAGTAGCCGGTGATCGGAGGGTAGGTGGCGAACGGCTGATTGGGCGCAGTGTTCTTCGCGATCGGGTCGCAGGCGTCGGTGATGGCATCGAGGTCGCCGCCAGCGCAGTTGAGCGCTTCGTATTCGACGCCGCCCTGCCAGTGGCCGTCGTTGAAGTCGAAGAGTTTGGCGACCGAGAAGAGGCCAAAGCGGCGAGGAGCAACCTCAGGGGTGTCGATCAGGAGCGGGGGCAGCGCCATGATGGCCTCTCTTGTACTCGGGGTGGGTCGAGCAAAAGCGCCCGGCCTCACTGGCAGCGTAGACGCTACGGGGCTCCGGGAGCCAGATGCGCGCCGTCGCAGCCGGGATGTGGGCACCAGTCCTCGATGCCAGTGCCGTCGTCGAAGGTCTTCTCCTTGCGCGTGTTGTCGTTCCTACCGCGCGGCGGCGTCAGCAGGGCAAGGATCGGATGGACAGGCAGGCCGAGGTCACCTGCCATGTGGACGGAGAGGGCTCGGCGGACGTAGGAGGTGCGGTTGAGGCCTCGACGGTCCGCTGCCATGTCGGCGATCTTCAGCCATGGCAGCGACACCCGAAGTTGCAGCGGGCCGAGGTAGTCACCTTTGTGGCGGCGCTTCTGCTTCAGGATCTCGGTGATGTTCTTGGCCCACTCCCTGTCGGTGTAGTCGGTCAACCCTGCACCTCTCCTTCGATCACGACGTCCTCAGGGAGCCCGGAGAGCATCTTGGAGGCCTGCTCGGCGATCCAGCGCTCCATCTCGCTGACGGTCGGGGTGTAGACGGTGACTTCGGTAGGCGCGTCGGCGCCGACAAGTTTGGCGTAGCGGTCCACGAGCGAGAGCGCGGTGCGAACGGCCGCGAGGTGCTCGGGGTGGTTCTCGTCAGTGGCCTTCCCCCAGACGGCGCGGGTCAGGCGCTCGATGCGCCGTGCGATGAGTCGGCGCTTCTCCTCGCGGGTCTCCTCGGTGATGGTGGAGGCCAGGGATCGCTCGACGGCAAGCCGCGCCGACGAGACGGAGGCGTAGCCGAGGACGTCCGCGATCTCGCTGTAGGAGGCCCCGGCGATCCGCAGTGCCAGTGCAGCCTCGACGCGAGTGGCCTTGTCGGTCTCTTCGAGGTCGGCGTTGAGTTTGTCGAGGTCCTTCTCGGGGACCGGCTTCGGCTCGGCGTAGGCCATCACTTCCCCCTGACCCATGAGTGTCCACATTCGGGGCACTCGATGGTGTGTGTGAGGGATTCGACGCCATGGCTGGTGAATGACAGCGGCGCTGCGGGCCGGGACAGCCGCTCCCAGTCCTCGTCGCTGTAGCCGGTGCCGATGAGGCCGAGGTCTGGCGCGGCATCCCTGATGGCGGCGAGCAGTTCCTCCGTCAGTGCCGGATCGGGCCGGGCGTTGCGGGCGATCTTGTTGTCCGCGGCGAGGATGAGCAGTTCTTGGGTCTCGTCGAGGTCGAGCCACACCACCGGCACCGCCTTCGCGCCGAGGTCGAGGAGCGCGACGTAGGTGTGATTGCCCGCGACGATGTGCCCTGTGGCCCGGGAGACGTAGATGGGCCGGTAGACGCCGGTCCGCTGCATGGACGTGACGATCTCGTCGACGTCGCCGTTGTTGTCGTTCTTGGGATGCTGCTTGACCCTGTCGATGGGGGCCATCATCCCCTCGGTGTCGAAGAGGAATCGCAGACTCATCGGTTCATCAACGCCTTCTTGGTGAGGTTGGGGAGTGTCACTGTCCGGTCTTCTTCTTGACGTCGTCGCTGATGAGCCGCCGCACGTAGTCGGAGCGCGTGACGGAGCCCCGAACTCGGTCCAGCGCGGACATGCCGGAGGAGGTCATCCTGATCCGGAGCATTTCGTCCCGGGCGGCGCTACCGCGGGGTCGTCCGGCCATCACTGGCCCCTCTCTGGATCGCGAGGCACTGGGGGCACTGGCGGGCGAGGTCAGACGCGAGTCGCTCGATGTCTTCATCGGCGACGTGAGGCCGCTGCTTGGCCTGCGACAGCACCCAGACGTGGTGATCGCACATCAGCATCGCTCCATGATGACATCGACGCTTGGCGGGCCGACCTCGGAGCGGAAGGTGACGACCGGGACGTTCGTGGTGTCGTCGTCTGGCAGCACCCCAGCATCCCGGAGCCCATCCATGATGGCCTTCGCCGTCGGCGCGAGGTTCTCGACGTCCCAGCGACGGCTGCTGCGCCGCTTGAAGACGAAGGTGACGTGCACCGGGGTCTCGACAGCGCCGATGTCGCGCCCGAGCCACCCGGCCGCCGTCCGCCATTCCTTGACGCGCCGCGCTCGCTTCATCGGGTGCTCCCTGTCGTTGGCGCTGAGCCAGTTCCCGACCTGCGGGATCGTCAGTCTCATGACTGGGTCCAGCATCTTCGCCATCATGCGCAGCATGGCTGGCGTCAGGTGGACCTGATCCTCGTCCTGAAGCAGCACCACGAGCTCATCCTTGGCCGTCTCGACCCAGCACATCCTCACCGGACCGACCTCCTCGCCGTCCGTGAGCAGCACCCACCCCGGTTCCTTCGCCTGCACCTCCACCACCGTAGAAATCCTTCCTCTAGAGGGGGTTATCCCGACCCCCATGGTTTCGTGACCATCTTGTAGCCACATAATGCTCTGACCTGCGGTTTTGTCATCCATCTTGTAGCAACAAAATGGATGTTGTAGCCACAGAATGACCCCCAAAAGGCCATCTTGTGGCTACAGAATAGCATCTTGTGGCTACAGAATGGGTCGGAAAACGGCACACAGACACAGTCCCGGCCACCGGCACCACCCCAGCCCCCCGCCGGCCGATGGCGGGTAGGTGGGGGGGCGCTCACAACATTGGGAATGCCGAGTGCCCATGCCATGAGGCTTGACATAAGGGCTGAATGTGCGATAATGGTGCGTGTTGGGAGAGGGTTTCGAGCGTGGGCAGTCGGTTCGCGCGCTCTCCTCCAGCGGATCGCATTCCCAACATTGTGAATGCGGGAAGGATGGTCATGATGGCCACCAGCACCTCCACCTCGACCCGTCCGGCAAGTAAGCGACGGACCCCGCGCGACATCTCGCCGACCGTGGCGGACGCGGACAGCACGCCGGTCATCGCGCTGGATGACGACATCCGCGCGGTTGTGAAGGCGGTCGGCAAGTTCGACGCGATCGAAGCCGGGCACGCGGAAGCGCTCGCCACGCTCAACGCGCGGACGGATGCCGCCCTCTCCGAGTACGTCCGACTTGCTCGCGCGTGGAAGGCACAACGGCGACCGCTCGGAAAGTTCCATGACGCGATCGGGTCGGGTGACAAGAACACCCATCGTCGGCTCATGCTCGCGGGCGAACTTCGGGACGCCTACGAGACGGTTCCCGACGTGACGGTGAGCCTGTACCGCTGTCTTCAGTGGGTCAACGTCTCCAGCGCGAGTGACATTGCGCGCGACATCGCGGCGATCCGTGACAGCGTGTCGGACACGGTCGGACTCTCTCACGACCTGCCCATTCGTCAGGTCAAGGCAACGCGCAAGGCCCGCACGAACGATGGAACCTCCAGCACGGGCGAGGGTTCGGGCGAGGGTTCGGGCGAGGGTTCGGGCGAGGGTTCGGGCGAGGGTTCGGGCACGGGCGAGGGTTCCGCTCCTCCCGTCGTGATCCCCTCGCGGGTGAGCACGTCCGACCCGGTCGCCCTCGTGACCACCGCGCGCGCCATGGTCGAGTCCGGCAAGGTCGCCGACTTGGATGCGTTCGCGGGAGCGGTGCAAGCGCTCGTGAATGCGGTCCAGTCCGCCCGGGCCGCGCGCGACGCCATGGCCGACGTCGCGGCCGCGTCCTGACGGACCCTT
>Ga0209408_1000441_pt1 | contig 32422 bp, 20 predicted proteins | sample AD_UKC107_MetaG_FD_184422 | JGI IMG/M metagenome (GOLD analysis project Ga0209408, IMG submission 184422) | Active sludge microbial communities of municipal wastewater-treating anaerobic digesters from Hong Kong - AD_UKC107_MetaG (SPAdes)... | ecosystem: Engineered > Bioreactor > Anaerobic >... | reverse complement strand
ACTGCTTTCCGGGAGGATGGTAATTGAATCGGCTTAGAATGCTGTGCAGATGATTGTAGAGGGCCGCCCGTTCCTGCACCAGGCGAATTCTTGAACGAACCAGATCCCGAAGCTGTTGATAGGCGGGGGGAGGCACATAGGAGGCCGGAATGAGATCTGCCCGTAACAGCTGCGCCAGCCGCATCGCATCCAGCTTGTCCGTCTTCGCCCTGGCGCTCCACAGGGCGCGTAACTTGAAGGGATGGGCCAGGGTGACCTCGCCTCCCTGCCGCAGAGGCTCATAGATCCAATAGTAACTGCCACACGCTTCGATCACTGCATGATAGGGCCGATGACGATTCACCGCCTCAAAGAGGGCGGTGGGATCCACACTGGGATACGAACGGCTGGCAAGAACCTTTCCCTCCGAAGTTATCCCGGCCAACGTCACCGTACGACGATGAACATCCAAACCTAAGTACCACATCGAGCAGCCTCCTTTCATGAAGTGGTTTTACCCTTACAATAACCACTTTGCTTCCCCGCTGCTCTCGTGGGGCTTATAGTATCAGTCCCTATTTTACGGTCTGTTTGAATATGGTAGGGATTCACCAACTTGCTATACTGAAGGTATGCAGGTGGATATTCATTTCTACGCCATCTACGCCCTTTCCCGTGCCGCGGCCTTCTCTCCTGCGGAAGCCCACATCATTGCCTCTTCCAGCCAGTACACTGACGACAGTATCTATGAAATATACCCCGGTCTGGAACCCTGGAAACCGGTACGAACCGCGCACATAGGATTGGAGACCTGGAGCTCCTCCCTGCAGCGGGAAGTCTTCATGCCCTTTCATTTCATTCCCGGGGGAGAGGGGAGGGGGGAAGAACGATGGATTACCCGTGCCGGTTCATCGCTGGCGGAAACGGTTCTGAAGGCGGCCATCGATACCCGGGGAAACTCACTCTACCTTTTCAGGCTGGGTATTGCCCTCCATGCATACGCCGACACGTTCAGCCATCAGAATTTCACAGGGAGCCACAGCCGTTTCAACACCGTCAGAGATCTCCACGCCCGTAACGAAAGCAAGTACTGGGAAATGGCTCAGAAACGCTGGCACTTCGGACCCCAGTCTCCGTACAAGCTCCTTCCGAAGATCGGCCACGGAGAAGCCGGGAAACACCCTGACATTCCCTACCTCGAGTGGTCCTACCGCAATCATCGCGGTACCATGGTCCATGGATCCAATCCGACCCGCTACATTGAGGCCCTGGAATCCATCTGTGCTCAACTGGCACCGTTGAACAAACCCGCGAAAATTGTTCCCTGGTCGACCCTCAAGAAACCCTGCAGGAACGCAATCACGAAAACCGGATACAGGGCTGCACGGGTCCTTCACTGGAAACGGGCCATTAGAGGGAGCGAGTTTTATCACTGGACAACCCGGGAGCTTTTCACCATGCAATATGACCGCCACCATTGGAGAGATGCCGCCATTGTGCCCGCCATCACCGAACACGGTCTCTGGCAGCCCAGACCCACATTCAACAACTCCCACTGGGTCCGATGGCACCAGGCCGCCGCCGAACATCGGCAGCTTGTGCTGGGCCTCCTTTGACCCTCAGAATGCCATTAGCACCTTTGCGGTTTTTTTATTGAATATTTGCTCTGGACAATCGGGATTTCATGGAAGTAACTCATGAAAAAAAAATTCCTGATACATTAAAACAAGTATTCACGAAATAGATCTGAACCGAAGGTTGATGGGGAGAAGGTCGAGAGGTACATGTCTATCAGTCCACCCAGCTAAAGTTGCCAAAATAGACCCAAATATGGAATTACAGATTCCATATCTCAAGAATTGCGATTCTCAAATTTCATAATGCAATTGAATCCCAGGTCTCAGTCTTGTTAATGACAGTAATTGATGTAAGTATATTTGACAAAAGGACGTCTATATGGTAAGTATGTATCATGTATAGTCGAGAATACTGGGTGAATCGTATTCAAAAGGCGTGGGAGAAACGACCTATAGTCTGGTTGGCTGGCGTTCGGCGAGTTGGGAAAACTACCCTCTCCAGAATGTTGAAAGATATCCAATATTTCAATTGTGATCTTCCCTCCATTCAGCGTCGCCTTGAAGATCCAGAGTTGTTTTTCCAGGGCCTCCCTCATCGGGCAAGGATTGTCCTGGATGAGATCCATCGCCTGAAGGATCCAGCTATTACTTTGAAAATCGCAGCCGATGTATTTCCTGATCTCCGAATTCTTGCAACCGGATCTTCCACACTTGCGGCTACGAAAAAATTTAAAGACACACTCACGGGTCGGAAGCAGGTTATCTACCTCCCACCCGCATTGTGGAGTGAATGTGTTTCAACCTTTCACATCAATGACTTCGATCACCGGTTACTGCACGGTGGGCTTCCAGAACCGCTGCTGTCAAAAAAAAAGGATCCTGATTTCTTTGCAGAGTGGATGGACAGCTATTATGCCAGGGATATCCAGGAACTCTTTGGCATCAGGGAAAGAACCGGCTTCCTGACACTCCTGCGATTCATGCTCTATCGCAGTGGAAGTGAGACGGATTATACGATGTTATCCCGTGAAACAGGTCTTAGCCGACCCACCATAAAGGCCCACCTGGAAGCCATGGATATTGCATGTGCTCTCTATACGGTCACGCCCTTCCATGGCGGAAACCGCCGGGAAATAGTACGCCGGCCAAAAATCTACGCCTTCGATACAGGGTTTGTGACCCATGTGCGGGGCTGGGATACGATCAGGGAGGAAGACCGTGGTATTCTGTGGGAACACCTGGTCCTGGATACTCTCCGGAGTTGCGAGAAGATTTTTAAGATCCAATACTGGAGAGATAAATCGGGAAGAGAAATAGATTTTATCCTCCCAGGGAGCCGTGGCGAAGTCGATGCCATCGAATGCAAAATTAATCCAGACCGATTTCATCCAGGATCACTTCGAGCATTCAGAAGCTTCTACCCGAAGGGGAAAAACTACGTGATATGCCCATTGGGGGACATTTCCTACGAGAGGCGATATGATGATCTCCTGGTCAGGGTCGGATCTGTCGATACGCTTTGTCAAGCCTATGATTTCGGATCTGACAATTCCCTGGGCCAATAATCCGAATTCACGCCGGAATAAGGAGGACGATGGGGGTGAGGCTGCTTTCCTTTTGTCACTGCGAGGCGTGCAACGACGAAGCTACCCCACGCAATATCATGCTCATAAAATAGGGACAGTCCCTATTTATTATTTTGTAAGTAGTGAAATGTGAGATAAAAGGAAGGACTGCCCCACGGGGACATGTACTCGTTACGTGTCCCCAGATAAAGATGTCATCGCGAGGAGCCGCAAGGCGACGCGGCGATCTAGTTCTGATACCCAACGAGATTGCTTCGCTTCACTATGTTCCGCTCGCAATGACAACGTTCATTCTGTCACTGCGAGGAGTGAAATGACGAAGCAGTCTCACACATTTAAAGTCTCTCGGCTAGTTGAATGAATACCAGCGATAAGGTTATCGGAAGAGTACCTACCTACCTTCACGCACAATGAAGAATCCCTAAACCAATAATGTTAGATTATCTATCATATACTTGACAGAAATACGAACATTTCCTATACTATGGAGTAGGGAGAAGATATGAAGAAAGATGAAAAAGAGTTGGGAAAGAGGATTACTGGACTTCGAACCGGTCTACGGATGTCACAGCAAAATCTGGCAGACCAGATAGGTATCTCGAGAAGCGCTCTGTCCCAGATCGAACGGGGGGAAAGAAAGCTCTCTGCCGAGGAGCTTGTCCGTCTTGCGGAAACAATGAATCTTTCCGCCGAAGCCGTAATGGACGCATCATTGGAACCCCAGGTCATCCTTGAAAAAGCCAGGCGAAAGAAGAAGAATGAACCAATTCGGATCAACGTTCCTGCGGAAAACGTACGAAAGTTTAAAGAAGTATTACTCTATATCTTAAATAGGGTAGGCGCGAAGCCCAACATAGGGGAAACCGTACTTTATAAACTGCTCTACTTCATCGATTTTGATTACTACGAGAAGTACGAAGATCAGCTTATCGGTGCAAAATACATGAAAAATAAGTTCGGTCCAACACCCGTCGCTTTTAAAAAGATCGTGGAACAAATGATAAGAGATAAGGAAATTGAGCAGGTGAAAAGCAGATATTTTCAGCGTGATCAGAAAAAATATCTTCCCCTCCGCAGTGCGAGTCTTACAATTTTGAATGCGCGGGAGTTGGAACTCATCGACGACGTGTTGAATCGGTTATCCGATATGAGTGCCACAAAGATCAGCGAATATTCACATAGAGATGTCCCCTGGCTTTCCACCGGGGATGGTGACCTCATTGAATATGAATCCGTCTTTTACCGCACGGACGAATACACGCGCAGGGCCGAGGATGATTGAGCAGTTCCAAGTCGAAACGACACCAGAGTTTGATAAAGATTTTAAAGCTCTCGAAAAACGGTACCGAACCCTGAAAGAGGATTTTCAGATCTTTCTCAACGCACAGCTCGCCCCTCTCCATAAGTTGGGAATTGATAATGGGGGCGCTGTCCCTATCTCCGACCTGGGAAATTCCCCCCTGCCTATATACAAAGCGAAGAAGTTCGCCTGCCGAAGCTTGAAAGGAAAGGGAGCGCGGACAGGAATCCGTGTGATCTACGCGTATAATCAGGAAATAAATCAACTGACCTTTATTGAAATCTACATAAAGTCTGACAAAGAAAACGAAGACAGAAAGCGTATCGACAGATACCTGAGTAGCATCACTTGAACCGTCACGGTCCTTTTTGTGACGGTAGGGTATCGTCAATGTTGTTGCTGTTCCCCCGTCTACTGACTGCCAACTGCGGTATGCCGTTGTTTTACCTCACCATCACCAGCACTTTGATCATTCCCGTCCCCGAATCCAGAGGTTCGAGGGCTTTACCGATCACGGTTCCCGGTACAAGGGTCTTCATCTTCATCGCGTGGCCCGTGATGGGGGAGGAGACCAGCAGGTCGCCTTCCCGAATGGGGGATAGGGTGGCATCCACATTCACATAAGCGATCCCGGTAACGGCAGTCAGAAAGAAGCCTTCCCCATCGTCCACGGCGATCCCAACGACGAGGGGGTCCGCTTCCTGACTGCAGGGATAGAGTTCCGCCCCGATGGCGGTGTTGATCACGAGAACGTCTCCCGAACGCACGCCCTGCGCGATTGGGATTTGTATCCCTGGAGTCCGGGCATGCGAGGGAGATTCTCGATCTGATCTCATTTCCCTGTCATCCAGACGGGAGCTGTCAACGTTGTCAGACCGGGCAATTTTTCGAAATTGTGCATAGTCTGCCCCGTCTTGTCGGTCATCACTGTTGTTATCGTCCTGACTGCGAGCAGGGGTCTGCCAGCTTGCCAGGCCATCGGCATCAGAGGTGAGAACTTTTCCCGCCCCGGGATTTCCGCCTGTAATTTTGATCTGTCCTGAAACTGTCATCGATCCCGCCACATCCAGGCTCGTCTGGGGTGTGGACGTGTTAATCCCGACGTGTCCATCGGAGACGATTAAACTTGTATCGGTTGTTACATAAGTTCTAAAAACCCAATCTCCGCCGAGTGCGGCGCTTCCTCCTGGATAAACATCGACCGTACTAAAGGAAAGGCCAATCCCTGGTGTGCTCAATCCACAGGTGTAAATTTGACCGGCTGTAACCGGAATCGGACTGGACAACACAATTTCATTTTCATCATATCCTATGGATACCGTGGTCGTACCCAGCAGAGTTCCTCCAGTCCCGGTCCCCTCATAAATGGAGAGGGTCCGAGTCCCGGTCGTAACAGCATAGATCATGATTTTCGTTAAATTCCCGGTTAATCCGGCAGTAAAGGACTGCCACTGAGGGGTAACCATGTTGTACTGGTTGTGGGAGTCATTTTCCTGATCCACCACTTCACCACCCACCACCTGTAAGCCTCCCTCCTGAAACGTCACAACATCAGTAAGTGCCGTGATATCAGTCGATGGCCCCTTGGCAATGACGAGATCGGCATCGTTGGATCCAATGTTTTTTCGGTACATCTTCCAGGTATACGCTCCACCCGAATTTCGGAACATCAGGCCCTGGCTGTACGTGTTGTCGGAAACCCGCAGGGCAAGGCCATCATTATCCTCCGTGGAATAGACCGTCAAATCGTTTCCCGGTGAAGATATCCCGATTCCCACATTCCCGGACACGGACGAATACATATTACTGCCGGATATTGTCCAATCTCCGTCATCGCTGGAGGGAAGATCGGAAGTGCACTCCACGGTCGATCCATCGGAACTGGAGCACCACTTTCCCGCCGTCAATGGGCCCACGGAAGGGTCCGATTCCGAGGTCAAAAAAGCAGAGCTGTCCAGGCCATCCAGATGATCGGCATTCTGTGCATAGGCCGAGGCCAGCACCCGGACCCGCGGCGAAAGATCCTCCCCGCCGACAGTCACCTGCAGCCACACCGCTGCGTAGTCCCGGAACATAGCCGCCAAATAGATATACGTCCCCGCGCCTGATCCGTCAGTTACCGTACCTGACCCCAGCGCAACATTGAAAAGGCCGTCGGAGACCGTCACGGCTCCGGATCCCGCAGCAAGATGGGAATCGATCAGGATCTCCTCGCCCGCCGTAGCATCATTAAAAAAAGTGAAGACCATGTCGTAGGAACCATCAAGTGGTGCGCCCGTATCATCCCGCAGAACACCCTGGTAGTTGATGAGGCCCGGAGGTGTGGCGGCATTGATCAATACGACCCCGCATATCATGAAGAGGAAAAAGAAAGATAGATTTTTCATGAACCCTCCAAGAAGACGATATGGCCCTCGCAGCTATTCCGTGATGTCTTGTTGCTATGATAATCGATTTTTATGCGAATGGATACTCTCGGTTACGGTTTTTGTGACGGTGAGTGACAATATATCCGATGCTGTAAGATACGGGACGTAACTTGCGTGCCGATCGTAATATCATGCTCATAAAATAGGGACAGTCCCTATTTTTTATTTTGTAAGTTGTTAAATGTGAGATAAAAGGAAGGACTGCCCCGCGGGGACATGTACTCGCTACGTGTCCCCGAATAATCGGAAGGTATTTTGTGTTTTTAACCCATAAAACTCATAAATCTCACTAAACCCATAAAACCATCTTATCTCACCATCACCAGTACTTTGATCATTCCTGTGCCCGTGTCGAGCGGCTCCAGGGCCTTGCCGATCACGGTACCGGGGACAAAAGCTTTCATCTTCGTCGCATGCCCCGGCAGGGGAGAGGTGACGAGGAGATCGCCCCGACGTATCGGAACCATCGAAGCGTCAGCCTTTACCAGGGTAACCCCGGAAACCACCGTCTGAATTGTTCCTTCGCCGTTTTCCGCCGCCACGCCCACGACCATCGGATCGGCCTCTGTACTGCAGAGATAGAGCTCTTCTCCGTTGGCAGGGTTGAAAACCAGAATATCGCCTGCCTCCACCGGGTAGGCTGCCGCCATGGGCTCAACCAGGCGGCGATCCTGGGATCCCACTGAATCAAGATGGTTCGACGCATCGACCGTACCGGTTGTCGATTCTTTATCAACCGCATCCACCCGGGCCTTTGGCTCCTCAAGATCTCGGGCCTCTTCCGCACGTTTCACTCGAGAGATCGTTCGTTCTGCGGCTGTCTGTTGATCCCCCGTATCCATTCCATCCGGTTCCGCATTTTGAAGAACCTGATAATTCTCTCTTCCCTTTCGCGTAGCTATGGCAAACCAGTCGAAGGAATAAGAGCCTTTCCCCTCTTCAAGTTCCTGTACGGAGATCGTGGAATCATCCGACGCCGTCCAAGCCAGGCCCGGAGACGAAGAATCCCTGGGGGTTAAATAGACGCTCAAAGAAGAAAGATCGGCCATCTCTCTAAGGTGGTCGGGAATGGATATAGTTGCTGCCCCATTCACCAGGGCAGCCGTTCCCCGAAACTGGATGAGAGGTTCCGGGCCCGTAGGTGTCGAATACCGGATCTCCTTCCCTGCATGCAGGTCGGAGACTTTGACATTGTAAAAATCATCCGCTTCGACGAATCCCTTATCAGAGGTGTCAATACCGATCCATACTTGATATACGGCTGACTGATCATAAAACCGCATCCCACCATGATCACTTGCGTCAACGTACGCATAAATTCTTCCACCCCCTGCTGCGTTTTGCAGGTTGAAATTGCCGCCTGCCACAGTCAGTCTATGGGTGGGGTCAAGGGTACCAATTCCTACGTTCCCGGTATCCGCAACGATCTTCATTAAGCTCTTCGCCGCGTTATAGTCATAAAATGTCAGGCTCTTCCCGGCTCCTGCGTCCACGCCAATCACCGCATCATTCCCGCCATAACCATCGGCCAGGGTGAATTTCAGCCGGCTCTCCAGGGTTTCATCGCCTGCAACGCTCAACGTCCACTCAGGCGTCGTGGTTCCGATCCCTACACTCCCAACCGCATCCACATAAAGAGCATCGACCGGATGGCCATCATCGGCATCCAGGGACCAGCTATCCCCCGCTGCAGTTGCCTGAACGGTTCCGTCAGGAAATTTGAAACCTCCCGACGTAGACTGGATAGTTCCTGTGACGGATAACATTTCTTCAGGTGTTCGCGTGCCAATGCCTACTGCGCCGGGATCACCAACATAAAGACCGGCAAATGTTCCTGAGGAAACATACGTCTTAAAAGTAAAATCCATCGTGGCGGATACCGAAGAAATGCCGCCGCTATATGAATTTACATCGTTTATACGCCAATACGACCACTCTTGCGATGGAATTTCACTAATTGTGTAGATTTGACCTGCCGTAACCCATGGAGGCGATGAAAACCTGAATTCATACCAGCCGTTATATGCTTCTGTCATCGTAACGGACTTACTGGCCAGAAGTGCTCCGCCTGTCCCGGTTCCCTCGTGAATATTAACCGTGATTACGTGTCCGGATGAAGCACTCAGACTAATAGAAATTTTTGTCAAATACCCTGTCATTCCCGCTGTGAAGGACTGCCACCGGGAATAATAAGCTTCATTGAAATCCTGAGTTTGCGCCTGGTCTTGAAGGCTGTTCCAAACCGTGACGTTTAAGGTCCCTGGTAAAGACTGTGTTCCGATATCGACCCCCATTCCGTCATCGAAGATCAAACCCTCAGAGAGAGCGGAACCATCCCACCGGGGCACCGCGCCAATCGTAGAGAGATCCACCTCCGGATCGGTTTCTGCCGTCAAGCCGGTATCATCGACATTATCCGCAAAGCCCGCAGGAACCGACGTTAAATTGCTCCAGTCATGAAGATCGGCCGCGGTTTCGCCTTCAAGGGACCCTGCATTCTGGGCATAGGCCGAGGCCGTCACCCGGACCCGGGGGGAAAGATCCTCTCCCTCCACGTTGACCTGCAGCCAAACCTCATTGTAATCAGCAAAGACCAAACCCAGCGAGGTGTAGGTTCCCGCTCCCGATCCATCGGTCACCGTTCCGGATCCCAGAGCGACAGAAAATAGGCCATCGGAAACGGTCACGGCTCCAGATCCTGCGGCCAGGTGAGAATCGATTAATATCTCATCGCCCGCCGCGGCATCACTGTAAAAGGTGAACACCATGTCGTAGGAACCATCAAGAGGTTCCCCCGCATCATCCCGAAGAACCCCCTGGTAGTTGATGAGGCCTGGCGGAACCGCAGCGAACAGATACATGGCCCCGCACGCCAGCAGGAAGAAGAGAAATAACTTTTTCATGGCAATCCCCCCAATAGGATTTGTCCCCGCTCCAAGTAACCCATGATGTAGGTGCCTTGATTCTACGATACTCCTTATTTCAAAAATTTTCCATCCATTATTCGGCTAACCGAATGGATACTCACAGAATCTCGCAGAAAAATTCTGTGAAGTGCAATGACACCATTCATTCTGTCACTGCGAGGAGTGTAACGACGAAGCAGTCTCAATTAGACTGCAATCTTGGGAACAACACGTGCGTGCCTGGTGACAAACGTTGGATCAAAGATTTATAGTGTAACCAGATGTAAAAGGAGGGATGGATGAAAACAATAAGGCTCATTCTTATTCTTGCTCTTTTCCCGCTGGTAATGAACGCGCAGGAAGCGACCGTAAAGGTGACCCCGCTGAACGACCACCTCTACCGGATCGATGTCGCGGCGGGATTCACCGCGAATGTGATCGCCTCCGTGGGGGAGGATGGGATCCTCCTCGTGGATACGGGTCTGCAGGCCGGTGTGGAAAAGCTTAAAAAAGCGCTTACAGAATTGGGAAAGGAAAAAGGGGAGGTGAAGTACATCATCCTGACCCATGAACACCCGGACCACGCCGGCGGACTTGCCGCCCTGGGGCCGGGAGCCACGGTCATCGCCCACAAAGGTGTACGCAATCAGCTGACCAGCGGCACCAATATTCTGCTGGAGATCCCCGAGTCGGCACTTCCCACGATTACCATCGACGCCGAGACGACACTCCATGTCAACGGAGAAGAAATCAGGATCCTTCCCCTGCCGGGGAGCCATTCCGACACAGATATGGCCGTGTACTTCGTGGAGTCAAAGATCGTCTGCATGGGCGGCCTGGGCAACCCGGTCTCGTTCCCCTATGTCGACCGGGGCAAGGGGGGATCGTTCGCCGCGTATCCTGGCGTGATCCAGAAGCTAATGAAGTCCGTTCCGAAGGACGTAACCTTCGTTCCCGGCCATGGGGACAATTTCGGTATAGAGCAGCTGAAAACCTTTTCCGAGATGCTCCTGGCCACTAAGGACGTGATGAAGAAAGCCCTCGATGAAGGGCTGGACGCGAAGATGATGAAAGAAAAGAATATCCTCAAGGAATGGGAATCGTACCAGCAAGGCTTCGTGAACACCGGACAATGGATCGATACCGTAGTGCCGGAGCTGATCGGCAAGGTGGAAAAGCCCGTTTCCCCTCCGATCGAACCCCTGTTCCACGCATATAAAGCCGGCGGAATCGAACCATTGATCGAAGCGTACAACAAACTCAAGCAGAACAACGGCAAAGACAAAGGTCTGGGCGAAGGCCTGATGAACACGTTCGGGTACTATCTTCTGGGAAAAGGAAAGACGGAAGACGCCATCAAGGTCTTCACGCTCAACGTGAAAGAATACCCGGAGGCTTTCAACGTCTACGACAGCCTGGCGGAAGCCTACATGGTCCACGGAGAAAAGGACCTGGCCGTGAAGTATTACAAAAAGGCGCTGGAAATCAATCCAGAATTCGAGAATGCAAAAAGAATGTTGCAACGCCTGACAACACCCTAGCGCCGCTTACCAAGTCGATTGCCAGGCCGTAGCTCGAATAGCGCTTGCCACGCTGAAGTTGTCTTGTAACGAAAGCGGGAAGGCTGGTAGCTCGAATAGCGCTTGCCACGCTGAAGTTGTCTTGTAACGAAAGCGGGAAGGCGGATAAATCCCCTAACCAAGTCCCCCCTATTTAGAGATACTCTGGAGGTCGATGGGGTGGATGGGTGGTGGAAAATCAATCCATAAAATCCATAAAATTCATTAAATTCTCAAATTCGCCTATGGCGTGTCAACTGGACATATCTTGTCCCTTTGCGGGATTTATTGTGTAGACATCGAGGGCGGCGGTGGTACGGCGCCCAGAAAACCCAAGGAGGGACTATGAAACGAAAAATTCTTATTCTTGCAGCTGTTGTCATTCCCGTTATTTTTCTCATGCTTGCCTGTGCATCCATCATGCAGGGTACCCGGCAGGATGTCGGGTTCTCCTCCAATCCATCGGGTGCGAAAATCACCGTGGACGGACAGTTTATGGGGGTAACCCCCACCGTGCTTGAGCTTAAGCGGAAGAAAAACCACATCGTGAAGCTAGAACTGGAAGGCTTTCAGCCTTACGAAGCGACCCTCAGCCGGAAAGTCTCCGGATGGGTGTGGGGGAACCTTGTCTTCGGCGGTATCCCGGGGCTTATTGTTGACGCCATCACGGGAGGCATGTACAAGTTGACGCCGGAGCAGATCCAGGGAGTGATGGCTGAGCAGAAAGCAGGCTCAGATCTGAAGGAAGACAGCCTGGTGATCGCCGTGGTTCTGCAGCCCGACCCGTCCTGGGAAAAGATCGGGCAGTTGGCACGAAAGGACTGACCGCAGAGGCCACCTGAACCGCGCCGTACCACGCCGCTTCAAGATGTTGCTGGTTTAAGATTACTCTACGAATACTGAAGCATTAAATGACCTGTAGTAATGGACACATATATAAGGCTTATATATAAGGGTAAGGTTATAGTAAGTATAATATTTGGTATAAATATATATAGTAAGGATACTGCATAGTAATAGTAAAGATAAATATAATAGGGGTGAGGGCTTGACAAACAGCATCATACGTATTAATATATAAAAAGGAAGAACTCTGCCTTTATGGCAGAGTTCATTGTTTTTAAGCAAGGGGCGCGTAAGCGCCCCTCAACCTTTGTACGAGAAAGGAGGATGCGAATGTTGCGATGGAACAACTGGGTAGATACAGAGTGGTTGATGGAGGTATGTCAGGGGAAGCGGATCCAGGATGTCGGAATCCAGGTGGAGCACCCGGAACGGATCCACCTCTTCCTCTCTATCGAGGGAGGCAGCACCATCATCCTCACGATCGAAGGCATGGTCGGCGTCAGCCATGCCATCACGGAACTGATCAAATGAACAGGAATGAGATCCAGGGAGAGGGCCGGCTCATCCCCGGCCCTTTCATACTCTTTATGGAATTCGACTGGTATTTTCTTTGTGAAGCTATATTTTTTCTACCGACTACGGTCTACTATCTACTGACTATCCATGAGACACGAAGTGTACACGTGGTACTTCGTATAGTCGAATGGATGCCCGAAGGGTACTATCTACGGACTTCTTTGTTGTTATTAGAGCCTATACACTTCACACAGCCGATCCAGATCCGCACGTATCATCTCCACCAGCGCCTCCGGCTCCAGGGCCTCCGCTTCGCCGCCCCACTGCAGGACAAAGTGGCAGACTTCCACGAGGCTGGGCACGGAAAAGGAGAGAACCACCGAACCATCGGCTTCATCTTCGACCGTCTGTCCCTCCACCCACGTGACCTCCTTCACCCTCTCCGCAACGGTGGGGGAGAAGCGGATCCTGCAGTCATAGGTGTCATCGGAAACAAACATCTGCGAAGCCGAGGGAAAATAGGTGGCCAGGTCCACCCGGAAGATCGAACGCTTCGGGTTAAAGGTCCCGTCGGCATGGGGCTTTGCCTCCCGGATCCGGCTCACGTGAAAGATGAGAACCTGGTTCCTGCGGTAGCAGTACGCCAGCAGGTACCACCGGCCCTGGAATCCCCTCAGGTGAAGGGGGGCGATCTTCCGCTTCGAGGGTTTCGAGCCGTCCACCTTCTGGTAGGTGATGTCCAGGAAGCGGTTGTGGCGCAGGGCCGCCGTCACCGTTTCCCATACTTCGGGGTCAATATGGGCCACGGGAGCATGGACGTAGGAAAACTTGTCGGGCGAGAGGATGTACTCCCGGTCTTTCTCCGACATGTGCTCCATGAGATGGGAGGCGATTCCCTCCATGTAGCGCCCCAGGTGGGTGTTCTTGAACTCCCGCAGGACCTGCGAGGCCACCAGCACCGCGAACACCTCATCCTCGCTGTGAACCACGAGAGGCGGGAGGGCCAGGGCGGGTGTCGCGTACTTCAGCGTCCGGGCCGAGGCGTCCCAGATGATTTCCGCCCCCACCTTTTCCCGGAGATCCTGCAGATCCCGCTGGATCGTCTTCTCCGTCACGCCCAGTATGCGGGCCAGGTCCGCCTTGGTCACCGAACGGCCCGCGTCGAGGATCTTATGAATCTCGTGAAGCCGTTCCACCTTGTCAATCAGTGAGTGTTTTCCCATGCGGAGAGTATACACCAAAACTCGTCAGAGGGGGGACATATCCTGTCACCCCGCCAGAAGTATTGTATAGATGAAAACAACTGCGGTACCGAGGAAGGAGGGACGATGCCCCAGACGCTGAAAAAAGCCGAAATCACCCAGGACGCTCCATATCAGTCAACCTGGGAATACCTGGAAGACGCCTTCAGTCTGATTACGGCCCGAAAAGAAAACAAGAGAGAGGCCAACCGTCTGGAACGAGCCATCACCCGACGCGCAGAGGCCACAGGGGAGGGGCTTGCCCTCGTAGGCAGCTTGCAAGGATTGACCAATATCGAAAGGACGATTCTTCTCAACCTCCTGGAGCATCGCATCAACGGAAACCAGGAGGGAAAAAACCTGGCGGAAATCCGGGGAGATCTCACCGAGATGAGGATCGGCCTGGGCATGATTGCCGAAGCGCTTAGTGAACAAGGCCCTCTGATCCGCGAAAACTGGATCCAAATGGGCCGCGGACGAACGATTCTCGATCGTAAATATCGTGTTCATCCTTCGGTAATCCGACGGATGCAAGCGAAAATGGAGGATAAGGGAGAAAATCTCCAATTCCAAAGTCATGGTGAATTTATGTACGCCATGGCATCGCTAATCCCCGATTCGGTCATGTGGGAAGAAGCCGAGGCCGTTGATCTTGAGGCCCTGGACGCGATGGTATGTTCTCCAGAGGACCGTACCCTGCGGAATCCCTTTCACAGGGTATGTGATCGGGCGCGTCTCCATGGATTGGAACGCCGAATCCTGGGGATTATGAGTGCCTATTACATTTACAAGTTGGAAGTCTGGCCCAGTGTTGAAGTGCTCCTGATACTTGCGGGTGTAAGGGGGGAAGATTTGCTTGAGGCGGGGAAATGGTTACTTCCCGATCAGCGGCTTCTCCGGGAGAAGCTTTTGAAAATAGACACATACAACCCCCCTTCGAATATCGGGGACATTCTTAGGGCATCGGTATTTCCCACCGAAAAACTACTTAAAAGCCTTAAGGTTTCCTGTATCCCCCCAGATACAGTGTCCGAATCGGGTCTGCTCAAGACCATCCAGCCCGATTTGACCCTGAAAGACCTGATCCTTCCGAAAAAGGTAAAGGAGGCAGTCCGGCAAATCCTCTCCGCCGCACGGTATGCCGAAACGATATACAGAACATGGGACCTGAAACGGATTAGCTACGGTACCACTGTGGGGGTTTTGCTCTACGGCCCACCCGGGACGGGGAAGACCGCCCTGGCCGGCGCCATTGCCCGGGAGCTGGGTTCCCCACTGACGATGGTATCCATGTCAGGGCTTGTCGACATGTGGTTAGGGCAAACCGAAAAGTACATCGAGACCATCTTTGAGGAGGCGGAAAAGAGAAAGGCAGTCCTCCTCTTCGATGAAGCCGACGCGATATTAAGCAATCGAGCCATGATTAACACCGATTATTCCCGGCGTTGGGTCAATCTGATCCTGCAGAAGATCGAGAGACACAAGGGCGTGGTCATCCTCACCACAAACTTCTCCATCCAGCTCGACCCGGCCCTGGAGCGCCGCCTCCTGCATCGGCTCGAAATGCCCGCCCCGGATGAGACGGCCCGCAGAGATATATGGACCCGGCTGATGGGCAAGAGCCTGCCGCTGGCCGACGATGTGAACATCCTGGCCCTTGCCCGGCATCCTCTGACCGGCGGCCAGATCAAGAACGTGATCATCAATGCCGCGCACCGTGCTGCGGAACGGACGAAGGGGAAAGGTCCGGTGAATCGGGAAGATCTTGAAACTGCACTCGAGGGTGAATCCAACATGGCCATCGGGACGACAGCCACGAGAATTGGATTTAGGCAATGAAACCTATGGCCGGGGCCTGGGGGACCGACAAACCCTGGAGCCCTACAGGAGCCCCAATGGCCCCGGCCGCCCTTTATTACCTATAAGGAGGTATACCATGGGATTCGTCTCGTGCATGGAAGACAACAACACGCGCCAGGAAGACCTGGACAACCAGGATCTTTCCCTTCACAATCCATCAGAAGAGGGGAGTGCTGCACTGGCAGAAAGGTGCAAGACCTATCAGGAAGAGATCCATACCCTAAATGCAAGGGTGCGGGACCTGGAATCCCTCCTCGGCATGGTCACAAAGCCCAAGTTAGACCTGGCTGAAAAAGTGCAGAGGGAGTCGGAGGGTCTCGCCCGCCTCGAGAGCGAACGGAACAAGTACTACAACCTCTACCGGGACGAAAAGAGGGCCAACCTCACCCTGATGAAGGACAACCAGCGCCTGAAACAGGAGAACAAAGAATTGAAGGCATTCCGGGATAAAGGCACTCAGAACCCAGAAGTTATGGCCAATCTCTACGAAGCCTTCAGCCAGCCCAAGGACATCCGCAGGCACAAGTCAAGGGACCTTCCTACCGGGTAATCGAATATCGGAAATGAAAGATTGACAGCACAGATATCCTATCAACGAAAAAATGAGAATGATTAACTATAATTGAAAATCATTTGAATGTGGTAAGATTATTTTATGATCGAAAAACGGGGCATTGAGAACAATTTACTGAAGACAATCCATAGCGGCTTTACCCGGCAAAATGAGAATTACCTCTCCCTGATTTTTGCTTGGTTGCTAGATAAATCGTCAATTAGAGATCTATTATGGAACCAGCTCACCGTTCTCGATGTAGATCTGGTTAAGAAATACATGCTGAAAAAGATTGTCGGTGACTTTCAAAAAATTGAATGGCAAGCCCCTAATGAAAAGAAGGATAGGTGGTATGATATTTCTATCAGTAACACAGTAATCGAAGCAAAAGTGATGGCGGGTACTACGAATAACCAATTAACAGAGTATTTTAAGAATAATAGATCATTAATATTGCTGATCCCGAAATATCGAATAAAGGATTTCTATTTAAAATTGAATAAGATCAACGCAAAATCAAAAATTAGAAATTGTTACTTCATGTTTTGGGATGATATTGAGTATATCATTAGGGGAAACAAGAAAGGCGATACATTATTAGAATTAATTGACGAACTTCTTATTTCAAGTGATTGTAAATTGGGTATTATTTATGACAGCGAATTAAACGCGGATATTTTCAACCCTGTTATTTTCAAAAAAGAAAATTCTATTACTAGGTTATTCTACCAAAGAGAAATTAATAAGTTATATAAAGATTTGATATTACATGTAAATAATAAAATTAGGACTTATCAAAAAAAGGAAGAATTCATTCAATATAAAATAACGAGTACAGACATTGGCTACCGCATTTATCTACCGACGAAACGATGGGGAAAGAAAGAGAGAGAAAAAAAAGACATTTGGGGACAAAAAAAGGTAAATGATTGGTTTATTTATTTTGGAGTATCATGTAAAAAGAATAAAGGACAACCTGATTCCATAAGAGTAGTAATCCGATACCCCAAAGAAGGTCACAAAGCTTGGAAAGCATTAGGAAACAGCCCTTCTTTTAAAACAGGACTGGATAAATCAATTCATTTCGATAAGGCCGAGCCATATCAAAATTACGATCAAATGTTGGAGTTCATGAAGAAAAATTTACTCCTCCCATCTGTTTGGTAGAATTTTTATTAAACTAGGTTTAATGGACCCATGCTGCCACTGAGGTAATGCCAGCTATTAAGCATTTTTATGCTCATTTTGTGTACACTTGACAATAGCTGAAGATGGGGGTAATTTTTTATATGCTCTTGGGGGGCTCCAAGCAAAGGCATTAGTGTACGTTGGAGGTATTGATGATCCATACACCAAACGGCAAGAATCTCCTTCTGATAAAAGATGGTGTTTACGATCATTATTTTAAAACCATTGGCTGATTCAGGCCAGCAAACAAGGGAGGTCTAAATGGCATTCATTGTAAATCTTTGGTCTTTCAAAATACACACATTCATGTGTCCTGCTGCACGCACGGATCACCAAAACATGATAGCCTTTTTGAGACCTGTGCGGTCAAAATATTTTGAATATTTGGATACGTGTGGTATCTGTAATACCCAACTTAATAAAAATGTTTCTGATAGACAAATACGAGAATTATTAGACGGAAAGAAAACGGTATTTTGTAACCCATGGAGTAGCAAAGCCCATGTGGACCCTGGATGTTTGAGAAGTATTAAAGATATTAAGGAAGAAAATCTTTTTGATGCAGTCTGGAATGGTAATTCCCTTTGTAGAAATTGCCGCTATGATGCCGTGTATGGATTAATTGCAGATATAAATAGTGGAACGGTTCACAAATTAGATTGCGACAAAATTAGGAGCCAAAATGGGGTTGAATTCGAGACATTCGTATGGCTTGACCAGGCAATGGAGCGAGGCTATAAAGCATGCAATTGTGTAACATCGGGGAACGGAAAATTTATAAGTTTTATCAATATGCTAGAAGAAGAAGTTCGACTCCTTTCAGAATGTGAAGATCCCAATTAGTACGGATTGTAAATGTTGATGGCTACTTCAAAATTAGCAACATCCACCAATAGGAGTAACTAAAATATGCTCGTGATGGGCTCTATGCCAAATTTAACAGAGGAGTGTTCAAGGTAAGGAGTATTCCTTTATACTGTATGGGGAGATTTTCAGAAGAAGGGAGGCAATCTTTGAAATATAACGAAATACCCCGGGAAGGCCAGACGCTTTCAGGTACCCTCTTTTCTGAACCCATGAGAGTTGAAACTGTGCGCCCGGCAGGTGAGAATCAGTGGTCTCTTGGTCTGGTGGGTGTAAAGACAGGCAAATTTATCCGTGTCAATCTATCGGAAGAACAATTCTGCCAATTGGAGGTCATATCGGACACACCGACCTATGCCGGTGATGGAAAGCTCCTTCGCCTGGCATTGCAAGCATACGCTTTGGGAATCGCGTACGAATTCGATCCCTACTTTGGCCTATCCCTATCCCGTGTCGATCCCCTTCCTCACCAGTTGGAGGCTGTATACGACTACCTTTTAAAACTCCCTCAGGTCCGTTTTCTTCTGGCCGATGACGCGGGAGCCGGAAAGACAATCATGGCAGGACTTCTCATACGGGAACTCAAACTCCGCGGTCTGGTGGAAAAAGTCCTCATCGTCGGTCCTGCCAATCTGGCCTTTCAATGGCAGCGGGAGCTGAAGGATAAATTCAACGAAACCTTTGTCGTCATGAAGGGATACGATGTAAAGGACCAGTACGGAGTTAACCAGTGGCTAAAACAAAAGCAGGTCATTACCTCACTCGACCTGGCCAAGCGTGAGGACATACTTCCAAGCCTGAAACAGGTGCGTTGGGATTTAGTCATTGTCGATGAAGCACATCGGATGTCATGGACGCCCCATTCCAAAAAGACCGCCCGATACGCCCTGGGTGAACTCCTTTCCGACACTACCGACCATTTCCTTCTTTTGACCGCCACACCCCATAAGGGTGATCCTGAGAATTTCAGCCTCTTTCTCCAACTTCTCGACCGTGATGCCTATGCCGACGTAAAGTCCATCGAAGAGGCCATGGAACGCAAGCGCGCACCCTTTTACATCCGCCGCGTGAAGGAAGCCATGGTCTACTTTCCCCAACTACAGCCGGACGGAAAATGGGCAGCGAAACGAATATTCACCAACCGAATTCCCAATTCGGCAGACTTTAAGATCGATGGCGACGAATTCGATCTCTACCGTGACATCACCCGATACGTGAAATTTCAGAGTAACCGGGCTGCCGCGCAAGGCAACAATGCGAGAGCGCGTGCCGTCGGCTTCCGTATGGCCCTCTATCAACGCAGGTTGGCTTCGTCGATTTATTCCATCCGGCGCTCCCTTGAGCGCAGTGCCGACCGAATGGAGCGGCTCCTCAAAGAAGCCCGCGAGTTAATTCTGGAAATTCCACCGGACCTTCCCTCACCAGAAGAACTCGAGGAGATGGAAGAGGCGGAACGAGAAAAATATGAGCTCCTCCTTGAGGCCATCTCTCTGGCCGACAACGAAGAGGATGTCAGGGAAGAGATCGAGGGATTACGTGACCTTGCGGCTCACGCACAGACGATTGAGGATATAGGAACCGAAGCCAAACTTTCCCGCCTCAAGGATCTCCTTCAACAGCAGGGCTTCATGGCAAACCCGGACCAGCGCCTTCTCGTCTTCACAGAATTTAAAGACACGCTGGACTATCTTGTCGGGAAACTAACCGACTGGGGCTTTCGGGTCGGATGCATTCACGGAGGCATGAAGATTGGTGCCCGAGACATTCCTCACACCCGCCTTTACACCGAGCAACAATTCCGTGAGGGCGACATTCAGGTCCTTGTCGCCACCGAGGCGGCAGGCGAAGGCATCAACCTTCAATGCTGCCATATCCTATTCAACTACGACATACCCTGGAATCCCAATCGCCTCGAACAACGCATGGGCCGAATTCACCGTTACGGCCAAACTCACGACTGCCTGATTTTCAACTTCGTTGCAACCAATACAATCGAAGGAAGGGTCCTGAAAAGACTTACAGAAAAACTCAATGAAATCCGGAATGCCCTGGAAGACGATGCGGTCTTCAATGTGGTAGGGGAAATATTGCCGGCCGCCCACATCGACCGAGTCCTCAAGGAATACTATGCCGGGAAGCTCGGGGACGAAGATCTCGAAGAGCGAATCCTCCATAACGTCGATGAGGAACATTTCCGGGCCATATGTCAGAACGCTCTCGAAGGTCTGGCAACGCGAAACCTCAACCTGGAAATGCTCCTGGAGCGAAAAGCAAAAGCCCAGGAACGTCGGCTTGTCCCAGAGACCATCGCACGTTTCATTCACGAATCCGCTGAATATACCGGCCTATCCTGTACTCTCGTACCTAATCAACCACACACCTTTGACATTGGCAGGGTCCCTACAACCCTGAAAACCTACGATCAGGAACCCGATTGGCCCCACGGTACCATCGCCGCAAAATACCCGCGATGCAGCACCGATAGAACGACGGCGGAAAACAAAAACCTTGAATGGGTAACCCCCGGCCACCCTCTCTTTGAGGCCATCAGGCAACACATCCACACCGAGGGAACAAAGGCCTTCCACCTTGGAGCATGTTTCCACGCCCTTGACCATGAGGAACCCAGTCGAATTGACCTCTACAGAGCCAGAGCTGTCGACGGTCTGGGGAAAATAATCCACGAAAGGATCTTTGCCGTTGAACTCATTGCCGATGCTGAACCGACGCTGAAGGACCCAGCCATGCTGGGCAACCTGACACTTGCACCGGTGCCTGACAACCTTCCGCCGTCGGCCCACCTGGAGGATGCCTCGGTGTGGCTTGACCAACACGCCTTGCAACCTTTTCTCCAGGAGATTCGTCAAGAACGGGAAGAAGAAATCAACCGCATCGCCTATCATGTAGACTTATCCTTAACGCGACTGTTGGAAAAAGCCGATGAAGAAATCGGGCGTGCGGCGGCAGAACGGGACGAAGGCGTGCAGGGGGCCGAAGGGCGCCTTGCACAGGCGGAAAACCGCCACGCTGCTCTCATGGCCCGACGGGAAAAGCGGCGTGAAGAGATGGCACGACAGAGATCCGTCACTCTGCAGGATGTTGAACGCATCACATCGATTCTTGTCCTTCCCCATCCTGATCGCGAGGCGCCGGACCTGACCAAAATGCGCCCCAACCTGGAGACAGAAGCCATCGCCATGCGCGTCGTCATGGAACATGAAGAGGCACTCGGCCGCCAAATCTACGATGTTCATGAAAAGAATCTTGGGTACGACGTTACCAGCCTTGATTTAACATCAGGGGAGCTACGCCTCATTGAAGTCAAGGGGCTCCAGGCAAAGGAAGGCACGATTCTCCTATCCCCCAACGAGCGTCGCGTTGCGGAGGACCGAAGAGACTGCTACTGGCTTTACGTGGTAACCAATTGCGCGGAACAGCCAATGCTGCAAGAACCCATCAAAGATCCTGCACGCTTTCCCTGGCATGAAGTTTCCAAAGTTCAACACTACTGGCTGGAGGTTAAGGCGATGACACAACCGATGGAGGTGAGGGACAATAATCATCACTTTGGATCCTCCCTCAAGGAGGACAAGGATCAATGATATATTCACTTTGTGTTCTGATTGGTCTTGTAATTGGTGGACTCATTGCATGGCTGGTGGTGTCAACAAGAGTAACGCGGTCCCTAACATCAAGGATTGACGAGTTGTCTAGGCAAGCCAACATTGCAGAGGGCCGGGCAGCCGGGCAAGAATCGACCATTGCCGAGCTTCGAGCGCAAAATCAGAAGATGTCTGAGGACAACGTAAAACTCAGGGACCAACTAGCTTCAGAAAACACCGCTAAGGTGAAAGCCGAAACCCATCTGGCTGAAACGGTTCAACGCCTTGATGAGGAGAAAAAGCTGCTTGAGGATGCCAAAGCTAAGCTTACGGACGCCTTTAAGGCACTCGCCGGCGACACCCTTCAAAACAGCACAACAGCATTTTTAGAACTGGCTAAGGAAACAATGGATAAGATTCTATCCGACGCAAAAGGAGACCTGGGTAAACGGCAAGAAGCAATACAAGGTATGGTTAAACCTCTGGCAGAATCCATCTCGAAATTCGAGGAGCACGTTCGAACAATCGAAAAGAACAGACAGGAAGCATACTCCGGCCTCACGGAACACCTGAAAATTTTGACAACAAGTCAACAGCAACTTCAAAAGGAAACTGCAAATCTCGTGACCGCGCTGCGAAAACCGCAGGTACGGGGGCGATGGGGTGAAATGACCCTTCGACGTGTAGTTGAACTTGCCGGAATGTCCGAACACTGTGATTTCGCTGAACAGGTCACTTCTTCCTCTGAAGAAGGACGACGGCGTCCTGACCTTGTCGTACGATTGCCAGCCGAGCGCGAGATTGTTGTGGATGCAAAAGTATCCCTTGACGCTTATCTGGATGCGGTGGCTGCAGAATCTGAGGAGTCGCGAAAAGAAGCCATGTCGCGACACGCAACCCAGGTCCGCACCCACATGACATCCCTTGCAGATAAACGATACTGGCAACAATTCACAAAGGCCCCGGAATTCGTTGTGATGTTTATCCCCGGGGAGTCCTTCTTTGGTGCCGCTGTCGATGCGGATCACAGCCTAATCGAAGATGCATTAGAACAACGTGTGGTGTTGGCGACACCAACAACATTTATTGCCCTCCTCCGGGCAGTCGCCTACGGATGGCGGCAGGAACAAGTTGCCAAAAACGCCCAGGATATAAGCGATCTTGGGCGGCAGCTATACGATAGAATGCGAACTCTTGCCGAACATATTGGTAATATTGGCAGTGGACTTGAAAAAGCGAATGCAGCATACAATAGTGCCGTAGGTTCGATAGAATCACGAGTTTTACCTGCTGCGCGACGCTTCAAGGAATTGGGAGCTGCGCCCGGTGCTGAGGTACCGCTCGTCCAACCTATAGATAAGTCACCGCGTGCGTTAACGGCCCCGGAGCTCACGAAAGAAGAACCCTCCAACCAAGAAATCGAGGATGTTAATAACTCAGATATGAAATCAAGATCAGAGGACATTCCTTAATGGAGACACTATTATGCGCTTGATTCAAATGAAAATTAAAAACTTTCGATGCTACAACGATGAGACTGTTGTTGACCTTGATAAACTTGTCGTATTTGTTGGAAAGAATGATTCAGGAAAATCATCTTTGTTCGATGCTCTCGAAATATTCTTCGAGGGGAAGGCGGCACCAGACAAAGATGATGCATGTGTCCATGCAAGCGATGCCACAGTGCGTATCACTTGTGTATTCGACGATATTCCTGCACAGCTTGTTATTGACGCACAACACCCTACTGATCTTACCTCGGAGTACCTGTTGAATGGTAATGGTCACCTGGAAATTGTAAAGGAATACAACTGTGGCCTTGCAAAACCGAAATGTTCTGCTGTATATGCGCGATGTTCACATCCGACTGCAGATGGTTATTCTGATTTACTCTCGCTGACTAACACGAAACTCAAACAACGAGCCAATACTCTTGGTGTTGATTTGGAAGGGATCAATCAAACCATAAACACAGAAATTCGCCGAGCAATCTGGCAACAAACAGATGCCTTGCAGTGCCAGGACATAGATATCGAACTAAAGACAGAAGCAGCAAAAGAAATATGGGATCAGTTAAAGAGACATCTCCCAGTCTATGCGCTGTTTAAATCTGATCGGCCCAGCACCGATCAGGATTCAGAAGCACAGGATCCCATGAAGGCGGCAGTTAAAGAAGCCATCAAAGCGGAGGAAGACAATCTTAATCTGATTACTCAAAAAGTGAAGGCGGAAGTCCAAGAGATCGCGAATCGTACAGTCGAGAAACTACGAGAAATGAATCCAGCTTTAGCCAGTCAGTTAACTCCGCGCGTGTCCAATAAAAACTGGGATACTTTATTTTCAGTGGATCTAACCGGCGACGAAGACATCCCCATCAATAAGCGGGGGAGTGGTACACGGAGGCTTGTGTTATTGAATTTTTTCCGGGCCAGATCGGAGAAGGAGGCGGAGGACAAGAGCACTGGGGTGATCTATGCTATTGAAGAACCAGAAACAAGCCAACATCCAAATAATCAAGTGATGCTGGTCAGGGCACTTGAGGAACTTTCGGATCGATCTGGGTGCCAGGTCATGTTGTCGACCCATACACCAGTGTTGGCACGACGATTCAACCAAAACTCCCTCCGGCTTGTTACACGGGACAATGGGATACCAGTGATTCGCAGTGGGTGTCAGGAGCAGACAATTAGGGAGATTGTTGAATCCCTGGGTGTCCTACCCGACCATAATGTCAGAGCATTTTTCGGTGTTGAAGGAAGGCACGATATTAACTTCCTCCGCGCTATCTCGAGGATATTACATGCGGCAGGTGAAAATATCCTTGACCTTGGCTGTGAGGAAGATTTGGGCCGTTTGGTCTTTGTTCCACTCGGAGGCAGTAGTCTTGACTTATGGGTGTCCAGACTCAAAGGATTCAATCGTCCCGAGTTCTATCTAATGGACAGGGATAATCAACCACCCGACAAGCCAAAATATCATACGATTGCTGCGGAACTAGCCCAACGTGAAAACTGTACTGTTTGGATAACAGAACGAAAAGAATTGGAGAACTACCTTCATCCCCAGGTTATTAATAGCGACTACTCTGATTATGCTGGAAAAGGTGCCGATTTTGAGGATGTACCGATGCTTTTTGCCCAAGCAGTACATGAAACGAGCGAACGTGGGGTCCCATGGGCAGATGTTTGCTCAGACGTTAAGAAGTTAAGTAAAAAAGAGTCCAACGCAAAACGTAGATTGAACTCAGAGTATGTGGCCAAGATGACACCTGATCTGCTTACGGAAATTGATACCCAAAACGAACTCCGAAAGTGGCTGCAACTTGTGAGTCATGCCCTTTCAACGGATGAAGAACGTGAATAAGAGGAACAAATGATCCCAAAGGAGTGTAAACGACTGGCAGAGGTGGATTTCCCGATTGCGGAGGTTTCGAGGCATTCTGCACGCGAGAAGTCGATTCGGCATGGGCACCCGTCGACACTGCATTTATGGTGGGCTCGGCGGCCGTTGGCGTCATGCCGGGCCATTTTATTGGCCCTCTTGTGGCCCGATCCTTGTGACCCCCTATGTCCCGACGATTTCAAGATCAAGGCAAAAGAGGTCTTACTAAACATGCCTGGATGGAACAGACCACGAAGAACGGAACAAATGAAATCCGACATGGGTTTACGAAGAGCGCTTCTCGATTTTATCGCCGATTTTGCCAATTGGGATCATTCTTCCGACAAAGACTATCTTACAACGGCCCGTACGCTCGTGAAGGCAGCCCACCCGGAGGAGACACCCCTGGTTGTGGATCCATTTGCCGGCGGCGGGTCGATTCCGCTTGAGGCTCTGAGGGTCGGGTGTGAGGCGTTCGCCAGTGATCTAAATCCCGTAGCGTGCCTTATCTTGAAAGTTATGCTGGAGGACATCCCGCGCCACGGGCCGAAACTGGCCAAAGAGTTGCGCCAGGTCGGGAAGGAAATCAAGGAGAAGGCAGAAAAGGAATTGGCCGAGTATTACCCGACCGATCCGGATGGAGCGACGCCTATCGCCTACCTTTGGGCAAGGACTGTCCAATGTGAGGCGCCAAACTGCGGCGGGGAGATCCCACTGATGCGCTCCTTCTGGCTCTGCAAGAAGCCGAACCGGAGAAGGGCACTTCAGATGACATCCGGTGGATTTCCCGAATCTGGGGATAAGCCGCTACTCCATTTCGAGATCTACGAACCGCCATCTGAAAGCGCCGTGGGACAGGGAACGGTTTCCCGTGCACGGGCAAGATGTCCCCACTGCAGTGCTATCCTTCCGCCTGAGAGAGTTCGATCACAACTTACGACGCAACAGGGCGGTGCTGATGTGCTCTTCGACAAGAAGGGCAAACGGATTGGCGGTGCACGGATGCTGGCCGTTGTGACGCTGCGCCCGGGAGAAAAGGGCCGACATTACCGCTTGCCCAATGATCGCGACTATCTTGCCGTATTCAAGGCCAAGAAACGCATCCAAGAAATTTTGACAGAATGGGAGAATTCAGGTCGGCAAGGACTCTGTCCTATCCCGGATGAGCCGACTCCTGCAGGAGGCGGATCTGGCGCAGGACGTGCGTTCTCAGTCCAAAAATATGGAATGATGACATTTGGAGACCTCTTCACTGCACGGCAAAAGGTGGGGCTTTTCTGTTTAGGACGGTATGTTTGCATCAATCCAAGATTATCTACTGTGGCTAACCCATTGGCATTATCCTTAAGTAGATGCACTGAGCAAATGTCATCGCTTGTTCGATGGCGTATTACAGTAGAAGCCGTTGCAGGAACATTCGGACGAAATGCCTTGCCAATGATGTGGGATTTTGTCGAAATAGTTCCATCCGGCGATGATGGCTCAAACTTTTCTGCGGCAGTGGATTGGGTCGCTGAAGTAATTGAAAAACAAGGAGAAAGCATTCATCAGCAAGGGCAGACTTCAGTATCAGATTGTACGAAATCACCTTTGCCAGATGATTCAGCTTGGATATGGTTTACCGATCCGCCGTACTACGATGCTATTCCATATTCCGATCTCTCGGATTTCTTTTTGGCTTGGTTGAAGCGTATACTCCCGGACAACCGCTTTTTGCAGGACCCATTTGACCATGCAAACCCCCTATCACCCAAGACACGAGAAGCCGTGCAAGATGAGACGAAACGTGTGGACGGTATTCCAAAAGATCGCGTCTTCTTTGAAAATGTTATGGAGAAGGCATTCGCTGAGGGTTGCAGAGTACTCAGGTCTGACGGAATAGGTTCCGTTGTCTTCGCTCATAAAACAACCGAGGGATGGGAAGCTCTTCTCTCAGGGCTTATCTCCGGCGGTTGGACGATTACGGGATCATGGCCTCTTGCGACGGAACGCCCCGGGCGTCTCCGCTCACAGGAATCCGCTGCCCTTGCAACCAGCATCCATCTTGTCTACCGCCCGCGACCTACAGATGCCAGTATCGGTGATTGGGGTTCAGTTCTTAAGGAACTTCCACATCGTGTGGAAGCATGGATGGAGCGGCTACAAGAGGAAGGCATTCGAGGGGCAGATCTCGTATTTGCATGCATCGGGCCGGCGTTGGAGATCTTCAGTCGATATGAACGGGTTGAAGAGGCGGACGGCACACCGGTGGATCTGGCCGCGTACCTTCTTAAGGTCTGGGAGGTCGTCGGACGGACGGCTCTGAAGCAGATTCTTGACACAGGTACGGAATCGAGCACAACATCTGTCGGCGCGTTGGAGGAGGATGCACGGTTGACGGCCCTTTTCTTGTGGACGCTACAAAGCACGAAGACCGTTACCGCGGGGAACGGGAAGGCGGATACTGACTCTGAGGAAGAACAGGATGAGGAAGATGAACCTATGAAAGTTGCAACCAAAGGCGGTTTCAGCCTCATCTATGACATGGCGCGGCGATTCGCCCAGCCATTAGGGATCCACCTGGAGGACTGGGAGGGGCGGATTATCGAAACGTCAAAAGGCGACGTCCGCCTCTTGCCGGTCACCGCACGGGCCAGGCAACTCTTTGGCGAGGAAGGTGCCCGCGCCGTAGCTGCAAGACTGGAAAGCGCCCCTGCAGGACCGGTTCAGCTTTCACTCGCGACTCCGCCCGTCGCCCAGGCAAAACCCCAGCGGGGCCGAAGAAAGGGATCCGTGGGGGCAAAGGTAGATCCCGACGATCTCCGGGGCAAGGTAGACGCCACTACGCTGGATCGGGTTCATATGGCGATGCTTCTACAGAAGGGCGGCCAATCCCATGGGCTTAAGGCGCTCTTAGAGGCAGAAATGGCCCGCGGATCTGAGTTTCTCCGCCTCGCCAACGCTCTTTCGGCCCTCTACCCCACCGGGTGCGAGGAAAAGCGTCTCCTTGACGCCATGCTCCTGGCTGTACCGAGGTAACCCTGGATGAGCGATTCACATTGCCATCCCAGAGTCTGGCAGATTGCATCGGGAGATGAGGGGCGGGATTTTTCAGACCTTCTGATTCACCACGATGTGGCCCTTCTCGGGCCCGGCGATCCTGGTCATTACCGACGGGATTCGCTACCATTATTTCACTGCCGATGGGGGCTATACACCCGCGGCGTATGCGAATCTGGCCCGTTTGAAAGTTTCTTCTCAAGTGCTATGGGATCGGCTTGCACGTAAGAAAGGAGGATTGAATGACGTTTCAACCCTGGTATAAAGTGGTGGAGCTTCGCAAGGAGGTACGGGAGGGACGCTCCTTTAATCCGGATGAGTTTGCTATTGCCCTTGAGCAGGTGGCGGCGGGTACCGCCCCTCCGGATTACCGGGATCCGGCTGAATTTTTTCGCAGGACCTATTTCACGCGAGCGCTGAAAGAGCATGCGTCTATGGTTCTCAAACGCCTCGCGGGGGAGACGGCAAATACAGCCCCGGTCCTGACACTGATCACTCAGTTTGGTGGCGGAAAAACTCATACGTTGACGGCCCTGTACCATATGGTGAAAGCGGGCGCAGGAGCGAAAGGATATCCGGGGATGGCGGAGCTTCTTGCCGAGGCTGGCCTGAAGGAGATTCCATCGGGCCGCGTGGCGGTCTTTGTCGGAAATGCCTGGGATCCGAAAAACGATTGTCCGAATCCGTGGACAGACCTAGCCTTCCAGATTGCCGGAAAGAAGGGTGTTGAGGCATTGGGTGCTTCCGCTGCCACCACGGCGCCCGGTACGGAGGCGCTGGGACGGCTCTTTGCTATCACAGGTGAACCGGTGCTCGTTTTGTTCGATGAGGTTTTAAACTTCATCAACCGTCATCGCAATATGGCTGATTCGTTTCACGCATTTATTCAGAACCTGACGGTGGCCATGACGGGAACCAAGCAGGCGGCCGCAGTCATCAGTCTTCCGCGCAGCCAGGTGGAGATGACGGAGTGGGACCTTACCTGGCAGGAGAAGATCACCAAGGTTGTCAGGCGTGTAGCCAAAGATCTGATCGCCAACGACGAAACCGAGATCAGCGAAGTAGTACGGCGCCGCCTCTTTGATGGTTTGGGACCGGAGTCCCACAGAAAGAAGGTTGCCAGGGCATTTGCAGATTGGTGCTTCGTACAACGCGCACAACTCCCCCCGGAATGGACAAGGGTGGATTCAGCCACAACCAGGGATAAGGCTGTAGATCACCTGCAAGGAATCTTTGAGGCCTGCTTCCCCTTCCACCCAGCCTGTCTTTCTGTTTTCCAGCGAAAGTGGCAGACACTTTCTCAGTACCAGCAGACCCGCGGAACCCTTGCCATGTTGGCACAATGGATATCACTGGCCTATAAAGACGCCTTCACCCATGCGCGAAAGGAGCCTTTGATCACACTGGGTTCCGCCCCTCTTGAGATAGGCGAGTTTCGGAGTATTGTTCTCGGCCAGGTTGGCGAGGTACGTTTGGGACCGGCGATATCGGCCGATCTTGCCGGCGACCATGCCCATGCAAGGGTCCTGGATGCTGATACGAAAGGACCCCTCCGTGATGTCCATCGCCGGGTTGGTACGGCCGTATTCTTCGAATCGTGCGGTGGCCAGGTGGACAAGATGGCCCATCTGCCTGAGCTTCGGTTCGCCCTGGGTGAACCGGAAATGGACACGACATCCATCGACACCGCTTTGTCCAAACTGGAAAAACGCGCCTATTACCTGCGGCGAGTGGGTACGGACGGATATCGTTTCCATTACAAACCCACCTTAAAGAAGGTCGTGAATGACCGCCGTGCCTCTCTTGATCCATCGTCGGAAATTAAACCAACAATGGGAAAACTCATTAAGGAGGAATTTGAGCGAGGCAAAACGATTCCCACGGTGGGGTTTCCAGAATCTGGTACAGATGTCCCGGATTCACCGCGCCTCACCCTGGTGATTTCAAGTCCCGACGAAGAGTGGATCGGGAAAGAGGCACAAAAAGAAAACCTCCGTACCTGGTTTGACCACCGGGGTAACAGCCCCCGTCTCTATCCGGGTGCCCTGGTATTCTGCTTCAAAAAGCCGGGCCGGGATCTCAGGGATAAAGTGGAGGCCTGGTTAGCATGGGAGAGGGTACAATTCGACGTCAACAAGGGTAGTCTTGGAACCGAGCTGGATACCGAGGACTTGAAAAATCTCGCTGCCGACGTGAAATCCGCACAGGCCGACGCGCGGGATGAGGTGTGGGCAAGTTATCGGTACATTGCACTCTCGGAACCATCCTCGCCAGGAGGTGTAACCTCCATCGATCTCGGGGCGGTGATGGCCGGATCCGGTACGACGCTTTGTGGTCGCATCATTGCAGCGCTGAAACAGGATGCCCTCCTGAACGAGTCGATCGGGGCCGGATACATCGACAGGAATTGGCCCGAGTCATTCAAGGCTTCAGGTGCGTGGCCCCTGGCCGGATTGAGAAAATGCCTGGTGGATGGCACGCTCACAAGATTGCTTGAACCTGATACGGTTCTAAAGAGAAAGATACCTGAATTCGTTCTAAAAGGTGACTTTGGTCTTGCCGCTGGTGATGAAGGAGATGGGAAGTACCAACGTTTCTGGTACAAGGAGGAGGTATCGCCCGATGAAGTAATGTTCGACTACGGCGTCTTTCTCTTGCGCAAGGATACGGCCACAGAATATGCCGAACAAACCAGCGGTAAGCAAGGAACATCCGTTGTTGTTCCCGGGACACCACCGGCTAAACCAACACCTCTGGAGGGGCAACCTGCTCCATCCTATCCCACAACCACTCAACCTTCCGCCACCGCAGCCAAATCAATCGTAACCCTTTCCGGCCCGATCCCGCCAGAACTATGGAACCGATTGGGTACCAGCCTGATCACAAAATTGCGAGGTGCGGGGGATCTCAAGGCGGAGGTTTCCTTCACTGTAGAAGTGGACACCCAACGAGTCAAACACCTGGAAGAAGATATCCGGCGGGTGCTAGGTGAATTGGGTATTCCAGATCGGATCCATATAGAATTATCGGAGGTAAAAGAATAAAGTTTTCAACAGTCACAATGCTTGCTTAGATCGAAGAAGGCAAACATAACCACAATTTTGGATTAGAGACGCGAACAGGCATCCCCGGTGCTGGGATTGTCATCAGAATCCATTCCAAGGGTGCTGCCGCAGGGGCTTTTTACGCGGATCAGGTAGTAGTAGGTGTTTCCCGGGGCCGGGTTGGGGTCCTCGTCGATGCCGTTTCGGGTGGTCTGGTCAGTTCCGAGGCAGTCACAACCGGTAAAGTTGTCGGGGGTGGTATTTCTCAGGATGTCGTAGGAGGGTACATCACAGCCGGGATCGGCGGGCTCGCTCCAGGTAATCGTGGTGGGTAGGTCTCCGTCCAGGGTCAGGTCGGCGACGGGGTCGGCGGGGAGATGATGGGGATGGAGAAGATCTCGGCCCGTTGGCTTCCTATACCACGGGCCGGAATTTCCGGAAATAGAAACTGATTCACAGGTTTACACCATGCCTGGTGGTAGGGAATGCACCGCCCGGCGTGTTATTCTCAGGGTAGGCGTAAGGGAGGCACCATGAAACGTTTTTTACTGCTGCTGGTTATGGGTTTGATTCTTTTCTGCATGGGGGCGAAGAGCCAGGAGACACGGGCGGACAGGCTGGTCCTGGCGGTGCATGATTACCTCGTAGTCCTGGATTCCACCGTGGATCGAGACCGGCTCACTCTGATTGAGCGCACGAAACTGGACCGTGCGAAACGTGAGCTGGAAACGCTGTACAGGGAAGTGAAGTATAGACGTTGATTATTTTGCACTAGCAGGGTCTGGCTTGAGCAAATTGACAAAGTGATAGTGGATCGATAATATCTGTAGTGCCCATTTAATTTGTCCACTTTTCTGCCTCGGAATAGGTTGACACGTCCGTTAAATAATCCATGAGCCTGTAACGGAATAATATCAGTTCCACAGCTCTCCGTCGAGCCTCACGGCGTTCC
>Ga0209408_1000440_pt1 | contig 32452 bp, 23 predicted proteins | sample AD_UKC107_MetaG_FD_184422 | JGI IMG/M metagenome (GOLD analysis project Ga0209408, IMG submission 184422) | Active sludge microbial communities of municipal wastewater-treating anaerobic digesters from Hong Kong - AD_UKC107_MetaG (SPAdes)... | ecosystem: Engineered > Bioreactor > Anaerobic >... | reverse complement strand
CTCAACCAATGCAGGAACCACGTAGTTGCCCGAATCGTACTTGCCGCCGCTCAAAACTTCTCCGCCGTATATAACCTTACCACCTTCCTTCTTGGCTTCCTCAATGGCGTAGGAGAAAAGTTTTACGGCAGAACTATCGATAAGCGGACCCACCAGCACCCCGTTTTCAAGGGGATTTCCAATATGTTCGCTAACGCTATGGTACGCTGTAAGCAGCTTGCTCTTAACCGTTTCGTAGATGCTCTCGTGAATAATCAACCTGCGGGTTGAAGTACAACGCTGTCCGGCTGTGCCTACTGCACCAAATACCACCGATTTTACAGCCATTTCAATATCGGCGCTCTCCGAAATAATTACAGCGTTATTTCCACCTAGCTCAAGGATTGAGCGTCCTAAACGTTCGCCAACAATTCCGCCAACACGACGGCCTACAGCCGTTGAACCGGTTACCGAGAATAGCGGTATTCTCCGGTCGGCAGCAAAGTTATCGCCCAGCACCGACGATTTTGCAACTATCAGGTTGAAAACGCCCTCGGGAACCTCGCACTTGCGCAAAACTTCCTTGATAATATGCTGCGTAGCAATTGCGGTAAGCGGTGTTTTTGAGCTGGGTTTCCATATAACCACGTCGCCGGCAATGGCAGCAATCATAGTATTCCACGCCCAAACAGCCACAGGAAAATTGAAAGAAGTTATCAACCCAACAATTCCAATTGGGTGGTACTGGTCGTACATTCTGTGCTCCTTGCGCTCGGAGTGCATGGTGAAACCATTCAGCAGGCGAGCCTGACCAACGGCAAAGTCGCAGATATCAATCATTTCCTGAACTTCTCCCAGTCCCTCCTGGTAAATTTTCCCCATCTCAAGGGTTACTAGGTAGGCCAAATCTTCCTTGTTTTCCCGAAGAGCCTCACCAATGAGCCTCACAACTTCGCCCCGCTTGGGAGCAGGAATATTCTTCCAAACCTCGAAAGCTTGTTGTGCCTTCGCCATTACGTACTCGTAGTCGTCAATGCTGGCATTGCGAATCTCTCCAATTAGGTTGTTATCAATGGGTGAGTACGATTTTGTGATATCGCCTTTGGGCTCAATCCACTCGGCTCCAGTGCTTACGCCACTGTTTACTCCGTTGATATTTAGTCGTTTTAAAACTTCTTTTAACATGTTGATTGATTGATTGATTGATTGATTGATTGATTGATTGATTGATTGATTATTCGTTCATGTATGGATACTTGTAATCGGTTGCCGGAACGAAAGTTTCCTTTATTGTCCGTGGACTAATCCAGCGAACCAGGTTGAACTCCCCTCCGGCCTTATCGTTGGTTCCCGACGCGCGTGATCCGCCAAAGGGTTGTAAACCAACAATGGCTCCGGTAGGTTTATCGTTGAAGTAGAGATTTCCGGCAGCGTAGCGAAGCCTATCGCAAATTTTGCCAATGGCAATGCGGTCTCTTCCAAAAATTGCTCCGGTTAATCCGTACGGCGAGGTTGTGTCGCAGAGATCGATTGCTTTGTCAACGTCTGCATCCTCGTAAACGTAAACGGTAAGAACCGGACCGAACAGCTCCTCCTCCATGGTTTTGAAGTGGGGATTTGTGGTTTCGATTATGGTTGGACGAATAAAGTAACCCTCCGACTTATCGTAGGTTCCTCCCGCAACTATTTCTGCATCAGCAGAATTTTTTGCCATATCGATGTAGCTGGTAATAAAATCGAAGGCCTTCTCGTCAATAACAGCATTCATAAAGTTTTGGGGATCGGCTACATCACCCATCCTAATGTCGTTGGCCATTTCAACCATCAACCTTTTAATTTCGGGCCAAAGCGATTTGGGAACGTACATACGCGACGATGCGGAACATTTTTGACCCTGAAACTCGAACGAGCCACGAATTGCATTCACAGCAGTGTCGAGCACATCGGCTGAAGGGTGAACGAAAATGAAATCCTTCCCTCCTGTTTCGCCCACCAGGCGAGGATACGACTTATAGTTTGGTAAATTCTCCGAAACTTTTCGCCATAGGAAGTTGAACGTATTGTTGGAACCGGTAAAATGAATCCCAGCCAAATCGGGCGACTTAAGCACTTCGTTACCAATCATTGAACCGCTACCCGGAACGAAGTTGATTACTCCCCCTGGCACACCCGCTTCCATGAAAATTTTCATGAGGTAATAGTTGGAAAGTAGCGCTGTGGTTGCAGGTTTCCAAACGGTGGTGTTCCCCATCATTACGGGAGCCATGTTCAGGTTCGAAGCAATGGCGGTGAAGTTGAAGGGGCTAACCGAGAAGACGAAACCCTCAAGCGCCCTGAATTCCATGCGGTTTAGCTGGTTGAAAGCCGATTTAGGTTGCAGCTGGTAAATTTTGCTGGCAAATGATGCGTTGTACCTCAGGAAATCAACGGTTTCGCAAACTGCATCAATTTCTGCCTGGTAAATATTCTTGCTCTGCCCCAGCATGGTTGCTGCATTCATTAGCGCCCTGTACTTGGTAGCAATTAAATCGGCAGCCTTCAGAAGTATGGATGCGCGAATAGTCCAGGTTAAGTTCGACCAGATTTTGTGCGCCTGCAGCGCAGCATCAATGGCCATTTGAACCTCCTTCTCAGTTGCCTGATGGTAGGTAGCCAGCACGTGCTTATGGTTATGCGGCATGGTAACCTTGGCTACTTTCCCTGTACGAATTTCTTTCCCTCCAATAATCAGAGGAATTTCAATTTCGGTTGATTTTTGTCTCTCCAACTCCTTTTCAAGAGCAATTCTCTCCTTACTCCCTTTCAGGTAGTCGAGAACCCTTTCGTTTTCAGGAATGGGGAAATTGTAAACTGCGTTATTCATTGGAAAAATCCTTTAAAATGATTTCGTTATGTATTTTTTTGCATATCGTGTGCAAAACTAGAAATATTTATATATCTTCCAACTAATATTTATCATGTTTTTTAGCTTATTTGAGGAAGATGGAAAATGGAACGCAGGTTACGCAGATTGAACTGATCTTCACGGATTTATTAGTTAACGAAAGGGCTGAGTTCAGAAGTCTCAGTGAGCCAGCGCGCAAGCGACTTCGGAACTCTGGCAGGACTATTTTTTTCAGGCTTAATATCTGTGTCAATTCGTCAAATCCGTATTCTCCGTATTCTATAGTCCAACAAAAAACCCTCAGGATTTCTCCCGAGGGCTTTTTTCGCTCTAAACACCTAAAAATTATTCGTACTCGTTAAGGATATCTTTCACTCCATCAGGTGAAACGCGACCGTAAACCTTTTCACCAACCATTACTACGGGAGCCAATCCACATGCTCCAACGCAGCGTAGGCAGCTGATTGAGAACTTACCGTCGGGGGTTGTTTCACCCACATTAATTTTTAATATACGTTTGAACTCGTCAACCACTTTTTCAGCACCACGAACGTAGCAAGCTGTACCAGTACAAATGCTAATTGGGTGTTGTCCTTTTGGAATCATGGTAAAGAACGAGTAAAAAGTTACTACACCGTAAACTTTTGCTACCGGAATATTCAACTCCTGAGCAACAATTTCCTGAACCTCAGCTGGCAAGTAGCCAAAGTGAGTTTGTGCTTTGTGAAGCACGTTGATAAGTTCACCAGCACTGTTGTTGAAGGATTTGCAAATCTCCTTGAGCTTGGCAACATCCTCTTTTTTTAGCTCAACTTTAATGTGTGACATTCTCTAATCCTCCAATTTTTAAATGTAAATATCTTTTTGTCCTTTATCGAAGTAATGGGTGTGCAGCAAGTGATGTGCCTTCTCGCTCATTGGTTTACCCAGGAACTCTTCGTAAAGTTTAACAATATACGGATTCTCATGCGATTTACGGATTGGTTTTCCAACATCCTCCTTGTAGATAGCCTCGGTACGAGCCTTAAGGATTGAGGAATCGCCATGGTGCAGCGGTTGTCCACCACCACCGATACATCCGCCTGGGCAAGCCATAACCTCAATTGCATGGTAGTTTGCTTTTCCGCTGCGAACTTCTTCAAGAAGTTTACGAGCATTTCCAAGTCCGTGTGCAATTCCAATATTTATTGGTAATCCGTTGAAATCAACAGTTGCCGAACGAATTCCTTCCATTCCGCGTAGCTGTTCAAAATCGAGTTTCTCAAGTTTCTTTCCTGTATGAACCTCGTAGGCTGTACGTGTAGCAGCTTCGATTACACCGCCGGTTGCACCAAAAATAACGGCAGCACCCGTTGACTCTCCTAAAGGACGATCGAAATCCTGCTCAGGTAAATCAGCAAAGTTGATATTAAACTCCTTGATAAGGTGAGCAAGCTCGCGGGTTGATATTGAAAAGTCCACATCTGGATTTCCATCAACCTTAAACTCATCACGTTGTGCTTCGTACTTTTTAGCGATACAAGGCATTACAGAAACTACCACCAAATCCTCCCGCTTAATCCCCATCTTTCCGGCAAAGTACGATTTGGCGATTGCACCAAACATTTGCTGTGGCGATTTTGCTGATGAAGGAACATCGAGCATATCGTTAAAGTTGTGCTCGAAGAAGTTCACCCAACCCGGGCAGCAGCTTGTTAAAATTGGAAGTTTCACGCTCTTATCGCCATTCAAATGACGGGTTAAGCGGTCGAGTAGTTCTGTTCCCTCCTCCATAATGGTAAGGTCGGCTGCAAAATCGGTATCAAATACGTAGTCGAAACCAATTTCTCTAAGCGCTGTAACCATTTTACCGGTAACAATGGTTCCGGGCTTCATACCAAACTCCTCGCCTAATGCTACACGAATTGCGGGAGCAGTTTGTACGATAACCTTCTTGGTAGGATCGGCAAGCGCACGAATAACTTTCGGTGTATGGTCAACCTCGGTTAACGCACCGGTAGGACAAACTGCCACGCACTGTCCGCAGTATGTACAAGGTGATTTTTCGAGGTTCTGTTCGAATGCTGGAGCCACAACTGCCTGGAACCCACGGTTCACTGCGTTAAGTGCGCCAACGGTTTGAACAGTATTACACATCATTTCGCAGCGGCGACACATGATACACTTATCGAGGTCGCGAATTATTGATGGCGATGTATCAACACGGTATGTGCTCATTTCGGCATACTCCTCGCCAGGAATAGTTCTAACTCCAAGTTTAATAGCCATATCCTGCAGCTCGCAGTTTCCGCTCTTTGGACATGTTAGGCAATCCTTTGGGTGATCGCTCAGGATGAGTTCAAGAATGGTTCTACGAGCATTGATAACCCGCATTGTATGAGTTCGAACAACCATGCCTTCTGTGCAGTCAGTTGAGCACGAGGGTGCTAAATTTCTGCGTCCTTCTACCTCAACAACGCAAATACGACAACCTGCAGGTTTGTTCTCAATATTCAGATCTTTGAGTTCCATGTAGCAAAGCACGGGGATATCAATTCCCAGCTGCTTAGCCGCCTTGTAAATTGTTGTTCCCTTAGGAACCTCAACTACCTTATTATCTATGGTTAATTTTACTGTTTCCATTTATCGTACTCCCTATTATTGAATGTTGATGGCACCAAATTTACATTTCTCAATACAAGCACCACACTTGATACAAATTGAAGTATCGATAAAATGTGGCTGTTTACGTTCACCGCTAATTGCATTCACTGGGCAAACCCTTGCGCAAGCAGTACAACCAACGCAAGCCTCAGGGTCGATTACGTACTGCATGAGGGCCTTACACTGGCCAGCACGACATTTATGATCTTTAACGTGCTCTAGGTACTCTTCGTAGAAATTATCGAGTGTTGAGAGAACGGGGTTCGGAGAAGTTTGTCCCAATCCGCAAAGCGATGCATCCTTAATAACGCTGCTTAGGTTACGAAGCCTGTCGAGTTCCTCCATGGTTCCTTTGCCTTCGCAAATTCTCTCAAGTATTTCGTGTAACCTTTTATTGCCGATACGGCAAGGAGCACACTTCCCGCAGCTTTCCTCAACGGTGAATTCGAGGTAGAATTTTGCTACAGAAACCATGCAGTCATCCTCATCCATAACAATCATACCTCCTGAGCCCATCATGGAGCCCGCAGCAATTAGGTTATCGTAATCGATAGGAGTATCGAGGTGTTTCTCGGTTAAACATCCACCCGATGGGCCACCTGTTTGAACCGCTTTAAATTTTTTCCCATTCTTGATACCGCCTCCAATTTCGAAAATAACCTCACGTAGAGTAATCCCCATGGGAACCTCAATTAAACCAACGTTGTTGATTTTTCCAGCAAGGGCAAAAACTTTTGTTCCCTTTGATTTTTCGGTACCAATTGATGAGAACCAGCTGGCTCCCTTTAAAAAGATAACCGGAATGTTGGCAAACGTTTCAACGTTATTTACGTTTGAGGGTTTTCCAAGGTAACCGCTCTCAGCGGGGAATGGTGGTTTTACGGTAGGTTCGCCACGTTCTCCCTCCATTGAGTGGATGAGCGCTGTTTCCTCACCGCAAACGAAGGCTCCTGCTCCGTAACGTAGTTCGATGTCGAAATCGAATCCGCTACCTAAAATATCTTTACCAAGCAATCCGTACTCACGTGCCTGATTTAGAGCAATTTTTAAACGCTCGATAGCGAGCGGGTATTCTGCACGAATATAAACCAGACCCTTGGTTGCACCAATACAGAAACCATTAATTGTCATTGCCTCGATAACTGTATGGGGGTCACCTTCCAGAACAGAACGATCCATGAAAGCGCCGGGGTCACCTTCGTCGGCATTACAAACAACATACTTTTGATCGGCATGGTTTTTAGATGCAATCTCCCATTTAAGACCCGTTGGGAATCCTCCACCTCCACGACCGCGGAGCCCTGATTTTTTCATCTCCTCAATAGCTGCCTGTGCTCCCATCTCGAAAACTTTTCCTAACGCCTGGTAACCATCACGAGCAATGTACTCATCAATATTCTCTGGGTTAATCACACCGCAGTTTCGTAGTGCAATTCGAATTTGTTTTTGGTAGAATCCCATGTGCTTCGAATCGCTAACGTGTTCCTTGGTTTTTGGATCGGCATACAACAACCTGTTCACTTTACGCCCTTTAATAACGTGCTCAGAAACAATCTCTGCTGCATCGGAACCTTTCACTTGAGTGTAAAAAGTATTGTCGGGGAGCACCTTCACAATGGGTCCCTTTTCACAGAAACCGAAGCAGCCAGTCATAATCACCTGCACATCGTTCTCGAGGCCATGAGCTGCAAGCTCATTTCTTAGGCTCTCAACAATGGTATCGCTCTCCGAAGCGCGGCAACCAGTACCACCACAAACCAGCAGATGCGTTTTGTATTTTGCCATTACATTTTCCTCCTTTTTCGGTTATTTATTATCGATAGTGTTATAGTTCATCGGGATTATTCCGTCAACCAGCTCACTATTTTTTATGTACTTCTCAATAATCTCGTCTGCTTTCTGTTTGTCGACGTAACCAAAAACCACGGGTTCTTGGTTGGGCAGTTTAACCTCGATTGTAGGTTCGGCATAGCAGTATCCCATGCATCCGGTTTGTGTTACTACTGCATCAATACTTCGCTTCTCCAATTCATCGATTAGAAATTCCATTATAGCTTTTGCTCCCGATGCAATTCCACATGTTGCCATGGCCACTTTAATTTGGACACGGCTATCGGGATCTTCGCCTTTTTCTCGGATCTCAATCTTCGACTGAAGTTGTTCCTTCATCTTTTTTAGATCGGCCAACGATTTTACTTTATTCATAACGGGTTCCTTTGATTTATGTTAATTTATTAACAATCGGATTGTAATTTTTTTGTGGCAAAATTATTCAAATTGTAACAGCTTTGGGGCAAAACGATTATGTTTTATAACCTAGGTTTGTTATTTATAATTCGTCTAAATTTGATTGTATCAGTTCACGCATCAACCTTATAACATCAGGGGAATTCAAGGGAATTTCACCAAGTACTTCCTTTACTTCTTCTGAACTAAATATATAAAATTTACCGTTACGAGTATGTTGATATGTAAAATTAATTTGAGTATTTGCAGAGACAAGCAGAACTATCACGCCAGCAATATCGCCCATTGGTTGCCTGTCGATATGTTTCAACCCCAAAGTTGCAGTTACTTTTGTTCCCTTCCCTTGTGTTGACTCCACAAGCAGCGCTCCTCCCGTTTGCCGGCACGCATCGTTTAGCAAAGGAAGCCCCATGCCAACCCTACGGGTTGTTCGCGACGTTGTGAACGGATCGATTACTTTTTTTAAAACTTCCGGTGACATTCCCACTCCATTATCCTCAAGCACAATAGTTAACGTATTTTTCGCACCATCCTCATTTACTGTTATACCGATTTGTGTTGCGTTGGCAACAATTGAGTTCTGGGCTATATCGAGAATATGCAGCGACAATTCTTTCATGACACGACTACCCTCCTCCCTTGATTATTTCTCAGGGCCATTATAAACTCCTCGAATGATACTTCCTCCATAGAGTATTCTGAATAAACAGTTCCAACTTGTCCCGGGAAATGTGCATCGGAGTTTTTCACAATTGTTGGATTACTTAAATGCTTGTTGCGCAATAAAAACTCCTCCGGGTCAGTGCTCCTAAAAACTTCCAGCGCATCGAAGTGTAAATCGGGCGGGATAAAGCCCAGCTGACTGGTAAGGCTATACATTGGCCTATCGACATGAGCCGGAATAAACACCCCTTCCAGCCGATGCACTTCGTGTTCCAACTGGTTTACACTTATACGCAATGCTGAAAGCAACAAGGGCTCAATCTCCTGAATTATTTCATCATTCTCGTTCACAACCACCTGGTAACCAAACCTTGCAGGATCATTCTTAATTTCTGGCAAATTGATTTCAATAAACTGCTGAAAAGCAACTCGTTGCAACTCTGTGTTGAACAAGCAAAGGCAGTGAGTTTCCTCACGAGTAGTAACCTCTGCACCAAAAAAAACCTTTATCCCCAAGGGCTCAGCCAGCCTTCGAACCAGCGGCCCATGAAGAGTGCTATTATGATCAGTTATGGCAATGAAATCTAAGCCGCGAGCCTTTGCCTCTGCAACAATACTGCGAGGGCTCATATCCAAATCGCCGCAGGGCGAAAGAACTGAATGAATGTGAATATCGGCTCGAAAGGTTTTCATTCAACAACAGAACAGGATAATCAAAAATTGAGAAGCTGTTTTAAATTTTTGTTACAAATTTTTCACGGGCGAAATCCCATGGCAATTTGTGAAACAGATAATTCTTAACTTATAATAAATAGTTTCAAAAGCTATTCATTTAGCAGTTGATAAAGCTTCCCAGCCACATCGAATGTTGCCTCAGAAGTAACCAGCACTGGGATTCCCTCCTGATTACTTTGGGCTGCAGTGTCGGCCTCTGGTTCAATCCCTTTCACAAGAATAACTGCAGCAATTTCCTTGAGCGAAGCAATGGCCATCACATTTTTATGATTCTGTAAGGTAATCCAAACGCTTCCAGCGTCAGCATGACCCATCACATCGCTTAGCAAATCGGAAACGTAACCACCTCTTACTTCGTTGGTGAGCCCAGCTTCACCGCTGAAAACTTTCAAACTCAACGAATTCAAAATATCTTTTACTTGCATTTTAAACTGACAATTAATTTGTTTTTAATATTATCCCTACGTAAATCGTAGTAGAAATTTCAGCTCTCAATATTCAATTATTTTGTTCTAAAAAATCACATAAAATCAAAAATTGAATTACAATGAACACAAATAATTCAAACTTAGATAATCACCTCATTAATTCCTTTCCAGAGTTACGAAGTCGCCTCTCGCAGGCTTTATAAGACTTCGGAACTCATCCCCATTCAATCAATCTTCCGTTTTCCACCTTCACGCTTCAAACATCTTACATTTGACATTTGAAATCATACCTCACACATAATCTCCTTAACCTTGTTCTTTTATCCTTTAACCTTGTCCCTTTAACCTTGTCCCTTTAACCTTGTCCCTTTAACCTTGTCCCTTTAACCTTGTCCCTTTAACCTTGTCCCTTTAACCTTGTCCCTTTAACCTTGTTACAATTTTTATCAAACCTATCTTTCCCCCAAATTTTCTCCATAATACGAAAAGAGTGGTCGGGGTGAAGTTTTCTGCTTTGCTCCATTGTTTTTTGTAGAAAGATACAGTGCGACATCGCAGCCTGACCCTGAACAATATCCTCGGCGAGAGCTTGGCACGAAGGTGCACCGCAGGCTCCGCAATCGATTCCCGGGAGGAAACACATTATTCGATGAACACGTTCCATTTTTTTCATCGCCCGAGCCATATTCTCATCAAGTTTAAGTATGCTCCGTGGTTTTATAGGGTAAACCGAAAGGTTCCTGAAAATAAAATCTTTGTAGTTGTTAATTGAGTTAATCTGGTACTTGGTATCTAAAGCATGTTTCTCCCTCATCACATCAGAGCGTTTCTTTAACCTTTCAACTGCCAGGAACCTATTGCCCGAGGCCAAGACACCTCCAGCGCAACTCTCGTCGCAAACACGAATTTCGATAAAATCGACGTCGGTTATCTCCTCATTCTCCAATTTTTCAAGAAATTCGATTACGTTATGCAAGCTGTCGATTGCCAAACTCCGCCCATTGATATTATTTGCCTCTCCATTTGTAAGAGCCCATAAAACACTCCGAAAATCAAGCGATTCGCTTGCTCCGCCCGGAATTGGCTTCACCTCCTTCTGTTTAAGAACCTTAAGTGCCTTGTTATAAATCACATCCATATTTATCACACCGTTCACCTCGGAGTAATCCTCCCCAACAGGACTTTTTATTGCAGCAATCTTTGCTGCGCAGGGTGTTATATAAAAAATTCCAATCTCAGAATCTGGAATCCCTTTATCGGTAAGCATCTTCTTATAGTAAATGGCCGACAAATCGAGAGGTGGCTTAAGTAACATAATGTTATCAACCAGTGCGGGGAATTTAACCTGAATAAGCCTTACTACAGCAGGGCAAAACGATGAAATAACGGGTTTTGGGTTCTCATTTGATTTCACGTACTGATTTATTGCTTCTGCGAGAAGCATTGCCGATGATTCCACCTCAAAAACATTGGTGAAACCTAACTCAACCAGCGCACCATACACTTCATCCGGAGAAATATTATCGGGAAATTGGCCAACCAAAGCAGCTGGCACAAGAGCAACCCGGTATTTAAAGTCGAAGATACGAGAGAAATCGTCCTGCTCAATTATAATTGCATTAACCGGACAAACGCGGAAGCACTCTCCACAGTCGATACAACGTTCGGGATACAGAGTAGCCTTACCGTTCCGAACCCTTAGGGCTTCGGTAGGGCAAACCCTCATGCAGTTTGAGCAACCGATGCAAACCTCGGTTTCGATTCTCAGTGCATGATGAAACGCATTGCTATCTCCCTCTTTCATAACTTTCTCCATCAAAGTAAACTACAATTTCAACGTTAGTTCCTTCTCCAACGATACTGTTTATCTTAAACTCATCGGCATTATTATTGATATTTGGCAAGCCCATTCCTGCGCCGAACCCCATCTCCCGAACCTCAGCTGATGCCGTAGAATAGCCCATTTGCATGGCCATAGGGATGTCTGGAATCCCCGGCCCCGTATCCTGAAGCCTCATCACGATGCGCTCGGTATCGATATCGACGAATATTTTCCCACTAAAAGCGTGAGCCACAACGTTAACTTCTGCTTCGTACAAACATACAACCACACGCTTAATTACCTTAGGGTCAACGTTCAGCTGCTTAAGAACCTTCTTCACGCTACTTGATGCCTGCCCAGCATTGGAAAAATCGCCACCAATTATTTCGTAATCAAAAAACATCGTGAAAGATAACTAATTTTAGAATACTGGTTTCAATCCCTGCTGAAAAAGAATACCTGAGGTTTTAAACATCGAATAGGGACACTCAATTAATATGGTATCATTTTCACGTGCCAGCTCAATCATCTCAGGAGTTGCTTTCTTGTTTCGAACAAAAACGATACAGGACACATCCGACATTTCAGCTGTTCTAACGGCTTGCACATTCGCCAAACCCGTGAGCAGCATCATACCATCACTTTGAATCGTGAGCACATCGCTCATCAAATCGGAAGCAAATGCAAATTCAACCTCATTCTGGAGCATCCTCTCTCCACACACTACTCTGCCATTTATGGCGTTAACAAGTTCTGCTATTATCATGTCCGTGTTATATTGAATCCTATTATTTTTATAAAGCCAACCCTAAAACAAACTTTTAGAACTACAAAAATAATTATTTTATTGTTTTTTATATAACACTGTTATATTTTTAACACATGTTTAATAGCATCCGTTTACTACAATCCTCTTTCACCATACTCTTCTTATAGTTAAATTTTGATTAAAAAACACTAGTGTCCGACTAATTTAAAAAGATTACCTTCGGAGAGATCGCCTGTCTGCCGACAAAGGCAGGCTGCGCTAAGTTCTTCGCTTCGCTCAGAATGACAGTTTGTTATATGTTCTTAGGGGAAGGGATGTGTTGGTGGCGGCTTGGCCGCCACCAACACATCCCTTCCCCTATAAAATAAAAATTAATTAACTGTCATTCTGAGAGAAACGAAGTGTATTGAAGAATCTTTTTTATGCTAATAAAATTAATCGGACACTGCTGATTAAAAAATATTGAATTAAGATATTGACAAAGCAACCCACAATGTAGATCGAAGATAAATTAAAGATTATCAGTTTGGTGCAAAAAAAGTGTTTTTTTTGCTTTAATATAAATTTCTCCATAAATTTATACAAAGAAAGCAAAATAGAAATTCAAGCATTATATTCTAATACAAGGGAAAGCAGCACGTATTTAAAACGGTTCCAATCGTATTTCAATCTTTCTGGCCTTTAATTTTTTTAGCCTTTATTTTAGAGTAGTTGAAAAACTTACCAATCTTTTTGCAGATTGAGTGTTTTTGTATTTGTTAAAATGATAACCAAAAAAACACCAACCCAAACCCATTCGCCATGAAAACCTAAAAGTTCATTTTTTGCTACTGCTCACTTTGGCAGTACTTAGCGCAAACGGCGCTATTCTAATTGTTAACAACAACGTAAACAATCCGGGCAACTACACCAACCTGCAGGATGCCATTGATGCCGCCAGCCCCGAGGATACAATCCTTGTTAGTGGTTCAGAAACTTACTACTACAACGATACTCCGGGAGATTACATAACCATTAATAAAAAACTCACCCTAATTGGTGCTGGCTATAACCCCTACACCCAATACCGGCTGGCCTCAAAACTTTACGGTGTTTATTTTACAAGCGATGTCGATGACCCCAGCCAATCAACCATTATGGGGTTCTACATAAATGGAAATATTAGTGTAAATGGTAGTGGAATAAATTACATCCAAATTCTCAGGAATAGAATTATTGGTAGTATTTTTTTTAATAATGGCACTTACGAAAACTGGAACCATTGGACCATTCGTAATAACATTATCTATGAAATCTGGGCTCAGACAACAGCTACTAGTCTAACCAACTCAAATTTTGAGAATAATATAATAACCGGCCGTTTATATAATCTAAATAGTGCCTCAATAATCTTCTCAAACAATCTTTTTAAAAGGTATTCTGCATCGGGAGAGTACTTTTTCTCAAGCCTTACTTACTGCCAGTTTATAAACAATATTTTTTTAGGAGGCATACTTTCAGGGGTATCAAATGCTACATTCACAAATAATATTATTTATGGTTACTATGGCATCTCCTTGGATTGCGGAGTTAACGACTGCACTGGAAACATTGTCGACTCCGATCCATTATTTGTAGATGGAGGAGGGATATACTCCTACTTCAACTACAGCTACGATTACCATCTCGATACAGGTTCTCCGGGACTTTCAGCAGGAACCGATGGAACCGATATTGGAATTTACGGTGGGTTATATCCTTTCCCTGGAGGAGAACTTGTTCTCTGGCAAACCAGCGCCATGCCTACCCTGCCACAGATTTACAAAATGAATGTGCTAAATCCAACTTTACCTATCAACGGAACGCTTCAGGTGAAAATTGAGGCCACCAGTCAACAGTAGCTTATCAATCCCTTGCGAGATATGAAAGCTATTAGATATAAAATAATTAATATTCTGTGCATTTTGCTGCTTGCAAGCAGCGGAACATATGCCCAGAATTTAACCCGGGCGGAGTACTTCTTCGATACTGATGTTGGACTGGGAATGGCAAACCCAATCACCTTTACAGCGGGAACCGAAGTTGATTTTACTGCAGATATTCCGCTTACCGGGCTTGAAGCTGGCTACCATACGCTCTTTATCCGCTTTGCCAATGAGGAAGATGTTTGGGGACACTACGAGAGTCGCACCATTTACATACAACCCAACACGGAGGTTATTAATCCTCAGCTTGTTGGTGCGGAGTACTTCTTCGATACCGATCCCGGAATTGGCAGCGGAACACCCATAGGCATAACTGCTGGAATGGATGTTGATTTCACGGCTGAAATTCCTACAAACGGGTTGGAACCAGGCTACCATACACTTTTTATTCGTTTTGTGGATGAGAATGAACTTTGGGGGCATCTCGAGGGACGTACGGTTTACATCCAACCGCACTCAGGGTCAATAACTCCAGTTCTTGCCGGAGCGGAGTACTTCTTCGATACCGATCCCGGAATTGGAAACGGTGAACCCATAGACATTACTCCCGGAATGGAGCTTGATTTCACCGCTGAAGTTGCCACTAACGGGCTAGAACCGGGTTATCACACCCTTTTTATTCGTTTTATGGATGAGAATGAGTTGTGGGGACACTACGAGGGACGAACCATTTACGTTCAATCCTCCACAAGTTCTGAAATTCCGGAACTTATTGGTGCTGAATATTTCTTCGATACCGACCCCGGAATTGGAAATGGCACTTCAATTCAAATAACTCCAGGAATTGATATAAACTTTACTGCAGATATCTCAACTACCGGACTGGAATCGGGATACCATACACTCTTTATTCGTTTTATGGATGAAAACGAATTGTGGGGACACTACGAGGCACGAACCATTTACGTTCAGCCAAATGTTAGCTCGCAATCCTTTATGCTGTCCGAGGCTGAGTATTTTATTGATACCGATCCCGGCATTGGAAACGGTACTCCAATTGCATTTACAGCAGGAAACGAAGCCAGTTTTACGTTTGACGTGCCTACTGACGGACTCTCAGAAGGTAGCACTCACGATATCTTTGTTCGCTTTATGAACGAGGATGGAACCTGGGGAATATACGAGTACGGTGAGTTTAGCATTGCAGACTGCATGGAGTCTGAGCCAGAGTTCTCATACGATGATATTTGCGTAGGAGGCGAAGCTACCTTTACCGACGAATCGTCGGTAGTTTATCCAGGTGTATCTTATGAGTGGGATATTGGTAACGACGGAACAGTTGAGTACACAACTATTGGTAACATTACCCACACCTTTAGTGAGGTTGGAATCTATTCAGTTAGCTTAAAACATATTAATGCTGATGGTTGTGTAAAAATGGTTATACATGAAATAAAAGTATACCCATATCCAAACATCCCGGTTATTGAAGTTAGCGGCGATCTTGATATTTGCGATAATAGTTCCGTTGAACTTTCTGTTCAAGATATTCATTATAGCTACTTATGGTCAAATAATGGAGAATCAAACAGTATCATCGTATCGCAAGCAGGTGATTACTCAGTTACAGTTGCCAATGAAATTGGCTGCTCGGCTACATCCGAAACTGTATCCGTAACAACAAAGCCTACTTACAACGTAACCGATGAGGTTACTATTTGTGGCAACGAAAATTACGAGTTTGGTACACAAACGCTATCTGAATCGGGGGAGTACACTGAAACATTCACTTCAATTTTAGGTTGCGACTCCACGGTAACGCTTACCCTCAACGTGAACCCTGTTTACGATGTTGTTGTAAACGAATCGATTTGCGAAGGGGAAACCTTTACGTTTAACGAAACCGATTACACTGAAACCGGGCAATACGTTCACAATCTGCAATCGGTACTGGGATGCGATAGCATTGTAACCTTGAACCTAGCCGTTAACCCAGTTTACAACGAAGTTGCCACTGCATCCATTTGTGATGGGGATGAGTATATTTTTGGAACACAAACTCTCACTGAATCGGGTGAGTATATAGAAGTTTTCGAATCTATCGGAGGTTGCGATTCAACTGTAAATCTTACATTTACCGTAAACGAAACCTTCAACAAAACGGCCAGCGCTTCAATTTGTCAGGGCGAAACCTACACATTTGGAACTCAAAATCTCACCGAATCCGGTGAGTACACTGAAGTTTTTGAATCGGAACTTGGTTGCGACTCTACGGTGGTTCTGACTCTGACAATCAATCCAACGTACTCTACAACGGTTAACGAATCGATTTGTGACGGTGAAACATATACCTTTAACGAAACCGACTATACCGAACCGGGGCAATACGTTCACAATCTGCAATCGGTACTTGGTTGCGACAGCATCGTTACATTAAACTTAACCGTAAATCCGGTTTACAACGAAGTTGCTTCAACTTCTATTTGTAACGGCGATGAGTACGTTTTTGGAACGCAAACCTTGACTGAACCAGGTGAATACACCGAAGTTTTCGAATCGGAACTTGGCTGCGATTCAACGGTTGTGCTTACGCTTACGGTGAACGAAAGCTACAACGAAACCGCTACGGCAACAATCTGTCAGGGTGAAACCTACACGTTTGGGACACAGGGCCTAACCGAATCAGGTGAGTACACCGAATTCTTCGAATCCGAGTTTGGCTGCGACTCAACGGTTGTGCTATCGCTTACGGTAAACGAAACTTTCAACGAAACGGCAACAGCCCAAATTTGTCAGGGAGAAACTTTCGTATTTGGAACGCAGAATCTTACCGAATCTGGCGAATACACAGAAGTTTTCGAATCGGAGCTTGGCTGCGACTCAACGGTGGTTCTGACGCTTACAGTCAATCCAACGTATAATACAACGGTGTACGAATCAATATGCAATGGTGAAACTTTCACCTTTAACGGAACCGACTATACCGAAGCGGGACAGTACGTTCACAACCTGCAATCCGCATTTGGTTGCGACAGCATTGTTACATTGAATTTAACTGTAAACCCGGTTTTCAACGAAGTTGCCACTGCATCAATTTGTAACGGAGATGAATATGTTTTTGGAACGCAGATCCTAACTGAACCCGGCGAATACTCCGAAGTTTACGAATCAGAATTTGGCTGCGACTCAACCGTAACCCTTACTTTAGATGTAATCACCGTTAATGTTTCGGTATCAGTTGAAGGCAACACACTAACAGCAAATGCAACCGATGCAACCTACCAGTGGCTTGACTGCAACAATAGCTACGAACCTATTGAAGGTGAAACAGGGCAAAGTTATACTCCCCTGCAAAATGGAAACTATGCAGTTGAAATAACTCAAAACGGTTGTACGCAAACATCTGATTGCATTGAAGTTACAGGCGTAAGCATTGATCAGGTTTTGATTGATTGCGAGTTCTCAATTTTCCCAAATCCAAATTCTGGTGAATTCAGAATAATTCTCTCACAATCAACAGAAATAAAAATATTCAATACGCTGGGAGAAATTGTTTACTCAAAGCATTTTTACAAAGGAGAATACTCAATCTCTCTAGTAGGCCTACCAAATGGACTTTACATTATCAAAGGTCAGAATGGTGAAAGTTGCCTAAACAAAAACCTGATAATTAACCGGTAAGCAAATATAAGCAATAAAAAAAGGAGCAATCATTTTAAGAAAGATTGCTCCTTTTTTTTGTAGTTAAAAACTTTTCCTACTAATAACTATATAGCCTCGCCCCTTTCGATGAAATTGTTGTAATCGTCCTTAAAATTGAGGTTTCGATACCAACCACCACTTTCAAAATCGACAAATCGGTATTTAGTGTGTTTTAAAATTTCAACAATTTTTCTCCCGTTATTCTTAAGAATAACATCAACCTTTTCAGCAATGCTCTTCCTGTAAACAGCAAATAGCGGCTCATGCTTGTCGCGATTACTTACAGGCATTACAACATCGGAACCATCTGATAATGCAATCATTCTATTAATTACTCCCATATTCATTTCAGGAATATCACAAGCCGTTATGAAGTTTACTTCACTCCCCGACTCCATTAAACACGAGTAAATTCCCATTAGCGGTCCTTTTCCCATTTCTAAATCGGGGATTACTCTCTTCTGAAGAAATTTGTATTTTTCTATATCGTTGGCTCCAATAATTACTTCGTCGAAATAGTCGGTAAGCTGCTCCGCAATATGCTGAATTAACGGCTTACCATTTACCGGAAGCAAACTTTTATCCTCGCCTCCCATCCTTGAACTTTTGCCTCCGGCAAGAATTATCGCAGTTGCTTTCTGGCGAAGATTCCACTCACCATTCTTAACAAAAATCCGTTTTGGCTCAAAATCCCATGAATTATCTTGGAAACCAATAACTTTGTCGGCCAAACTGATTACCTCCGCGCAGCTTCTTTTCACCCTTTTCTCACCCAAATTTTTTATTACAATAAATTTGTCGGGCTCAAGCACTTTACGAATGGAGTTCGATTCAACAACAACCAGAGCATTCGGTGGAATAATTTCAACCAACGCCTTCAATCCTTTCTGCAGTTTACTTTTTTCAACCTTAAGCATATAAACCTTTTTCGCTCCGGCCATCAGCATTCGCGAGGTATCCTTGGCAATATCGAATGCGGTTTCCTCAAAAATCTCGAAATCATCGGAAAGGGATACACAAATGCCGCACCCATCGCCCCCCTGTGGACAACTCCCTTCGTGTTGGTTAATGGCAACAACTTTTACTCCATAAATATCAAAGTTTGAAGAATGATTTTTTATAATGCTGCACGCAAACTCAGTTTTCCCTGTGTTTTTGCCGGTTGAGCCTATAATTACATACCCCCTTTTTTTAATCATTTACACTTGTAGTGAAATTGATATTATTAATGCGAATTAATAGTTGAAAGTATAACAAGTTTTTGTGAAACTTGGTGACTTTGAGCCTTCGTGGCCAAAGTAATATGTGCCACGAAGACACCAAGTCTCTAACGATCACAAAGATCCTATTTAAGTAAGCTCTTCAACTGTTAATTAGAATTATTACCTCTAAAACATCAACTTTGAAATGATTCCAAATTACATAAATGTATGCATTTTTTAAAAAAACGCCTTAACTTATGCAATCAAATTCAATTTGTATGAATATAAATATAATACTCAACGAATTCAAACCAGTTAAGGACAACCTGTTACCCATCCTGCATGGGTTACAAGATAATCATCCGCAAAATTACCTCCCCGATGAAGCGCTAAAAGCAACTGCTAAGTATTTAAACATCAGTCTATCTTCGGTTTACGGGGTTGTTGGTTACTACACAATGTTTAGCCGAAAACCCCGGGGAAAATACGTAGTCAGATTTTGCACTTCCCCGGTTTGTTCGCTAATGGGATCGGGAAACGTGCTCGATTGGTTCTCCCAGTTTTTAGGGATAAAAGTAGGAGAAACCACTCCAGATGGTCTTTTCACCCTCGAAGGAAGCGAATGCTTAGGCCGATGTGGCAAGGCTCCTTCCATGATGATTAACAGGGATTTCTACGGAAACCTTACTCCCGAAAAAATCGAGTCAATTATCCATCAACTCAAAAACGCATAGTTTACCATTATGGTTGAAGAGAAAAGAATCGCACTAAAGAATTCGGGGTTGATTGATCCCGAGGACATCAACGATTACATTCGGGTTGGTGGTTACGATGCGCTTAAAAAGGCACTCAACGGAAATCCTTCTTCAGTAATCGACGAACTTACAAAAGCTGGATTGCGTGGACGGGGCGGAGCAGGTTTTCCCACCGGCACAAAAAACCTTTCAACGGCTGCAACATGCACCGATTGCAACAAGTACGTTGTTTGCAACGCCGACGAGGGCGAACCCGGCACCTTTAAGGACAGGATAATAATGGAAACCGATCCGCACATTCTTGTGGAAGGAATGATCATTGCCGGTTACGGAATTGGCGCAAACCAAGGTTACATTTACATTCGAGGCGAATACTACACTTCTATTGAAAGGATTAAAAAAGCAATTGAGCAGGCCTACAGCAAGAATTTTCTGGGAGAAAAAATTCTTGGTAGCAAATTCACCTTTAACCTTGAAATCAAACTTGGCGCGGGTTCATATCTCTGTGGCGAGGAACTCACCCTCCTCGAATCGCTTGAAGGGAAACGCGGTTACCCACGAATTAAACCGCCATTCCCGGCACAGAAAGGTCTTTGGGGAAAACCAACGCTCATAAACAACGTTGAAACACTGGCAAATTTTCCGGCAATAGTTCTGAATGGCGGGAAATGGTACCAAAGCATGGGTACTGAAAAGAGTCCTGGTACAAAAATTTTTACAATAAGCGGAGACGTAAAAAATTCTGGGCACCGAGAGCTGATTCTGGGGGCAAAACTTGGCGACATAATTAATAATGTTGCCGGAGGCACAATCGATGGGAAACCATGGAAAGCCGCCCTTCTGGGTGGTGCGGCCGGAACATTCGTTCCATACTCATTTGCTGATGTTGAAATGGGTTACGATAAACTTAAGGAACGCGGAGCAACACTCGGTTCTGGAGCAATTATAGTTATAGGTAGTGAAAAACACCTGATTCCAATTCTGCAATCCATTCTAAAATTCTTTAAGCACGAAAGTTGTGGAAAATGCGTGCCGTGCCGACTGGGAACCAGCTACCTGCATGAGCAATCGCTACTTCTAAACAAAAAAAATTCGGAAGACAGGAAAGAAATATTGAACAGCATGCTAACTCAGGCTCAACTAATTGCAAAGAGTTCACTGTGTCCGCTGGGTCAATCGCCAATACTTCCGATTCAAAGTATTATTAACCATTTCAGCGATGCGCTGATAAATGAGTAAGGAAATTTTGCAGATACAAACTTCATCCAACAACTATGGTTACAATAACTATCGATAATAAAACCATTCACGCACCCGAAGGTGCAAACCTTCTTCAGGTTGCGCGCGATAGTGGTTTCAACATACCCGGACTTTGCTACCATCAAAAACTGACACCAACCGGCGCATGCCGACTTTGTCTCGTAAAAATTGAGGGAATGCGAGGTCTAGTTGCTTCCTGTAGCGTAAAGGTTACCGAGGGTTTAAAAGTTACCGCTTTCGATGAGGAGCTGGAGCAAACCCGAAAGTTCCTAATCGATTATCTACTTAGCGAGCACGACGAGTCGTTCGACGGCACATACCCCGACGAACTGAAAGAGTTGATTTCTCAATACGGGTTAGAAGATAAAAACTCGCGATACTTTAAGCCCGTTTGGCAGAAACTTGGGTTTAAAAAGGACGACACTTCTCCCGTATTAACCTACGATCCAAACAAATGCATAAAATGCTTCAGGTGCATAAAGGCGTGTGCTGAGGTTCAGGGAAAAAATGTTCTCTCGTTTGACGAGAGAGGAATTCATTCGTTTATAATCGCAGGGAATGGCGTTTGGAACGAAAGTGAGTGTGATGGCTGTGGCGAGTGCATCCAACTTTGCCCCACCGGGGCAATTGTTGAGAAACCAAATCGTGAAACGCTCAAACTTGATAAAATTGAAAAGAAAGTACAAACAACCTGTCCTTATTGCGGCGTTGGATGCCAGATTGAACTGCTTGTACAGGATGGAAAAATTGTCCGCAGTAACGGCGTTGAGGGTGTTTCGCCCAACGATGGGCGGTTATGTGTAAAGGGTCGATTTGGCTACGAGTTTGTTCACAGTCCCGATAGGCTAACAAAACCACTAATTAAGCGAAACGGAAAATTTGAGGAAGCAACTTGGGATGAAGCAATAAATCTGATTGCAACAAAGTTTGGAGAAATAAAAGAAAAGTACGGACCCGATTCGCTGGCAGGTTACGCCTCTGCAAAATGTACGAACGAGGACAACTACCTTTTCCAAAAATTTATCCGAACTGTTTTTGGAACTAACAATATTGATTACTGCACCCGGCTTTGCCATGCATCTACGGTCACCGCAATGCTAAAATCAATGGGCGATGGTGCTGGTAGCAACCCCATTGAAGATTTCGAAACCGTTGATTGCCTATTCGTTACTGGAAACAATATTATTGAAACACACCCAATAACAGCTACTTACGTAAAACGGGGGGCAGCAAACGGACAAAAAATAATTGTGGTTGATCCTAGGTGGACACCATTGGTTCGCTTTGCTACGGTTTGGCTACAGCCAAAATTGGGGACCGATGTTGCTCTGCTTAACGGGTTGGTTCATATTATTATAAAAAAGGGTTGGGTTGATAAGAATTTTATCAGCCAAAGAGTTGACGGAGGAATGGATGCATTTAATCTTCTTAAGGAATTAACCGACAAGTACACTCCCGATTTTGTTGAAGAAGTTACGAGTATTCCAAAAGCCAAACTGGAACTTGCTGCCAAACTCTATGCAACATCCAAAACATCGATGATTGCAACAGGTATGGGGATGAGCCAGCAGGTTACCGGTACACACAACGTTTTCAGTTTGATAAACATGATGCTCATTACAGGTCAGGTTGGGCGCGAACGCTGTGGAATTAATCCGCCACGCGGACAAAATAACGTGCAGGGAGCAACTGATGTTGGCTGTTCACCAGCCAATTATCCAGGATATATACCAGTTACCAATGAAGATAATAATAAAAAAGTTGCCAAAATTTGGAATATTAATCCCAATGAGCTTTCCAACAAACCAGGATTGACCACTGTAGAAATTATGCAAGCAGCATACAACGGTAAAGTGAAGGGGATTTACATTATGGGTGAGAATCCCATGATTAGCGACCCAAACCTGAATCACACTGAGGAAGCCTTCAAAAAAATGGAGTTCGTGGTTGTGCAGGATATTTTCCACACTGAAACCACTCCATTTGCCGACGTTATTCTTCCTGCTTCAACTTGGGCAGAGAAAAATGGAACATTTGTCAACAGCGACCGAAGAGTGCTACGTGTTCGAAAAGCCGTTGATTGTCCGGGCGAAGCCCGGGAAGACTGGCGAATCATACACGAAATCGCAAAACGAATGGGAAAACCCATGCCCGATTACAAAAACGAAGCCGAAATATTTGACGAGCTTGCAAGCGTAACACCCATCATGGCTGGCATTTCTCACTCCCGCCTTGAAGAAGGTAGCATTCAGTGGCCATGCCCAACCCCTAATCATCCAGGAACCCCAACGCTATACCTCGATAAATTTAACACACCAAACGGCAAAGGCAAACTTTTCCCGGTTGATTACGTAGCGCAATCCGAGAAGGTTGATAGCGAATATCCTTACCTACTCAACAGCGGTCGCCTATTGTACCACTACCATACGGCCACCATGAGCAGGAGAACCAAAGCCCTGAGGGAATTTGTTAACGAATCATTCGCATTGGTTCACCCATACGATGCTGTTAAACAAAACTTAAAGGATGGGGAAAAAGTACGAATTACTTCCCGAAGAGGCCAGCTCGAAACTACTGTAAGAGTAAGCGATGAGACTCTTGAGGGCGAAGTTTTCATGCCATGGCATTTCACTGAATCGCAGGTAAACAGGTTAACGCGTGATGAACTTGACCCGTACAGTAAGATTGCACCGTTCAAACTTTCGGCGGTTAAGCTGGAAAAACTTTAGAAAAGAGCTTATCTAGTAAAAGCCAAAAAAAATCGGGGTGAAATCCACCCCGATTTTTTTATAAATATCATACCACTAGTACCTCTCACGTGGTTTATAGTGGGTATGTAGCAATTCGTGTGATTTATGTCCAAGTGGCTCCTTGAGGAAATCCTCATAAATCATCTTAATTTCTGGGTTCTCGTGTGACTTACGGATTGGTTTTCCAGCATCCTCAGCGTAGATAGCCTCAGCACGTTTAGCACGGATCTCAGCGTTGGTTGGGATAGGTTGACCTCCACCGCCCAAGCATCCACCAGGGCAAGCCATGATTTCGATGAAGTGGTAGTTAGCCTTTCCGTCACGAACGTTGTCCATTACCTTTTTGGCATTTGTTAAACCATGAGCAACAACCGTTTTGAGTTCTGCTCCTTCAAGGAAACTCCACTCGGGTTTTACCTTTTCAATTTTAACTGAAGCTTCTTTTACACCATCCATACCACGAACAGGAGTAATATTTAGCCCATCAAATGGAACTTCACGACCGGTAACAACTTCGTAAGCAGTACGTAGAGCAGCTTCCATTACACCACCGGTTGCACCAAAAATTACGGCAGCACCTGTTGATTCACCCATTATGCTATCGTAGGTAGTTTCTTCAAGATGTGAGAAATCTAACCCGGCCTGCTTAATCATAATAGCCAACTCGCGGGTAGTAAGAACGTAGTCAACATCCTTATAGCCACTCGAACGCATTTCTGGTCTGTCAGCCTCAAACTTCTTCGCTGTACATGGCATAACTGAAACAGAAATAATATCAGCTGGATCAATTCCACGTTTTTGAGCGTAGTATGTTTTTGCTAAAGCACCAAACATCTGCTGAGGCGACTTACATGTTGAAACATTCTCGAGATACTCTGGATATGTATGCTCAATAAACTTAACCCAACCTGGTGAACAGCTGGTAGTCATTGGCAATTTCACTTTCGGATCCTTGTCAACCAAAGCCCTCTTGAGGCGTTGAAGCAACTCGTTTCCTTCCTCAATAATTGTTAGGTCAGCAGTAAAATCGGTATCAAGAACTGAATTGAAGCCTAAACGACGAAGTGCTGTAACCATTTTCCCAGTTACTAACGAACCGGCAGGCATTTCAAGGTCTTCACCTAACGCTACCCTTACAGCTGGGGCTGTTTGTACAACAACGTGTTTCTTGGTGTCGTAAATTGCATCCCAAACCTCCTCAACGTAGTTACGCTCAACCAATGCTCCGGTAGGACAACGGTTTACGCACTGACCACAGTTGGTACATACAACCTCAAACATTGGATGCTCAAAGAAGGTGGAAATTTTCATCTTATCGCCCTTGTAGGCAACGCCTAAAGCGCTAACGTGCTGCAATTCTTCACAAGTACGCACACAACGTTGACAACGAATACACTTGCTATCGTCCTTAATAATTGAAGGCGAATACGCATCAATTGTATAGTTCTTATGAGGAACTAGATCGATAAACATTGGCTCAGAAATTTTGTACTCAGCAGCAAGGTTCTGAAGTTCGCAGTTACCGTTCTTATAACATGTTGTACATTTTGCATTATGCTCAGAAAGGAGCAGATCGATAATATGCCTACGAGCGGTTCTTACTTTTAGGGTGTTCGTTTCGATTTCCATACCTTCAGCTACTGGCATCGCGCATGAAGCAGGTAGAGTACGTGATCCTTTCATTTCAACCACGCAAACACGGCAGTTACCTGCAACGCAGAGATCATCGTGGTAGCAAAGGGTTGGAATGTGGATGTTGAGCTGCTTAGCAGCTTGCAGGATGGTTGTACCTTCGTCAACGGTAACATTTACACCATCTATCTTTAAATTAATCTTTTTAGCCATTATTGCATTTTTTTTATGTTCAACACCTAGTAAATCATTTCTTCCCTGAAGTTCTCTACGATAGATGAGAACGAATTGGCAACGCTTTGTCCGAGACCACACTTCGCAGTAATCTTCATCGATTCGGTGAGCTTCAGAAGTTGATCAAGGTAAGCAGCATGCTTTTCACCCTTTTTAACGGCCTCAATACCTTTCAGGAGCTGCTGGCAACCAACCCGACAGGGAGTACACTGTCCACATGATTCTTCTTCGAAGAATTCAATGTAGTTCTTAAGAACGTTGTACATTGAGCGTGAACTGTTGAAAATCATCATTGAGCCACCGGTGGGGACACCCTCAAAACCGATGATGGTATCTTTAAACTTTTTACGAGGAACACAGAATCCTGAGGCTCCCCCAACCTGTACCGCTTTCGTATCACCATCACCAAACTCTTCAACGAATTGCTCAACGGTCATACCAAGTTCAAGCTCGTAAATTCCAGGGATAGGTGTATCACCAGAAATTGAGAATACTTTTGAACCACGTGAATCGGCAGTACCAAGCTCCTTAAATTTGCGAGCACCATGCTTGCTAATCATGAAAGCGTAAACCAAAGTTTCTACGTTATTGATTACAGTTGGTTTGCTTCTAAAACCAGCGATGGTAGGATATGGAGGTTTGTTGCGAGGTTCTCCACGCTGCCCTTCCATACTTTCGAACAAGGCACTTTCCTCTCCACAGATGTATGCTCCACTCCCCATAATAATTCTAATGCGGAAAGGAACCTTGAGCTCTTCCAGTATTTTATGGAAATCATCTAACTTCTTTTCTAATTGTGGCAACAAGAAACGATACTCACCACGCAGATAGATAAACCCCTCGGTAGCGCCAATAACTTTAGCACAAACAGCCATCCCACCAAACACTTTACAAGGAACCTGAAATAGAATCTCTCTATCTTTAAATGTTCCTGGCTCACCCTCGTCAGCATTACAAATAATGTAACGCTCGGTTTCGGGTTGCTCGCTGGTGAATTTCCACTTAAGTGCTGTGGGGAATCCAGCACCCCCACGTCCTTTTAAGCCAGACTCAAGTAGCTCATTAATAATTTCGTCCTTACTTTTTGCCCATGCAGACTGAAGAACCTCCTTTGTGTTGCAATCCTGCTCAAATATGAGATCAACACGTTTTAGTTTTGTATTTGACATGGTAATATCTTCGTTTAATGGGTTACTTTTTAATATATTCACTTATTATTTCACGCACCTTTTCAGGTGTTAACTCGGTGTACACCTCATCGTTGATGAGCATGGCAGGACCCTTATGGCACCAGCCCAGACAGTTTGTTTCAAGCAGCGAAAACTTACGGTTTTGGGTAGTTTCGCCAACTTTTATCTTTAGAAGATCTTCAATTTCCTGCACGATTTGGTTCTTACCTTTCATAGAGCAGGTAATAGTTCTACAAACACGAATAACGTACTTCCCTCGAGGTGTGGTATCAAGAAATGAGTAGAAAGTAGCCGTTCCGTATACCTGCGCAGCAGCAATATCCAGTTCGCGGGCAATTTCGGTCATGGCCTCATCGGAAATGTACCTTTGATCCTGAACAACTCCCTGAAGTATGGGAATCAGGCTCTCCCTTGTCCTACCATACTTATCAGCAAGACTCTTTACCAATTCTTTAATTTCGGGCATGTTTCTTTGGTTTTAATAGTTAATAAATGTGTTATTTAATTAACATTGTTATTTAATTAACAGGCCAGTATTTATAGCCATTTTGTTTTGGTTTTTAAATGTAGAAACGATAAAATTGAAGAAACATGACTTTTGTCATGTTTTATGGTTCTTTAGTTTGAAGCAAGTAATTTAGAATGATTCAAATAAAGAGTTTTGGGAAGGAAAAGAAAAGAAGGTTAATCTTTACAAAGATTTAAAACAAAGTGCTTTGATATTCCACAAAATTTCAGTACTTTAAAAAAATCGTTTAGAAACTTTTTAAATTTTCGATTTTTAAGATTTCTCACTTCGTTCGAAATGACAAAGAATATTTTTTGTGGGGTAATGGGAGGGAGGAAGAAGCGGGCGAATTCGCCCGCTTCTTCCTCCCTCCCATTACCAATGCTTCGAAAAAATAATGTCATTTCGAACGAAGTGAGAAATCAATTTTTTGATACAGCTTTACATGACATAATAAAAAAACAAAATTCAAACAGTTTCTTAATGTATAAAGGGAAAGAAGTTAACTAACCTGAAGGTTTTTACCATTATAATTGGTTACCGAGCCCACAACAGCCGATCGGGGAAAACCTTCGTTTTTTAAGTCAGTTAGCATATCGTTAACGTTTTGCTGTTGGCAGCAAATAAGCAACCCCCCAGAGGTTTGAGCGTCAAGCAGAAGCATTCTGTAGTTATACCCCAAGGTTTCTTGGAATTCGGTATTCTCCTCAACAAACTCCTGGTTGCGGAAGCAAGCACCGGGTATACAGCCTAACTCAACCAAATCCATTGCCCCATTAAAAAACGGCACTTTTGTTGACTCAATGTTCATGGATACGTTGCTTCCCATGGCCATTTTCAGGGCGTGCCCAAGCAAGCTAAAACCTGTGACATCGGTTGCACACTTTACGTTGTACTTCTGCATAACCTGTGCTCCCTTCCTATTGAGCTGTTTCATGCTATCAAGCACAACCTGGTAGTTTATATCGCTAACCTCGCCCAACCTTTTTCCGGCAATAACAACTCCAGCACCAACCGGTTTTGTAAGAATCAGAACATCGCCGGGTTTGGCTGCTGCATTGGTAATAACCCGATTAGGATGAATGGAGCCGGTAACGGCAAGGCCGAACTTTGGCACATCGTCAACTATGGTGTGGCCACCAACAATAACCCCTCCGGCTTCGATTACCTTATCGGTGCCCCCCCAGATAATCTGCTTCAGAATTTTCAAATCGACACCGGCTGGGAATGCAACAATATTGAGCGCAGTTAGAACCTCTCCCCCCATGGCGTACACATCGCTAAGCGCGTTGGCCGCAGCTATTTGTCCGAACTCATACGGATCGGAGCACACCGGTGAGAAGAAATCGGTTGTTTGGATGAGTGCAAGTTCATCGGTAATTTTATAAACTCCGGCATCGTCGTGGGTTTCGATATCTACCAAAAGGTTTTTGTGAGGAGTTTTCGGCAAACCGGCAAGCGCCTCGCTCAGCTCACGAGCTGATAGTTTAGCAGAGCAGCCTCCATACTCAACAGTGCTAAGTAAATCAAAGGGTTTCACTTCATCCATACTTCGTGGATATTAAAATCGATATTTATTAACTTTAAAGTTTCTGCAACCGAATCGTTTCTTGTTATTTCTGGGTCAAATCTTATGGACATTCCGCAATCAGAAGAAATATCCTTGGGCGTGGGGATGATGTCAAACTTGAATCCCTTCTCGAGAAGAATTTTTTCTGCCTTTAAAACGTAGTGTGTTGCCTGAAAAGTAAGAACTGTATAATTCACTATAATATAAACAATTAGAGTTATGGGTAAACAACGCTGCTTGCGCTGGTTAACTTCTCGAGAATATCGTACATGTTGGAAACTATTCCTACTCCAAGCTCCTGCTTTTTCTGGTAGTAATCGAGACATGTTCCGCAAACAAGAATCTCAACGCCACTCTTTTCGAGTTTTACTAGCGTATCGAGAACCTGAGAATTTTTCAACGTTAAGAAAATTCCCGAATTAAGGAACACAATACTTTGCGGTTGGCTTGTTGCCTCGGGCAGAGTATTCACAAAAGCTTTCATAAGAATTCGTCCTAACTCCTCAGCACCATCGCCAAGCAATTCTTTCTGAAAAGCGATTACTAAATTTTTATTGCTGGAGAAGCTTACCTCACAGTACTCCTCTACCGGGGCACTCTCTGGTATCTCGCCCGTTTTCCCAACAAACAGATGAAACACGTTTCCCTTCAATTCCTGTTTGACTTCCATCCCGTTATCGGTAAGAAAACGGGAAACGTTCTTCATAGAAGTTTCATTATCGATAAGAATTTCTAAGGAATCATTCTCATCGATTTCGGCCAAGGCTTTCTTGGTCATAATTAAAGGTTTAGGGCAAAGTTCGCCCCGGGCATCAACAACTTTCATTTACTGTGAACTTATTTTGTAATTTTTTTGATTGCATCAATAGTGTAAGAAATTTGCTCCTCGGTTGTAAATCCGCCAAGGCTGAAGCGCACTGTTCCCTGCGGGAAAGTTCCCAGCGAATTATGAGCCAGCGGAGAACAATGCAATCCGGCGCGGGTCATTATTCCATACTCTTTGTCGAGAATGGTTGACAGTTCGCTTGGAACAATTCCGTCAACATTTACAGACACTAAAGGAAGGCGCTCCTCGTTGGAATCGGGTCCGTATATTTTAACTCTGCTAATCGACTTTAACTCATCGATGAGCATTTGAGTTAGTCCCAAAACCTGTGCACGAATATTTTCAATCCCCTTCCCCATAACATACTCTAACCCGGCTTTTAACCCAATGATTCCAACCGTATTTGGAGTTCCTGCCTCCAGCCTGTCGGGGTAGATTTGCGGGTGAGTGTCGAGTTCTGATTTGCTTCCCGATCCTCCGTGGATAAATGTGTTGACCTCTACGTTACTTTTAATACAAAGCCCGCCAGTTCCCGGGGGACCATACAACTTTTTATGGCCGGTAAACGCCAGAATGTCAATATTATCCTTTTGAATATCGATCGGAACAAATCCGGCAGTTTGAGCGGCATCGACCATAAAAAGAACACCCTTGGAACGGCAAATTTCGCCCATTTTTCTAATAGGCATTACTGTTCCCGACACATTCGAGCCGTGGATTGTAACTACCAGTTTTGTGTTGGGACGAAAACTTTTGGTAAATTCTTCGACATTTACATTGCCTTTAGAATCACAAGGGACAATAGTAACATCGATTAGACCTTCGTTTTCAATGTGTTTTAATGGGCGCCGAACGGAATTGTGCTCCATGTGGGTGATGATAACGTGATCACCCTTTTTTAAAATTCCATTTACAGCAATATTGATTGCAAGGGTTGAATTTGCTGAAAAAACCACCCTATCGGATGAATCGGCGTTAAAAAAGTTAGCAATTAACTCGCGGGTTTCAAAAACTTCCCTAGCTGCTTTTAGTGCTAAGTGATGGCCGGAGCGTCCGGGACTTGCGCCGTAACTTGTTAAATAGCCGCTCATTGCCTCAACAACTGAGGCTGGTTTTGGCCATGAGGTAGCAGAATTATCGAGGTAAACTTCCATTTTCCTACTCAATTATTGTCATTTCATCAATTAGGTGCGAAGCACCTGCAAACTTATCAATAACAAAGAGGGCGTAACGAATATCGAGCGAAATATTCCTGCACACCTTGGGGTCGAACTTAATGTCGCTCATGGTTCCCTCCCAAACACGGTCGAAATTTACGCCAATAAGTTGCCCTTCGGCATTCAGCACAGGACTTCCAGAGTTCCCTCCCGAAGTATGATTAGTAGCAACGAATGCAACGGGAACCGTTCCGTTAACCTCCCAGCGGCCATAATTCTTTGAATTATACAACTCAGTGAGCTTTTCGGGAACAACGTAATCGTAAACACCCATTTTCCCCTTCTCAATTATTCCGTCGAGAGTGGTAAAATGGGAGTATTCAACACCATCGCGGGGAAGGTATCCTGCTACATGCCCATAGGCAACCCGTAGGGTTGAATTCGCATCGGGGTAGAATTTTCTATCGGTTTGCATCTCCATTAAACCACCTAAGTAGCTGCGGTATAGCAAGTCTAATTCTGAATTAATCTCTCTAAGCGGGCTATAAACATTGGCAGAAAAAATTGAATCGTACTGAGAACTCAACATGAACACTGCATCGTTTTTAAATACCTGTGCTGCTTTCGTATCGGCATTGGTGAGGTAGTAGATTAGCTTTGTGCTATCGGAAAATACGGACCCATTCAGCATTTCTTCTGCAAAATTGTACCAATCCTTTTCGTTAAAACCAGAAACCTTGTCCCTAAGCAGGTTAGGCTGAAGTTCCTGTGGTGCTGCACTGGTAAATACCTTCAGCATTTGCACAAACACGTCTCTATCGATTGGCAGGTAGTAATCCTTATAAAAGCTTCTAGTACGCTCAATTAAGCTGGTCGCTCTTTCTGAGGCCTTGGCTAAATCGGGTTCACCACCAGTATTAAACTCACTTACAAAAGAGCTAAAGTAACCGGCAAACCTTAACATTTCAACGGAACGGAAAGCCTCCCAACCCAAAATGCTGGCATTGTTTAACGCGCTGTACTGCGCGTAAAGCTCAGCAAAACGGGGGATAATGTGGCCATACTTCTCTTTCCGGTCGGGCGATTGGCTTACCCATTCAGCAAACTGCTGCTCAAGCGTCTGCTTCTCCTCAACTGTTTTGAGCCTAATTAATCCGTTACGCTCACCAATCCACTTTTTCCATCCGTTGGCAACCCCGGCATGCTTGCTGGCGTACTTGATGCGAACCGTATCGTTAGTCACCATGTAGGAATCGAAAATATCGAGCCTTGTTTCGCGAAGCGAAATTCGTAGCGGATTAACTTCGTCAACAATATTTTTCACCGCCTGTGATGTTATGTACTGTTGGGTTGTTCCAGGATACCCGTAAACCATGGTAAAATCGTTGGGTTGAATTCCCTTTAAAGAGATAGGAAGGAAATGCTTCGGTTTGTAGGGAACGTTATCGGGCGAGTAAGCGGCAGGTTTATTATCCTTATCGGCGTATATTCGGAACAACGAGAAATCGCCGGTATGGCGAGGCCACATCCAGTTGTCGGTGTCGCCACCGAATTTTCCTATGTCGGATGGAGGAGCACCAACCAAACGAACA
>Ga0209408_1000439_pt1 | contig 32472 bp, 26 predicted proteins | sample AD_UKC107_MetaG_FD_184422 | JGI IMG/M metagenome (GOLD analysis project Ga0209408, IMG submission 184422) | Active sludge microbial communities of municipal wastewater-treating anaerobic digesters from Hong Kong - AD_UKC107_MetaG (SPAdes)... | ecosystem: Engineered > Bioreactor > Anaerobic >... | reverse complement strand
AGCCGCAACTTCGGTGACCACAAGAACCGAGACGGAGGATACACGACCGGCCCAATCCGAGCGGGAAGAGATCGGCCTCGACGAAGAGGTCAACGAGAGCGGCACCCTCTCCCCGGTTGCTGCGGTCGAAGATACTTCCGGCATCTCCGGCCTCATCCACCGGCTGAAGGGGATCCTCGCGAAGATCAGGCTGACCAAGAAGAGCCCTTCGGAATCGGTGGCGGAAGGCTACGGACCGGAGACAACCTCCGGAAGAGAGGCCGCGCCGAGCCCGGCCGCCTCGACCTCGGCCAGCCTTCCGGGAACGCCGACGGGGTCGACGGGGTACGGGATCGGAGAAGGGGGCGGCACCAACGCCACCCCCCTCGCCGCCGACGGTGCCCACCCGATAGGTGCGGGATACGCCCTTCCCGCGGATGGGGCACGACCTGAAGCCTATGCCGGCGATATCAGTCCCGGAACCGGGGAGTACTCTTACTCGGCTGAAGGGCCGTCCACCTCATATCTGGGGGGCGTAGAGACCTCTCCCGAGTCCTCCCAAGGGGCCTATGTTGCCAGCAACCCGGCCTCTGCCTATCTGTCCTCTCCCTGGACCGCTCCCGGAACCGCGGGATACGCCTCATCCAACAGCGGCCCCTTCTCAGCCCTCACATCCTCCGGGGAGTCACCACCCATTGCCGGGACCGGCAACTCCGCCATCTATGAGAGCTCCGACCTCAGGTCCGCCTCCGAGGCCTCGCCTACAGTGGCCGAATCGAATGCATCCGAATATTCAAGCCGCCACGTCCGCTCCGAGGTCTCGCCGGGTTACGCCGAGGCATCGGATCCCGCCGGCAGCCTGAGCCTGGAGAGCCCGTCCCGGTCCACGTCACCCGCCAGCAACATCAAGCTGGTCATAGGCGACACCAGCTCTATCGAGATCGATCGCCCGCCGAAGATCATCGATGTAGGAGCGTTCCCGCCGGAGCCGACCGCCGGAGAGCCGGTGATCCTGGCGGTACACGCCTCCGACGATATCGGAATCATCTCCGCAGAGATGCTCTGGGACACCCCCACCACCGCTATCAGCAGGCTTGATCTGGCCGACGTCACCGAGATCAACACCCAGAGCATGGAGCTCGGGGAGGGAGATGACAGGGAAGGGTACTGGAGCTACGAGATTCCCGGCCAGGCTGCGGGGACCTACATGGCGGTCTTCATCAAGGTGAGCGACGGGGAGAGGTGGGCCGAGGACGGGCCTTACATTCTGTTCTGGTCGGAGTCGGCTCCCGGAATAGAGCCGGAGCAAGAAGCAGCCGCGACCGAGGTCGTCGAGCCGTCCGGAGACGGCGGAAGCAGGGAGACCGCCGAGACGAGGAAGGAGGGAATGCTCTTCGTCGAGTCCACCACCGTCGTGGGCAGGGGCGACGTCTCCATTAAGAGCGAAGTCCGGGAGGACAGCGCCCGGTACAAGGAGGAGCTGGACGGTTTCGGATCCATCGAGTTGCAGTCGGAGAAGACCATAAACAAAGGAAATCCCGTCGTCAACATCACCGACTCCAGGGTTCTCGTATTCGACCAGGGCTACCTCAAAGGTTTCAAGATCATGCAGTCTCCGTGCTTCAACGGCGGCATGGGCGCCAGCGTCACCGAAAGGTTCAACGCCACCACCCTCGAAAAGAGCGAGACGGGGACGATCTCCACAGTCAGACACTCTCAGAACACCCTCCTCTTCAACAGCCAGCAGGCCTTCGAGGGGATATGGGGGACCAGAACCGAGTACTCGAACTTCAATAAGAAGATAAAGGCCGACCAGACCCTCAACGGGACCTTCGAGACCCAGAAGAAGATAACCTTTGAGGACTAGGAAGCTGCCGAGAGGGCGGGGAGACTTTGAGGAACAGGCGACTGTGGGGGATCGGAGAGAACCGATGGCCCAACAGCCGACGATCCCGAAAAATACGAATACGATGACCGTGGGGAACTAGGACCTTCCGGCCCTGATGGCTCCCTTCCAGATCTCGTCGGCCCTGTCCACCACGGCCACAATCTGGTCGTGGATCTCCAGCCGGTGTTTGATGTCTCCGGCCTTGAGGGCGGAGTCCACCGAGAGCCTCATCCTCTCCCTGCTCTCGTCCCGCAGCTCCTCCGACTCCTGCCAGATCTGCTCGGCAGCCGACGGGTCTTCCGAGCGGAGGTCGATTGACCGGATCTTGAGATCATCGGACCGCCTTTGAAGCTCAGCCGCCTCCTTCTTCAGCCGTTCTGATTCTCGCTGGAGCCTGGCCATATCCTCCTCCATCTCCTCGAAGCTCTTCTCTACAAACTCCTCATCGATGCCGAACACGGATCAAACCTCCTGCATCATCCCCATAAAGACCTGGTGGAACCTGGCGTCCTTCGTCAGCTCGGGGTGGAAGGCGAGGCCCAAAAGGTTCTTCTCCTTCACCGCCACCGCCAGGTCCTCGATCCGGGCCAGGACCTCGACCTCCTTCTGCCAGCCGACGATGGCCGGAGCCCTGATGAAGACCGCCCGGTAGGGCGAGTCGAACCCCTTCACCTCCAGGTCCGCTTCGAAGGACTCCCTCTGGGATCCAAAGGCGTTCCTTGCGACCCTCACCTCCAGAAGGCCCAGGGGTCGAAACCTCGTCTCCTCGACGATCTCCTTTGAAATGATGATCAGCCCCGCACAGGTGGCCATGATGGGGATGCCGGACCGGGAAGCGGCCACGATCTCGTCCCCGACGCCGGTCCTGGCCAGATGCCGGCTTATGGTGGTGCTCTCCCCGCCGGGGAGGATTATCCCGTCGCAGTGGGGGACGATCCCTTTTTTTCGGACCTCCACCACCGACCCCTCATCTCCGAGGGCCCGCTCCATCGCCCGGACGTGCTCGGAGACGTCGCCCTGGAAGGCTACCACGCCTATCCTCGATCTACCAACCCCTGGTCTGAAGGATCTCGCTCTGGCTGAGGGTCCCTGCATCGATCCCCTTCATGGGGTCACCAAGGCCCGTGGATATCTCGACCAGCTTATCGGGGTCGTCGTAGTTGTTCACCGCCTCCACGATCGCGGAGGCCATGAGCTCGGGGTTCTGGGACTTGAATATCCCCGAACCGACGAAGACGCCGTCCGCCCCCATCTGCATCATCAGCGAAGCGTCGGCGGGGGTGGCGATCCCCCCGGCGGCGAAGTTCACCACGGGGAGCCTCTGCATATCCCTGCATTCCACAAGCAGCTCGAGGTCCGCCTCGATCTCCCTGGCGAGCTTCAAGAGCTCCTCGTCGGCCATCCCCTTGAGGCTCCTGATGGCGCCGCCGATCAGCCTCATGTGGCGGACCGCCTCCCGGACGTCCCCGGTCCCGGCCTCGCCCTTGGTCCTGATCATCGCCGCGCCCTCCTTGATCCTTCTCAGCGCCTCGCCCAGGTTCCTCGCTCCGCAGACGAAGGGGACGGTGAACCTGGTCTTATCGACGTGGAACTCGTCGGCGGGGGTCAGAACCTCCGACTCGTCGATCATATCGACCCCGATCGCCTCCAGGATCTGAGCCTCCGCGAAGTGGCCGATCCTCACCTTGGCCATCACCGGTATGGTCACCGAGTCGATGATCTCCATGATGATCTTGGGGTCGGCCATCCTGGCCACCCCGCCCATCCTCCTTATGTCGGCCGGCACCGCCTGCAGGGCCATCACCGCCACGGCCCCGGCCTCCTCTGCGATCACGGCTTGCTCAGAGGTCGTGACGTCCATGATTACGCCCCCCTTTTGCATCTTGGCAAAGCCGCGTTTGAGCAGCTCTGTGCCGAAACGAAGTTCTTCAAGTTGCATGATTGTCAGTTGCCCCGGTATTTTATAAGCCGCTTACAAGTGAGGGCCGAATAAATAAACTTTGCTCCCATACCCTCAAACGCTGCAGACAAAACGGCATCGGAAAAGGTTGTGGACGGGCCACGGATCCCGCGAGCGGCGAGTCATGGCGTCCACCTGGAGGCCTATTCCCTGTAGATCTCGTACATGTAGACGTCCTTGTCCCCCTTCTGATCGTCGATCCATACGATCTTGTCGCTTCCGGTCCTCGGCTCGATCTGGTTGCCGGGGCCGGTGAAGATCTCCATCTCCGTCCCCGTGGAGATGTCCATCGCCCTGATGTCCCAGTCGCCGTTCCGATCGTCCTGCCAGACCAGAATCCCATTCTTGAGATGGGGATTCGTCTGGTCCGAGGGATCGGAGGTCAGCTGACTGACCTGACCCGTCGCCAGATCGGCGGAGTAGAGGTCCCAGTTCCCGTTCCTGTCGTCCTGCCAGACCACGGTGGCCCCATCGGTGGTGGGATCGCTCTGGTTGCCGGGGCCGGAGTAGAGCGGCGTCCGGGTCTGGCCGGACCAGATGTAGATGTCCCAGTCGCCCTTCTGGTTGTCCTGGTAGACCACCACCGATCCGCCGGCGTCGGGGTTCATCTGATCGGCCCTGGGCGGGATCGCCTCTCTGGCCTCGGTGTTGTAGAGGGGCTTCTTCTGGACGTCCCATCCGAAGGAAGCTATGGGCAGGTCTGCCCAGGCCAGGATCTCCTCGCTGATGGAGGGCCTGGTGGGGACGGATATCCCCCTCTGCAGCTGGGTCCTGTTGACGCTGGGTATGTCCAGGGCCCTGATGGCCCAGGAGTCGAACTCCTGCTCCAGGTACATCCAGACCACGACGTCGTTGTTTATGTCGGGGTACATGTCGAGGTCCAGGCCCGCGGCGAGGGGCCACTCCACGTTCTCCACCAGGTTGTAGAGGTAGATGTCGGGGTTCTGAGTCCGGTTGTCCATCCAGACCACCCAGTTTCCGCTGACGGCGGCACTGGTCTGGTCTCCCGATGCCTGACATATGACGCTGGTCTGGTCGGACCCCAGGTTCACATACCCGAACCTTGCGCTGGGAGAGATCAGCCAGGCGAGCCTGGTATCAAAGTCGAATTCCACATCTCCCGAGCTTCGGGCCTCCTCCTTGTCCTTCCAGGTGTTGGGGTCGAAGCTGTGGATCGACCAGCCGTCCTCGGTCGCCTCCTCGTAGGCGATCCGCTTTCCGTGGACTTTGGGCTTGTGCTGGCCGCCGGGCCTCTCGTAATCGCGGCCCCACTTCTTGTCCCACAGGTAATAGTTCACGTCTCCGGTAGCAGAGTCCTCCCAGACGATGGTATTTCCGCTGACGTGGGGGGCGATCTGATCGCCCTCGCCGGTGAGCTTCGTCTCCTCGCCCGTGGCCAGATCACAGACGTAGACGTCCCAGTCGCCGCTCCGGTCGTCCTGCCAGACCAGGAGGTCTCCGCTGACCACCGGGTCGATCTGATCTCCGGCTCCGGAGGCCGGCGGCTTGATGGCGGCCCCGTCCAGGTCCTTCACCATCACCTTCCAGTCACCGGAGGAGTTGTCCATCCAGGCGACCCGCCTTCCAGAGATCGAGGGGTTCATCTGGCTGCCCCGTCCCTCGGCGACGATCATCTCATCGCCCGACGAGATGTTCAGGGCTCGAACGTCCCAGTCGCCGCCCCGGTGGTCCTGCCAGACCAGGAGGTCGCCTCCCATCTCGGGTCTTCTCTGGTCGCCGGGGGATCGGACCAGGGGTCGCTCGAACCGGTTATAGAAGTCGAAGCCGAAGATGTCCCAGTCGCCGCCCCGGTTGTCGGACCAGACGATGAGGCTTCCGTTGGTGGCCAGGTCCACCTTGTCCAGCAGGAGGATCGGATCGTCCTCCACCGATCTGGTCATGACCTGGGGCTTCACCTGGCTGTAATCCATCCACACCAGCCGGTCGCCGCTCAGGAACTGCGTTCCTCCAACCACCTTCACGTAGAAGGGAAAGCCGACACCATCGTTGGCCTTCTGATGCAGGGGTCCGGTGACGGCGGGGAGCTCTCTCATGAGCTCCAGGTCGTAAAGATAGATGTCATAGTCCCCGTTCCGATCGTCGAGCCAGGCGACGCGGCTTTCCGAGATGATGGGCTGGACCTGATTGTTGACGTCGGTGGTGATCACCGTCTCCTCGCCGGTTCCCAGGTTTTTGGCCCTGATGTCCCAGTTCTCGTTGCGGTCATCCATCCAGACCACGACCTCTCCGTAAACCCAGGGAGCCTCCTGCTTTCCTGGATCGGTGGTCACCTGAGTCTCGATTCCCGTGGTCAGGTTGCGGACGAATATGTCCCAGTTCCCCGCCCGGTTGTCCATCCAGGCGACGATGTCGCCCTGGATCATCGGGGTCGCCTTCTTCGAGGACGCCTCCGTCATCTGCTGCATAGATCCGGCAGAGGCATCGTAGACGTATATCTGATCTTCACCGCTCCGATCGTCGATCCAGACGACTTTTCCATCGGCCACCATCCCGTACCTCTGATCGGAGGGGTCGTCGGTCACCCTCGTCTCCTCCTTGCTGGAGAGGTCGTAGAGGAATATGTCCAGATTTCCGGACCGGTTGTCGGTGTAGAGGACCAGATCGCCGTCGATGCTGGGGCTGCTCTCGTCGTCCTCGGAGTCGGTGATGGCGGTCTCCTGCGAGGTGGAGAGGTCCATCATGTAGACGTTGAATTTGCCGGTCCGATCGTCCGTCCAGACCACCCTATCCCCATCGATCCAGGGATTTGAGTGGTTGTAGTCCCCAGAGGTGATCTGGTCGTCGGGGGAGAGGCCAAAGTCGTACATGTACACATCGGAGTCCTCGGCCCGATAGTCGGTCCAGACGACTCCGCGCTCGCCCAGGGAGGGGTCCCTCTTCAGGGAACCGGAGCTTATGGCCATCTCCTCTTCGGTGTTGAGGTCATAAATCCAGACCTCGGCAAATCCCCTCCGGTGGTCCTGCCAGGCGACGAGGTCGCCTTTTACGGAAGGAGCGGTCTGCAGACCTGGCCTCTCTATCACCGTCTCCTCCTTCGTGGACAGATCGTATATGACTATGTCATAATCGCCGGTGCGGTTGTCGGACCAGACCACCAGATCTCCGTCGATCTCGGGATAGACCTGGTCCCCCGGAGCCGTGGAGATGGGACTCTCTCGACCCTCCTTCAAATCGTACATGTAGAGGTCGGAGTTGCCGCTCCGGTCATCCACCCAGACCACGATATCGCCGCTGATCCTGGGCTGAATCTGGTCTTTGGGATCTATGGTTATCTTCCGCTCCTGGGCAGTTTCGAGGTCGTACATGAAGATGTTCCAGTCTCCGTCGCGGTCGTCCATCCAGACCACCCGGTCGCCGTCGATGTCCGGAAGAAACTGGCTCCCGTTGGCGGTGGTGATCGGCATCTCCTCTCGGGTGGCATGATCGTAGAGGTATATGTCCGACTCTCCGGTCCGCATGTCCTGCCATACGATCCGGTTGCCGCTGACTTCGGGATGATCCTGGAAGCCCGGATAGAAGGAGACCCCCCGCTCGGTCCTGGTCTCCAGGTCGTACATGAATATATCGAAGTTGCCGCTTCTGTTGTCCGCATAAGCCACGATGTGGCCGTCTATGGCAGGCTGCTCCTGCAGGCTGCCCCAGGTGCTGATGGGCCGCTCTTTTCCCCCACTCAATCCGGAGGCGACGCCCGCAAAAAGCAGCGCCGCCATACATAAAACGATGATCCGCCTCGACATCTTTGCACTCATCCGGTCGAAGTTAAGATGATGATCTCAGTTCAAAAGGTGGATGGCGGATATATAAGGTCTTACCCCTCAGCCGGGATATTATGCCCGATGAGGAAGATGTTGGAGATTTAATGAGACAAATGGGGAAAGGATAGCATGATCTTCATGTCGGCTGTTACTTCCCCCGAACCACGATGGTGAGGATATCCTCGTCGGCGAGGACATGGTCGAAGCCCACCGACTGACCGGGGAACTTGGCGCTCTTTCCCCAGACCTTGGCGTACCTGAATAAACGGACGAAGTCCCGGTGAAGATGCTCGCAGACCGTCCTCACCGTGGAGCCGTCCAGGATCACCAGGGGCTCCTTCATGTCTGCCTTCCCCCTCTGGGGCTTCAGGTACACCCTGATGAATCCGAGGGTGTCGTATATCAGCTCTTTCAGCTCCTCGACCCCGACCTCCTTCTCTACGGAGAGGGGTATGAAGTCGCGGCCGATGGTGTTCTTTATGTCCTCCCGGACGTCGTCGTACTCGAGATCGATCTTGTTGATCACGGCGAGCTGGGGCACGTAGATCCTGTTTCCGGCTAGAAAGTCGACCAGGGTCTCGGTGTCGACGTTCTCCCGGATGGTTATGATCCCGTTGACGATCCCGTAGGCCCGTAGGATCTCGGCGATCTCCACCTCGCTCATCCTGGTGAGAGGTACGGTGTTTCGGACGATTATGCCCCCCTTCTCCGAGGGGCTGAGGGTGATGTCGGGGGGTTCCCGGTCGAGCCTGATCCCGGCGTCGTAGAGCTCCCGCTCCAGGACGTCGAGGCGGTAGTTGTAGACGTCCCCCATGAGAAGGATGATGTCTGCGGCCCTCGCTGCGGTGATCACCTCTCTGCCTCGCCCTTTCCCCTTGGAGGCCCCCTTTATGATCCCGGGCATGTCCAGGATCTGGATCTTGGCCCCCTTGTAGTCCATCACCCCCGGGATCACCTCCAGGGTCGTGAAATGGTATGCTCCCACCTCGGCGTCGGACGCCGTCAGCCGGTTGAGGAGGCTGGACTTGCCCACGGAGGGGTATCCCACCAGGGCCACGGTGGCGTCTCCCGACTTTTTGACGTAGTAGCCCCTGGCGCCGCCGGCTCCCCTGATCCTCTGGAGCTCCTGCTGGGCCTTGAGCTTCGCTATCTTGGCCTTCAGCTTTCCGATGTGGTGCTCTGTGGCCTTGTTCTTCTGGGTGTTGAAGATCTCTTCTTCTATCGCCTGGATCTGCTCGTCGATCGTCGCCATCGATAACCTGCCCTCAAATGGTCCCGGCCTTTTTTTCGCCATTGGCTGCCGGCCAGACCCATTTCTCAGCCCCCTGGGGTCCCCTAGCATATTAATGGTTTGGTTTCATCGACGGCGACCGACTGAAGAAGGCCCGCTGGCTGGCTCTCTGGGTCATCCATTCCTGGCTGAGAACGCTGATTGAGGCTCGCTTGAAGAGGATGCCGCCAGACGACAGCCAAAGGTATAAATATCGCCCCCCATGACTATCCCCGGTCCGGGGTATAGTATGAAGTTTCAAGGAAGTTCAAAGAGGAAGTTCACCGGCGGAAGGCTGATCTCAAACCGGGGAAAGCAGAAGCATGAGCTGGGAAGAGAGGCCGGAGAGCCCAACGTCGAGGCCACCAGAAAGAAGGAGATAAGGACCCGGGGAGGCAACTCCAAGTCCAGGCTCCTGAGGTGCAATGTAGCCTGCGTGGCCGATCCCAAGACCGGAAAGTCCAGGATGGCGAAGATAGAGAGCGTCAAGGACAACAGCGCCAACCTCAACTACATCAGACGAAACATAATCACCAGGGGCGCCGTCATCAAGACCGACGCGGGAGACGCTCGGGTGACCAGCAGGCCGGGGCAGGATGGGGTCGTGAACGCCGTCCTCGTCAGCGAGTAACCCGATATCTTCCATTTGACCTCTTTTGATGTACCTGATATTCAGGTGCTCGGGGTGCGGGCGCCACCTCTACGCCGAGGAGGGCGCCGCCACCAGGACCTGCCCCTGCGGGAGGCGGATCAGGCTCGACCGGGTCAAGGTCATCTCCAGGGCAGAGGATGAACGAAAGGCCGGCGAGCTGGTAAGGGCCCTCCAGCTGGAGGGTCGGTCCATGACCGGGTTCTCTCCGGCGGGATGACCGCCTTCCCTGAGCCAGTCTGATGAAGAGCGAGACGACCTCTGTGGTCTGGCTGGAACAGCCATTCTGCCGGGATCTGGCTGGGACTGTTATTCTCCGTGGTCCGGCTGCAAACTTCCATTCTGTGGTCTGGCCGGAGATGCAACCATCAGGGATCGGGTCCGATAATGCGCCGACGGTCGAAGGCGTCTATTGGGCCGAACCTTTTTGATGACAGATGGAATGTCTACCAGCCCCATTTTTGGTCCGCGACACCGGACAGATTGCTATATGCGGTCCAAGGAGGGAGCCCACCCATTCTGCCACCCCACCACCACCGGCTCCGGAACCTCTGAAAGGTGCCCGTCCCCGGTCACGATCTCCCGGTCGCGGGAGAGGGCGATTGATGCGATCACCTGATCGAACTCTCCGATCCTCTTCCCCTCGGACGGAGCCGGGCGGAGAGGGCGCGCCGAAGACGGTGCAGGCCTAGTCGTCCAGGGGGAGGACGATGAGGGCGGCGAGGAGCTTCTTCGCCGCCGCGAGATTTCTATCGAGATCTGCCGAGAGATGAGCACCCCGGTACAGCTCCAGGGCGGTGATCGGAGTGGTGGCCAGAGCGGTGCCCCTCTCCTCCACTTCTACCTCGCCGCCTCCACCTCCTCCACCTCCACATCCTCCTTCTGCCCTCATCTCTCGGCGCCGACTCCGAGCCGGAGTTCCACAAAAACGAGGATGAACAATTCATTTATATGATGGGTCTCTAAAATTGCCGAGTGTGGCGGATCTCGGCCCCGTTCTGCCGAATCGAAAAAAGACACCGGGAATAAGAGCCATTGCGAAAAGGAGGAATGCGATAAATGTCAGACATGAAGAAGCTAGCAGCAGAAAACTACCCCCTGGAACCGAAAATAATCATCGACATGTCGAAGCGGCCGGCACACTCTTCCTTCAGCCGCCATCTGACCTTTCAGAACCACGCCGGCCGGCGGAACCGCCTGAAGATCTCCTTCCGAAAGACCGGAACTTTGCGCTGGGAGAGCGATTCCTTCCCCGACGGGATCAATTCCTTGAGGTCTCTCGCAGATACCGGCAACCGCAGCTACTGGGACCGGCTCTTTCTGGAAAACCGGGGCGGTAGCACCACTCTGCCCATCGACCGGCTGCAGATCATCATGCGCTATCAGAATCCGCCAGGCGAATCCCCCGGCCACCTCAATCATGCGGAAATTCCAATCGTCGACTGGCGGATCGGCATGAGTCTCCTCTCAGGATACGACGAGATCTGTCTGGACGAGTTTGCGAAACGCTCTCGGTACGCCTGGTCCGGGATCGAGGAGACCGATCCTGCGGTGATCCGCATGGTGGCAGAGGATCTCGGGAAAAGCGGCAGCGACGGCCAGGGGCAGGATCAGTACGGCAGCAATCCCAAATACCGGGGAGAAATAGACGAGCTGTGCAGCGAGTTCGTCTCCTGGTATTACAGCGAAGCCGATATCAAGGTCAATGGCAGGAGTCTGCGCGACATAGTGGCCACCCAGCAGCTCCACGATCTATTCAAGGCGGAGGGCACCTTATACCGTTACAACAGCGGGACCCGTCTGCAGGACTTCGTCCACGCGACATCGAATGAGCGTTACATACCGAAGCCCGGAGACTATCTGGAGCGGCGAGGCCCGGGCGGAGCCGAGCATTCCATGATCATGTATCGATGGCTCCCCGGCGACCCCAACGCAGCTAACGTTCACGACCGCTACAACCGGGCCATCGTCTTCAATGGCCCATGGCCTGTAACCCTGCGGCTGGTGCGCATCCACGAGGATGAGATAAGCAATGGCAAAGACTTCTGGCTGGGAAAGATCGACTAGCACCTCTGCGTCTTGCGTTTCTTGGGTCTGCATCTTAGCACTGCCGAGGCCAACAAACGCGTTCAGCCGGACCGAAAGCCCCCCAAAAAGAATTCGTTTGATCAACATGCGATGCGTTGCGGTCCATCGGAGTCTTCCCCGTTGCAAAGCCGTCCCCCCGAATTCTTGCCCGACCGCTCAGACGCCAGGGGCCCGGCGGTGGCGGCGCCTGCCAGCACTATGCCGCATCCCGCAGATCCCGACCGTTCGAAGCCCGGCCCCCCCCAGGGGAGCCGGGCTTTCGATCGTCCTCTGTGGTCGGGTCCCTCACCAATCCCAGGCTTTGGGGGGATCGGCCAGGTGGGCTGCGACCATGGCACAGAAATCCTCGCCGGTCATGGGCCAGGGAGCCGGAAAGGTCGGCGGCTCGGTGTATCGAGCGAAGACGCCGTCCATCGACCCCGAGACCCCCGCGTAGCTCATGGACGGCCCTCCACTGATCCCTTCGAACATCCCCGCTGCCGGGGCCGCCGTCGCCAGAGCCAGGAGCACCGCCAGAAGTGCCACAATTCCTGAAGTTTTCATTCCATTTTCACCTCCTAGAACCTCGATATCCGCAATCTGGGATATGATATGACTGACTTCCGTATTAATCTTTGGGCAAGGAGATCTATCCTCCTCCATCTCCCCGTCCATTCTGCTCTATGTCATCTCATCCCTAAAGAGATAGAGCGATAAGCTCCATCGCCCGCCTCCGGCTCACCACAGCCATACCGCGCTGGAATCAGGGACCTGCCTCGGAAAACCAAGAAATCCCATAAACGATACACGATCCTTGATCTGTCTCACAACTTGGGCACGTGGACCAAGAATTTCCATTCCAGGAGAGGTGGTGCTTAGAGATAAGGGATATTTTGGGGTGCAGGCAAAGGGTGAGGATTTCACTATGAAGAGAAGGACAACGGAAAGACCGTTGGACGAACTCGAAAATGAACGGAACCGGCTGATAAGTAAGCTGAGATCACCTGGAGAAAGACCCTTCGCGGTTATAAAACGAGTTTTTGGAGCAGGCAGGGTTCTGGTTACAACTATGAAAAGGGTTCATGGTAAAATGATTGTTGCAGCCATCGCGTATAAATCTGTATCAGTTATTCACACTAAAAAATGCGATAGTTATCTGAAGATAGCGGATGCTATCTAAAAATCGTTGAGAAAAAGAGGCAAAAGGAGAAGATTTGGAGATTTACGGGGCAAAAAGGCGCTTATAATCGGATTTGGGGCTTAAATGGGATATTAGAACGAGTAAATCGAAATACTCGATCTTCTCTTGAAAAAGTCTCTAATATTTTACGACAACGTATAAACCTCGAACTCCCTAGAGGGAATTGCATCACAGTATTTCACTACCATCCCACAAACCTCGACCACCTGTGCATCCCCTCGATCCTCCATCAACCCTTTTACGCACATGCCACCAACCAACTAGAAACACGAATGTTAAAAGAAACATCGTGCAACTCAGACAACCTTTAATTAGCGCCAAAATAAGAGAATAAAGACGATAAGGAGTGCAGGATAGATAAAATGTCCCAAAATCCCACCAACCCCGACCCCGAAGCCTCCGGCCTCGGCGATCTCCTCACCGAGCGCGAGAGAAACCAGCTCCTCGCCAACCTCCACCGGACCCTGGTCTGGGTGGGGGTCCAGGACCCCGACAAGTTCGAGATCGACCCCAACCTCCTGAGAGAGGAGATGGAAAAGATCCAGATCAAGCCGAGCGACCTCCCGCCCGAGGTCCACCCGGCGAAAGGGGTCATCGACCTCCGCCACCTCATCTGGAGGCTGATCCACGAGCGGGACCTCTCCGAGAAGGAGGAGACGGAGATAAAGGAGCTGATCCGGCTCCTGAAGGCGAAGGAGACCCGAGACGAGGGAAAGCTGAAAGAGGCCCGGCTGACCCGAGAGGAGGCCCACCGGCTCTTCGAGGAGACCGCCGCCGTCATCAGGACCCTGATGGACCTCAAGGAGATCCTGGAGAAGAAGGAGCACAGAACCGACCTGGGCCGGGAGGCGGTGAAGAAGAAGGTGAACGACGTCAAGAGGTGGAACGCCTTCGTCGACGAGATGGAGGGCAAAACGTGAAATGAGAGGGTGGAGGTGGACCGCCAGGGTCCGGGCCAGAAGAGCTAGATGACTAGAAGAAGCGCATCAGCTCTTCGGCGATGATTTTGTACCCCTGCTCATTCGGATGGTCGAGGCCGGGAAGGATCAGGGATTCGAGCGGGACTCCGCCTGCTACCCGCTGCATCCAGGCTCCGCAGACGTCGACGAACCCCACCCCCATCTCCTCGGCCACGTCTTCCAGGATCTGATAGTAGCTGAGGACGAATCGATCGAACCTGGGCGTAAGCAGGGGCTCGGAGCTGAGGAGGAGAAGCTCGCTCTTCGATCCCTCGATGATTTTCTCGGCGATCTCGATCAGGTTGCTCTTGAATTCCCTGAGCCGGATCCCCATATACATGTCGTTGATGCCGAAGTTCACCGTGACCAGGTCGGGGCTGTGGGCGACGACCGACCAGTCGAGCCTGGCCAGGCCGTCGAAGCTGGTGTCTCCGCAGACCCCTTCGTTGATCATGGCGATAGCGGCCTGGGGATACTTCTCTTTGAGCATCCCCATCCAGAAGTGGTCGAAGCCCCGACGGACGGCAAACCCCGCCGATATGGAATCGCCGAAGACGACGATCCTGGCCGCTTCCCCTGCCTCCAGCAGGGATACGGTCCGCCTGGTGAAGACGCTTTTCCGATCGGCCATCTCCGTCACTCTATCTCACCGCGTAAGATCCTCCGGGAGTTCGCCGGTCAGGATCTCTATCCTCTGCTCCGCCCCGTCCAGGAGGGAGTTGCACCTTCGCACCAGGGAGACCCCCCTCTCGAAGGCCTTCAGGCTCTCCTCCAGGGTCAGGTCTCCATCCTCCAGCTGCCGGACGACCCCCTCAAGCTCCGCCAGAGACCCCTCCAGGCTCAGGTCATCAGATACTTCACCGGTCATCTCGTCATCTCCATCAAACCTTCACCTTCATCATCTTCAATCCACCCGCTCTCCAAGCGACCGGCAGAGTAGCCTCCCGTCAGCGAAGACCAGCTCAAAGAGCTCGCCCGAGGCCAGATCCGAGGTCCGCCTGGCCAGACCCCGCTCAGAAAGGGCGATGCAGTAGCCTCGAGAGAGGGTGGATAGGGGGCTGAGAGAGTCGAGCTTTCCCGCCGCCAGCTCCAGCCTTCCCGCGAGCTGATCCACAAGTCGGTCCTCCGCAGAGACCAACCGATCCATCATCCGGTCGAGGTTCTGCCTCTCCTCGGAGACGATGCCCCTCATCCTCCTCCCGGAGAGGGCTCTTCCCAGGTCTGTAAACCTCTGACGCCTCCGCTCCAGGCTCACCGAGAGGGACCGGATCATCCTCGCCTCCATCCCTCCCAGATGCTCCCTAAGCCCCTCCACGTCGGGGCGGACCATCTCCGCCGCCGCCGAGGGGGTGGGGGCTCTCAGGTCGGCCACGAAGTCGGCTATGGTCACATCCGTCTCGTGGCCCACCGCCGAGATGATGGGGGGAGTGGACCCATAGATCGCCCTCGCCACCAGCTCAGAGTTGAAGGCGGAGAGATCCTCCGCCGAGCCGCCGCCCCTCCCCACGATGATCACATCGGCCCTCCCCTGGAGGGCGGATATGGCCGCGGCGATGGACTCCTGGGCGCCTTCCCCCTGGACCAGAGCGGGGGATATGACGATTTTGGCCGGGCAGGAGGACCCCAGAATCCTCAGAACGTCCCTCAACGCCGCCCCGTCGGGGGAGGTTACGACTCCGATGCAAGCCGGATAGGCGGGGATCGCCCTCTTCCTTTCGGCGTCGAAGAGCCCCTCGGCGGCCAACCTCTCCTTCAAAAGCTCCAGCTCCAGGTGCTTCTCCCCCAGGCCGGAGTCCCTCCTCGCAGCCTTCACCAGGATCTGGACCCTTCCCTGAGGACGGTAGAACTCCACGTCCCCGTATACCAGGACGTTCAGCCCGTCGGCAAGCTGGAAGTCGATGCCGCCGCAATTGCCACGGAAGAGGACGCAGGAGATCTGGGCATCCCCGTCCTTGAGGGTGAAGTAACGGTGGCCCGAACGGTGGTTGACGACGTTCGAGAGCTCGCCCCTCGCCCAGAGGTCGCAGAGCCGATGGTCGGTGGTGATCCTCTCCCGGATCCGGGAGTTCAGCTCGCTGACCTTGAATATCCGGTTCAATGGCCGAAGAAAGGAACTGCACCATATTTAAGGGCTCTCGGCATAGGGCGAAAATAATGGTCGTCCGGCTGAAGATCGAGGGGGATATGGTGAGAGGGAGGTTCCTCTCCAGGACGAGCAGGTTCTCGGTACTGGCAGAGCCGGCGGAGGGCCAGGGCGAAGCAGAAGAAGAAACTGAGATCATCAATTGCCACCTTCCAAATCCCGGAAGGCTGAAGGAGCTCCTGGTCCCCGGAGCGGAGGTTCTCCTCCTCCCAGCGAAAAATCCGGACCGGCGAAAGACTAAGTTCGACCTCTTCGCCGTGGTCATGGACGGTGGAACTGTGGTGGTGGACTCGCGAATTCCAAATCGGCTCATCCGAGGGGCCCTCGAATCCGGCGATCTCCCGGGGTTCTCAGATTACAGCCTCCTCCGGTCTGAGCCGTCTTTTGGGGAAAGCAGGCTCGACTTCCTCCTGGCGGGCGAGAGGCCCCGCCTTGTGGAGGTGAAGAGCTGCACCCTGGTGCGGGACGGGGTCGCCTCTTCCCCGACGCCCCCACCGAGAGGGGACGCCGCCACCTCGTGGAGCTTCTCAATTCCCGCCTGCAGGGCTATCGAACCTCCATCATCTTCGTCGTCCAGAGGGAGGAGGCGAGAGTTCTCATGCCCAACGACGAGACCGACCCCAACTTCGGGGCTGCCCTCAGGGCGGCTGCCTCCGGAGGCGTGGAGCCGATCGCCCTCGCCGCCCGTTACCGGGACGGGTTCATCGAGCTGGCAGGCGAGGTTCCCGTCGACCTCCCCAACCTCAAATAAAGTTAATTGATTCCATCTCAAGCAAACTTTATAAGGCATGATCTCCCACCTCGCAGTCGATAAAGCCCTCCGAGTAGGAAGTGATAGTTTGCACATCATGGAAGGTTTCCTGCCCCATCCCTGGTGGGAGGTCTGGTATGCCCTCTCCCTCCCCGTCGTTGCCTACGGAATTTACAGGATGAACAGGCTGGTGAAGGAGAGGAGGGAGATCCTCCCCCTCCTGGCCCTCGCCGGGGCCTTCATCTTCGTCCTCTCCTCCCTCAAGCTCCCCTCGGTCACCGGATCCTGCTCCCATCCCACCGGAACCGGTATGGGCGCCATCCTCTTCGGCCCCGCCCTCACCGCGGTCCTGAGCCTGATAGTCCTGGTCTACCAGGCCCTCTTCCTCGCCCACGGCGGGTTTACCACCCTGGGAGCCAACGTATTCTCCATGGGGATCGCAGGGCCTGCTGTCGCCTTCCTGGTATATCGAGGCTGCATGAAGCTCAAGCTCAACTTCTACCTCTCGATCTTCCTCGCGGCATCCCTGGCGGACTGGGCCACCTACCTGGTCACCTCCCTCCAGCTGGCCCTCGCCTTCCCCTCGGCGACGGGCGGGGTGGTCGGATCCTTCGGCGCCTTCGGGACGGTCTTCGCCGTAACCCAGGTGCCCCTGGCCATGGTGGAGGGGGTGGTCACCGCCCTGATATTCAAGTACATCATCCAGGTCCGGGGGGAGGTCATGGTCAGGCTGAAGGTGATCGATGAGAAGGGGCTCGGAAAGCTGAGGGAGGTGATCTCGGGATGAAAGGGGAAGCAATAGCCGTAATGGTGATCGTGGTCTTCGCGGCCTTATTCCTCTACGTCGCCGGATCTAACACCGGGGCAGAATGGGGCGGGGCCGACGGCGAGGCGGAAGGGGTGATCGAAGAGCTGACCGGCGGCACCTACGAGCCCTGGTTTGAGCCGATACTTGAGCCGCCCAGCGGCGAGATCGAGAGCCTCCTCTTCAGCCTCCAGGCGGCGATAGGAGCGATCATAATAGGATACTTCTTCGGCTACTACCGGGGAAGACAATCCGCCGAGCTGCATCGCGTTGCTGAGGAATGAACCTTGCATCGAGCCGCTGAGGAACGCACCCCGCATTAATCTGCCGAGGAATGAGCCTTGTCCCACGCCCTCCTGGACGACTACGCCCTCAATAGCCCCCTCCGGAAGAAGAACAACAGGCTGAAGCTGTCCCTGGTTGCCGCGGCCCTCCTGGTGGGGGTCTCCTCCACCTCGCCGGTGGCCCCCCTCTTCATAGCCCTGTCCATGAGCTTTGCCGCGATCCGGTTCGGAAAGATCCCCCCCAGATTCTACGCCGAGCTCGCCGTCGCCCCCCTGGGCTTTGCCCTCCTGGGGGCTGTTATCATCCTCCTCTTCTTCGGGTCCGGTCCGGAGATCTTCTCGTTCAACCTTGCAGGCCATCGGATCGGGGCCAGCGCCGATGGAATGGAACTCTCCATCCTGGTCGTCTCCAGGACCCTCAGCGGGATGAGCTGCCTCTTCTTTCTGGCCCTTACGACCCCCATGGTGGAGATCTTCGCGGTCCTCAAAAGCTTCCGAATCCCCGACTCCCTGGTCGAGCTGTCGATGATGGTATACCGTTACATCTTCGTCTTCCTGGAGGTGGCGGTGAGGATGAAACACGCCCAGGTGACGAGGCTCGGATACGACGGCTTCAAAAGCTCGCTCAACTCCCTCTCCATCCTGGCGGGGTCCCTCTTCCTCAGAACCTGGGAGCAGGGCGAGAAGCTCTACATCGCCATGGACGCCAGGTGCTACGACGGAAAGCTCTCCCTCTTCGAGGAGAAGAGGCCCATCAGGGTCCAGGAGCTTCTGGCCGCCTCGGGGTACGTCACCATCATCGCAGCCCTCGCCTACCTCTCACGAGGGGCCTCTCTGTTCTGAGGTGATACTATGTGCCTTCTGGAGACGAGAGACCTCAGCTACACCTATCCTGACGGAACCCCTGCCCTCCGGGAGGTCAACCTCAAAATCGAGAGAGGAGAAAAGATAGCCTTCGTCGGGCCCAACGGCTCGGGAAAGTCCACCCTATTTCTGCTCCTGAACGGGACCCTCAGGCCCACCGGAGGCGAGGTCCTCCTTTCCAATAAGCCCCTCCGGTACGACCCCCGCTCCCTTCGGGAGGCCAGGAGGAGGGTGGGGATAGTCTTCCAGAACTCCGACGACCAACTCTTTGCTCCCACCGTCCGCCAGGATGTGGGTTTCGGCCCCGCAAACCTCGGCCTGGCCAGAAGCGAGGTGGAGAGAAAGGTCGACCTGGCCCTCGAATACGTGGGGATCGAGAAGCTGAAGGACAGGCCACCTCACCACCTCAGCGGCGGCCAGAAGAAGAGGGCGGCCATCGCCGGAGTGATGGCCATGGACCCCGAGGTGATGATCCTCGACGAGCCCCTATCAAACCTCGACCCGGCGGGATCTGAAGAGGTGATGGAGCTTCTGGAGGAGCTGAACCAGAGGGGGACCACGATAATCATATCCACCCACGACGTCGACCTGGCCTACCGGTGGTCTGACCGCATTTACATCCTGGCCGATGGGAAGGTCGCAGATCAGGGGCGGCCCGAGGAGATCTTCGGAGATTTGGGGCTGATCTTCGGATCGGGGCTGAGGCAGCCCCTGATAATGGAGGTCTACGATGAGATCTCGAAGAGAGAGCTGGCGACCCCCGGCAAGAAGCCGAGGAGCATCCCCGAGCTGGTGGGACACCTCCTCCCGCCGGACCTCCGATGGATGAAGGTTCCTTCCGGGACCGAGGTGGGGGAGACGATATTCCCAGGCCGGACCGATAGAGGCGATTCCCTCTTCGATCCATACGCAGAGGTCAGGGTTATCCATCTTCAGGGAGCCAGAGCGGTGGTGGAGAGTCTGCACAGACCGTCGAGGATCGGTCGGGTCATCGTCTACAACACCGATCGCCCGGACCATCGAGAGCTGGACGGGCTTTCAGAGGATGGGACGTTGGACCTGGTGGGGGTGATGGGAACCAGGAGCAGGGCCTTCGCCGAAAGGCATGGAATCAATGCGGATATAGCATCGAACGTCATAGACAAGACCATCCTTCGGGCCCTATGTGGAGACTCGGTCCTCATCCTCACCAACGGCGGGATGGTGGAACATTCCAGGAGACGGATCGAGGACTACAGCCGGCAGAGCGGGATCGCGATCGAGGTCATTATCATCGACAAAAACGCGCTTGAAGAGTGATGAATCTGAAGCAGTCGAAGAGCGATGAACTCGAAGCACTCGAGGATGACGATTCGGTCTGACCGACTCACCCGACCCAGTCGAGAGATGAACAAAAAAATCCTCTCTTAGGCTGAACCGATCTGGCAACCATCGCCCCGGGAGCGGTGGTCAGATTAAATTATACTAATAATCAATATCATTCTTAAGATATCTATATTGAAAGAATTTATGATGTTTAGATTATAAATAAAACCTCATGGCCAACTGAAGGCTTGTATGGCCCAGATGATAATTATCACCGATGAAAGTAGGTGTGAGCGGGTAGGGGAGTGGGGGTTAGTGAAAAATTAGTTTACCCGCTCGTGTGTATTCCTCTATCTGATCGTATAAATAGCTTTCCAGCCACTAATTCAAGACAGCCTTTACATATTTCTCCCATGGGCAACCCGATTGGCGATCTTGGCGGCAAAAGCGCCAGCCACAAACCCGGCGTCGATGTTGACCACAGCCATGACGGAACAGGACTGAAGCATGGAGAGGAGGGCGGCCTCGCCTCCGCCGCCGGCGCCGTATCCAGTGGAGACAGGAAGCCCCACCACGGGAATGGCAACGAGGCCCGCCACCACCGCCGGTAGGGTCCCCTCCCGACCAGCGGCCACCACCAGGGCATCCATATCCAGCATCTTCTCCAGGGAGGGGAAGAGGCGATGAATTCCGGCTACCCCGACGTCATACTCCGCCGCCGTCTCGCATCCCAAGAGCTCCGCGGTCACCCTCGCCTCCTCGGCGGCGGGGATGTCGGCGGTTCCCGCTGAGAGGATCCCCACCTTACCCCCGGAAGGGCTGGGCAGAGGCCCCTTCAATATCACCGCCGCTTTCGCCCTCTCCTCCCATCTGACCTCCGACCCTTCCGGCAGCGTAGCCCGTTTCAAGGCATCGTACTGCTCTCTGGAGACTCTGGTGATGAGGACAGACCTGGACGCCTCCAGGAAGGAGAGGGCTATCTCTACCAGATCTGAAGGGCTCTTCCCCTCAGCCAGGATGGCCTCGGGAACGCCGATCCTTTCGACCCGGCTCGGGTCGATCTTGGCCATCTTTCCCACCTCTCGATAGGAGAGGAGGTTCAATTCCCTGGCGGCCGAATCCGAAGAGATCTCGCCGCGAGCGAACCTCTCCAGGATATCCTTGAGATTAGAAGTCACCACCCATCTTTCCCTCCCGGAGGATAAATGGTTTATCCTGCGCCTTCTTTTTTTGGGGTCGATGAAGGTTAATCTCGATCTTCACATCCACTCGAAGTACTCCGCGGCCACCTCCAGCAAGATGGACCTCCCCACCATCGCAAGAGAGGCGGAGAAGAAGGGGATCGGGGTTGTGGCCACCGGCGACTGTCTTCACGCAAGGTGGATGGCGGAGGTGAGAGAGCTTCCCCAGGAGAAGGGGCTCTTCCGGCTGGGGGAGACGGCCTTCGTCCTCACCGCGGAGGTGGAGGACTCGTCCAAGGTCCATCATCTCATAATCGTCCCCGACCTCTCCAAGGCGTCGGAGCTTCGTCGTGGGTTCTCCAGCCGGGGAGCAGGCCTCGACGCCGACGGAAGGCCCACCCTCCGGATGACCCCTCCGGAGATAGCAGACCTCGCCCTGGAGGCGGGCTGCCTCATCGGACCAAGCCACGCCTTCACTCCCTGGACCGGGATGTACGCCCACTATCCGTCCCTCGGGGACTGCTATCAGGACCGTGCGGACCGGATCATCTTTGTGGAGCTGGGACTCTCCGCCGACTCTGACTACGCCGACAGGATCTCCGAGCTCCGGGGGAGGACCTTTCTATCGAACTCAGATGCCCATTCCCCCTGGCCCAACAAGCTGGGAAGAGAGTTCAACCAGATGGAGATGAAGGAGATCTCCTTTGAGGATCTGGGAAGGGCCATCGCCCGCGAAGGCGGGTGCCGTCCCACCCTGAACGTGGGCCTCTGGCCGGATGAGGGAAAGTACAATCGGACCGCCTGCACCCGATGCTACAGGCATCACTCGATCCAGGAGATGACCGATAGGAGAGGGAGGTGCGAGTGCGGGGGTCTGATCAAGCTGGGCGTAAGAGATAGGGTGAAGATGCTGGCGGACGGCCCGGCACCGGTTCATCCCCACCACCGACCTCCCTACCTCCATCTGATACCTCTTGCGGAGATCATCGCCATGGCCCTGGGAGTCAGGAGCGTCTATTCGGCAAAGGTCCAGAAGGTCTGGAACGAGCTGGTCAGAGTAAGAAGTGAGATCGAGGTTCTGGTGGAGGCAGACCTCTCGGTTTTGCCCGCCGAAGAGAAGGTCGTCGACGCCATCCGGGCCTTTCGGTCCGGAGAGGTGGTGGTGAAACCCGGCGGCGGAGGACGGTATGGCAGCGTCTCGCTCAGGGAAGGCCGCGAAGAGAAGAAGGCCGATGACCAGCGGTCGCTCTTTGATTTTTAAAAATTTTGAGTCGTCACGATTGGCTCGTGACGATCTTGATCTCGTTTCCTGACGTTCCCGGTCCAGTCGAGTTCGCGACCTGATCATCTACGGTTATGTTCCCGAAATTGAAGAGATCGGTCCCCGAGCAGCCCTCTCTCTGGGTCTGAGTCTTATCGATATCGATCTTGTTCTTGGCAAGGCCGTCTACATAGCTCATATCCCAGGCGAGAGCCGACTGATCTCCGAGTCGAATGAAATTCTCGTTCTGTCGCTCGTGTTTATAGTTCAGGAACTCCAGGCTCATCGCGCTTCGATTGACGATCTCGACCGAGTAGCAATCTGATACACGGGGACACGTCTGGATCCAGTCTGATTTCATCTCCTCGCATACGGTGTAGCTTCCTGGTGGCAGGTTGCAGATCTTCCAGAACCCGTCACCACCCGTTGTGGTGACGGGCTCACGAGGGTCCGCCGTTCTGTCTCCATCCTCGTCGATGAAGATGGTCCAGTTCTCCAGAGGCTCATCCGTGGGATCCGCCACTCCGTCGCCGTCCCTGTCCCAGCGCTTGTGGCCGGATATGCAGTATATCCCGGTGTTGAGGAAGTCGATGCCGGTTAAGTTTTCAGTGGTTACATTGACTGGATCATGATATCCCCTCGGCGGATCCGTTGGCCCCCATCCCTCCAATATCACCTCAGAGACGTTGTACGCTCCGGGGATGAGGTCGCAGATCTGCCAGTGGCCGTCGACGTCGGTGGTGGCGCTCGGCTCGCCGGGATCGAGGATGCCGCTGTCGTTCAGGTCGACGAAAATGGTCCAGTTTTCGAGCGGAGGATCGTTGTCGTCTCTGAAACCGTTGCCGTTCTTGTCCCAGTACTTGGAACCCGATATGCAATGGTAGCAGACTGTATCGACTTCAGCCGAGTCGTTGGCGTTGACGGGACCGCCGCAGGCATCTGTAGCCTCAGCAACGACGATGTTCACTATCGGTTTACATAGATCCTCTCTGACCACCACGTAGGTTCGGCGAGTCACATTGCACTCACCTTTCTCGAGTTTGGCCACGCTATACCCGCCGGTTCGGTTGTCGATGACGGTGACGTTGTAGAGGGTGAGGTTTCCGGTGTTGCAGACGGTGATCGCGTATTCTATCTCTTCATCCAGCGATACGGGGCCGGAGGTGTTGGCGACCTTGGCGATGCTCATCGACGAATTGTATTCCGTGAATACGTTGGACCAGGTGAGATCCGCACTCACGGGAGTGCCGCAGTAATCGATGCCCGTTGCGTTGGCGCTGTTGTTCACCGAACCGTTGCAGATGTCAATTTCGGTGACCGCATAGATGGCCTTGACCGGAACGCACTGGCCCACGTCGATCGTGCCGATGGGGTGATCGCCGGTACGGTTGTCATGGACGGTGACGTTGTAGATGGTGAGGTTGCCGGTGTTGCAGACGGTGATCGTGTACTCGATATCCTCATCTGGCGACACGGGTCCGGAGGTGTTGGCGATCTTGGCGATGCTCATCGAAGAGTTGTACTCCGTGGATAATTTGGACCAGGCGGGACCCGCGCCCACCGGTTTGCCGCAGTAATCGTAACCGGTGGCATAGGCGCTGTTGTTCAAGGAGCCGTTGCAGATATCAAGCTCTGTGACTGTGTAGATGGCCTTGACCGGAACGCACTGGCTCACGTCGATCGTGCCGATGGGGTGATCGCCGGTACGGTTGTCGTGGACGGTGACGTTGTAGATGGTGAGGTTGCCGGTGTTGCAGACGGTGATCGTGTACTCGATCTCCTCATCCGGCGACACGGGTCCGGTGGTGTTGGCGATCTTGGCGATGCTCATCGAAGAGTTGTACTCCGTGGATACGTTGGACCAGGCGGGACCCGCCCCCACCGGTTTGCCGCAGTAATCGTTACCGATGGCATAGGCGCTGTTGTTCACGGAGCCGTTGCAGATATCAAGCTCTGTGACCGTGTAGATGGCCGTGATGGGCACGCACTGGCTCACGTTGATCGTGCCGATGGGGTGATCACCGGTTCGGTTGTCGTGGACGGTGACGTTGCGGACGGTGAGGGTCCCGGTGTTGCAGACGGTAATCGTGTACTCGATCTCCTCATCCGGCGACACGGGTCCGGTGGTGTTGGTCCCCTTGGCGATGCTGATTGAGGCGTCATACTTCGTCGCGACTTCGGCCTGGGCCGGACCTGCTCTTATCGGTCTGCCGCAGATGTCCACACCAATGGCGTTGGCACTGTTGACCACCGAGCCATTGCAGATGTCCTGCTCGGTTACGGTGTAAATCGGATACCAGGACTTGCATTCGCTGACGTTTAGAGTACCAATATCTCGGATTCCGGTCCGGTTGTCTATGATGGTCAGATTGTAGATCGTGGTGTTCCCGGTGTTGCAGACCCTGATCGAATACTCGATATCTTCGTTCGGCGACACCGGTCCGGAGGTGTTTGCCGTCTTGGTGATGTTGATAGACGCATTGTAGCTGGCGGTCACATTCAGCGTCGCGTTAGCCTCGGTTTTAACGGGATCGCCGCAGTAGTCTATTCCGGCGGAGCTCGCCGTGTTGTTCACCCAGCCGCGGCAGACGTTGTTGACGGTCACGGTGTATTTCGGGTTTGGAGTGACGTTCGCGCACTGGCCGGGATCGAGCGTTCCTATGTTGTAAGGACCGCCGGTCAGGCTGTCGTTGACCGTCAGGTTGGTGACCGTCACGTCACCGGTGTTGCAGACCCGGATGTAGTACTCCACGACCTCCTCCAACCCCAGGGGACCGGTGGTGTTCGCGGTCTTGGTGATGTTGATGGAGGAGTTATAGGTCGTGCTCACGTTCCAGGTGGCGTTCTTATCGGTATCTATGAAATAGCCACACTCCGCATCTCCCGTCGCGTTGGCGGTGTTGTTGATCCAGCCCCGACAGACGTCGTTGGGGCTCACCGTGTAGTTCAGATCCGCCGTGACGTTCCCGCAATGTCCCGGAGAGAGCGTCCCTATCGAGAACGGGCTCCCCGAAAGGAGGCTGTCGCGGACGGTGATGTTGGAGACATTGACCGTCGCCGGGTTGCATACCTCGATCTCGTAGTCGATGATCTCGCCGACCCCAGAGGGGCCTGAGGTATTCGCGGTCTTGGTGATGTTCAGCTTCGAATCGTCGTAGGTGTACTTGATGCACATGACGCTATCCGCATAGGTCTCGACAATTAGTATTGCACTGGCTGGACCAGACCATTCGCCACTGCCATCACTGGAGACGGGATAGGATTTGTCCTCTCCAGGAGTTGTTGAGGTGAAGTTTTGCAGATTCTCACAGTTCACATAATACGTTGACGTATAATTATTTCCTGTCAAGGTATAATTGAACCCGCTCGGAGGGATCCCTAGAGGAGGATTACCGGCCCCGGAAACATAATGGATAGTAGTGTCCGTTACCTCCGCTTCCAGCTTGGATCCATCCATCATAGTTACGATGTCATGGAAGAATGTTGTGGTTGTGACATTACCGGTATAACCGCTTGACAGGCATGTAAAATTGACAAATTGTGTCCCATTTACGGTGAGATTCAGATCTACCCGGACCAGAATCCCCTTGCTCGAATCGAATAGGGGAAGGGTGTGGTTTGTATGGTATGTTATTTCAGAATACGGAATGGTGCTGCAGTAAACCTCCTCCTTCAGCGCGGCCGCCGATGGGCCCACGATCATCGCGAGCACCGATAGCAAGAATAAGGATCTTCTAAGGTTCATTCTCAAATCCCCCCCTCTCCGGTGCCCCTGGGCTCATACGTGTAGGTCACACAGATCCGAGACTCCGCCGAGCCGGTCATCGCAGAGATGGAGTTGCCCGGAACCGTCCCTCCTCCGATATACGTTGCCGAAGCCGAAAGCAAGATCATCTCGCCCGGGAGCGCGGCGACGAAATCGGATGGGTCGGTGTACTCAAGGGTAACCGAACTACTGTTCGTCAGGCCTTCAAGGGTCCTGCCCGAAGGGCCGGAGAAATCCTCTTCGCCGTCGAAGGCTGCAAGCTCCTCCTCAATCAGGACGATGGTGCCGACCGAGACCGGGCCGAAGGAGGGCGTTTCGACCAGAAGCTCAACGATCGTTTTCGACTCGACCGTCTGGGGTGCGGAGCCGGTGTTCTCACAGCTGAAATTCTGGACGAGTTCGACGCCGACGGTGATGGTGACGCCCAGAAGTTCGCCCTGATTCGGATCGAAGAGCTGAAGAGTGTGGTTTCCCGCCCAGTCCGGGCCCTCGATGTTGAGGGCATCGCAGTATGTCACATTTTCCACCTCCGCCAATGAGGGCGAGATGGTCAAGCTAGAAGCGATTAAAAGCAAGATAAATCTGTATATGCTCATATCTTTGAGCCTCCTAGAGAAATTGCGGTCATCTCGTGAGATGGCCGAGAAAGCAACTGCTGATGGCTATCCGTTACGAAACTTAAGATGACCGCCCCAACGATATTTCTGTGAGCGGTTTTGTCAAAATTTGATATAGACATCCCCCCTCCTCAATCATCCCGATCATGTCTGATGATATAACTCGGATTAACTACTCCCTCCGACTTGATCTTATCTTGGATCCGTCTTACAGATAATTATAGTAACATGTGATATTTAAATTTTTCGCGTAGCGATGGAGAGAAGATATCCATGTCAAGCAAATATAAAAACAATAAATCGCATTCCTCTGCCGGATAACATATTTAATAATAGGCAAATCTTTTAAATATGAAGAGGACCGCCCACGAGCTGATAAAACCCCCCTCTCAGGTTGCAGCGGAAGTCCTCCAGAAAATGTTAAGTACTTTGTGAGGCCACATATTCAGAAGGATCTTGATGGATGGAGGTCATCTCTGAAGAGGGAGATCAAATAAGGACTCCGGGCTTCGTGGTTGGAGTAGCCATCATCTGGAATGGTTGGGAATCGATTTCTGGCTCGAGAAGGGCGAGCCGGGGACGGATTCCAGTGTCCCAGTCCAGATGATTTCAACCGGACAGATTGAAGTCGGATGTCATAGACATTGAAATTGAAGGGGGGAATGATATAGTCCATGAAAGGGAGTAGCAGCTCTGCGGGGGCTCGGAGGATCACCGCAGCAATTCTGACGTTACTGATCTCTTGGACGGGAGCTTGGGCCGGGGATCAGATCGCTTTTGAGACGGTGGGCACGTTACCGTCTTTTGGGCTTAGTTTGAACGACATCGATCGTCTCGGAGACGGGAACAATACCTGGCAGAACGAGACCAACGAAACGGGATACTGGGAAATATGCGGATTGCCTCCAGGAAACTACACCGTCTGCGAAGTCGAAAAGGATGGGTGGACTCAGACTTATCCGGTAGACGGATCAGGAAGTCCCATCTGTCACACCATTACCATAACAAACTCCAGCAAATCAGGTCTGGACTTCTTGAATCGAGGCGACCGCTGCATATCAGGTCACAAATACTGGGATAAAAACGGCAACGGCATTAAAGATGGCCCGGATTCTCCACTCGAAAACTGGACGGTCTTCGTCGACCTGAACGACAGCGGTATCCTCGATCCCGGCGAGCCGAGCGCCACCACCGACTCCAACGGCAGCTGGTCGATATGCAACCTCTTCCCGGGGAAGTACAACGTCTCTGAGGTGGTGTTGGACGGATGGAGGCCTACAAATCCTCCGGGCGGATATCATGATGACGTTGATATCACCTCGGAAAATGAAACCGATATTGACTTCCTCAACACCGGAATACACTGCTTATCCGGCCATAAGTACTGGGACAAGAACCAGAACGGCACCTACGACCCTGGCGAACCGTATCTGAGCGGCTGGAAGATCATCGTCGAAGACGAGACGAATACGTCAAACCGATGGCGGATTACCACTAACGGCAATGGATATTGGGAGATTTGCATCCTACCACCCGGCAGGTACGTCTTCGACGAAGAAGCACCCGATGGCGAGATCTACTGGTTCGCCACCCAAAAACCAAAGGGCGTCACGGTGCCTCCAAACTGGACGGACCTGGATTTCGGAAACTGCCGCTTCATCCGCGACGAGCCCGACCAGTACGAGCAGTTCTGTGAGAGCCAGCTGGTTGAGGGGACCGGCTATGTAGACGTCGGAACTTCGGTGATGGACAAGAAGCTGGCCATGGATTATCAGAACCAGATGTTCGGGGAGGGAGAGATAGGCATGGAGTCGGCTCAGGTTTATTCTCAGGAGCCGAACAAGCTCATAAGGCCGCTTCCCAACTGTAGCGATGACAACAACGGGACGACTCTGCAAAAGTTGAACTTCTTCGAGAATATAAAGCTCGAATTCGAAGGAGAGACGCCTCTGGTAGGCAGGAGGTCCATCAGCTCCATAGAACGTTATGGCGGTATAGGAGCCGACGTCCAGGAGACGTTCAGCGTCAGGCGGTTGGAGGCGGACCAGACCATGTTTCTGGGACAGACCAGCAACTCCACCATCAGGAAAACCGTAGGAGTAAACACCCTCAACAGCTTCAACGGCACCTGGGGAACCCAATCGAGCCTTCACAAGATATTCTACAAGGATATCAGAAGGAGGGACCTCTTCTCGGGAGAGTTCGAGCTGCAGAGGGAGCTGAAGTTCCACGAGAACCCGGTATGCGAGCAGAAGATATGCCCCTGCAGGGGAGTCGATTGCTGAAAAGGGCATCGATCCCCCCATATTTCTTAATCAACCCCTCATTATCTGGGAAAATGACTCGCTCAATATGGGAGGCCTCTAAACTTTACGGTTTATTTGGTACATATGGCATTGATCCGGAAGGCTGGGTTGATCCATCGTCCGCATCGTCCCGCGGGGCAGATTGTCTCCAAAGACCCAGCAGTCAGCCCGAATAAAAAGTCGCCCGGATAAGAGTCGGCCCTGCGGACCAGCAGCCTGGGCCTGGTCGATGCTGCTGAGATGGCAACCGACGAGTTGGAGAGGTCATCGGCCAGCTCGGCACTGGTGACCGGTACAGTCGGTCAAGATCGAATTGCGGCGGATGCCGACCCTTCGAAGCTGCCGAGAATGAGAGGCACCTCAACATCATGAGCGCCAAGGCCGAGAGGCGGCAGTAGATCCGCCAGCTTCTCACCCAAAATCCCGCTCCAGCGGTCGGGCAAAAAGAGTGAGTGATGGACTTAAGTCGTAGGTTGCCCTCCGTCTTGAAAAAGAACGGGGGATCGTCACGATTGGCTCGTAACGATCCTGATATCGTTGCTTGAAGTGCCGGGACCGGTCGAATCGGCGCTCTGATCATCAACCGAAATATTCTCCCGGTTGATCAGGTCTGTCCCGGAGCGACACCCTTTCGCTGTCTGGGTCTGCGACTTGTCGATATCTATCTCGTTCTTCGCAAGGCCGTCTTTATAGCTCATATCCCAGGCCAGAGCGAGCTGGTCTCCAAGCTGGATGGAGTCTTCGTTCAGGAGCTGGTTATGCGGCCTGTAGTTCAGGAAATCCAAGCCTGCGACGCTCTGGTTGGAGATATGAACGGAGTGGCAATCAGAACGGCCAGATCCTTTCGGATAGGTCTGGGTCCAGCCGCAGATCAGCTCCTCACAGACGACATAAGTTCCCGGCGGCAGGTTGCAGATCTCCCAGAACCCGTCACCACCAGCTGTGGTGACGGGCTCACGAGGGTCCGCTCTTCTGTCACCATCCTCGTCGATGAAGATGACCCAGTCCCCGATAGGATCATCTTCGGGATCTATAACCCCGTCGCCGTCTTTATCCCAGTATTTGTAGCCGGATATGCAGAATATCCCAGTATTGAGGAAGTCTAAATTCGTAACGTTATCGTTGATGGCAAAGGGATCATAATGCCCGCCTGGTGGATCTGTTGGCTTCCAGCCAGCTTCCACCACCTCTGATATGTTATATTCACCCGCCACCAGGTTGCAGACTTCCCAATACCCATTATCATCTGTCGTGGCATTAGCAACTAACCATCCGCTTTCGTTTCTGACCTGGACCGTCCAGTTCTTCAGCGGTTGGTCTTCTATGAGATCTCTTACTCCATCGCCGTTCTTGTCCCAATACTTGTGGCCAGATATGCAGAACAGCGGGAGGTTCTCGAAGTTGAGGCTCATGTTGCCGCAGTCGTCGGGGATCGATATGTTGTACTCCTGGGTGTTGTTGGCCCAGCCGGATTTCGGCGTCTCTGAGACCGTGTAACTGCCGTCAACCAGGTCGCAGATCGACCAGCTCCCGTTTACGTCGGTGGTGGCGTTGGCCACCACGGTCCCGTTCGAGTCTTTGAGCTCGATCTCGAATCCGGCGGCCGAGCTGTTTGCGGGAACCCTCTTGGTCCCCGAGATGCAGCAGGGAACGTTATCGAAGACGAAGGTGTCCTTGCCGCAGTCCAGGGGGATGGTGACGTTGTAGAACTGGTCGTTCGGGGTCCAGCCGGGTCGGGGCCGTTCGATCAAAGTATAGTTCCCGGAAACCAGGTCGCAGATCGACCAGCTGCCGTTGACGTCGGTGGTGGCGTTGGCCACCACGGTCCCGTTCGAGTCTCTGAGCTCGATCTCGAATCCTGCAGCCGAGCTGTTTGCGGGAACCCTCTTGGTCCCCGAGATGCAGCAGGGCTCGTTATCGAAGACGAAGGTGTCCTTGCCGCAGTCCAGGGGGATGGTGACGTTGTAGAACTGGTCGTTCGGGGTCCAGCCAGGTCGGGGCCGTTCGATCAAGGTATAGTTCCCTTCAACCAGGTCGCAGATCGACCAGCTGCCGTTGACGTCGGTGGTGGCGTTGGCCACCACGGTCCCGTTCGAGTCTTTGAGCTCGATCTCGAATCCGGCGGCCGAACGGTTGGCGGGAACCCTCTTGGTCCCCGAGATGCAGCAGGGAACGTTATCGAAGACGAAGGTGTCCTTGCCGCAGTCCAGGGGGATGGTGACGTTGTAGAACTGGTCGTTCGGGGTCCAGCCGGGTCGGGGTCGTTCGATCAAAGTATAGTTCCCGGAAACCAGGTCGCAGATCGACCAGCTGCCGTTGACGTCGGTGGTGGCGTTGGCCACCACGGTGCCGTTCGAGTCTTTGAGCTCGATCTCGAATCCGGCGGCCGAGCTGTTGGCGGGAACCCTCTTGGTCCCCGAGATGCAGCAGGGATCGTTATCGAAGACGAAGGTGTCCTTGCCGCAGTCCAGGGGGATGGTGACGTTGTAGAACTGGTCGTTCGGGGTCCAGCCGGGTCGGGGCCGTTCGCTCAAGGTATAGTTCCCTTCAACCAGGTCGCAGATCGACCAGCTGCCGTTGACGTCGGTGGTGGCGTTGGCCACCACGGTCCCGTTCGAGTCTTTGAGCTCGATCTCGAATCCGGCGGCCGAACGGTTGGCGGGAACCCTCTTGGTCCCCGAGATGCAGCAGGGAACGTTATCGAAGACGAAGGTGTCCTTGCCGCAGTCCAGGGGGATGGTGACGTTGTAGAACTGGTCGTTCGGGGTCCAGCCGGGTCGGGGTCGTTCGATCAAAGTATAGTTCCCGGAAACCAGGTCGCAGATCGACCAGCTGCCGTTGACGTCGGTGGTGGCGTTGGCCACCACGGTCCCGTTCGAGTCTTTGAGCTCGATCTCGAATCCGGCGGCCGAGCTGTTTGCGGGAACCCTCTTGGTCCCCGAGATGCAGCAGGGATCGTTGCTGAAAACGAAGGTGTCCTTGCCGCAGTCCAGGGGGATGGTGACGTTGTAGAACTGGTCGTTCGGGGTCCAGCCGGGTCGGGGCCGTTCGATCAAAGTATAGTTCCCGGAAACCAGGTCGCAGATCGACCAGCTGCCGTTGACGTCGGTGGTGGCGTTGGCCACCACGGTCCCGTTCGAGTCTCTGAGCTCGATCTCGAATCCTGCAGCCGAGCTGTTTGCGGGAACCCTCTTGGTCCCCGAGATGCAGCAGGGCTCGTTATCGAAGACGAAGGTGTCCTTGCCGCAGTCCAGGGGGATGGTGACGTTGTAGAACTGGTCGTTCGGGGTCCAGCCAGGTCGGGGCCGTTCGATCAAGGTATAGTTCCCTTCAACCAGGTCGCAGATCGACCAGCTGCCGTTGACGTCGGTGGTGGCGTTGGCCACCACGGTCCCGTTCGAGTCTTTGAGCTCGATCTCGAATCCGGCGGCCGAACGGTT
>Ga0209408_1000437_pt1 | contig 32529 bp, 27 predicted proteins | sample AD_UKC107_MetaG_FD_184422 | JGI IMG/M metagenome (GOLD analysis project Ga0209408, IMG submission 184422) | Active sludge microbial communities of municipal wastewater-treating anaerobic digesters from Hong Kong - AD_UKC107_MetaG (SPAdes)... | ecosystem: Engineered > Bioreactor > Anaerobic >... | reverse complement strand
CTGAGAATATTCTCAAAATCAATTCTGGCCTCTTCCATGGAAATTTCCCTTATTAACTTTTTTATAAACGGAATAGACCTTGCGTTCATACTCAGCTCATCAAACCCAAGCCCCAGAAGGATGGGAATGCAGAGAGGATCTCCTGCCATTTCGCCGCATATGCCCACATTGATTCCCGCCTTTCTCGCCGCAACAATAACCTGTTGTAACATTCGCGAAATAGCAGGATGAAATGGCTCATACATATGGGCTACATGTTCATTAATCCTGTCGATGGCAAGTGCATACTGGATCAAATCATTAGTGCCGATACTGAAGAAATCAACATGATTTGCAAGCACCTCGGCCATGGAAACAGCAGAGGGTATTTCAATCATAATGCCCACTTTTATATCATGATCGTACGCAATTTTTTTCCTGTCCAGATCCTGCTTGGCCTGCTCAAGAATTACTTTTGCATCCAGTACTTCCTGAAGGCCTGATATCATAGGAAACATTATCTGTACATTGCCATATGCACTCGCTCTGAGAATAGACTTTAATTGCGTATTAAAAATTTCAGGCTCCTTCAAACAAAAACGGATAGCCCTCAGCCCTAATGCAGGATTCATCTCATCATCTATTTCAATAGAAGTCGCTGCGATCTTGTCGCCTCCCGTGTCAAGAGTCCTTATAGTCACAGGATTTGGGGCTATAATTTCCGCTACCTGCCTGTAATCCTCAAAAAGCTCTTCTTCTGTAGGCAAGGCTTTGCTTTTTAAATAAAGGACCTCCGTTCTGTAAAGGCCGATCGCCTCACCGCCATATTCCTTTGCGCTTTCGACTTCTTCCAGAAATTCTATATTAGCCTTAATATCTATTCTATATCCATCAGTGGTTTCTGCAGGAAAATGGCTTATCTTGACCATGCTTGACTTGTATTCTTCCTGCTGAATCTGTCTTTCCTGATAATCAGAAATGGTACTGTCTGCAGGATTGATAATCACATCTCCTGTATTTCCGTCAACTATTAAAAGATCCCCATTTTCTACCAGGTTAGTTGCGGTTTCCAGCGCTACAACAGCAGGAAGTTTAAGGGCCTGAGCCATTATACCGGTATGAGATGTCCTTCCTCCCCCGTCTGTAATGAAACCTATTACCTTTTCGAGATTAAGTTCTGTAGTGTCCGCAGGAGCCAGATCATGGGCTACAACAATTACCCTTTCATCAATTTTGGCCAGATCCTCATAATCTTCACCGGAGAGATTTCTTAATACCCTTTCGGCAACATTTTCAACATCTTCAATCCGGGTTCTGATATAATCATCATCTATCTGGTTAAAAATTTCTCTTATTTCTTCAAGTGATTTTTGTACAGCCCATTCGGAGTTTATTTTTTCATCCATTATTCTCTGTATGGCTGAGTCAGCAAACATGCTATCCTTAAGAATCATCAAATGGCTTTCAATTATAAATGAATGGGCTTTAACGTTCTCCGGCATGTGATCTTTGATAGTAAGAAGCTGTTCACTCGTAATACGGAGGGCATCCTCTAATCTCTTAACTTCTTTTCTGATCTGATCCTGGTTGACAAGGTACTGATATGGTATTTTTACTCTTGATCTATCCACCAGATATGCCTTGCCGATGATAATACCTGAGGAGACTGCAATACCTTGCAACTTAACTTCACTGCCTGATTTGTGGGCTTTCATTTGCCCTCCCCAAATTTCTGTTCAATAAGTTCGCCTAACGCTTCCATAAAAATCACTGAATCATCTCCAACAATCCTGGCCTGCACTTCTGTGCCCTTTGGGCACGAAAGGGTAAGGATTGATAAAATACTTGAGCCATCTACTTCCTGATCATTCTTTCGAAGAAACAATTTGGATTTATACTGACTGCCGAGCTTTACTATCTTTGCAGCAGCCCTGGCATGTAAACCCAGATTATTTACGATCCTGAATTCTTTGATCAACTCCATAGATGCTAAACCTTCTCACTTAAGTTCTTTTCTTGCGATACATTCCTTGTAGACCTGTCTGAAAGATAATTCTTCTCTTTTTGAAATCAAATCAGCAATATCCTTGATGCTCATCCTTTGCTCTGCTATCATTTTGTCTATATCATTCAGGATATCGCTGCTAAAAGGCTTAAGCATCTTTTCTCCCTTGCCGGCAACAACCAGAGTAATTTCGCCCTTAATTTTATCCCCGGGAAGACTTTCAATAATGGCACTTACAGGTCCCCTTTTAACATCTTCAAACACCTTCGTCATTTCCCTGCCCATTAAGATCTGTCTATCTCCCATTACCTCTTTAATATCCTTAAGCATTGCAGAAAGACGATGAGGGGCCTCATAAAATACCATTGTGCATGTCTCTGAGCTTAATTCTCTTAGCTGGTTTTTTCTCCTTCCAGGTTTGTTTGACAGAAACCCTAAAAAGATAAATTTGTCAATCTGCATGCCAGAGACCGACAATGCGGTAATCAGCGCAGAAGGCCCCGGGATCGGGATTACTCTAAAGCCTCCTTCTAATGCGAGGTTAATAAAATAAACACCCGGGTCGGAGATTCCTGGTGTTCCAGCATCGGTTACAACTGCAACATCATCTCCTGATTTCAACATCCCAATTAATACGGGTGCTTTGGCTTTTTGATTGTGCTGGTTGAAACTGATAATCCTGGTTTTTATTTTAAAATGCCTGCAAAGCACCTTTGAATGGACAACATTTTCTGCGGCTATTGTGGCCACACTTTTCAGGATTCTCAAGGCCCTCAATGTAATATCCTCAAGATTTCCTATCGGAGTGGCTACAACATACAGGCTTCCGGAACTTCTGTTTACTGGCCTGGATCTTATTCCATTAATCAGGAGGCTTTCAGATTTTCTTTCCTTCATTCACCAGTCCAATCAATCAGTAAGCCAGATCAAAGGCGTTTTTAATCACTTCAATCTCCGGTGGCCTGTCATCCCTTATACTGATGGCTACAACATCAAACCTTGCCTTAACTCCATAACAATTATTTGCCTTCAAATAGGTCAAGGCTGCTTTGGACACCTGCCGCATTTTCCTTTCATTCACCGCTTCTTTTGCATAGGAAACAGGCCCGCTTTTTCTTGTCTTTATCTCAATAAAAACCAGGGTATCGCCGTCCCTGGCGATTAAATCCACTTCGCCTGTTGAGCAGCGATAGTTACGAATAATCTTTTTATATCCAAGCCTCCTTATTTTTTTAACAGCCAGCTCTTCACCCAATTTGCCTAACTCAATTCTTTCCCTTGTCACCTTCAGCAGACTCCTTTAAAGCTCAGACGATGAATCGGAGACGCGCCATATTGCTTTATTGCATCAAAATGACTACGGGTTCCGTATCCTTTGTTTTTGTCAAAACCGTACACAGGATAAATCCTGTGATAGGAATACATTATCCTGTCGCGATATACTTTGGCAATAACAGATGCGGCTGAAATACTCTGGCTTAACTGATCCCCCTTTATAATACATTTCTGAGGAATAGACAATGGAACGGGATGAATACCGTCAACTAAAATAAATTCTGCCGTTCTATCAAGTGACAGGACCGCCCGTTTCATAGCCTCAAGAGAAGCATTCAGGATGTTGAATTCATCAATATATTCATGAGAGACAACACCCAGGCCGACAGCCAGAGAATCCCGGTGAATCACTGGAAAGGCCTTCTCCCTGGCTTTTTCAGTCATTTTTTTTGAATCCTGGATTCCGTCTAAACATACGCCTTTGGGGATGATAACTGCTGCGGCTACAACCGGCCCTGCTAACGGGCCACGCCCGGCCTCATCAACTCCGGCTATCAGATCATACCCTTCCGAGCGCGCCAGGTCTTCGTAGAAAAAGGAGGCAGGATTTGAGGAGCCAGCCTCCTCACAAAAAAGTGATAGATTTTTGGATGGCCTCACGGGTTTCCTTCCCTGAGAGGAGCAGCAATAAAAAACGACGCAGATCTTATAGACCCCGTCCTTGGAGAGATATGGACTTTTTAAGAAGCCGTCAACAAAGTCTGGCGAAATTAAAACCTTTTCTCTTTAATTCGGGCAGCTTTTCCTCTAAGTTTCCTCAAATAATAAAGCCTCGCCCTTCTTACCTTGCCCCTGCTTATAATCTCAATTTTATCTATAAACGGAGCATGAAGAGGAAAAATCCTTTCCACACCGATGCCGTAAGAGATCTTTCTTACCGTAAATGTCGCACCTGAGGCCCCATTCCTCTTTCGTATGACAACACCTTGAAAAACCTGAATCCGCTCTTTATCCCCTTCTTTTATCCTGGCATGGACTTTCAGAGTATCACCCACCCTGAAATCAGGGATATCTATTCGCATCTGTTCTCTTTCAAGAGCCTCTATAACATTCATATTTCCCTCCTGGTTTATAAAAACTGCAGAAATTTCCCCATTTGCGGGAAAATTATAATTTAATCAAAGTAACTCGATGGCCCGGCAATTTGAACCGGATTATTAAACAGCCGCCTTTGGAAGCAACTGTATATTATTTATTTGATACTGGGTATTAGTTATCCTGAAATGATTTACTAATATCTCCCTGCCACTCTGTCCAGTATGATGGCAACTGCAGATCTGACAGACAAATGATTATAAGTCTTTCTCCCTGATATGGGTTCCAACACATAATCCGCCAGATCTAAAATCTCATTGTCAAGGCCCCAGGCTGTTCCAAATATCAAAAAAGCAACCCTGTCATCAAGGATGATATCTCTTGTCTCCTTAAAAGAGATAGATTTTCCTTTCCATTCAGAAGCGTCAGTAGCTATTAATAAAGGGCGTTTACCTTCAATTTTAGAAATAGCATCCATTGCCAGGCTTAATGAAGAGACAACAGAAACCAGTTCAATAGCCTCTTTTCTATGTATATTATACTTTGCACCGTAACCCTCGGTCCAGTGCCTTTTCACCTTTTCTGCCAGGATTTGCTGATCTTCAAGCGGCGTTATAACTAAAAACCGGCTGACGTCATAGGTCCTGGCCGCCCTGGCAATGTCATGAAGATCCCATGTGCTTATGGCAGAAGCAATGATCTTATAATTTTTGTTGTAAACAGGGTAATGAACAAGACCTATATAAAGCCGCATAAATATCAGGACTTAAAAAACAGTACAACCCCTTTTCTATTTCTCTGATGCCGATTCAACAGCCTCTCCATCTGAGATACTCATTTCACTTCTTGATGAACTCACAAAAACTCAAAAATCCTCTCTTTCCGTCATTCCGGCGAAAGCCGGAATCTAGTCTTTTCAAGCACTTATGAAACCTCTGGACCCCGGTTTTCACCGGGGTGACGACTTTTTACGAAACCATCATTTCTTAACTTACTTAAAATTTCCTTATCTTCAAGGGTCAATTTTGCCCTCTGAAGCAGATCAGGTCTTTTTTCAAGGGTTTTCTTCAATGATTCTGTTCTTCTCCAGACACGAATCTTCTCATGATTCCCTGAAAATAATACTGCGGGGACTTCCTGCCCCTTAAAGGTTCTTGGACGCGTATATTGAGGATACTCAAGCAATCCTTCCTCGAATGAATCCTCCAGATTTGAATTTTCTCCTCCAAGAACTCCCGGAATTAAACGACTCACGGAATCCATGATAACCATGGCTCCGAGCTCGCCGCCGCTAAGCACATAATCGCCGATGGATATTTCTCTATCAATACAGGACAATTTTATTCTCTCATCAACACCTTCATATCTGCCACATATTAATATTAGCTGTTCCCATCCTGCAAGTTCCCATGCAGTAGTTTGATCAAAAGTCCTGCCCTGGGGACTGAGAAAGATAACCTGACTTCTTTTTCCCCTTTCAATTGATTCCAGGGCTCGACAGATAGGTTCCGGCTTCATCACCATTCCATCTCCACCCCCGTAAGGGCGGTCATCTGTAGTCTTATGAGTATCTCTCGCAAAATCCCTGATATTAATTATCCTTATATCAACTATTCCATTATTAACAGCACGACCAAAAACACCTTCCCGCAGGTAAGGGGAAAACATATCGGGAAATATAGTCAGGACCTCAAACTTCATTCAAGTCCAGTAGCCCCTCAATCGGGGAAATAATAATTTTTCCATTTTCAAGGTCAATCTCCTTTACGACTTCATGAGTCGCAGGAATTAAAATTTCCCTTTCCCCACAATGCAGAACATAAATATCATTGCTTCCGGAGGATATTATATTGGAGACCGTGCCTATGTATTCTCCGGTATCCAAAAAACCTTTAAGGCCTAAAATCTCATGCCAGAAAAATACATCAGTATTATCACCGGAGTTCCTCTTTTCTATTAAAATCTCAGCACTCTTTAATTCCTCAGCATCTTCTCTGGAATTTATACCCTCCAATGCCATTAAAAAAGCATTCTTATGAGGTTTTATTGAAATTGGAACATATTCATTTAATTTTCCTGAAGTCAATTTAATGTAAACGGTTCCGGCTTCCATAAAAGAGGCCTCGGAATGAGCATATGACAAAATTCTGAGCATTCCTTCCAGCCCATGCGGGCTGAGAACTTTCCCAATGATCAATAAATTCTCGAGTGAAACCTGACTCAAAATTATTCAAGAATCTCCAAAACGGAACGTTTGTTTATCTTGGTGGAAGCTGCGCTGAGAATAGTCCTCATGGCGCGTGCCGTACGTCCTTGCTTTCCAATTACCTTGCCAAGATCCTCCTTGGCAACCTTGAGTTCAATGACAGAGGTCTGTTCTCCTTCTATTTCCGTGACGCCAACTTCCTCCGGCTTATCAACCAGTGCTTTCGCGATGTATGCTATCAGGTCCTTCATCTCGATTCACCTCCGTAAATAATTTCTACACTACGTCACATCAACTCACCACTAACTCGGTTTTCGGCAATCCTTTCTTTACTAAAATCGCCCTGGCAGACTCAGAAACACTCGCACCCTTATCAAGCCAGCTCCTAACCTTTTCCTCATGTACTGTTATTTCAGCTGGGTCTTTCATTGGATCGAAATGCCCTAAAATCTCGATAAATCTTCCATCACGCGGTGCTTTCGAATCAGCCGCAATAAGTCTGTAGAAAGGTTTCTTCTTCGTTCCCATCCTCGCCAATCTAATCTTAACAGCCATATACTTCTACCACCCCCTTATTTGGGTTAATAAATTATTATTTTTTTATCAATGAACTACCCCGCTGCAAGCTACGGGGTATCAACCGTCATTCCGGCCCCGAATCAAGTTCGGGATAAACTCCAGCCGGAATCCAGAAACATGCTTGACTGGATCCCGGATCAAGTCCGGGATGACAAGACGAAGCAAGCTTCGGGGATACTTGTCCGCCGTGTTTATGGCGGGCTTGTCTGCCTTTTACCAGCCTCTGGCTGGCCGGCAGATTTAACCCGAAGAGATTAAAAATAAATGAAAACATAAAGCAAAAATTGGACTTTTTATTAAGCTGAAATAATTTATCTGAAAAATGACGACATATTTGAAAAACCTTTTTTGTTAAAGCGCTCCATCATCTTTTTTGTCTGAGTAAAATTTTTCAAGAGCCTATTTACGTCCTGCACTGTTGTGCCGCTTCCCAGAGCTATTCTCCGTCTCCTGCTTCCATTTATTATCTTATATGACCTTCTCTCCTTAATCGTCATTGAATTTATGATAGCCTCAACCCTTACAAGTTCCTTCTCATCAGGGTTTAATTGTTTTAACTTCTTTAATTGGCCCATTCCTGGCAGCATACCTAATATCTGATCCATAGACCCTATTTTTTTTACCTGTTGCAGCTGTGCCTTAAAATCCTCAAGGTTAAAATCATTTTTCCTGAGTTTTTTCTGAAGTTTAATAGCTTCATTTTCATCAAACTCAGACTGGGCCTTTTCAATCAGGGAAAGCACATCACCCATGCCGAGAATTTGAGATGCCATTCTTTCAGGATAAAATGGCTCAAGAGAGTCTATTTTCTCTCCTACACCAATAAACTTGATAGGTTTATCGGTTACTGCCTTTATGGATAAGGCAGCTCCACCTCTCGCGTCTCCTTCCATTTTTGAAAGGATAATACCGCTTATGTCAAGAATTTCATTGAAATGACTTGCTACATTCACTGCATCCTGTCCGGTCATGGCATCAGCCACTAAAAGGATTTCCGTAGGATTAATCCTTTTCTTGATCCTGACCAGCTCATCCATCATTGCATCATCTATATGAAGACGCCCTGCAGTATCAATAATTAATAAATCAGAACCTTCCTTTCCAGCCTTTGAAAGTGAATCCATGCAGATCTTTTCTGGCTTTTGAGAAGGATCTGTTGGATAAACAGGTACATTTATCTGTTTGCCCAATTTTATCAGCTGTTCAATAGCGGCCGGCCTGTATATATCCGCTGGCACAAGGTAGGGATTTCTTCCCTGCTTGCGCAGATGCATTGCCAGTTTGGCAGCTGTTGTTGTTTTGCCTGACCCCTGAAGACCTACGAGCATAAGGGAATGAGGCATTCTTCCTATAAGCTGAAGGCCCTGTTTAACATCACCCATAAGGCGGGTCAACTCTTCATTAACAATTTTAATAAATTGTTGACCCGGGCTTAAACTCTGAAGGACTTCTTTGCCTACGGCGCGCTGGCGAATCTCTTCGACAACCCTTTTTACCACTTTATAATTGACATCCGCCTCAAGAAGGGCTAAACGAACCTCTTTTAAGGCTTCCTGAATATTGGCGTCACTCAGTTTGCCTCGGCCGGTGACCTTCTTAAAGATACCGCTGAATTTCTCACTTAAACTCTCGAACATTTGAAAATCCTATTTTATGGCAAACGAAAATTATAAATCAATTTAAATAAATATGTCAATAATTTTTGATATCATGGAATATACATTATTGAAGCCTTTATCGCATACATAATCAATCCTGATACCCTGAACAGTCTCTTCAGTTCAGCACGGCTTCTATTCAAAGTTTCTTTAAAATGCATTAAACTTTAAATCTGAAGTCCAGCCTTACGGTAAAAGGATAAAATTCAAAGGGTAAGTTGAAGATTTCATGAAATCAAATTTATGTATAATTATACTATATCATAACTATTATTCCATAAAAATATCAAAAACATGCTTAAACACTTTTTATCCGCCATGATTCTTAAAATTAATCAGAAGAATTTATTTATTTTGAAGTTGCCAAAACATACTATTAATCTTAATATTCCACATAGTTAATAGGATATCAGATGTTTAATAAAAAAAATGATACCGGAATTATTTACCCTGTCAAAGGAAAAGCTGATCCCCGGATAGGCCCTGATGCCATAATGGTAATGATAAAGTCAGACCTTAATTACCTGGTAAAAATCTCTAATGCCGAAAAACTATCATTCTCTGAAATGGATCTTTATAACCTGTACTCTATATTTTCTGGTCATAGCAACAAGATTTCACTTGCCGGGCCATTCCTTGGGGCGCCCCATGCTGTTATTGCCCTTGAAAAAATGATCGTTTTAGGCGCAAAAAGGATTTGGGTATTAGGCTGGTGCGGATCCCTTCAGCCCGAAATTCATATCGGCCATATACTTATTCCAACAAGTGCTGTATCGGAAGAGGGCACATCACGGCATTATCCAGTCCGGAAATCCATTGAATCAAATCAGGAACTCAATAGGATTCTTGAAAATTCATTGACAGAAAAAGGGCTGTCATTTTCCAAGGGACCGATTTGGACGACAGATGCCGTTTACCGTGAAACACCTGAAAAGGTAAAAACATATCAGAATAAAGGTGTTATGGCCGTTGAAATGGAGATTTCCGCCCTGATGACGGTAGCTCTTTATCGATCGGTATCTCTCGCGGGGCTCCTTGTAGTTTCCGACGAGCTTTTTGACTGCAAATGGCGGAGAGGATTTTCAAATCAGGCACTAAAAAAGGCATCAAGAAGCGCTTGCGAGCTGGTATTGAATATTGCCGGTTCTTTTGCATAGCATCCCCGACAGTATCAGGAAAAATTGCCCCGGGCTTTTATTTCCAAAGTAGAACAGCGACGAGTAATCTAAATGGTTTCAAGCTTTATCACAAAGCATAACCTGAGTGTAAATACTAATAGTCCTTACCAGTTGACAAAGGCTTGCAAATAATTGTGCTCAAAAAATTAACGTAGAGTTGCGACACAGTCTCTTTGCCCGGCATGCTGGATTAGATTTATTATAATGTGAAATATATTATCAGAATTGATCAGGCCAATTATTTGAAAGACTTTCTAAGTATAAATCAGGGGTTGATTTTAGCTGTCAACACTTTTAGTATTGATTCACAGTCCGCGATGATTTTAAAATCAGACTTTTACTAAAGGTTAAGATCTTGGCAAAATGAAAAACATCCAGAATGAGATTGAAGATCTGCTTGATAAAATCAGGTTCCATAGCCATCGCTATTATACCCTGAATGACCCGGTGATATCTGACGCTGAATATGACAGGCTTTTCCTGCGTCTGGTAGATCTTGAACAAAAGTATCCGGAACTGGCGACTCCAGATTCACCCACACAGAGGATTGGAGCTAAACCACAGGAGTCTTTTCAGGAAGTTGCGCACCGGCTGCCCATGCTCAGCCTTGAAAATGCATTTAATGATAACGAGATCACCGAGTTCGATTCAAGGGTAAAATCTTTTCTTCGTGATAATTCTTTATTTGAATACACTGTTGAGCCAAAGATAGATGGTCTGGCCGTTGAGCTGGTATATGAAAACGGCTTATTTACAGTTGCATCTACAAGGGGAGACGGTTTTACAGGTGAAGATGTGACACACAATGTAAAAACAATTCCGACTGTACCTCTGAGGCTGACAAAGCTCCCCGAAAATCAGCCTGTTCCTGATTTGCTGGAAGTCAGGGGTGAAGTCTATATGGAGACAAATGCCTTTGAAAAGCTTAACCGCAGCAGGATCAATGAAGGTCTTCCTGCCTTTGCCAATCCCAGAAATGCTGCAGCCGGCTCTTTAAGGCAGCTCGATCCCATGGTAACGGCAAAGAGGCCGATGAATATTTTCTGTTACGGGGTTGGAGATGTAAGAGGAGCAAGCCTCAATACCCTGCAGAAACTCATGCTTTTACTGAAGCAGCTGGGTCTTCGAATTAACGATCTTTTCAGGGTCTGCAAAAGCATACATGAGGCAATAGAATACTGCCATTATCTTGAGGAGATAAGACATCAACTCCCCTATGAGATTGATGGGGCAGTGATAAAGATCAATCAAATCCTTCTGCAGGAAAGGCTGGGAAATAAATCCAGGAGCCCGAGATGGGCCCTGGCATCTAAATTCAGGCCAAATCAGGAAACCACAAAAATCATAAGGATAGATGTCCAGGTGGGCCGCACGGGTGCGCTGACACCTGTTGCTCACCTTGAACCGGTTGAAATAGGCGGGGTCCTGGTAAAAAGGGCAACCCTTCATAACCAGGATGAAATAAATAAAAAAGACATTCGCGAGCTGGATACGGTAGTTGTGCAGAGGGCGGGAGATGTAATACCTGAAGTTGTAAAAGCCATTAAAGAAAAAAGGTGTGGACAGGAAAAAATATTTACTATGCCCTCTCAATGCCCTGTTTGCGGTTCTGATGTAATAAAAAAGCAGGGGGAGGCTGTATTAAGGTGCCCCAATACCAACTGCCCGGCCCAGATAAGGGGGGCGTTCAGGCATTTTGTTTCAAAAGGGGCAATGAATATAGATGGGCTCGGAGACAAATTAATTGCTCAATTAATTGAAAAAGGAATTGTAAATGAACCTGCTGACCTTTACAGTCTAAGGGTTGAAGACTTTCTCAAGCTGGATAAAACAGCTGAAAAGTCGGCAAACAATCTTATAAACGCCATCAAAAAAAGCATGAAGACGACTTTGGCTAAATTTATCTATGCCCTGGGAATCAGACACGTCGGAGAATATACAGCGGGCATTCTGGCTGATAACTTCAGCACTATTCAGGAAGTTGAGAAAGCCACAGAAGAAGATTTGTTGAAAATTGAACAGATTGGGCCCCAGATTGCAGAAAGTATAGTTTCATGGTTCTCTGACGAATTTAATAAAAGACAGGTTAAACGCCTGATTTCTGCAGGTGTTGAATTTAAGAGAGCCCACCCGAATCAAAAAACGTCCTTAGAAGGAAAAGTTTTTGTCATAACGGGTACGTTAAACTCCATGCGACGTACAGAGGCCAGGGATTTGATCATAAGAAAAGGTGGAAGGCTTGCCTCGCAGATAAGTGGTTCCACTGACTATTTGATTGTTGGTGAATCTCCGGGTTCAAAACTGGAAAAGGCCAGGGCCTTGGACGTTTCTACCCTGAGCGAGGATGAATTTATTAAATTATTGAGAAAAGAACGTGAATAATATAAGGGTACATCTTATTATTGAAGGTCGAGTTCAGGGAGTGTGGTTCAGGGATAGCACCAGAACAGAGGCTATTTCATTAGGGGTATCCGGATGGGTCAGGAATCTTCCGGATAGATCCGTCGAAGTCCTTGCCGAAGGGCCGGAAGATCAGGTAGAAATCCTTGTTGCATGGTGTGGGCATGGACCGCCGAATGCAAAGGTAACACGAATTTATAAAACCCGTGAAGAATGGAAAGGAGAATACAACTCCTTTGAGATTGTTTTTTAGCCCACTGTTTTTCGGCAGTTAGCTGTTTATAATCTCATAAAAGATATAATTTTGTTATTTCAAGGAGTTAAGGTCCTTTATCACCCTGCAACATAAACATAAAATAAGGTAAGCGATGTGCAGACAATATTCAAAAAATTTATTTTTAGTATTACTTCTTTTTTTAATGGCAGCTTCTTTGAGCTGCAGCACCACAAAACATTTTGCGCAGAAGATAATTCCAGGCGGCATGTCTGAACTTAAAAAACGGATTCTGGTTCTGCCTTTCTCAACGATGGCTGCTCCGGAATGGGGGACCGGCGCTCAAATATCTGATGATTTTATCATGCTGCTGGAAAAAGATTCACATATTTTAATTTACAAACCTCCTGAAGAAGAATCATGGCTTTCAGGGAAAAACCCTGAACTTTTAAAAAAGGCAGAGTATTCGGGCATAAATGCATTTGTCACTGGAATCCTATACCATATTGAAACAAGGATCGCTAAGAAGGGCATCTGGCCTTTCCGTAAGCACCGCAAGATTTATGAAATTTCAATGGCTGTCAATATAGTGGACGTTACCACAAGGACTATGCTGTTAAGCAATCTTGAATCTCGGGAAGTTCCTGTATCCCTGGATGAATTACAATTGCAAAAGGAAAAAGAACTTGCAGATTCTATCCTGAAAAAAGCAATGGCCACCATCTTAAAAAAGCAGGCTAAGGCGGTTTCAAAAAAACTGTTGGAGTCACCCTTTACAGGAAAAATCCTGGCAGTCGAGAATAAGAGCTTAACAATAAATATTGGAAAAGAAACAGGCCTGAAACCTGGCCATTACTTTGATGTATTCAGCAGTGGCGAATCGATCAAGTGTGCAAATGGGCAGGCTATTAACCTCTTAGGAAACAAAATTGGAGAAATAAAAGTATCTCTGGTAATGGACAATCATTCTCTGGCTTTGCCGGTAAATGAAGGGCCTTTTATGCCGGGACTTATAATCAGATTCAAACCTTGACGATATGTTAAAAATATTTTCAACTTGAAGCAGTTTCAAATGCCGTTTAGCATCTCCGTAGCGTGGGCCAGGGCGTGTGGTGAAATTTCCCTGCCGCCTAAAAGACGTGCTATTTCCTTTATCCTTTCTTCCTGGTCCAGGATAGAAACAACCGTATGAGTCCGTTCGTCAATAATCTCCTTTTTAACCAGAAAGTGGGTTCGCCCCTGGCTTGCAATCTGAGGCAGATGTGTAATGCATAGTATCTGATGGTATCTGGCCAATGATAGAAGTTTTTCCCCTACGACCTCTGCTGTTGCTCCACTGATACCTGAATCGACTTCATCAAAAATTACGGTTTCAACCGATGCGGTTTTTGCCAGAATCCCTTTTAAAGCCAGCATGATCCTTGAGAGCTCTCCTCCTGAAGCTATCCTTGAGAGAGGCCGTAATTCTTCTCCCACGTTTGGAGCAATCATAAATTCCACTCGATCATAACCATTGACCTGTATGTCTGCCACTTGTGCTTTTTTACCTTTCTCTCCAAATCCAACCTTGAATCTCGTTTCTGCCATGTGAAGCTGGTGCAGCTCCTTTTCTACTGCCTTTTCCAGGACAAGAGCTGCATCTTTTCTTTTTTTTGAAAGCTCATCTGACTTTTGTGAAATTATTTTCTCTAACTCAAGCTGTCCTTTTTTCTTTTGAGCCAGGCCTTCCCTTTTCTGGTCCAGATCAGACATCCTTGAAGTCAGCTTATCCTTGAAACCGAGGACATCTTCCAGGGTGGAACCATACTTCCTTTTTAACCTGTTTAATATATCCAGCCTCTCTATCAGCTCATTCAGCCTGTATGGATCGATTTGAATTGTCTCACGAATATCCCTCAATTCAAAAGATACATCCTCCAGTTTAACCTGTATATCATCAAGCATATCTCTTACGGATTCAATTCGTCTGTCTATTGCAGCCGCCCTTTCAATTTTCTTTGCGCATTGGGACAGGACAGTGAGTGCGGAATCGTTTTTTTCATAAAGGAGTTGATAACCTTCTGAAACAATTGCCTGTAATTCTTCAGCATGCTGTAATCGTATTTTCTCCTGAACAAGCTTCTCGTCTTCACCAGGGCTGATAACTGCATTCTCGATTTCCTGCAACTGGAACTGGGCTAACTCCTCCCTTTCATTTAAGCCCCTGATCTCATCCTCTAAAATTCTCGATTCTTCTTTTAAGGCATTGTACCTGTTGACTATAGTGCCAAGCTCATGCCGGTAATCAGAAAGCCCCCCGAAATCATCCAGCAGATAGATATGGTTTTCTGGTTTTAACAGCAGCTGATGCTCATGCTGACCGGATATGCTTATCAGCATAGCACCCAAACGGGATAAGGTCTGCAATGTCGCAATGGAATCATTTATGGCTATTTTGTTTCTGCCTTCCCGGGTGACTGTCCTTTTGATAACAAGCTCCCCATCAAATGGAAAACCAAGTTCAGAAAGCATATTGCTTAACATTTCATTTTCAGGGAATAAAAAGACAGCTTCCACCCTGGCATCCGCGCATCCGCTGCGGATTAGGTCAGATGTCGCCCTCCCGCCCAGGATCAGATTGACCGCATTAATAATAATTGATTTTCCTGCGCCGGTCTCTCCTGAGAGTATATTAAGGCCATCCCTAAGGGTTATTTCAACTTTCTTAATAATTGCAAAATTGCTGATATGCAAATGAACAAGCATAAAAGGTCCCTTCTACAGATGTTCCCATGTTACCCTCAGGGCTTCTTCATAGGTCGTCTTCCCCTCAAGAACTTTTTTTATTGCATTTTCCCTGAGAGTCACCATGCCCTCTCTCCTTGCCTGTATGCGAATAGCTTCCTGATCCGCTTCCCTTGTTATTATTTTTTTGATGGACTCCGTGAAGGGAAGGACCTCAAGGATCCCGCTTCTTCCAAAAAACCCCGTACCCCGGCACTTGATACAGCCTTTCCCCCGGTAAAGGGTTATTTTCCCTTCCTTGCCGAGATCCAGTCCCAGTGAGGTCAGTTCCCTTGAATCAATTTCAAATGATTCCCTGCAATTCGGGCAAATCCTGCGGACTAATCTCTGTGCCATTACTCCGATGACTGTTGCCTGGACGAGAAATGATGGCACTCCGAGGTCAAGGAGCCTCGTAACAGCTGACGGAGCATCATTGGTATGCAGGGTTGATAAAACCAGATGCCCGGTCAATGCTGCCTGGACAGCATTTTCCGCAGTTTCAAAATCTCTCATTTCGCCGATCATAATGATATCAGGGTCCTGTCTGAGGATATTTCTCATGATGTTGGCAAAGGTTATTCCTACCACAGGCTGCACCCCGATCTGATTAAATTCCTCATGGACCATTTCTATAGGGTCTTCAACTGTAGTAATGTTTATCCCTGGAGTTGACAGGTATCGAAGCGTTGAATAAAGAGTTGTCGATTTACCGCTCCCGGTAGGCCCGCAGACAAGAAAAATTCCATGAGGCATGCTGACGATCTGCTTGTATCGAATAAGGTCGGTGGCTGCAAAACCAAGCCTTTCAAGGTCCTGAAAAAGCACCTCGGGATCCATTATTCTCATTACAACCTTTTCACCGAATGCTACGGGAACTGTTGAGACCCTTATCTCTGCTTCAACACCGCCCTTATCCGTCTTTATCCTTCCGTCCTGAGGCCTTCTCTTTTCAGCCATATCAAGCCGCGACAGATTTTTTATCCGACTCAGGATTGCAGGATGCACTTTTTTGGGAAGGCGGTAAACAGTATGCAGAATACCGTCGATACGCATCCTGACCATACTCACATCCCTTTTCGGCTCAATATGAATATCACTGGCCCTCTGGTCAAAGGCATAGCTCAAAAGATGGTTTACGGCATTGACTATATGCTGGTCGTTTGACGGGAGCTCATCTGCTGATTTTAGTTTTACATATTGTTCCAGATTGCCGAGATCAACCGAAGGCCCGGTAAATTGATCTTCAGCGGCGGATATTGACCTTTTGAAACCGAAAAATTCATTAATGAGCTTGATAATATCACTCTTTGGACTGACGACGGGTACCGCCTTCATATGGCTGACACGAGATATGTCTTCAAGTACCTCGACGTTGAAGGGGTTGGACATGGCGATGGTAAGTACCTTGTCCTTTTCCGCAACTGGAAGGGCGAGATGCTTCATGGCAAAGGTATGTGGTATCGTACCTGTAACAAGGTTCAAATCAAGGTTCAGGGGGTTGATCTTAGTGAACGCAATTCCCCATTCGCTGGCCAGGGCCTGATAGATAGTCTCTTCGTCCAGTTCGGTTTCCCGGTTATCTGCTCTTTCCAGGTTTAAAGAAACAATTACATCAACTATGTTTACAGAGCTGGAGGCCCTCACCCTGGATGAAGAAGATGCCTGGCGCATTGCATGCAGTCTTTCGAGCTTATTTTGAAGGCTTATCCTTTTTCTTAAAATCTCTTTTTTCTGCTCGGCCGTGATAAGATTTTTCTTTAAAAGGATCTGGCAGACACTTTCAGGGGAAAATGGATTGTCTTTATATTTGTACATATAGAACCCGGCAGATGGAGGTAGTCAATACACCTTAAAAATCAAGTCTTTTTTAAAGCCCCGTATTTTTAATGAAACCCTTGCCGAATCAGGCAGGGCCAGACTCATAAATTTTTATTATTTGTAACTATTCAGGCACAAAGAGACAAAGGCACATAGGCACAAAGTTTTATGAATACGATCGGAATTGCAGGATACAACCTGTCCAAATACCGCTTTGTAAACATCTTAGAGAAACTTAAGCAACCTAATCTCTTCAGATCTATTGACTTTGTGCATTTGGTGCTCTGTGCCTACCTGAGTAGTTACTTTTATTTTATCATTGTATTCCAAGTAATCAAGGGCATTTTTGTTTTGTTATGTAATCATTTGTTATCTATACTACTATTTGATATTATACATTATTCATATTATTACCTGTCAACGGGCGGTTTTTTCCGGCACTGTGCCCGGGCGGGGAATAAGAGATAATGAAATAATTCGGGGCAATTCAGGGGCAAGGCCCTCACTTACAGGCAAAGGCGGGATATAAGCATGGACTCGGATAACAGGATTAAAGAATTCTATATTAAACACATACCCGGTGCAAAGATGGAAGGCAGTATTCTAAAAGCGCCGTGTCCGTTCTGTTCGCACCATGGCATGGAAAGGATGGGCATAATTGCGGTCCATCTTAACCCTGAGAGTTTTTTCGCGGGTTATTTCCAGTGTTCCAGCAGGTGTATTCCGGGCGGCTTCCCATTGTATTTTGGCCGGCTTATGGGGCTGGACCCATGGGATGTTCCGGGTTATGACCCCGACAGGGAGCCCTATGCCCTTGATATTGCCTACCCGCCCAGGAACCTGAATACTGAAATCAAAAGGTACATGTCCATGATGGATAAGGAAACCTTTGAACATTTCAGGAAATTCGGAATATCTGAGGCTGTCCTTAAAGAAATGAAGACAGGTTACAACGGGAGATATATTGTATACCCCTATTTTCTGGAAGACGGAAACTGCTATGCCGCGAGATGCGTATTGCCGGCAAGGGAAGAAGACTTCTTCTGGCATGGAGAGGAGGCCTTTTTCGCAGAAGAATACAGGCTGTTCAATGCACAGGAAATTGAAAGATGCGAGGACGGGGCGCTGTTTATCGTGGAGGGAGAAAAAAACCTGCTCACACTCAAGACACTTGGCTATCCCGGAATAGCTGTTCCCTACGCCTCTGACCTGGAAGCACTGAACCTGGAAAGAATAGGCTTCATCAAACATGTCTTTCTGGTTATGAATAATTCCCCTGAAGCGGATGTTTCAGCCAGATCCTTCGCAACCAGGCTAGGGTATAAGGCAAGGATCATAAAATGGCCGGCACATCTGAACAGGGGTTACAGCCTGAGCCATCTGGCAGCAGATAAGGGCGAAGGATTCAGGGCTGCGTTCTCTCTGATGATTAAGTCATCGAAGGCGTTTTCCCCCTTTTCAGCTCCTGAAAAAGAACACAGGAGATTTTTTGATTCCATAGAAAAAGGAAAAGCAGAAAAGATATCCGGATTGAGTTCAGGATTTGAAAAGATGGACAATGCCCTTAACGAAATAAACGGGATAAATATCATGGGAGGACCGCCCAAGGCGGGGAAGTCCTGTTTTTTTCTGCAGATCTCATCCGAGATGGCAAGGGGCAGGACCCCTGTCGTATATTATGATTTTGAAAACGGCAGGCAGAGGCTTTATATGAGGATATTATGCCGCCTGAGCAGGATGCCGGAGCAGGATATTCTCATGAAGGAGCAGGGAAAGGAAGATTCAGAAAGGCTGGAAAAGGCCAGGTCGGATTTTGAAGATATGCTGAACTATTTCAGGGTGGTTACGGACAGAAAACTGGAACCCGATATAATGAGGAGGCAGATTGACTTTCTTCAGCGCGAGACGAGAAGAAATCATGCTGTGGTGGTCATTGACAGCCTTCACAAACTGCCCTTCAAAAAGCTCTCGGAACGGAGAACCGGAATAGATGCATGGCTCCGTCAAATGGAGGCGATCCGCGATGAGCAGAACGTCTCGTTTCTTGTTGTCTCCGAACTTTCACGGGGCGAAGACGGGCACTACGGAGAAAGGCCTGATCTTGCATCGTTCAAGGAATCAGGCGATATTGAATACAGCGCCGATAATGCGATGATACTTCTGCCTGACTGGGACCCCATGGACCCGATATCGATAAGCGAGAGAAAGACCACACTATGGCTGGCCGCGAGCAGGGAGAACAGCCCGGGCAAAATTGCAGACTATGTACTAGAATACCCGTTCTGGTGCTTCAGGGAGAGATAGTGTGCACCCGAAATTTAATCGGTTTTCACTATTTTTCGGATGAAGCAGCACGTGCCTTTGCATCGACCTTAGTGCTCCTCACCTCAATCTTCTGGCATATGGGATCCTGATCCATAACCAGCCTGTATTCAATAACGGCCTCGCACGGAACAGGCAGATCCGTCAGCTTGATCTTTTTCTTCCTGAGATCCAGGATTAAGGTTTGATCCGTCACGCGGTAATGACGTTCTGCGGAGACAATAATATGGGAAGGCCCTTTCCCGACGATATTCATGGGGGCGGAGTTTGCCATATCTCCTGATACAGAAGATGTGCAGAGCAGGATGAAAAAAACCAGGCAAAGGCCGACCCCAGTGCAAAAGTTTCTGTTAATAACAGGGCTTATTGATTTATTTAAATTCATTTCCAGCTCCTTACCACTTTCTTCTTTGTTCTTCAATAAGATCTTTCCCGCCCCGGCTAAAAGGCAGATAATGCATAATTCCCCCTATCTTTCAATCCAGGACGTCAGGCCGCTTTTTACGTTAAGGGCGGTATCAGCTTCAACTTCCACAACAGCCCCTGTGCTCTGCTGAACAAGCAACTTGGAACCTGACTCCTTTCCCACATGGATGCTGGCGCTCGATGCAAGGCCTAATCCGAGGCCTGCCCTGTCCAATACTATCTCCGCCGTCCCGCCATCAACTGTTATAAGCTCTGTGCCCTCTTTAAATACCTTCTTTGGATAAGCCGTGCCGGTCTCAAAGTAAAAGGCATACATAAAGCTGTCGCCTCCGAAACTGCATATATCGTCGTTTGGTACGAAAGCCGGTGAGAGAACAAGACCCCCAAAGACAACGGGTTTGTTAAGTACACGCTCAGAAGGGCCGGAGACCTTCACCTCCAAAGATCTGAACCATCCGTTCTTTTTCTGTGCCCATTCCACAAAATTCGAAAATTTATACACATCCTCCTCTCCTGTCACGTCCAGGAGCGAGCCGTTAATATATACCTTTTTGTTCAAAGCGACATCATAGGGGTCCGCATCAAACAGATCGGTTTTTTGAAGCGTGAGAGGAGCCGAATAATTTAGGTAATTTGCAGTTCGGTCTTCATTAAAAAACGGGTCTTTGATCCCGAAGAAGTACTGCTGCTGAGTGCTTAACTTGTCTGCCTCGCTGATATAGCGGCCCGTGCCGAAATACACCCATACATTGTCTTTAAAATCCATACTCAGCGTAGGAGATGCGATTACCGGCGCAGGTGACGAAAAAAGCTTATGGGCTGTCCACTGATTGGGATCATCTATATACTCACCTGTGTCAGAATTCCCATAATTACCTGTGCCGACCCAGGGAATGGTTACCTTGTAAATTGCCCCGGAGGTACCGTATGCCTGTCCGATATATATGCCGTCGACACTATAATTAAGATTCTTGTCAAAACTTACAGGTGCACTCATAAAGGCCCCATTTTCACCTGTTTGAAAGAGCCAGTCATTTGTTCCGTCCCGATAAGGTATTCCGGACAGGACATCCACGACAAATATGTGTCCCTTATTGCCGCTGCTGCCGTCATAATCTGACGGGCCGGAGCCGAAGGCCGCAAACCATTTGTCCTTCACCTTAAGAACTGTGGGGTAGGATGTGGTCAGATTCAGGCCATCAAAGGTCTTTTCCCAAAGGAGTTTCGGCTCCCTGGGCTTTGTTATGTCTATTGCAAAGTAGCAGGATGAAAAGTTTCTCAGGGTGTCAGCAGTTGCCCCGTCATAGTCAAAATCATCCGTGACGGGTATGTTCTTGCCCCCCGTGTTCAGGCCGCCGATCAAAACTGTTCCCCACCCGCCCGGGTGATCATCATCAATAGGTGAACCATAGGAATCAAAAAACACCTGGACATCTGCAACCCTGGGCTTAAGATCAACATAATAGACGTGTGTGTACTCTTTGGATGGCAGCCACTTGAGGTGCGGGAGCAGGGCCTGGGGGATATATGCCCACAGCTCGTCGCCTATATTCAGGTCCGGCTGTAACTCTGCAGGTTTTATGAATTGTTTTGTGGCTTTATTATATTCCCACGAAGTAAAGGCATGGAGCATGCCGTCATTTGCGCCCACATAGATGACCGTTTCCCTGTTTTTGTAAGCGTTGTAATACTGCTGATACGATTCATCCGAATAGATGACGTCCAGGTTTTCAGACGGTTTAGAAACTGAGACAGGGGTTGAATAAACAACGTCTCCCAGCCTGTTGACTACTCCGCCAATGGTCCTTGATCTTATCTGCGTTGTACCTGTATAACCGGAATCATTGCCCCTGATGAATTGGATCAGGTTGTTTGCCCTGTCTTCATGGGTTGTGCCCAGATATGCCCATGCAGTATTATCCTTGACACCAAGATAAGGCTTTATTGCTGACATGCCGTTAATATGAAACCTGACTAACTCGCCCGCATCATCTAAAGGATCGTCAGCCACACTTTCATCAACCACCTTGTCGTTGTTTTTGTCAATAAATGTGAATATATTACGGTCATCAGGGGATCTCAGGGACAGGGCCCTGCCAGCCTCCCATATTGGTTCGATTTCATCCATATAAAGGGATTCGTAAGGATCATTGTCTACATCAGGGTAGGGGGCATCCGCTGACACATCAAACCGCCTGATGGTAGTATTCCCAGCACCGTCAACGTGATATTTTATAACCTTGTCGACAGTAATGTCCAGGGCATGATTACCGTTCGTATCCTCTCTCATGTACCCTCGTTTGTCAACCCACAGAGACTGCAGGTTGCCTACCCACCTTATTTCTTCCATGTCCTCAATAATGAGGGGCCTGAAATAGGCCTGCACAATGTTGCCCTCTCCTTCAGCGGATGTTGCAAGCACAGAAAGCGCAGTTCCCGCAGCCGCCCTTGCAAGAATGGCATCGATAGCCTGAATCAGCGCTCGCTCCAGTTCAGCGCCGTCTGTTGCCTCGAAATAGTTGTCAGGGATACCGTCGCCGTCCTTGTCCCATTCTGCCTGCAGGTCAGGGATATTGTTGCCGTTCCTGTCATCAAAGCCGCCGTTTTTAGCGGCAGCCTGAATAAGCTGCCTTGCCTGGGGATCATCGCCAAAGGCATAGATAGGGTACAGGATCAGATTCTGTTCATCAGGCAGGCCTTCCCCGTTTGGTTTGGAGCCCGGAGGCCTCAGGTCGTTTGTCCTTGCATACAGGGCAATATCGACCAGGTAGGAGCTTCCGGAGTCAGGAAAGAAACCGAAATTCGGCTTGTTCTCATCATAGTCCTTGAGATATGCGGGGATCATCATGTCCATAGTAGAGGCGCCGTCGGTGAGAAGTATTGCAAAAGACTTTGCGCATTCCACAAATTCGGTGCCATTGTAATACGGATCATCACCTTCATTGCTGCAGGGAACCACATTGTTGGGATAATCAAGGCCTGACTGAACCTGTTCCTGCATGAAATACTGCATGCAGACATAATAGGTCTCTGCAAGGGGCGTCCATGTATCGCATCCCGTGTTCTGGAGGTCAGTGATGAGAGAAGTCACGTTCGTTCCGATGGTGGCTGCAACAGACCCTCCGCTTTGACCGCTGCCGGTTCCAAAATTGAAGAACATGTTGCCCCACCTGGCCTTGACCCCCACCTTCTGGAGCACGCCGGAGATATTTCCATCCACGAAATTATCCGCCTCATCAGGAAGGGTCATATCTTTTTGCACCCTGATGGAATAGTCAACAGCGTCTACCTGAAAATACCCGTCGTGAACCAGATAATCGAGGCTGGTGCCTGAGGCAAAGGGGGTAACATCATCCGTATCGTCATAAGTCTTTGTATAGTCATAGCCTGCTGCCTGAGGTGTCTCACCGTAGTTAGTCTGGTTTCCACCGCCCGTCCTTGCAGTTGCAAGTCCTCCCATGAGAACCTTGCGGGCTATGTCTACACGTCGCATGGTCATCCAGTTCAAAAAATTACCGTCCCACCCCCCGGCAGCATTCCTCGTAAACACGTTGCTGGCGTAAGAGTATTTCTGGTAAGGCTCGAAGTAACCGTAGTATCGGTGGGTATGGTCATAGGCGCCGTAATAGGCCTGGAAGTTCATACTGCCTGAATTGTCAAGGATTATCATTATGTTTGGCGTCACGGAATCCACCATAAAAATGGGGTAACTGGTGTATGTGGACATGAGCGGTTCAGCTGCAAAGCAGGTACGAACCCCTGATGTTGAAAATACGGCAAGGACTAACATGCTGAGAACTAATATTTTTTTCATTATAAACCTCCTGCAATACCAACTACCTTCCTGTAAGCCACACCCACGTTGGACCTGGTATAACGCTGTGCAGTGCCAAAAGAATCAAGAAGAAAACGAATGCTAATGCCACCCGATGAGCCGGCACCAATACCCTCATATCCGCTCAGAAATTCAGCTCCGCCGCCTCCGATTTGTGACGCACCTAATCTTGCAATATCGACGTTGATATTATTTCCGTTGAGTGCGAATTCTATGTCAGGATCGTCATCATGATTATCAAAGCCTGCAAGTTCCCTGTAAAAAGTTGGGTTCGACCCATCGTTGTCGTCTGTGCCCAGATCCATATAAGTAAAGGCGTCGTACCTTTTTTCTTCCGCGCTTTCGCTGATATCCCCTGGGGTTTCTTTTTCGTCTATGGCGAGTGAAATTACCTTGGGCACGGCAAAAGCTCCGCTGTCCGCATTGTGAAGGGCGGTCTTGTATTCTCTGTCATTTGCTGCAATCTGGATGTCGATTGTCGAAGTTGTTATTGCGGTGATACCAATTAACGTTAATGCAAGCAGAAGCAGTAGCGTGACGACCGCGACTGATCCGTCTTCTTTTTTGTTTGAGTATTTCCCTGTCATGAGCTATCCCTCATTTTTATTATTTCCCAGGCATATTTCAGGTGGCCGGTTTAACAGAATCAAGGGTGATTCGTCTTTGCCTTCCGCCTTCGGTCCAGAAAATAATTGCCCTTATTGTTTTAAGGTCCCTTGTCGGCTGATCTACAGCAACATTCCAGTAAACAGTATAATTGCCGATAATCCTGAAATGATCAGCAGTGGGTATTATATTTCCGGTTCCGGGATCAACCTGAAATGTATCATTCAGCCCGAAATTAAAAAGCGGCACAGGAGGCGGATCTACTTCATCTCTGTCGTCGACCCCGTTGTTATCAAGATCCTGACCAGTCCCGTCGCCGTCTGTATCATTAAGCCATAAATCGCTATAATCATATGCGGTAATCCTTTCCATCAACTGCTCAAGAGTTGTCGCAACCTCAGTTATCCTGGAGGATTGGGAATCGGTATTAATGGACTTAACCTGCATTGCTCCAACGCCGAGGATGCCTATTGCGAAAACTGCCACGGCAATCATTATTTCAACCAGGGAAAATCCCTGCTGTCCCGCCTGCTCTCTGTCCATATTAAAACTCCAGGTTTCTGCATCTTACTATTGTTTCCAGAAGCCTTCTCCGATAGTTATCGCCGGGGGTTGACACCTTGTGACCAACCACGTATGTTTCGGGATTTCTGAACCTGTCGTCCGGCCTGTCTGTCCTTGCCAGCATCCAGATACGAACAGCCCGGATATCAGCCGGATCAACAGTACTGGCCAGAGCCACTCCCTCTATAAGACCATTATTATCCCCATCATCATTTTCGTCTATTACTCCGTCAAGGTTGGTATCCAGGTTCAGGTCGAGCTGATTGTCATTATTTGAATCAACAGCCCAGATGATGCGCCTTCTTTGTTCAGGATCTGCAGGAAGCGGAACCATACCTGTAGCATCATAGGTGTCTATGTTTCCATCCCCATCCCCATCAAAGGCAAAGGCAAAACCAAGGGCCTCTATGTCTTCTGCCAGTAACTGACGTCCTCCGCCACCAACTTCTCCGGCCAGGTCAGGCTTTCCGTCAGGTGAGCCGACAGGAGAGTCAAATATCGAATAGATAATTGTTTCTTCAGAATTAAGTGCGCCATTGTCGTTGAAATCGGCACTTAATTGTATGGCCCCATTCCCGTCAACAGTGACATCAAAAACATTATCTTTATTCCTAGGGCGGACATCAAGTATTCCGACCCCGCTGATATTTGGCCTGCCATATCCTGCCATTCTTACGTCTTTTATCACAATTTCCATGGCAGCCCTCAGGTTCTGCTGCATCTGGTTTACGTTTTCCTGTATGACAGAACTGCGCTGCTGGGCTTGAAATGCTGCGTATATGGCTGCTGTTACTATACCGGCTATGGCCATTGAAATAAGAAGTTCTATAAGGGTAAACCCCCTGTGTCCAAGTTTGATAAATTTTCCTTTATTCATGATTAGTTCTTCCACGTTACGCCATCGCTGCTTGCTTCAAGCCGAATACCGCCGACAGGGGCAACTGAAGTCCTGTAAAACCTTGAATTATTGTTTCGCATTTCAACAAATCTGGTTGCTGTACCAGCAGGAAAACCCCTTGGATTGAAAATGGCCTTATCTGAGCCGTAATTCGTGTTGTAGAGGGATACATTTTTTGGCATTGTAACACTTGCAATTACAGGTTCGGTCCCGTTCCTTATGTCATCTCCGGCAACGCCTCCACCTGATCCGTCATCTGCAAATATCAGATATGAGCCGACTCCACCTCCCGGTGAAAATGCTGCCGGTTGGAATTCCAGCACAATATTGGTGTTTCTCTTTACGGCCTCTATTTTCGCCCGCTGAAAATTGGCCACAAGATGCCTGGCAGCACTCTTCAATCTGTAATCCGGGAGCCAGTGAATTACCGCCGGTACTGCCATGCCAACCATTACGGCAATGACCACAATAGCTATAACAAGCTCTACAAGCGTAAATCCATGTTCACTTTTTCTATCCATCAAAAGACCTCAACCATTATTTCTGACAAAGAGGGATCAATGTATCTTTAGATGACAGCAAGACTCATGCCGGAACGATCAGCAATAATTTAAGTATCCGATAACATTAAATTTTCCATGGTTGTTCCATGTATTAAGCATGACGGTAAGGGTCAAATCCCTGTAAATTTAATTAACAGGTGTAAAGATATTTTACACTTTTTGTTTTGAAACAGGGGCCTGATGGCTTCAATATCCTGTACCAATCCGCCCAATTTCTTTATTATTGACAAATTACCAGCCAATTCAATAAAATAAAACATAATTATGACACTTATAATTATCTGTAACCTGCATGGGAGGGGATCAAAATGACAGGTATCCTTTCAGGGCTAAATATTTTTCACCTTATGTTGGCAAATAAAAAGAAGATATGTTCAGCATATTAGCTATAGAAAAAGAAGATAAATGGCGAAGGTTTTTTTCAGGAGCACTTGGCAATTCATATAATATATATTTTTACCCAAATGGGAAGGATATATTCGAAGCGCTTACATGGAATCATTTTGACCTAATTATCCTCAATCTTCAAGCTCCTGAAAGAGACCCTTTTGATCTTCTAAGCTGGATTAAGATGACCCTGCCCAATACGCCGGTGATAATAACAAGCGACACGGAAAAGGCGGAATTTATTGTCAAGGTTATCAAGCAGGGGGCCTTTCACTTTTTAGTAAAGCCGTTTTCCGGGCCGAAGATAGAGCATGTTATAGAAAAGGCCCTGGAGAACCGGAGCCTTAAAAACGAGATCAATTATCTGAGGCATGAACAGGATATCATTTACGATTTTGACAGGATTGTTGCCTTCAGCCCTGTTATGAAAGAGATAATCGAAACCCTGAAAAAGTTTTCAAAGACTGATTCCACTATCCTGATGACAGGGGATACAGGCACAGGCAAAAGCTTTCTGGCAGGGACAATACATTTCAACAGTCCGAGACGAACCAGACCCTTCATTGCAATAAATTGTGCCAATATCCCTGAAACCCTCCTTGAGAGCGAGCTGTTCGGGCATGAAAAGGGTGCATTCACAGGTGCGGACAAACAGCGTATTGGAAGATTTGAGCAGGCACGAGGCGGCACCCTTTTTCTGGATGAAATTGGAGAGATCAGTCTATCCCTCCAGGCCAAATTACTGAGGGTGCTTGAAGGCAAGTCTTTTGAACGGCTTGGAGGAAACAAAACCATTCATTCTGATGTCAGGGTAATTGTTGCAACAAACCGCAACCTAAGCAGACAGATTGAGGCAGGCAAATTTCGTGAAGATCTTTATTACAGGATAAACATACTCTCTGTCATGCTTCCCCCCCTCAGAGAGCGCAGGGAGTGCATCGAACCCCTGTCATACTGGCTTCTTGAAAAGATCTGCAGAAATATCAAAAAAAATATATCAGGTTTTTCTCAGCCAGGCATGGTGTGGATCAAATCATATGAATGGCCGGGCAACATCCGCCAGCTTGCAAATACAATTGAACGGGCTGTTATTCTTGAGGAGGGAACTGTAGTACAGGAAAAAAATCTTTCCATAATAGGGGCTGCCGTTTCTGGGAAAAGGCATCTGGAGTCTAATCTCACAGAATCACTCAAGCTGGGAGAAAAAGAGATAATTTTAAAGGCTTTGGAAGATTGCCTCTGGATACAAAAAGATGCTGCAACCTTGCTCGGACTTAGCCCCAGGACCTTAAACTACAAAATTAAAAAATTCGGGATTACGCATAACAGATGGCGAAAAAACAGGTAATTCTCTGATGGAATAATCGTTTCTTTTTTTTGATTATCTCTTTCCTGCCCAGATGAAGTGCTAAAAAGACCCAAAACCACAATTACAACACTAATGAAGTACCCCGCAGCAAGCTTCGGGGATACTCGTCCGCCTTGTTTATGGCGGGCTTGTCCGCCGTGTTTATGGCGGGCTTGTCTGCCTTTTACCAGCCTTAGGCTGGTCGGCTGACTGGCGGATTAAATAAGAAAAAGGCAGTATCCGAGCAGGATACTGCCTTTTGTTGATTCAGATATGCTTTGAAAGTCTATTTTTTAATCCTTCTTCTTATCACCCTTGTAAGCCCGAGCAAGCCTGCTCCAAAAAGCAGAAAAGTGCTGGGTTCAGGAACTGGTGCACCACCACCATCATATTCATATGTAACGGTTACGCGGCCATCAGCAAGGGAAACAAGAGCATTTTCATAATAAGTACCGTTATACGATCCTGATAAATCATACCCGCCAGATAGTGTTAAATTAAACACGCCAGAGCCTGTAAACCATTCAAGATCATATGGATCATTAAATGAAATTGCCTCATTTATTAACACCGCATCAACATCCCAGGTATATGAAGTAGAAACAGTTTGTGATGGCGGGGATACTGTTGAATTCGACCAAAATCCTCCTTCGGAGCCGGGTTTATCAAGCTGGACATTTGCTGTGAAGCTATTCAGCGTATACTTGTGGCCGCGACCGCTACTTATTTTTTCTACATACAAAGACCCATCAAGAGTTCCTTCCCATGTGAAAACGACACTCTGAAGGGTTCCAAGAGAGGAATCGAACTTCTGCAGCTCAAAATCATTACAGAACCCTGTGCCACTCCCAGAATATGTATTCTCATATGTAATATATGCAGCGAAGATTGTTTGTGAATACAACACCAAGCCAATGAAGACAAGCGCCGATACTATATAAATTGTTCTATGCTTTTTCATAACCACCCTTCCGCAAAACGGGCAAGAATTAAATATCTGCAGAAACCCACAAAAAACGGCTAGTATTAAATCACAACATTTTGGTAATGTCAAATTATTTTTTAAGATATTGAATGTTGACAAAATACCAAAATAACTGTCTTATTAATAGTAGCATAGCAGCCTTTAAATAAGCATTAATAAATTTTCAAACAATACTTTTTCATATCAGGGGGCAAAAGTAAATGCTGTTAATTAAATTATTCAACTTTTCAAGAAATTTGCCTGTAGTATTTTTTATATTAATTACCTTTCCTTTTGCATCTTTGATATCAGGATGCTCCCTGCCTGAAGATAATAAAGAAAAGGCAGAGAAGTATTACAAGTCAGGGATAGAAGCTGTTGAACAGCAAAAATATGATGAGGCAATTATCCATTTTAAGAATGCTATACAGAGAAATGACCATCATGCAAAAGCTCATTTCCAGTTAGGCTCTCTATATATAAAATCCGAACAGATCTATCTCGGGCTAAGGCATGTAAAACTGGCCATCAAATACGATCCAACTCTTAGCGAAGCCAAAAGGATGCTTGGACTGATCTTTTATCAAAGCCGAAATTATGAACAGACCATACCGCTGTTTTCTCAAATAGTGGAGGGGACTGGAGCATATCTCGAAGACTTTCTTATACTGGGAAATTCACTTTCGAATACGGGTAAGCTGGAAGATGCAAAAAAAATATTTCAAAGGGCCACAGATGAATACCCTGGAGATGCGAGGCCTAAAACAGGCATGGTTGGGGTTTTGCTTCTCGACAACCGTAAGGAAGAAGCCCGAAAATTAATGGAAAAAGCAGCCGCCGCTGACCGGGATGACATAAATATTCAAATACTTCTTGCACGATTATATGAAAAAATCGGACTTTTTTCTCTGGCTGAAAATCAACTTGATCAAATTTTACAAAAATTTCCAGATGATCCATCTTCTTATCTGGCTTCCGCCCGCTATTATTTGAGAAGCAATAAACTTAAGAAATCACATGAATTGTTAACACAGGCAAGTAAAAAAGGGCTTAAGAATACTCAAATCCTGCAGATCCTGGCTTTTATTGAGCATAAACAGGAACACTTCGAAGCTGCGCTTAACAGCCTCAAGTCAGCAGTGGCTTTGGCTCCGGATGACCAGAAAAGCCTGATCCTTCTGGCGGATTATTATATCTTTCTGAAAAAATATACTGAGGCAAGAGAAACATATGAAAAAGTTATTAATAAATGGCCTAAACTTCTGCCGGTAAAATCAAAAATAGCAGAACTTCTCCTTGTAGAACGTAGTTATGATAAAGCCCTTGAACACATCGAAGGAATCCTGAAGGAAGATCCTGAATATGCAAAAGGCCATATACTTCGTGGAATATTGTTAAGAAAGGAGGGGGAAGGGGAAAAGGCGAGAGAGGAATTTGCCATTGCCCGTGATCTGGACCCGAAATCGGCAGAAGGCGCCTATTATTATGGGCTGACCTTTCTGGATGAAGAAAAGTTCAATATATCCATGTCTGAGATGCTGCGGGCACTTGAGAAAGATCCTGATTCAACAAAAATCCGATTGACACTTGCATATATCTACTTGAAAACAGGAAAATTATCATCTGCCCTGGAAGAACTTGGCAATATACTGCAAGCACAGCCTGATAATATTCAGGCAAGAATATTAAGGGCGGTGGTCTATTTATCAACGAAAAGCTATGAAGAGGCCTTGGCAGATTATGGATATATGCTCCAGAAAAATCCCGACCTGCCGCTGGTCAGATTTAGAGTTGCCGAGATCTACCGGGCACAGGGAAAAACAGAAGATGCCCTGAAGGTCTTAAAAGAACTCCTGAACAGCTATCCGGACCCGGTTAAGCCCCTGGAGGAAATCGTAAAAATTTATATCAGCAAAAATCAGCATCAAAAGGCCCTTGATCTATGCAACGATTTTCTTGGAAAAAATCCTGACAATCTCAAGGCGGGTCTTATTAAGGCAGCTGTCTACCTGAGCCAAAAGAAATACGACACGGCAGAAAATATAATTTATGATCTTCATGAAAAAAATCCTGAATCAGACGAGCCGTTTATGATGATGGCAAGGTCCCGTATGATCAATAAGGATTATGAAGCCGCCTTAAAAATATATCAAAAGGCTATTGAAATAAATCCCGCTAACATAGATGCCCATATGAATATGGCAAGGATTTACCAGGGTCGGGGTGATTTTGAAAAGGCTGCCGAATCTTATGAAACTATTATCCGGATCAACGGGTCCTATGGTCCTGCGGCAAATGATCTTGCTTATCTCTACACTGAAATGGATCAGAATTTAGACCGCGCACTCGTCATGGCCACAAAAGCTAATGAACTGCTGCCTGAAAACCCTGATGCGGCCGATACTCTTGGATGGGTCTATTATAAAATGGGGTCATTCCTTCTTGCTAAGAAGCATGTCAATGATGCTATTAGTTTAATGCAAAACAACCCTGTTTACCATTATCACCTGGGAATGATCCTTTACAGGGAACAGAACCTTGAAAAAGCTGCTGAAGCATTTCAAAAAGCAATTGATCTGGGTCTTAAAGCTGAAGAATTGGAGATCGCAGGAAAGCTGCTGGAAGATATGAAAGCTACTGACTCGCTTTATGCAGATATTAAAGAAGAGATTGACCGCGCAATTAAAGAAAACAACCTTGATCATGCACTAAGGCTTGCCATAAAAGCCCGGGATATTATACCGGGGAATGCCGATCTGGCCGACACTTTAGGATGGATCTATTTAGAAAAAGGATCTGTCCTTCTCGCAAAAAAACATGTAAATGAGGCCATTAATCTAAAGCCTGATAATCCTCTGTTTCATTATCATCTCGGAATTGCCTATTATGAAGAACAGGATTTCAAAAATGCTGCAAAAGAACTCCAACAGGCCATAAAGCTGGGATTAAAAGGGGAGGAATTGGCGAATGCCGAAAAACTGCTCAGGAATAGGTAAAAAACAGGAAAGAATTTTCTCTTGACCCACTCTTATATGGGTAGCATGGTTATATATGAAGTTTAACCCGGCACGTTTTTAAAAAATCATATCGTTCACCTGATGAACCAGTTTTGTAATAGAGCATGTAGCCTTCGAGATCCGGTTCAGTGTTGGGATCCCATTTAAGTGTAATATCGGCAGCGTGGCATAAGGTTTCGAAATACAAAATTAAACAAAAATGAAAATGAGCCATTGCCAGCATATTATTTTCGGTGAAGGCTCTTTTAACATGTTAATGTTGTTAGCGGGTTGCCGGAAAAACTCCTTCAATATATAATTCATACCATTTCTGAAAAACCAACAGCGACCATATTAAGGTATCGTGGATTTCTTTTCCTGAGTAGTGTTCATTAAGAATCCTCTTTATGGTATGGTGATTCAATAAATCATGCTTATTCAGATTCT
>Ga0209408_1000422_pt1 | contig 33142 bp, 24 predicted proteins | sample AD_UKC107_MetaG_FD_184422 | JGI IMG/M metagenome (GOLD analysis project Ga0209408, IMG submission 184422) | Active sludge microbial communities of municipal wastewater-treating anaerobic digesters from Hong Kong - AD_UKC107_MetaG (SPAdes)... | ecosystem: Engineered > Bioreactor > Anaerobic >... | reverse complement strand
CAGATGAATTCAATAATATAAGAACAAAATATTCTGAACAGGAAACCGGAGAAGAATAATGTATCAGAGAGGTATGAATATAAGGTTCGGCGGGCCGATTACCCCTGCTGTAAAACAGCTGATGATTATAAACGGGTCGGTCTTTATTATACAGAAATTATGTGATATTCTGTATAATGCTGGTATATTAAGTATTAATATACCCAAAATATTCGGTTTAAGTCATGCCGGGTTTGCCCAGAGTTTCATGCTCTGGCAGCCCTTTACATATATGTTCCTTCATGGTGGTTGGCTCCATATTATTTTTAATCTCATTGGTTTGTGGATGTTCGGAGGGGAGCTTGAACAGATCTGGGGGAAAAACAGGTTCTTCAAATACTATATCCTTTCAGGGATAGGCGCCGGTTTCTTCATTGCAATGATGAATTATTATGTCTTCTCACAGACCGATATATCTATACCAACCATCGGCGCGTCCGGGGCAATATACGCAATCCTCCTTGCATACGGGCTGACCTGGCCGAACAGGGAGGTCCTTTTATATTTTCTTCTCCCGGTAAAAATAAAGTACCTTCTTATTGTTTTCGGGCTTATGGAGTTCTTCGGAACTCTCTCTTCAGCAGCCGGTACAGGTGGTAATATAAGCCACATAGGACACGTTGGCGGGCTTATTACAGGTTTTATCCTTTACCGTTCTTTTATGAAAAACAGGGGTAAAAGCAACGTTGTTAAACTCTCCTTTTTTAAAAGGCTGACAAAGGGGTTCAGGCTTAAGCAGAAGAAGAGGCAGATAGACGAGAGAATAGAAGCAAAAAAAGTAATAGATGAGACGCTGGGAAAAATAGCCAGAAGCGGGATGAGCTCCCTTACCCCTGAAGAGAAGAAGAAACTTGAATGGGCAAGAAAGCATTACTATCCCTCAAACGAAGATATTCTCCACTGAGGCGGCTGTATGAGCAGAGTATCTCTTTTAAAGGTTGATTCGTATGATCAGGATCCACTTTACCATTCCATTGAAAAATCTTTTGAAAATATAAAATTTGATCCCTCGGGACTCAGGGGTTCAACAGTAGCTGTAAAGCCGAACCTTCTGACTATTGCCTCTCCTGAAAAAGGGATAACAACCCATCCTGAATTTCTGCGTGCAGTTATAAAATTTATAAAGCATAACGGCGGGGAACCGATTCTTGTTGAGTCGCCCGCTTTTATTCCCCTTGATAAGGTCCTTTCAAAGGGGGGGTACATGGAAATCCTTCTTGAGGAGAATGTGCGGATCTCTGATACAAAAATTACCGCTGATCTTGTTAATGAATCCGGTGTGAAATATAAATACTTTCATGTGGCAGAGGGCCTTGTTAAGGCTGATTATATTTTCAACCTCCCTAAACTTAAAACACATTCCCTGACCTATTTTACAGGTGCTTTAAAAAACCTCTTCGGTTCAATTCACGGCCTTGAAAAATCGAAGTGGCATGTAAGGGCAAATAACGCACCTGACTTTATTTCATTCCTTCTTGATTTATACGGCGGGTGGTATTACCTGCAGAACCGGGGGACAGTGCATATTATGGACGGCATCCTCGGGCTGGAGGGGGAGGGGCCCGGGAGTTCAGGTAAACCTAAGGCTGCAAATGCTGTTATAGCCGGATTTGACGCCATAGCTGTTGACTCTGTTGCCATAAGGGTCGCGGGCCTTGATCTTAAAATGGCAGGCGTCTGCATTGAAGGTGAGAGGAGAGGTTACGGGATCTCTTCACCTGAAAAAATTACTGTAACAGGGTATTCCGTTTCAGATTTCAGTAATAATTTTGTTCCTTCCAAATCAAAGTCAATGGTTGCAAGCTGGCCGTTCAATTCACCCTTTTTTAAAAATCTCCTCGTTGAGAGACCTGTCCCGCAGCCGGATAAATGCACTCTTTGCTACCAGTGCAGGGGGATCTGTCCTGCAAAGGCTATTGATAAAAGCAAAGACGGAAAAACCCCGGCATACGATTATTCAAAATGTATAAGATGCTACTGCTGCGCGGAGATCTGCCCTGAGGCTGCCATTGAACTTAAAAAGGGGTTTGTGGCAAAGCTGATAGGATAGGGGTTTCTTCGTATTTCCTTCGTGTTTACTTCGGGATCGTTTCGTGAAATTAATTAACTTTTAAAATTTTTTCTCTCCAGTTTCCACCGTCGTGGAACCTTTTTCCCCTGAAAACCGTGTTATTTTTTAGAAAAATGTGTCTCTGAAAAAATGATAAAAATTAAAACGCGACATTAAATACTTGTCTTTTTTTATAGTCGCATTTTTTATATCTATATACTGAAAATAAAGGGGGAGTTTATGGAATCAATATATAACAGGTTAAGAGAGCGCCTTGACATGTATTCATTCGGGTTTCCCGAAACAGAGTCAGGTATTGAGATAACACTTCTGAAAAAACTATTCAGTGAGTCTGACGCGGAGTTTTTTCTTAAACTTTCTCTCAAGCTTGAGGAGGCTTCAGAGATTGCTGCAAGGCTTAATGAACCGGAAGAGTTAATAAAAGAGAAACTTGAGGATCTTACCGGGAAGGGGCTTCTATTCAGGCAGGCTTCAGGAGGGAAAACAAGGTATGGAGCAATACCTTTTATGCACGGGCTTGCGGAGTTCCAGATAAAAAGGGTCGATGAGGAACTTTCAGAGCTTCTGCAGAAATTTTTTAAAGAAGCCTACAACAGGAACATTGCTGATAATGCTGACATGTTTCTCCGTGTGATACCTGTTCAGAAATATGTTGAGGTTGAACGGCATATAGCCTCATATAATGATGTTGAAAAAATTCTCGATGGCATGGATGTTATCGCTGTTACGGATTGCCTCTGCAGAAAGCATAAAAAGATTTTAGGAGAGGGGTGTGACAGGCCTGTTGAGACCTGTTTCATGTTCGGTTCGATGGGGCAGTATTACCTTGATAATAACATGGGCAGGAGGATCAGCAAGGAGGAGGCCCTTAAAATCGTTGCTGAAGCGCAGAAAGCGGGCTGCGTTACCCAGCCGGCCACATCACAGAATCCTTCAGGCATGTGTAACTGCTGCGGCGACTGCTGCGCTGTTCTCGGGGCGATTAAGGCAAACCCCAAACCTGCGGAATTTGTTTTCTCCAACTATTTTTCTTCTATTGATCAGGATAACTGTATAGGGTGTGAGGCCTGCAAGGATATATGCCCCATGGAAGCGATCAGTATGAATGACGACGGAAAGGCTGAGGTCGATCTTGAGCGATGTATAGGTTGCGGCCTCTGCCTTATGGCCTGCAGTGTAGAGGCGGTCAGGCTCAACGAGAAGCCCGAGGGGAGCCGAAAGTCTGTTCCTGAAAATACCAGGGTGCAGATGATGCAGATGGCTAAAAACAGGGGACTGATATAAGCCGCGATTCGTGTGAGAGATTGAAGCGTTACACTTCGGTAAAACTGAGTGAATCGCCCCGCAGCAGGCGGGATAAATTATAAGCAGGGGCCGGGTTTGACCGGCGCTTTCTATCTGTATAATCCGTCGGCAAGGAGTTTAAGCATAAAGGTCCTTGTTTAGCCGATCGTAAGGAAGCAATTGGCACGCCATGACCTGTTTTTTTAAAGGGAGGTGATTTGCCGCACCTGAAGGTCAGTTCTTTTTAAGCCTTTCCAACTCCCTGTTCACGGGGGTAATATCGTATTCGGTAATAACCGTGCAGTGATTGTTCTCCAGGCATTCGGACGAGATTGTTTCCGGGGCCTGCAGCGTCTCGTTTATCAGCCTGTTGAAAGTTGAATCGGAGGCTGGGGAGATCTTTTCCCGCGGAAGGTTTATGTTTATATAACTGGCAAGCATGAGGGATGCCCTCTGCGAAACTCTCTTCTTTATTTTGTCCTCAGGTATGGCAAGAGGGTCTTTTTCATCAGGGATAAAAAATTCTGATATCATAACACGCATTTTTTCACCGTGGAACCCCTCCCACCTGTCACTTTTAACGCCGGATTTTTCACATGAGATCAGCACCAGCAGCAATACTGCAAGTATGATATGAGCGGTTCTTTTCATGGGTTTATTTTGCGTTGACAGGGGATTAAATCAAGAAAAAAAGAAGAACCCCCGGGTCGCGGGGGTTGAGAGAAAATCATGAATATGATACAACTTAAATGGTTAAAAATTTTTAGCATAAATTTTTAATACAGTCAATCGGGGGAATATCTTAATTTTTTGTAAGAGAAACACTTATATACAATAAAAGAGCAGGTGTTCTTATTCCGTTTCTTTACCGGAGATCTTATCGATAAATGTTTTTATTCTCGGGTGTTCAGGGTTGTTGAAGATCTGTTCAGGTTTGCCGTCCTCGATTATCTTCCCGTCATCCATGAAAATAATTCTGTCAGCAACCTCCCCGGCAAATCGCATTTCGTGGGTTACAATTAACATTGTCATTTTTTCTTTAGCAAGGTCGCTTATTACCTTCTGAACCTCTCCGATAAGTTCGGGATCAAGAGCCGATGTCGGTTCATCAAAGAGCATTATGTCAGGATTCATCCCCAGGGCCCTTGCTATTGCCACACGCTGTTTCTGTCCGCCTGAGATTTTGGAGGGGTAAGCATTTTTTTTGTCAAGCAGCCCGACCTTGTCGAGAATCGCTTCTGCCGTTTTTATGACATCCGCTTTTTTAAGGCCAAGTACTGTTGCTGGTGCCTCTATTACATTTCCCAATACTGTCATATGCGGGAAAAGGTTAAAATGCTGGAAAACCATTCCGAGTTTTTTCGCGATCTCTCGTTTTGCCTTGTTTCCAATTCTGTCCTTCTGGTGCTTTTCATTTTTGTGTGAAAAAGAATCGCCTTCTATTATTATTTCACCTGAATCTATCTCTTCAAGGCCGTTGAAGCATCGCAGGAGCGTACTCTTTCCTGAGCCTGAAGGCCCTATGATTGCTATCACCTCACCCTTTTTAACTTCTAGGTTTACTTCATCAAGTACCACGTGGGCACCGAAAGATTTGGTTATATTGATCGCCTGGATCATTTTCATCTCTTGATCTGTGTTATTCATATATTGAGTACTTGTCCTCAAGCTTTCTGAAGAAGTATACTATTACAGTTGTCATGAGAAGATATATAACCGCGGCAATTGCAAATGGTGTGATAGCAAAATCGCGTGAGAAGATCTCCTTAGCGGATCGGAGGAGGTCTCCCATCCCTATGACAACTACAAGGGCCGTGTCCTTAACAAGGTTTATCGCCTCGTTACACGTCGGGGGGATCGTTCTGCGTACAACCTGTGGAAGGATGATTCTCCTCATTGTCTGCACATAATCCATATTAAGCGCCTTTGCCGCCTCGTACTGTCCCTTGTCTATAGACTCAATCCCGGCCCTGTAAATTTCTGTAAGGTAGGCGGAATAGTTTATAACGAAAGTAAGCGCCGCAGCTGTAAAGGGCTGAAGGCTTATACCTATTATTGAAAGACCATAGTAGGTAAAGAAAAGCTGCAAAAGAAGGGGTGTTCCGCGGAACACCCATGTGTAGAAACTGAGAAGATATCTCAGTATATTGAACTTCGATATCTTCATCAGTGCCAGTACTATTCCCAGAGGGATTGCAAAAATTATGGTTACAGCGTAAAGCTGTATCGTAAGGACGCTCCCCTCAAGGATAAATACTGTTGAATCTGCTACATATTGTAAGTAATTTTCCATCTCTATTTAAGGAGAATATTCTCTCCGAACCATTTCTTTGAAATTTCTTCGCCAGCTTTGTCACTCTTTATTTCATCTAGAGCTTTGTCCAGTGCTTCTTTGAACGTGAGGTCATTTTTTCTGATACCAACGCCGTATAGTTCCTTGCCGAGACCGTCTTTAAGAACCTTGTATGTGCCGGGTTTTTTGGCCATGTTCCAGCGTCCAACGATTTCATCTACAACAACAGCGTCGACTCTCTTTGATGCAAGGTCCATGAGAGCAAGAGTGTTGTTCTCATATTTTTTAATATCCTTGAGGCTCTTTTTAAGGTCAGCGGCATCGTTAAGTGCGTTTTCGCTGCTGCTGCCAAGCTGAAGTCCGACGATTTTGCCTTTGAGCATATCTTGTCCTGTAATATCGCTGTCAGCATTAACCATTATTATCTGCCTGTTGTTCAGGTATGGTTTTGAGAATTCAATCTTTGCTTTTCTCTCATCTGTAATTGTCATACCGTTCCATACAACGTCGATGTCGCCTTTGTTGAGGGAGAAGATGATTCCGTCCCATGCTACAGGTTTGAATTCAACTTTAACGCCGAGTCTTTTCGCTGCCTCTTTGGCCAGGTCAATGTCAAAACCGACTATTTCATTGTTTCCTGCTCCCCTGAATCCCATTGGAGGGAACTGGTCGTCAAGACCTACAATAAAGAATCCTTTTGCCTTAATCTGCTCCAGTGACTTGTCCTTTGGCGCATCTTTACCGCAGCCTGATACTATAAAAGCCGCAACGATTAAAAAAGATACAAGCTTAACAATACTCCTTTTCATTACACTCTCCTTAGATCAATTGTCTTAAGACGGCATAATACCTGTTTATGTTATTTAATATTGCGCTATTTGTCCCTGACAGAAGAGCATGATATAAATACTTTCAGGGCTTATGCCGTATTTCTAACAGTATATGGAGGTGAATGAATATAATTCAATTAAAATTTAGGGTGGTGAAAGAATATAGGCATTGAAAAGATGATGTAAATTAATAGGGTTTTACCGCTGATTAATAAAAATTTTAATAGACTGGTATTAAATAAAATAGATGAATTACTAATGTAAAAGGGGGAGCATATGCCTAGAGTAAAACTCAACGAACTTGAAAACTACAGATTTAAAACAGAACAGGTGATAACGATAGCTTATTTAAACCCGGCAGGACATGTGGGAAATTCACAGATGGCTGACCTTGTTCATGACGGGAGAATCGCTCTGTTGAAAGAGCTTGGCCTGAATGAACTGAATATAGGTGACGGGAAAACCGGTATGATTATGGGAGATCTTGTCATCAATTTTAAAACAGAAATCTTTCTCGGGGAGAAGGTGGTCATTGAGGCTGATATTTCAGAGATGGAGAATAAAGGTTTCCGTTTTTTTTACAGGATTTCAAAAGAGGGTAAAACCGCGGCCCTGGCTGAAACAGGTTACGTGACATTCAGTTATGAAGACAGAAAGGTCTGTGAGGTTCCGGGGGTTTTTATAGAGAAACTGAACAGTTATCAATAAAAAACATCTGTAATTAATTACTTGCCAATACTGGCAGATTAATTGAAGTGGTTATTATGGTGATATTGAAACATTTATTATGGTAAATCCGGAGTTTCAATAAGATTGAGCGGTTGTATTAATGCCGGTTAATTCAGGATCAAAACTTAAAAAACAGGTAGGAAAAATGAACTATTTCAAAGGGACAGATGATTATGTCATTTCAAAGGAGCTGAAGGACAATGTGAATGTCTCCATAGCTCTAGGAAGGCCCCTTATAGTTAAGGGAGAGCCCGGAACAGGCAAGACTCTCCTGGCACACGCTATTGCAAAGGGTCTTGGAAAGAATTTTTATATATGGAACATCAAGTCTACAACAAAGGCCCAGGAGGGTCTCTACGTGTATGATACAGTACAGAGGCTCAATGACGCCAGGTTCGGGGACCACGATGTTTCTGATATCAAGCAGTATATAAAACTGGGGAAACTCGGTGAGGCTTTTGATGCGGATGAACAGGTTGTTCTTCTTATTGACGAGATAGACAAGGCTGACATTGAGTTTCCAAATGACCTCCTGAATGAGCTTGACGAAATGAGCTTCTACATTCCGGAAACAAAAGAGACAATCAAGGCTAAGACAAGGCCTATAGTTATTATTACATCAAACAGCGAGAAGGAACTTCCGGATCCGTTCCTCAGAAGGTGTGTTTTCCACTATATTGAATTCCCGGAGCAGGAGTTAATGGAGGAGATTGTACATGTTCACTTCCCGGACATCGAGAAGAAGCTCCTGCGTGAAGCTCTTAAGAAATTCTACTGGATCAGGGAATTTGATATGCTCCGCAAAAAGCCCTCAACAAGCGAGCTTATTGACTGGCTCCAGGCTCTGATTATCGGCGGAATATCCCCGAAGGATGTTGAGAAGGAAATTCCTTTCCTCGGTACACTCCTTAAAAAGAAGGAGGATATAGACATTGTTGAGAAGTCAGGCAAGTCACACTATGCGTACAACTCCAGCATGAGGACGAGGGATGTTTATTAATTTCTTCTTCAACCTGAAGTCAAAGGGGATACCTGTTTCTCTGCATGAGTGGATTACTCTTCACCAGGCAATGACAATGAACCTTAATGACTGCAGCCTGACCAATTTTTATCATATGGCCAGGTCAATACTTGTTAAGAATGAGATCTTCTACGACAGGTATGATATCGCCTTTCTTGATACATTCGGCGGGATAGAAACAACTGATGAGATGCTGGATGAGATACTTGCGGGCCTGAAAAAGGTAAAAGAACTTAAACTCTCCGAAGAGGAGAAGAAGCAGATAGAGCAGCTGAACCTTGACCAGGTGCTTAAGAATTTTGAAGAGCAGATGAAGCAGGGACACTACAAGAACCATGTGGGTGGGAACAAGGCCATTGGTACCGGCGGCCGGTCAACCCAGGGTGCATGGGGATATAATCCTGCGGGAATAAGGATAGGGCAGGGTGAGTCCAGACATAAAAGGGCGGTTCAGATTGCGGAGAAGAGGACTTTCCGTAACTATTCCAGCGATATAACTCTTGATACAAGGCAGATGCGTGTCGCTCTTTCTCACCTGAGATCCCTGCTCCCCATCGGTTACGGTGAAAAACTCGATCTTAAAAAGACAATCGACGCGACATGTAAAAATGCTGGTGAGATTGAGTTTGTATGGGAAAATAAGGAGAAGAAGAGCTCAAAGGTCATGCTTCTCATGGATGTAGGCGGTTCAATGACCCCTTTTGCAGAGCTTGTAGAGAGGCTTTTTTCCGCTGCAGCAGGGCAGATCAGCAGGTTCAAGCATTACTACTTTCATAACGCTTTTTACCAGGATCTATGGACTGATATGGAGAGGAACCAGTCAGTTTCAACAATGGAGATCCTTAAAAGCGAGGACGCTGATTACAAGGTGATAATAGTCGGTGATGCCGAGATGGCCCCGTCCGAGCTGACATGGGCAAATGGTGCCATAGATTACTGGTATCACAACGATATTCCGGGTATTATATGGATGCAGAGGTTCAAGGAGAAGTTCAAGGATTGTATCTGGCTTAATCCTCTTCCGAGAAGGTCATGGGAGTATATTCACTCCCTGAGGATGGTGCGGGATGTGTTCCCCATGTTTGAGTTGACCCTTGACGGACTTGATGAGGGTGTCAAGTACCTGATGACAGGAAAATGTGAGCTTTATAACAGATGATATAAAAAACTCCCGTTAACGCGGGAGTTTTTGTTTAAATAATCCCCTGAAGAAAAAGAAGTGCCGGCAGCATTACCGCAAGGAATAACAGAGAATTTACCACAAAGAGACCTGAGTTAAGTTTTGAATCTAGATCAAAGAGTATAGTGCTGATCACGGAGTAAATTGCTGCAGGCATGCATGACTGCACCTGAATTACTGTTTCGACCAGAGGATCCAGTTCAATGAAATATAGTGCTATGAACGTAATGACAGGAAGAATTATAAATTTTGATATGGCCAGCACGGCCTGTTCTTTTATTCCGGTTGAGAAATGTCCGATTTCAAAATTTATCCCGAGAGTCAGGTAATATAGCAGTATATCTGTGAAGATTAGGTAATCAAGGTTGAATGAAATTACCGGCCTGTCTATACGGAACATCTGAAGAAAAAGAGCCGCCAGTATCCCCGCAAGCGGCAGGTTCTGGAAATTAAAAAGGAGTTTCGCGTATTTCTTTAATGTTAATGTTTTGGTGGTTCCGGAATCTGAGTTTTCCTGCATGGAGGCTAATTTTGCATAAGGGAAAATAAAGAGAAATAGAAATGGAAGAAAATAGCTTACATAGATCGTTGCAAGGCCAAGCCCCTGTTCCCCTGCTATGAGGTAGCAGATAAAACCTCCTAGAGATAGCCCCTGGTTTGCGAGAATTGAACTTATCAGATAAGAAGCGGCTGTTTTACCCTGCAATTTTACCATTTTGATAAATATTTTCCCTGTAAAATATCCTATAATAACTGTTGAGAGACCGGCTAAGGGGAGAAATATCATATCAAAATTTAATTTAAGTCCCCATATACTCCAGAGGAGGATAAAAGGTTCCAGGAAAAACAGGTTAATCCTGATAAGTTTTTTTGCCGTTGCCTGGGGGGATTTCAGGCCTGAACGGATCTTTGACCCGGCAAAAAAGGGGATGAGGATTACAGCCCATAAAACTATAAATTTTACTTCTGTCTGCATTGGTTTACTCTTGTATTCAGAAGGAATTATTCTGCTTTTTTGTGCAATAATAATATCTGATTCAGATGGAATCCGGAATAATTCAACAGGGATAATATAAAGATTTTGCTGGTTTTTTTCATTATATAATTCCCTTACTTTAGAAAATACCGGGGTGATCAGTACAATCCTGTTTACATCTATTCCCGGGAGCCTAACAGGTTCTCCTCCTTTAAATAAAATGAATTTTATATTTTTTTTCTACAATCCATAAAGTTATAAGGGATATTGGCATTGTCAAGAAGGGGTTTTTTTTCCCGGCATAGGCCGCAGTTTAATCATCCTTAAATTTTAAATCAGTAACAGATTATATAGAGTATTTAATATTAAGATTTCATAATATGCGACAGGATTTATTCTCTTGTTTTGATAAAAAAAGTTTGACAAAACATGTCTTTAAAATTATTAACTGAACATTCAATTAACTATGTCTGTTTGGAATAAATTGGTTTTTTGCAGTAAAAATTTTTAAAAAAACATATAAATCAGTCTTCATAAAGTTCCGGGTTTTAACTCAATATAAAAGAAACTTCAAAAAGAAGAAGGAGGATGTTATGCTGTATAATACTCTCAAAGCAATACCGCCAAGAGTTAATTACACGGAACTGTACCAGAAGAATAAGGCTGCCCTTGAAGCGGAATTTCAGGGATTCCTTGATGAATGGCAGCAGACTGCTGTAATGGTAGTGAACAACGCAAAAAAATATGGAGACAGGGCTGAGTTTCATCATAAACCCTATGGAGAGTGGGAGTCCTTTTCCTGGAATGAGATTTCGGAAATTATGTTTAATGTCGCCTCCGTTCTTTTAAAGGACGGCCTTAAAGAGGGGGATAAAACAGGTATATTTTCACCGAACAGGGCAGAATGGACCCTTGCCGATTTTGGCGGGCAGCTGATAAGGTGTATTCCCGTACCTATTTACGCAACAAATACAGAAAATGAAGCTGAATATATAATAAACAGTGCCGAGATACGTGTTCTATTTGTAGGTCGGCAGATGCAGTATGACAGGTCGTATGCACTTCTTGAAAGATGCCCCTCCCTTGAAAAGATCGTGGTGTTTCACCGTGGAACGAAGGTTCATGATGATAAACGTGTTGTTATGTGGGATGATTATCTTGCAGAAGGGAAAAAAGAGGATCGCAGGGCTGAAATAGAAGAGATAATGAAAAGGGCCCATTATGATGATATCTGTACTATAATATACACATCAGGTACAACCGGAAATCCTAAAGGGGTTGTACGTACTCATAAAGAACTGATGCATAACTGGTGGTCAGTGGGGCGTATTGTTGAAAATGAGGAGGGAAAAGGGTTCCCTGAGACTGATGCCACTCTGGCCATACTTCCGCTGAGCCATGTACTTGAAAGATCATGGGATTTCGGAGTTATTTCGATGGGTAATCATATATGGTTCTGTGAAGACCATAATGAACTGGTTGATTACATGCAGGAAGCAAATGTAACCTCTATGAACAGCGTGCCGAGAATTTCGGAGAAAATCTATTCAGCGATTTATACAGGTATTAAAGACGCTCCTCCATTAAAACAGAAAATATTTCACTGGTCTGTTGCAATGGGGAAAAAGCATGGCGATCTTGTCCTTGAAGGGATTCAGCCAGGACCGATTCTTACATTTAAAAGAAAGATAGCAGGAAAACTTGTTCTGGATAAAATAAGAGGGGTATTCGGCAAAAACCTGCGCTGGCTTAATTATGGCGGGGCTCCGATGAATCCGGAAATTGAAAAATTTCTATTTTATTGCGGTATAATGTGCAAATCGGGTTACGGACTTACTGAAACATCTCCGGTTCTCGCTATGGGCGGACCGCATTGTTTCAAGCTTGGTACAGTAGGGCCTGCAATACCTCTCGTTGATATCAGAATTGATCCTGATACGGGTGAAATACAGGCCAAGGGTCCCAACATCTTTAAGGAATATTACAAAGATCCTGAAAAAACTAAAGAAGCCTTTACTGAAGATGGCTGGTTTAGAACCGGTGATATCGGAATGTTTGATGAAGATGGTTACCTGACAATAACAGACAGGCTGAAAGACCTGATAATAACATCCGGCGGGAAAAACGTCGCACCTCAAAAAATCGAGATTATGATGGCTGAGGATCCGATGATTGAATATATTGCCTTAATCGGTGATAAGAGGAAATATATAACGGCTTTGATTGTGCCGACTTTTGAAAATCTTGAAGCCTGGGCAAAAAAACAGTCAATTCAGTTCTACGGGAAAGAGGATCTGGTTAGACACCCGGATGTCATTGCGTTATACCAGGGTATAATTGACAAAAGACAGAAGGATCTAGGGCAGGTGGAGCAGATCAAGAAATTTACTCTTCTTCCGAATGAATTTTCACAGGAGAGCGGAGAGATAACTCCTACTATGAAGATTAAAAGGAAAGTGGTCCAGGAGAAGTATGGAGACTTTATTGAGAATATGTACCAGGAATAAAAAAAGATCGTCTAATAAATGAGTTTTTGGAATGCTCCGGGCTTTAGCCCGGAGTTTTTTATCTGATTTATCTCCAGTCCCTTCCGTTAAGGTCAAGGCCCATCTGCCCTTCTTTTTTTATATTATCAATAAGGGCTGAGTTAATATTTATGAACTTCTATTAAGTATTAATTATTTATTATTAAGAAGAAATAAAGGTTTTTTCTGCGGGCAGGGGAGTAAACTGAAACTCTGTCTGTAAGTTAATTCGTATGCTCCAGAACTTCTCTTACTTTGGCAGCGAGGTTTTTTCTGGAAAAGGGTTTCTGAAGAAAGTGGACACCTTCTTCGAGAATTCCCTGATGAGCGATGACATCGGCCGTGTATCCTGACATGAAGAGTATTTTCATTTCCGGAAAAATTTTAAGAATTTTTTGAGAGAGTTCACGGCCGTTCATATCCGGCATTATGATATCAGTTAAAAGCAAATGGATACGGCCGGTATTTTCACCTGCCTTTTTTATAGCATCTGCCGGCGTTCCGGCCGAGATGATATTATAACCTAACTGTTTAAGAGTTTCAGTAGTCATTTCAAGAATCATAGGTTCATCTTCAACAAGAAGGATTGTCTCGCTGCCCGATAAATCGGGTTCTGCCAGCGTCGTTTTTTCTGTAAATTCTTCACCGGTTAAATGGCGGGGTAAATAAATTCTCAATGTTGTACCCTGACCCGGTTCGCTGTAGCAGTTGATGAATCCGTTATTCTGTTTGACTATGCCGTAAACTGTGGCCATCCCCAGACCGGTGCCTTTCCCCTGTTCTTTTGTGGTAAAAAAAGGTTCGAAGATATGTTCCAGGGTCTCTTTATCCATACCGACGCCGTCATCACTTACTGAAAGCAGTACAAACTCGCCTGGAATAAAATCCACATGATTGGTGCAGTAGGATTCGTCGAATATTTTGATGTCAGTTTCAATAATAATGGAGCCTATGTCGGGGATGGCGTCCCTTGCATTTACGCATAGATTCATAAGGAGCTGATCAATCTGTGAAGGATCCATGAATACCGGCCAGATCTTTTCTGACGGATGCCAGAGGAGGGTGATATTTTCACCAATAAGACGCTGGAGTATTTTAATCATGCCCTCGACAAGTTCATTCAGATCCAGTTGTTTCGGGGCTATTGTCTGTTTTCTGGAAAATGCAAGCAGCTGCCTGGTTATTCCGGCTGAGCGTTTTGCAGCAGATAATATCTGACGGAGATTATTATGAACCGGATGATCAGAACCAATCTTACCAAGAGCCATATCCGAGTGTCCTATAATAACACTGAGCATGTTATTAAAATCATGGGCAACCCCTCCAGCGAGACGACCTACTGATTCCATTTTCTGCGCCTGAATAAGCTTGAATTCAAGAGATTTCTGTTCACTTATATCAGTAAGATTCATTACCATGCCTATAAATGTCCCCTCTGCTCCTTTAATCATTGCGGCACTTACGATAACATCAAGAAGTCTCCCCTGTTTTGTAAGTCGTTTATCAGCATATTTCACTGTTGTACCCTGTGCGGAGAATTCCTGAATTCCGGAGGCAGTTAGTTCTTTTTGGTCCTTAGGGATAAACGGTATTTTGCGTCCTTTCAGTTCATCAGGAGTCCAGCCGAAAACTTCAGTAAATGCTGGATTAAGATATTCGAGACATCCTTCGGTGTCATAGACGATTATAGGATTTGCATTTGATTCCAGTATGGCCTGAAGTCTCTGTTCATTCTCCTTTAGCGCCTGGTTGAGAGATGCCATATCTCTGACTTTTTCTTTAATCTGACCGGCCATGGCATTAAATGCCTGGGAAAGTTTTCCTATTTCATCCCGGGCTCTTACGGTCGCCAGTGTATCCATTTTCCCACTTTCAAATTCTTTCATTGTTTTTACAAGTTCGGATATTGGTTCAATTATCAGCCGGTTTAAGCCCATGATCCCGGCTAAAACAAGAAAGAAAGGAAGCCCTAAAAGAGAAAGGACGGTTACAATGAGGTTGCGTCTGCTTGTTTTTTCAAGGAGAGCGTTGGCGCTTTTTACTTCAGATTCAGATTCATAAATCAGACGTTTTGTTGTGGAGGAGGATAGGGATTTGTCAAAAACCTTTCGGGCTTCCAAGATTTGAAGTTCGAGGTTTGCAATCGTTCGTTTTGTTTCGGGAATAAGTTTTTCCAGTGAGCAGATCTGGGCTATAAGAAGGTCAAAAAGGAATTTTATGCTGCCGTCATTATCGATGATATGTAATTGGGAGGATAACAGCTGGCGGTTCAGATCGACAATTTTTTTATCCGTAACTGTGTAGTTACGGGTCACCAGGCTGTTTAAAGCGATCAGTGTAAGCTGATTAAGGCTTTTTAATATATACGGGGCCAGGGAGGATTTCGCCGAAACATCCTTGCCCAGAACCTGATCCATCTGTATAAGGGCCAGGGATGTGGCAATCTTTTTGTCCAGTTCGTGATAGAGCCCGGTGATTTTTATTCTTAGTTTTTCAAACTGTTTTTCTGTCATGTTGATTGTTTTTTCTTTTTCTTTAACAAGGGCGATCAGTTCTTTTGCATGTTTAACCAGTTCAGGATTTTTTTCTATATTGGGACCTGGAGGAGGATGGAGCAGGTTTTCCGGATAAGGGGGGACTTGTCCCGAAGCGATAATATTTGTAATCAGAAGATTAAGGTCGTTTTCCCATTTGATATTTCCTTCAATTCCTGTAAGTTTCTGTCTGACTTCATCGCGGACTTCCAGGTTATGAAGAACTTTCTGATGCATGGCGATATTCATCGATGCCAGAATTACAAGGATTAAAAAAATCAGGATCCCCCCGGCATATATTTTTCTTTTAAGATTCATGCCATGTCTGTTCCTCTTTAATCAGAATGTCTTACAATTTTTACGTGAAATCATTTATTTTTTCCAGTATCCGCTTCCGATCCAGGCACTTCTGCCATCCTGCAAAGTTACTTTTTTAAAAAGAGACTTTTTTATCTGGATTGTATTCGAGTAAGGGTTTAACCATTCGTATTCGAGCCAGAATTCATCATTTTTACTGATCAGTTCTATTTCCTCCTGGAAAAGCAGGCGCCCGTGTGGAGTGCGCAGACCCCACATGTTTTTACCTATAAGTTGCGGCTTGATTCCATGAGCAATACAGATTGCCTCTTTTTTTTCCGCATTGTAGGAGTGCATAAAAATATACAGCTGGTTTTCATCATCTCTGAATTTAGTTTCAAAAGCTCTCTGAACGGTTTTCATATTTCCGGAGTTTTCTATGAAAAAAGCATAAGCTTCATTGACCAGGGCTTTTACTTTTTTTTCAGTATAATTCAGGCTTTGTTTCTCTTTCGGGAAGATCTGCATCGGGGAGAGAGTCAGTAAAAATAGCAGGATAAAAAGTAAAAACTGTAAAGCTTGCCGAGTTTTAGTTTTTTTACTGTTCGATTCAGGTGCCATTTTATTATAACTCTCCTGTTTTAGTATCAGCGCTGTTGAACATACAGTATTGAAGATATAATAATTTTTAACGTAGCTTACAAATTTTTATATTGTTCTGCAGGGGGATCTTTATATTTGGAGTCTAATGTTAAAATTATTTTAATCAGATTTTTCTGGTGGGGTTTAGGAATTGAGTTTTAGGAAAGGGAGAGCAAATTTTGGATAAAATAAAGCGATTCTTTTTTGGTTAAAAGTTGGTTCATATCGCGGTTATAATGATTGCCCGATGTATGATGCGAAGGCGCATGTTGGTATAATATATCACGCGCCTTCGCAGAAGGAATAACGGGACAGTTTTTGCTGCTATCTGATTTTTCTCCAGTCCCTTCCATTAAGGTCAAGGCCCATCTGCCCTCCGGGGTTCATAATGTTTTTAGGATCAAGGTGCTTTTTTACGGCGCGGAGTATTCCCATCTGCTCCCTGCCGAGATGTCTCTCCATCCATGGCGCAATCATCTTTCCTACGCCATGATGATGGCTTAAGCTGCCACCGCTTTTTTCTATGCTGTCAATAACTCCTGACTGAAAATCGGTGTATTCCTTTACACCACTGTCTTTCATGATAAAAATGAAGTAGAGGTTTGTTCCCTGCGGGTAGAAGTGTGAACTGTGAGTCATGCAGATTGTCTCAGGGCGTGCTTTAATGAATTTGCGCACCTCCTTGTGTACTTTATGCAGGTTGTCCCAGCGTACACCGGTTTCAAGGGTATCTATGAGAATCCCGTAATCCTGAAGGTCTTCACGAAGGTACGGGTCCCTGTATCGTCCAGGCTCCCACATTTTTGACGGCAGTCCTGTTATATACATGCCGCCGTGTTTTTTGCATATCCGCTTTACATGCTTCTTTACATTTTTTGAGAAAGATTCTTCTCCTTCAGTTGTACCAAGGAAGAGGCATCTCTGCATCGGCCTGAATCCCCTGAGCTGCATAAGTTTATCAAGAACTGTTCCATCAATGCCGTATAATTTAAGGCCGATATGGGTCTCCTCCTCGTCGGATATCCTGAACACAGCAGGCATCCCGAACTCACCCTGGGATATTTCACGTCCTGCGTTTATTGCATCTTCAAAGGTGGGGAAAATGAAACCGAAGTATTTCCTGTTTTCAGGCATATACCTGTATATTTTCAGTGTAATCTCCGCAAGTACTCCGAAAGAACCTTCGCTCCCCTTGAAAATATCGTTAACCCTTGGGCCTGTTGCAGTGGCAGGGTAGGCAAGGGTGGTAATTTCACCGGAAGGCGTAATATAGGTCTGGCTGAGTACCAGGTCATAGGCGTCACCATAATATGAAGAGGCCTGGCCGGAACCGAGTGCAGCCACCCATCCTCCAGCTGATGAATATTCAAATGACTGCGGGAAATGACCGCATGTGTAGTTGTGTTTTGTTTTGAAAAATTCTTTCGCGCTGTTCAGGGCTTTTTCAAGTTCTGGCCCCATGATCCCAGCTTCAACAGTAACGGTCTGGTTAAGATCATTGACCTCAAGAATTTTATTCATGTGCGTGTTCATTACAAGTGTAATACCGCCAAGGGAGGGTCTCAGGCCGAAGTTTACCGAAGAACCTCCTCCATAAACATAAACGGGGATTTTTTCTCTGTTGCAGAGTTTAATTATAGCAGCGATTTCATTTTTTGTCTTCGGATGAATTACAAGGTCACTTACAGGGCCCGGTTTTCCGTTACGGAGGTTTATAGCCTCTTCAACTGTTTTGCCTGTGGAGTATTTGAGCCTGTCATATTCATTTACAGAGACGTTTTCTTTGCCTGAAATTTTTTCGAAGGCTTCAATTTGTTTCATTTTAAGTGAGATTTTCTTTTTGAACGTAACTTTTTCGTCTCCGGTGGTTTTTTCATCTCTGAAGTCATCGTCCGTAAGATGAAACTGTTCCTTGATCTCTCTGAAAAGTTTTACATTCGGGTGCTTGTATTCAGCAGGGGCTCCCCACTTGAAAACTGATCTGAAGCTTTTTTCTGCAGGAGGGGTTTCTCTCCACGCCGGTTCAAAAGTTTTTTTCTTCATATCATTCTCCCTTTCATGGTATTAAAAATATCTTTTCAGCAGCGGCAATTTCCGCTTTTTTCTTTGCAGCATCCCATCCGAGGATGCCTGCTGCAGTATCAGCTACTTTTTTCAGTGCATCTTTACCCGGGTGGCCGAGAGTCCCGATACCTGTTCTCCTGAACAGGATATCGTTAAGGGTAAGGGCCATCTCATCTTTAATTGCGTATATTACCTGTGCAAGAAGCTCGCCATCACTGTTAAGGGGTTCTGAGAACTTTTTATTCTCAGATGCTATATCTATTACCGCAGAAAGCTCGGTTCCATAGATCCTTGCCAGATAGTCAATGTGGTCATTATTAAAACTTTCATAAAGTTCTTTGCAGTAACTTATATAAGCTTCTATGTCTTCTATTTCAGAACCCGCCAGGTAGTTTTTATCGGTTTCTGATCTGACAGCTTTTATACCGAGTTTTTTGCATGACTGCTCTACAACATGTAATGCGAGATTGCGGCTTGTGGTGTATTTTCCACCTTCAACAGTGAGAAGTCCATCAATGCCATCCTGACTGTTATCGTATATCTCGTATTTTCGCGATGACTGGTACACATCTTCAGTTTCTGTTTCAACGAGTGGGCGAAGCCCTCCGTAACAGTATAGAATGTCCTCGTATGAGATTTTTATTTTGTCGCTGAAGGATGCATTGACTTCCTCAATAAGTCCGTCAATGCTCTCACGCGAGACCTTCCAGTCATCCGGGCTTCCAAGAAATTCCTTGTCCGTTGTACCGATAAGTGAGTGCCCACGCCAGGGTATTATAAAGATATGTCTTCCTGAAGGGGTCATGGCTGTAACAAGGTTTTCCTCGGTGATCTTTTCTGTAATAATGTGAATGCCCTCTGATCTGCGGAGTATTTCCTCGTGAAAATTTTTTCCGGTTAAATTAAGAATTTTGTCAGCCCAGGCTCCGGCGCAGTTTATTACAAGTTTACCGGAAATTTTTATCTTTTTATTTTTGATTTTATCTTTTGCCGTTATTCCGGAAATTTTGTTGCCGTTTAAATTGAAACCGGTTACTTCCATGTAATTTGCTGCATCCGTACCGTTAAACACAGCGGATTTAACGAAAGCGAGGGTCAGCCTTTCAGGAAAAATACTGGCACAGTCGTAATAGACAAGGGAGCCTGTAAGGTCTTTTTTTTCAACAAGGGGCTCCTCTCTGATTGTTTCAGCTCTTGACATCGACCTGTGACAGGGAATCCTTTTGCTTTTGTCCCAGGTGAATTTTTTATCAAATGAGAGAATGTCGTACAAAATCATGCCGAGTTTAAGAGCGAATTTTTTTGTCTGGAAGGATTTTTTATCTGTTATGATCATGTTCGGGATGGGATATACAAAGTTAGGAGCAATATTTTCAAGGATTCTTCTTTCCCTGAGAGACTCCCTTACGAGGCCCAGTTCAAAGTTTGCCAGATATCGTAAACCACCATGTATAAGCTTTGATGTAGCGGATGAAGTTTTGGAGCCGAAATCGTCCTTTTCGAGAAGGGCCACTGAAAGTCCGCGGGCTGACGCGTCATAAGCCACGGCTGCTCCGGTAATTCCCCCTCCTATAATAATCAGATCATACTCTTTTGTTTCTTTAAAGTCAGATCTTTTCATTTTGCTTCTCCATATATTTTACAATTATATTTTCCGCATAAACTATAATATCCTTCGTGATTTTTTTCGCGGAATCGGGATTCTTTTCAGTAATCGCTTTGACGATGTCTTTGTGAAATTTCTCAGATGCCTTACGGTTCTCTTCAAAGGAAAAGTAAAGGTTCCCGAAGTCTCTGAAAATATCGTTAAAAAAATTAAGTATGAATATATAAAGGATATTTCCGCTACCTCTGGCAATAGACTGGTGGATGGCGAGATCCTTTTCAGCTGTTGGAATGTCCTTTTCAAGGATTTCAATGAGCTTTTCAGCTTCCTCATCACTTCTGTTACGGGCAGCGCTATAAGCCATTTCAGGAGAGATAAAGCGTCTTATCTCAAGTATGTTTTTGAGAATATCGGATGTTATATCCTTTCTCAGGTAAAGGATGTGCTTCAGCAGTTCAAGGTTGCCGCTCTCCCTGAAGTCACGCACATATATTCCGTCCCCCTGACGGATGGAGACCAGGCCCAGCAATTCAAGTCTTTTCAGTGCTTCTCTCAGTGTATGCCTGTTAACATTCATTTGAAGAGACATATCACGTTCAGGGGGGAGTTTATCCCCGGGCAGCAGTACTCCTGAGAGGATTTTACTGATGATCTGGTTTCCGATTTCTTCGTTAAGACTTTTTTTATTCACTGTTGAAAACATAATTTACTCCCGGTTCAATGGTTCAACCAATTGTCATTAAAACATTAGCGATAAAAAAGTCAATGTGAAATTAAAAAATATTGTTTTGCTTTACAAAAATATTATTTCTTCCTTTATATGCTACAAAGGCTTGAAGAAATAAAAATTTTAGTTATAGTGTATGAAAAAACGTATAGTTGAGTCGTACTGTTACTTTTTGAATAGAGATTATTATATCGGGTAATTTTTTACTGCAGGTCTAACAATATTTGGAGTTTGTTTAATGAAATTCAGTGAATTAAATCTTGATGAAAAGATTTTAAAGGGGACAGAGAAAGCGGGATTCGTAAAGTGTACAGAGGTACAGGCAGAGACTCTCAGACATTCTCTTTCAGGGGTGGACGTTCTTGTTCAGTCCCAGACAGGTACAGGTAAAACAGCTGCTTTCCTGATAACAGTATATCATATTCTTCTCACACGCGAGGAATACAAAGATAAAAAAGTACTGATTCTTGCCCCTACCAGGGAACTCGTAATTCAAATTGAGAAAGAAGCGAAACTACTCGGTTCATTTCTTGATTTAAAGGCAGGGAGTTTTTACGGAGGAGTCGGCTATAACCAGCAGGAGAACCTCCTTAGACAGGGTGTGGATATTATGATCGGTACTCCCGGAAGGCTAATGGATTTTGCCGGAAGCGGCAAGATAAAGTTCAGTGAAGTAGGCATTCTGGTTATTGACGAGGCGGACAGAATGTTTGATATGGGGTTTTTCCCTGATATCAGAAAAATTATGAAAAGAATGGCTCCTCCGTCTGAAAGAATTTCTATGCTTTTCAGTGCTACTCTCAGTATGAGGGTTAAAAATCTTGCGTGGGAGTATATGAATGAGCCAGTAGAGATCAATATGTCCGGTGAGCAGATCACTGTTGATAAGATAAGACAGGTTCTTTTCCATGTGGGAAGCACAGACAAAATGAGACTTCTGCTCGGTATACTTAAAGAGCATAAACCTCAGAATGTTCTGATTTTTACCAATACTAAACAGGGTGCTGTAAGAGTAGCGGCCGGTCTTGCGGGTAATGGGTATGTATGTGATTATATAATAGGAGATCTTCCCCAGAAGAAAAGGATTAAAATAATTGATAGTATAAAATCCGGTACGCTGAAGTATCTTGTTGCAACGGATGTTGCGGCGCGGGGGCTTCATATAGATGATCTGGATATGGTTATTAATTATGATATACCTGAAGATTATGAAAACTATGTTCACAGGATCGGCAGGACGGCCCGGGCCGGAAAGTCCGGGCTTGCTGTCACTCTTGCCTGTGAGAAGTTTGTCTATGGACTTGAGGCAATTGAATCATATATTAAAATGAAGATTCCTGTTGAGTGGGCCGGCGATGAGCTCTTTACGGAAGATTTAAGCACCGATGAATTCATAAGAGGGTTCATGAAAACTTCAAGACAGACACGTGAAATTACTGAAAGGAAGGATAGGGGAGAGAGGAAACCCGGAGCCAGGAAATCTTCTCCTGAGAAGAAACCTGCACAGGCAAGAAAGAGTAAGAGCACGGAACCCGCAGTTGCATCTAAAAAGAAAGCTGTTGCCAAACCCGGAAAACCGGCTGCTCAGAAAAAGGATAAAAAGACAGCAGCAGCACCTGCAGCAAAGGGCATCAGGAAGGATACGAAAAAGACCACTGCCGCAAAAAAAGCACCGGCTGAAACAAAAAGGCCGTCAAGGAAGGCATCTCCTGATAAACGAATTGATTATTACAGGGAGAAATATGGTGAGGATTTTGTGGTAAACAGGGAAATGAAGGCTGTTAAACCGGCAAAAGAGAAAAAATCCTTTATAGGAAAAATTAAATCGCTTTTTAAAGCGGGGAAATAGCCTGAATAGTTTTTTCCCCTCTTGCCTTAAAGAGATAATCTATGGCTGAGTCTGTATTGCCTGAAAAGAGGTGTACAAGGCTCAGCTTCAGAAAATTATCACTACTATTTTCATCATCTGATTCAAGCTTCGCAACTTTTTCATCGAGATTGCCGAATCTATCGTTATATATATCAACAGGTACTGATTTAATATATTCATCGTATTTTTTGAATTTGTCAGACCTTTTTTTTAAGTCCTTGATTTCCTTAATAGATTGCGCGGCATCCCCGGAGTAGTAAAATATATCGGATTTTATATTAATGATTTTTTCATCAGTCGGGTATTTCTTTGAAAGGAGCTTTATAAGCTGATAGGAATCAGTGATACGTCCTGAATTGTGATAAATAATAGATAATGCAGCCAGGGCGGTTTTATTGGACGGATCAATCATAAGGACTTTAATAAAATTTGTAACTGAAGCCTGAATATTGTTCAGCCTGCTGTAGCATAAACCTGTGACAAGCAATGACATCAGAAAATCGGCTTTGTACTTTTTTGATTTTTCAAGGACTATAACGGCTTTTTTAAAATCACCCTTTTTATAATATAGTGAACCAATATTATATAAAGATATATAATCTTCGCTGAGGGAGTTTGCTATACGGTAATATTTTATTGCATTATCAATTCGGCCTATACTGTTAAGTTCATTGGCGAGCATTATATAGGCTTCACGGTTTTTTTTATCTTTGTTTATAAGACCAAGGAGTCCTGCAATTCTGGTTTTTGAATTTTTATCTGTTTGCTTTGTTTTCATTGTTTTTAATTTCCGGGGATGTGAAGATTTTTAAGTTATTCAGATCTTATAACCCTGTTCCGCCCCTGTGACTTTGCGGAATATAGAGCCGTATCTGCTCGTTTAATGAGATCTTTGCTGGTCATGTCTTTGTGCGAATCGAACTGGGCGATGCCGATGCTTATTGTTATGCGAACTTCGTCATTATCTATCAGATAAGTCGCTTCCTCAACTCTTTTTCTGAGCCTTGCTGCTATATGTTCTGCAGCTTCTATATCGGTATCGGCAAGAATTATTGCAAATTCCTCTCCTCCATATCGGGAGGGTATGTCAAAACTGCGGATATTCTGATGAATTATATTAGCTGTTCCTTTAAGTATAATATCACCCTGCGGATGTCCGTAGCGGTCATTGACTTCTTTAAAATGATCAAGATCTGCCATGAGAAGGGTAAGAGGATTCTCAGTCCTTTCAGCGCGTTTGATTTCCTCTGCGAGTCTTTCCTGGAAATAGTGGTGTATAAAAAGGCCGGTCATTCTGTCAAGAGTAGCCATTCTGTATAGTCTTGAGTTTTCAACTGCTATAGATGCGAATTTAGCGAGTTTATCAAGAAAGATAAATTCCTGTTCCGTATATGGGGTATCCATGATTTTTTTACTCATGAAAATAAGGCCGTTCAGGGTATTTTTTGATCTGAGAGGTATAACTATTTCAGGGACAAGGAGTTTATATAATTCAGAAGTATAGGGATCATCGGCCATCAGTTCACGGGCCTGTTCGGCATTTATGATTTTCCAGTTGTTTTTCAGGTGAATTAAAAGCGCTGATTTTTCGCTGATTTTATTTTCAGGCGGTATAATATATCCTCTCGACATAAAACTTGAAAGATCGTCGTTTTCAAAATTAACATGAAGAAAGAGTGCGACTTTATCGACAAGCATCTGGCCGATGCATATATAAAGGAGTGATTCGACAAGACTGTCGAATTCAAGGTTTGAAGAGAGACTGAGGGCGATTTCGATAAGGTTCTGCAGATCAAAAACCATTTTTTCCAAATCCGCCCTTTCAAGCTCTGCAAGTGTGTAATCACGAAACTCTGACATATTAATAATCTTTTCTTTTATATATCGGACGAAAAATAAATAATTATTATCAGTATTATGCAGTTTGTAAATATTTTAAGGAAAAATAGATGTTATAATTAATAATTTTCAGGAATTATAAGTAATCAAATATCTCTTTCAAAAAAGCTAATACGAAAATACTCAATTTTGAATGAAATATAAATATTTAACGTATAAATCTAAAAAAAATGAAAAAGAATATTTAAAAAAACGCTCTGAAAAAAGATAAAGCCGGTGTAAATAGATTGCTGTCAAATATGCCCATAATAAAATATGCATTGCATTATATAGCGTAATATTAAAATTGATATTATAAGAATTCTTTCGGAATATTAAACATTTTTTTGACTTTTAAGATTAATATACTATTTTCACATTATAAAAAAAGCCTTTACATTTAAATATATCTGATAAAGATATTCTTTTTTTTATAGAAAGGAAAATTTTTATATAAAGTAGTTATTAATGCTTTTTTATTTTTTTTTTAAATTATTAAATTTGCTTATACAGAGTGTGTTTATTCACATTATTCTTACTAATAGTATCTGACTGATTAAATTAAGGAGAGTAATTTAAATGGCAAAAAGAGTTTACAGCTTTGGCGGGGGTTCTGCTGAAGGTAGCGCGGGAATGAAAAACCTCCTCGGAGGAAAGGGCGCTGGTCTTGCAGAGATGTCAAATCTGGGTGTTCCTGTTTCAGCGGGATTCACTATAACAACAGAGGTTTGTACAGAATACTATAAAAACAATAAAGCGTTTCCTGCAGGGCTTGATAAAGATGTTGAAGCGGCACTGAAGAAGGTAGAAAAGACTATGGGTGCTGTTTTCGGAGATTCCGAGAATCCGTTGCTGGTATCTGTAAGATCAGGCGCAAGGGTATCGATGCCCGGTATGATGGATACGGTTTTAAATCTGGGGCTAAATGATAATACTATTAAAGGTATAATCAAAAAAACAGGTAACGAACGTTTTGCATGGGATTCATACAGAAGGTTTATCCAGATGTATGGTGACATCGTAATGGGTCTTAAACCTGAAAATAAAGATGAGATTGATCCATTTGAAAATGTAATGGATAAAGTCAAAGATGAAAAAGGTTATAAATCAGACCTTGAACTTACAGTGGATGACCTGAAGGAGCTTGTAAAAAGATTTAAGGCCCTCATAAAGTCAAAATTAAAGAAAAATTTTCCGGATGACCCGAAAGAACAGCTCTGGGGGGCTATTGGTGCTGTTTTCGGATCATGGGATAACGAAAGAGCTATTCTTTACAGGAAAATGAACGGTTTTGATGATTCCTGGGGAACAGCTGTTACAGTACAGTCCATGGTTTTTGGTAATATGGGAGACAAATGCGCGACCGGTGTTGCTTTTACAAGGGACCCTGCCACAGGCGAAAAGGTCTTTTTCGGGGAATATCTTGTTAATGCCCAGGGCGAAGATGTTGTGGCCGGTATCAGAACTCCGCAGCAGATAACTGTTTCAGGATCGAAAAGATGGGCCAGGGAAAACAAAGTCTCGGATAAAGAGAGAAAAGAAAAATTTCCTTCACTTGAAGAGTATATGCCTGTGGCGTATAAACAGCTTCAGGATGTTTATATGAAGCTTGAAAAGCATTATAAAGATATGCAGGATATAGAGTTTACAATTCAGAATGAAAGACTCTGGATGCTGCAGACAAGGACCGGTAAAAGGACAGCAGCTGCTGCGGTAAATATTGCTGTTGATATGGTTAATGAGAAGCTCATAGATAAGAAAACAGCAGTACTTAGAGTTGATCCTGCTTCTCTTGATCAGCTCCTTCACCCTACATTTGATCCGAAGGCAAGAAAAGAATCTGTTGCTAAAGGTCTTCCGGCTTCTCCCGGAGCTGCGACAGGAAAGGTTGTATTTAATGCTGATGATGCTGATGATTGGACGAAACGCGGTGAAAAGGTAATCCTTGTCAGGGTTGAGACCTCTCCGGAAGACCTTAAGGGTATGAATGCGGCACAGGGGATTCTTACTGCCCGTGGCGGTATGACTTCTCATGCTGCTGTTGTTGCCCGTGGAATGGGGAAATGCTGTGTTTCCGGATGCGGATCTATTGAAATAGATTATGTTGCAAGAATTTTTAAAGTTAATGATACGGTTGTAAAAGAGGGTGATTATATCTCAATAGATGGTTCTACTGGAGATGTAATGCTTGGTCAGGTTAAAACAATTGAAGCTAAACTCTCTGGCAATTTCGGTATAATTATGGGATGGGCAGAGGAGTTTAAAAAACTCAAGGTCAGGACCAATGCTGATACACCAAAAGATGCTGAAACAGCGAGAAAGTTCGGTGCACAGGGGATAGGCCTTTGCAGAACAGAACATATGTTCTTTGAGGGTGACAGGATAAAAGCGGTTAGAGAGATGATCCTTGCTGAAAACGCTGATGAGAGGAAAAAGGCCCTTAAAAAGCTCCTCCCGATGCAGAAAAAGGATTTCCTTGGAATTCTCAAGGCCATGGAAGGTTATGGCGTAACTATCAGGCTTCTTGACCCGCCTCTGCACGAATTCGTACCGCATGATGAGGCAAGTCAGAGGCAGATGGCCCAGGAGATGAATAAGAGCCTTGAAGAAGTAAAGTCAAAGGTTGACGCTCTCCATGAATTTAATCCGATGCTCGGTCACAGGGGATGCAGACTGGGTATAACGTATCCTGAAATTACAGAGATGCAGGCCCAGGCAATTTTTGAAGCCGCATGTGAACTTAAGGCCAAAGGAATTGATGTTAAGCCGGAAGTGATGGTACCCCTTGTAGGAACTGTTAAAGAATTTCAAATGCAGAAAAATATAATTATTGAAACAGCAGAAAAGGTAATGGCAAGGAAAAAGGTTAAGGTTGATTACCAGGTAGGAACAATGATAGAGATACCAAGGGCCTGCATAACTGCTGATGAGATTGCCGCTGAAGCGGAGTTTTTCTCCTTTGGGACAAATGACCTTACACAGATGACTTTCGGATACAGCCGTGATGATGCGGGATCGTTCCTTCCTGAATATGTTGATAAAAAGATTCTTCCTGTTGATCCGTTCACAGCTCTTGACAGGGAAGGTGTTGGACAGCTTGTAAAAATGGCTGTGGAGAAAGGGAGATCCGCCAGAAAGAGCCTTAAGCTTGGTATATGCGGAGAGCATGGCGGAGAGCCTAGTTCTGTTGAATTCTGCCATCTTGTAGGACTGGATTATGTGAGCTGTTCACCTTTCAGAGTGCCTATTGCAAGGCTTGCAGCTGCTCACGCGGCTATTAATTTCAGCAGCAAGAAGAAATAAGAAGTAAAAAGAGTATAAAAAAAGAAAAGCGATTCCATGGGGATCGCTTTTCTTTTTTGTTAAAAACATAGATCATTTTTAAATAATTATTGAAAATATAATTCACAGAGTAAGATTTATCCTATAATATTAAGATGCTTCACAAGGCAAAGATTTTAAACTCAATCGGATTATTTAATTCTGTCAGGACGGTTCACAATGAAGAAATTAGTTTTTGTATTTCTTATAATATTTCTTGGTTCATCAGCGTTTGCCGCTTATGAGCAGGCTCTTTCTCTTTATCAGGATAACAAGTTTCAGGAATCTCTCTCTGTTTGTGCAGAGGATCTTGTCATTGCTGATGATTTCAGGGCGGGGTCACCCAATTACAAAATAAGATATCTTGCAGCACATAATCACTGGAAGCTTGGAAATACCGAATCTGCTATGATCCATTTCAGAAAATGCATGGCAATAGATAAGACGACGGTTGATCCATATATAGATCTTGCAATGCTTTTTATGGAGAAAAGGAAATTCGGGGATGCCGGTTCTGTAATAGAAGACGGACTTAAAATTAAGGAGGATGCTATGCTTTTCTGGCTCCTTGGAAGAATCGCTATTGAGAAAAAAATTTATCAGAGGGCAAAACTTTATTTTGAGAAGGCCAATGCTATTGATCCGGAGTTGTATGTCTCATATAATGATCTGGGAATTACTCTGATGAAACTTGGTAAAATCGGTGATGCAAATACTGCTTTTTCGGTTGCATATGCTATAAAGCCGGATTCCCCGGAAATTATCAGTAATCTTGCTTACTGCCTCTATAAAATGGGTAAAGATAAAGAAGCACTTAATTATGCAAAAAAAGCACAGGAACTCGATTCGTCAAATGAAACGATAAAATCACTGGTGAATAAAATTGAGAATAAATAAAAAGGTAATAATATGTCGATATCAGATAAAATAAAAGACTCAATAGAAAAATCCTCCTGGATAAGGAAAATGTTTGAGGAGGGAGCAAAACTCAAAGCAGAATTCGGTGAGGAAAATGTATATGATTTCAGCCTCGGGAATCCGGACCTTGATCCTCCTGCAGAGTTTTTTAATGTTCTTAAAAAAATATCAGATTCAAAAATTACAGGTATACACGGATATATGCCTAATTCAGGTTTTATGAATGTCAGGGAATCCGTTGCTGCAAAGGTAAAGAGGGAGCATGATGTGAATATAGATGGTAATTCTATAGTCATGACATGTGGTGCGGCCGGCGGGATGAACATTATAATGAAAACCATCCTGGATCCCGGAGATGAAGTAATAGTTATAAAACCTTTTTTCGCTGAATACGGATTTTATATTTCAAATCATCAGGGAGTGATGGTTCAGGTAGAAGCTTCACCGGATTTTTCACTTAATCTTGATAATATAAAGAATGTAATTACAGAAAAAACCCGTGCGGTTATTATTAATAGTCCCAATAATCCCACAGGTAAGATTTATACGGAAGATGAAATAGAAAAACTGGGCCAGCTTCTTGTTTCTAAAGCTCCTTCGGGAAGACCGATATTCCTTATTTCTGACGAACCTTACAGGGAGATCGTTTATGACGGTAAAACAACATCCCCTGTTCTTTCCAAATATAAGAATGCAATGGTTGTTAACTCCTACTCCAAATCTCTCTCATTACCCGGAGAAAGGATAGGTTATGTGGCTGTTAATCCTGAAATTTTAGGATATGATCTTTTAATGGCTGGCCTTAACCTTAGCAACAGGATTCTCGGATTTGTAAATGCACCGGCCCTTATGCAGAGAATTGTTTCTGAGTTGAATGATGTATCTGTAGCAGTAGATGTCTATAAAAAGCGCAGGGATGTTTTCGTTAAGGGGCTCCGGGAAGCGGGATATTCCTTTGCTGATCCGGAAGGGGCATTTTACCTTTTTGTTAAAACTCCTACGGAAAATGATATTGATTTTGTCGGACATCTGCAGAAGTATAATATACTTGCGGTCCCCGGGACAGGTTTCGGCTGTTCTGGTTATATCAGGCTTGCGTACTGTGTTTCAGAGGATATCATAGAAAGGTCAATTCCGAAGTTTAAAGAGGCTATAGCTTCATATAAAGGATGATGATTATTCATCATCCTTTTCATCATCCTGAAGTCTTGCGTTAATAGCTTTTTTATTAACAGGGATTGTTATTTTTTCATCCTTCTCATCGTCGATCATATTGGTTTTCTGACTTTCATGTTCCCCGGTCAGAGTAGTATTCATTTTAATATTAAGATTTTCAAGGAGGAGCTTGATTTTATTGTCATTGGGATCCTCCAGTATGGCTTTTTCATAATTCAGTTTTGCGTCCTCATTTTTCCCTGATTTTTCATATGAAATTCCAAGGTACATATAAAGAAGTGAAGTATGAATGTTTTGTTTGTTTGCCTGTTCAAGATAGTTAATCGCATCCTTCCATTTATCACTGAAGAACATCAGTATTCCCATCTGGTAAAGAACCTGCGGATTGTTCTTTTCCAGCTTAAGGGCTTTGTCCAGGTATATGAAGGCATTATCCATGTCCTGAAGGGTTATATAAAGAAGACCCAGTTTATAATTCGCTTCAAAAATGTCGTCATTCAATGAAAGTATTGCTTTGTAGAGTTTTGCTGCCTCATTCCATTTCTTGTTCTTTTCAAGCCGTAATGCCTCGCTCTGGTAGTACTTTTCTTTATAGGCGAGTTGGGCATTGATATAATTTTTAAGAGAGTCACTATAGCGGGCATAATTTTTAAGCTGGAACAGATACCCTGTTTCACTGTCGTATTCATTCATAGATTCTGAGTACTCCAGCTTTTTAATTATTGAAAATACTTTTGAATTTCTCTGCATAAAGGAGCGCAGGTTTTGATAAAAACGTTTGTCGGAATCATTGATAACTGTTTTATACCAGTCAGGAGTATAGTTCAGATAGTAGTTAAGTAGTTTCTCAGGGAGGATTTTATATCCATTATCTGATATTCTACGTTTTTCCTCAGAAAATTTTTGAAGGCACTGATCGATCCCGGTAAACAGAATGTTATTAAGAGGATGCAGCTCATTATAGAATATTTTATCAGATACACCTCTTTCCGAGTAGAGAGGTTCGAGTCTGTTTAATGACTCTTTGCTGAGTTTAAGAGAATCCTGGTTGTCTGAAGAAACGATAAGGAGTATGTCTGAAAAAAGATATATAGTGTGGTGTGCGAACTTTTCTTTTAAATGAGTTAATGATGTTATAAGCATTGTATCGTCTGTATATTTCAGGTCAAATATTACAGCGTAAACACCTATGTTCCCGATCTGTTTTTTGACAAGGGTATAGTATTCTGAAGATGTTCTGAAGGAGTGGATTGTCTGATCAAGCAGGTTCGGGCAATCAAGGACCATATCATACATTTTTTTGTTATCAAGAAGGAAGTTCAGCAGTTCTTTCTGGACAGGGGTATACTTCTGTTTGCCTGAGACAGGAAGCCTGTTGTTGTCTATGTGTCTTGAAGGAAGAGTATCAAGACATAAAAAATCTGGAATAATTGAATATACGGGATTGCTGAAAAATTTCTGGTTACTGTCTAAAATAAGTGTGTTTGAATTTTCCCCCGCATATAAAGCCGCGGCAGAAGCAGCACGTTTTAAATTCCTTATGTTGCTGTCGGAAAGATAAAAAACAGGTGTATCGTAAATGGTTATTTCTCCATTTTCAGTAATATAGGGAAGATTGTAGTTCGTTTTAAGAAGTATTTCATAGTTTTCACATCTTGTAAAAAAAGGTTTCAATGTAAGAGGTATTTTAAAGTACAGGTGAAGCAGGAGAACTGCAGGGATAAATATAAGAGTAAAAATAAAATAAGCGAATTTTTTAACAGGATTAATTTTCAGATTAAAAAGGAATATCCCGGGTATAATAATATTCAGAATTGATATAATATAAAGAATCAGGTAAAAGACTAAATTTGTAAAATGGAGAAGAGATATTGATATAATTACAGGAATGGGGAGTATATACAGAGAAAAATTTATAATATTAAATCTTCTGTTATGATCATATTTTGTCAGGATATTTTCAAATGTCTGCCTGAGAGAAAAACCGTAAATCAGTGCCGGGGCTGCTGTAAAAGCATAGGCTGTATTAATTGATATTTTATCAGAAAAGTAGAAAAGCAGAAACATGTATGAAAGAAACAGTATCGGGAAAAGCATTTCACTATAGACATACCAGAAAGAGGGCTTCTTTAGTTTTCCCACTAGATAACCGGCTGATAATGCTAACAGGACAATCGCTATATATATTTGACCGTGATAGTGTATGTTCCCATAAAATTTTATAAGTACAAGATGCCCCAGAAAGATATATGTAATAACATATGTAAAATTCAGGTATGTATAGAAGAGATCATCTCTTTTTACAGGGTTATTCTCGTCTGTAGTTTCATCATCAATATAATGTTTTGCAAAAAGTGGTTCAGGATTGAATTTCATGTTTATGAAAATCATTATTACAACAAGTATTAGTGAAATAATAGAGTAATAGGGTGTAATTATATTTAAATCGAAATCGGGTAGTAAATTTTTTGATGCGATTATCAGACCTGATGAAACGGCTGTAAAAAAAGAGAGCAGATAAGCTGACAGGAGGTTTTTTTCATCAAGAAAATCCCCGGTTGAAATATTCAGGAAGTAGCAGTTCAGGACCCCTGAAAAAAAAGCGGGTAATACTATTATAAGGGAGGCAAGGTAACGGTTGAAAAAATAAATATTAAGGTTAGCAAAGGAATCTCCTAATATTGTAACTTTTAAAAAGTAGAATGATATAGCCGTTCCGTAAAGGATGGTAAAAATAATATTTATGATAATAGATCTGTTTATTAGTTTATAAAAAATTTTTCCGGAAAGGTTTCCCAAAAAGAATGAGATAACGGCAATTATAAGGACTATGGAGGTTACCGGATAATAGGGAAGATACTGCTTGAACGAAAGAATAATGTCTGTTAAAAGCAGGATAAAAGAAAAAAAGGTCAAAAAAATTGCAACAGGAATCAGCCATCTTTTTGATGTATCCTGATAACTGAATTTTTTAATGTTACTCATTAAAAGGGACTCCTCGTGAACATTGTGCAGTAAAAAGTAATTATTTCAAATGGCCATTTTAAAAGAAATAATAAATTAAAAAACAACTTTTTTTTAAAAACTGAATTAATAATTTAAAAGAGGATAAATTTATATATCGTATTTTAAACTTATGAAGGATTTCTGAATAGACCGAT
>Ga0209408_1000417_pt1 | contig 33467 bp, 27 predicted proteins | sample AD_UKC107_MetaG_FD_184422 | JGI IMG/M metagenome (GOLD analysis project Ga0209408, IMG submission 184422) | Active sludge microbial communities of municipal wastewater-treating anaerobic digesters from Hong Kong - AD_UKC107_MetaG (SPAdes)... | ecosystem: Engineered > Bioreactor > Anaerobic >... | reverse complement strand
CATAGATAAGTGTGCCTGAAAGTCTTACGGGAATTATTTCCCTTGCTTTGTTCAGGTGATCCGCATCCATATTAATAATTTTGCCTTCAGGGCCAAACTTATTGCCGTAAAAAGCCTCTCTTATATCCTTAGCGGTTTTCTCTGAAAGTATTTCCCGATATCTGACACGTCCTATAATTTCTTCGGGCTGATATCCCAGGATTTCCATAGCGCCCCGGTTAAAAACAGTAATCTTCCCCTTTTTATCGGTTGCAATAATGCCATCAATAGAGTTTTGAATCAGATTTTGAACAAAAGACTCTCGCCTTTTGATTTCCTGAGTCATTTTAACCCGTTCTGTAAAATCCTGATAACTGACTATTGCTCCCTGTATGTTACCGGCTTCGTCTTTGATTGGCGCTGCGTTTATATAAAGATAAGCTCCTCCCTCTCCGAGATTGGGAACAAAAAATTCAGATTCATACCCATCTTCTACAACAGATGATTTGTGCAGGTTCATGGCACTGATTACTTTATCCATTCTCTCCGCGTCGTTATCGATGATTACATCAGCCAGAAGAGGCTTCCTGTGATCATAAAATGGTTCCCACTGCCTGTCTGTTCCTATCATCTCCTCACTACGAAAACCCGTCAGCTTTTCGCATGCCTTGTTCCAGTAAATAATCCGGTGGTCTTTGTTCAGGACAAACATTGGGGCCGGTGAACCATATATGATACCTTCTGCGGTTTTTTTCTGTCTTTCCGTCTCCAGCTTCGAGGCCTTTAATTCCTTTGTTCGATCCTCTACGTCCTTTTCCAGCTTCTTTGAATATGTATCTTCAAATTTATCAGGCTTATCTGACAGTATAAGATTTAAAAAAAACCTGGCCGAAGTACTGTTAATAAATTTTACATTATATGGCTTTTCACGCTCAATGAGCCTGCTTAATTCCGGGTCTCCGGTCAGATCAATAAGGAAGTCCAGATCTTTAATGGAGAAAATATCGTGATAATCAGCAGTAGTAATGATATTCAATGACAGGGCTCTTTCTATGGCCGGAGCTTGAGGATTTATATCAGCAATAATCAGAATATTAATATTATGTTTCTGTTGGGATTCTTCAAACAGTAAATCCAGCAATTTTATGCATCCATGTCCGCCTCCGATTATTGCAATATTCGTCTTTTTCATAATTTCAACACTTTTTTCAGCATCCTGATTACCTTCTGCGGATCCAACGGCTTCTCAAGAAAGCCTTCATGCCTTAGCAATCCGCCATCCTTATCTCCATTTAAGCTCCTGTCAAAAAAAGACCTCAGGTCAATCCCGGTTTCAGCAGAGACACCTGTAACCATAATTACAGGAATCATTTTGAGATTATTATCCTTTTTTAGATCTTCCAGCATAGAAATGCCGCTTTTCTGTGGCATCATCAAATCAAGAAGTACGAGATCAGGGTTTTCTGATTTTACTTTCTCAAGGCCTATCTGTCCGTTGGGTGCGTCAATTGTACTGAATCCGTTATCCTGAAGCAGAGTGGACAGGAAAAGCACGATGTCAGGGTCATCATCTACAATCAATATCTTTTTTGATATATTTAAAGCTCCATCGTTAATCATTACAGTAATCACGGCCCCCTCTCAGTAATTAAACAGACCCTGGATATGCCAGTTTAAAATGATAGTTAAACAGATGTTGACTAAATAAGGCCTGGGTTTCTCTCCTTCTGAATCCTTTTCAAGGCCTGCCAGAGCCTCTCCACCTGGATTCTGGTCTCATCGAGAGCCCCCTCATTATTTATTACAAAGTCGGCATACCTGAGCTTTTCTTCTATTGGAACCTGAGCCTTTAGAATGTTTTCGGCATCTTCTAAACTTATTTTATCCCTGACAACCAGACGCCTTATCTGACTTGCCCTTGATATATAAACTACAATGACCTTTTGAAAAAGCCCCTGAAGGCCTATTTCAATCATCAGCGGCATAACCCCATGAACAATTGCGCCGGGACAATTCTGACTTATATCATTCAGCCTGTTTTCAAACTCCTCAAAAATCAATGGGTGTGTAATGCTCTCAAGAACCTTCCTTTTACCGGGATTCCCGAATACGATGGCTGATATTTTTTTCCTGTCAAGACATCTGTCTTCCTGAAGGACATTTTTTCCAAAATATTCAACTATTTTTTCCCATGCCGGTTTACCGGGTTCAACTACCTGCCTGGCAAGGATATCAAAATCAATAATCTCTGATCCAAGTACTCTAAGTATTTCAGCTACGGCAGTCTTTCCTGTAGCAATACCTCCGGTCAAACCTGCAAGTAAAAAACGGTTGCTTTCCCGCTGGACCTTCAGTCGTTTATAGCATTCCAAAGACATTGAAGATTCAATCATAATATCCTTCTCAATTCTGATCGACAAAAAATGAACTATTCCGCCCCAGGAAGCGGGGGCTTGTCCGCCGTGTTTATGGCGGGCTTGTCTGCCTCCGGCAGATTTAACCCTTAGAGATCAAAAAACAATATTCAAATGTTATTCAAAGAATTAATCCCGCCTGTAGCGGGGAATTTATAGCTGGTAAATGTGTATATTCAGAATAACACAGTCAGGCATAGACAGTCATTCTGTCAAGTATAACAGTTTTGAAAAAGTAACTTTACAATTATCGGTTGATTATTAGCAGTCATATAGAGAGATATCAAGATGAATTTTCCTTCCTGATTTGGTGCAGGCATATGGACAGGGATTTTACTGAACCATCAGCGAAATAAGAAGTAACCTTCGGGAGATCAGCCGCGGGATAGCAATATCTTTTTCAAGTGACAGGGGCTGATACTTTGTCTATTATAAAGAAAACATATAGTTAAAGGCGTAAAACATACTAAATACTGCACTGGCCCTGAAATGCCATCTTTCCTTGATGCCTCCTCAACTGCAGGATGGGGCAGAAAATATACAGGTTTAAAAAAAAGGAACTGACATTACAATTTCATTCAGAGGATAAAAATGACTAATGTATTGATAGTGGATGATGAATTTAATGTAAGAAGCATGGTTAGTGAAATGCTTGAAATCAATGGCTATGAATGCACTATGGCAGCAAATGCCTCTGAAGCACGAGAATTTTTAAATAAAAACAGCTATGAATTGATCCTCTGCGATATAAATATGCCTGGTGAATCCGGACTGGATCTGATCAGATATTCTGTCGCACAATACCCTGAGACTGCAGCGGTAATTCTGTCCGGAGTCGATGATCCGATAATAGCGGAAGAAGCATTGAGAATCGGGGTATACGACTATATCATCAAACCATTTGAGATGAATGAAATATTGATAAGCACAGCCAGTGCACTTAGAAGACGTCAGCTTGAGATTGATAACAGGGCATACAGCGGAAGCCTGGAAAAAATGGTTAAGGAGCGCACCATTGAGCTTCAGAACACTGTTAAAAAACTACGGAATGCTTTAGAGTCAAGCATCAGTGCCATAGCTCTTACAGTTGAAATAAGAGACTCCTACACTGCGGGGCACCAGCAGCGCGTAGCCGCGCTTGCCGATGCAATTGCCAAAGAAATGGGACTTTCAGAAGACCAGGTTGACGGTCTCCATCTGGCTGGAGTAATCCATGACCTGGGAAAGATTGGCGTACCTGCTGAGATCCTCAGCAAACCCGGAAGAATAAGTGAAATTGAATTCGGCCTTATTAAAACTCACCCTCAAGTCGGTTTCAATATCCTGAAAGGCATGGAATTTCCATGGCCAATAGCAAAAATAGTGTTCCAACATCACGAGAGAATAAACGGCTCTGGTTATCCGTTAGGAATTTCAAATGGTGAGATTCTTTTAGAGGCAAAAATACTGGGCGTGGCGGACGTTGTCGAGGCCATGGCATCTCACCGGCCATACAGGGCTTCCCTTGGCATTGACAATGCCCTTGAAGAAATTTCCAATAACAGGGGCGTACTCTACGATTCTGAAGTTGTTGATGTTTGCCTCAAACTGTTCAGGAAAAATATCTTCAGGTTTGAAGAATAACAATCCTGAAAAAAGTCATCAAACATTATAACGCCTCATTCTCGAGTTTATCTCAAGCTTTTCCAGAGACAGTTTTACAACTTCTCCGGACTTACCATGCTGGATTAAATAATTTTCAAAAAATTCCTTAACATCTTCCTCTTTTCCAAGGCCGCATAAAGGAACAATTCCCTCTATAACTCTTTCATAATGCAGGGGATGCAGTTTTTCAAGTTCACATGTATGCTGAACAAACCAATCCCACAAATATGCTGTTGAATTTGGATTGCTGGCCATGGCCACTATTGACACAAATTTGTTCCGGGGAGGAACTTTTTTAAGGATATATTCTCCGGCTTTTTCTATTAAATGACTTTCACTGAACCAGCCGAATGCTGTCAGTATATTCATTCTTTCATGCTCACTGTCAGATGAAGCCAACCTTGCAGTAAATAATTCGTATGCATCTTCTCCGCTGCACAATGCTCCGGTCTGCATAATACTCTTCATAATATCCGGATGAACTGTCTGCCCGTTCATAAGCAATTTGAATTTGTCAGTTGCATATGCTACGGCCTCCTTTGAGCCATAAAGTACGGCATGTAATAAAATCTGGTCCCTGAGTATTGACGTTGTATGGTTTTCCTGTTTGACAGGATCATACCCGATCTTTGATAAAACACCTTCAAAAAGCGATTTGCCAAGTGATGCAATACGTGCCCGTTTTTCACCTTCCATTACTGAATATGCATGAAAAAGATCGTTGCTGATACCTGTTATCGGAAGAAATGCATCCTCATCAGTATAATTTGCAAGAAACTCCAGGTAATCATCAATTGAAATATCACAACTTCTGACTGATGCATAAAGATCATTTTGAAGGCCCCATCTGTCCTCTGCAGAAAGCTTTTTTCCAAGCACTAGTTCCCCGAGCTTGTTCAATACATCCTTGTCACAGTACTTAACCCTGTAAAATCCGGTTTGCCCGGTATTAACTTTATAAGCCGCAGCGTCACTTCCTAAGTCAAGGCTTGCCTGTCTATCCTGAAGCAGCGTTCTCATAACCATGGATTTGCCGTCGCGATAAAAAATCCTCACAGTAATTGGAACAATCCATTTCTGGCCTGACTCGTTTGGAAGAAAGGTAAACCTTTTCTGGGCAAGTGTTATCCGGTTTCCCTGCCTTTCTACTGTAATGAGGGGAAAACCCTTTTGTTCAATCCAGCTTTTCATAATCCTGGAAACCGGTTTTTCTGTAATGTTATCAAACGACGTCCAGAGATCTTTACTTGAAGAACAATCATATTTATATGTTGAGAGATAACGCCGGAGACCTTTAATAAAGCTGTCATCCCCGATAAAATCCCTGATCTGCCGCATTACACTTGCACCCTTATTATAAATGATCGGTGCAGTGCTCGGGTTAATAACGATGTGCTCACCCCCGGGTATCTCTATAGGAGTTGTCTCGTGCAGTGAATCCCTGTTAAGGGCAATACCGGTTTCGCCGATCAGAAACTGGTCCCACACACCCCATTCAGGGTAATAGTGACCCACAACGGCATACCCGTAAAACGTGGCGAAGCTTTCATTAAGCCATAGATACTTCCAGTCGGAAGGAGTAACAAGATTACCAAACCACTGATGGACTATTTCGTGAGCGATTATTTCACAAATCCTTTCTTCTCCTGCCTTGGATGTGATCCCTGGATAGTGTAAAAGGAGATTTTCCCGGAAGGTGATTGCACCCCAGTTTTCCATTGCTCCGAAAGCGAAATCCGGTATCGCTATCAGATCAAGTTTGGGCAGTGGATAATCAGTAGCAAAGATATCCTCACAAAAATCAAGGGCCTTCCTGCCGAAATCAAGCCCGAATTGACCATATCCTGTCATTTCGGGCACTGTTCCCACACGGACCAGCACCCTTCCCTTATCTTCAATGAATTCAAATTCACCGACGCCAAAAAACAGAAGATATGTTGACATTTTCGGTGTCTGCTTGAATTTAACAAGTTTTTTTCCGTTTCCAGCCGGACTTTGCTCTTTTATTCCTTCATTGGATATTGCCTTGAGATCATCATCAATCAGCATTTCTATTTCAAAGACAGCCTTGTCAACAGGCCGGTCAAAACATGGAAATGCTCTCCTTGCGTCACTCTCTTCAAATTGTGTGACTGCGATATATTTGTCTGCCCCTCCGGTTTTATATCCGCTTCTGTAAAACCCGGCCATCCTGTCATTAATTCGGCCTTCATAATCAATCCTCAGGACAATCTCCCCTGACATATGCTCTGGAAGAATAACAGTCAATTGTTCCTTTTGAGGATTCACCTTGAAATGACAATCCGGAAACGCCTCTGGCATCCTGACCCGGCAGCTCCAGATGGCCAGGTCGAGAATGTTCATGGATATATTTTTCACCGGTTTTTCAGCTTCAATAAAAATCTCAACCCATCCGGCAAATTTGAAGGTCCTTAAATCAGGCCCCAGATGAATCTTATAGTGTATCGGTTTGACTCTGACCATTCGCTCCCGCTCCTCTCTTTTCTTTTGCTACCCTTTTATCAGAATCTGCCCAGTCACTACGTACTCTATCAAGGAGTTCCCTGGCCCTTTCATACTCAATCTGCATCCCCTCCCAGCTGGGAGTAATAAAAATCTTCTGCATGAGAAGACCGTCATCATCAAACCACCTGGGCAGGACTCCGCCAATAAAATATCCCCTTGAACGCAGTATATCAACTGCTTCACCGACGGATTGAGAAGAAAGCTTGAGCCATACCTGAATGACTAAAACATCCTGTTGCCTCACGGCTATTTCTTCATTCTTAATGGCTGACTCAAAATCATCTCCCGTGTCCATGACAGCCAGCCTGGCTACCTGAGCAAAACTGAATACCTGTCTGTTTATTTCAGTCTTTGAACTTGAGGATAATGACTCATCAGAAATCATTATTTCACGTTTGTCATCCAGACCGGAATAAATAAAGCGAAGGTTATCCTCATAAACACGCGGCAAAAAAATCCTGTGGGGTCTTGGCTTAAGAGTTAAAAATTCCAGAAGGGAAGCAACCCGCCCGGCAGCACTTTTTTCCTTGGTGTAGGCAGTCGCCGGCATCAGGTCTACTTCAATAGCCTGGGTAATCCAGCCAAGCCCCCTTGCCAGACGCTGTGAAAACACATGATTGCATACGGATTCTCCATAGAGCCCGTCAAATCCGAATTTACTTGATGCCATTTCCATACCGTGGGCAACCATCTTCGTAAAAATACCTTTACCGCCCCTGTAATATTTATGAACCAGTCCGGCCCCGGATTCATATATTCCCTCGTACGGAACGCTGTTATACATGGCGTTATGGCCAACGATGTCACCATGTTCCGTTCGTGTAACGCTTGAGATTGTCCTGCCTCTGGCATTTTCCTCAATCAGTTTGCCTGGATTTATATATGTCTCAATAGGGTACCCTTTTCCGTATACCTCCAGGAAAAGCTGAGTAACGCCTTCGGCGTCCTCAGGCCGGAAAAGATCTACCTCCCAATTCTGTCCCGGTTCTATATTACGGTTATTCTTCTTATTTTCAATCATATAAAGTTCCTTATACTGATGGCAGCTGGTTCACTTCAAGCATCTCGTTATTCTTTTTTTCACGCCTCAGAAAAGGCGTCATACACAGGCAGATAAGAATGAGTACACAGCAGAAATAATACAGTACCCTGTAACTGAGTCCTCCAAGAATAATGCCGCCTGCAATGGGGCCCAGAAACAACCCTCCCTGAAACATCTCAAGGCCCAGGTTGGCATTCAGCACCCTGTATTTAGGGGGTGAAATGTCAAAGAGAATGCCGTTAAGAAGTGGCATTGCAACTCCCCAGGCCAATCCAAAGATCAGGCCCAGGGAATAAAACAGAACTGTGCCTGTTGTGTTGGCCAGAACCAGGTATGCAATAAAGAGGATGATAAAAGACACTGCCAGCAGGAGCGGCTTGCTGCCTCTGTCAAAAAGATGGCCCCCCAGCACTCTTACCATGATCTCTGTAAAAGTGCATATGGTAAAAAACCAGCCTGGATTGGTGATGTTAAAGGTATGTGCAAACAGTGTAATAAAATAAAAGGCCATAGAAAATGCCGAATAAAGAAGCAATGATATAATCAGAAGCGAAATCACACTGACGTCTTTAAGGTTAGATATAAATTCCCTGGCAGTAATCTTCTTTTCTTTTATCTCTTCCCTGCCCTTGATCACAGGCTCTATCAGCCGAAGCAGGACAAAAACAGGCAGCATAAAAAGGGCTGTAAGACAGAGTACCGGGATATAACCTCCCAGCAATTCTGTCAGAGGGTCCAGTAAAGGCGGCATTACAGCAAAAGGCAGAAGCGTAATGACTGACACCATTCCAAAAGCCTGACCGCTCCTTGACTGCGGAATACACCCAACCAGTCTTGCCATTACCGCGCTACCCACGACAACGTAGGCACCACCGTGCAATATTCGAACTAATGCCATACTTAAGACGCCTCGAGCAGGATAATAGAGGAGGAGAAAAATTATCACGCCTATAGTTCCAAAGAAAATCCATCTTCCGGAATTATCTGGATGCAGCATCGGGCTTATGATCGGTCGAATTATCAGGCCTGTGAATGAAAACAGGCCAATCAGCAGACCGATCCATTCGTGTTCAATATGCAGATCAGTAGCAAGGTAATGATGCAGCTGAAAAAAAACAGCTACATTACAAAAGGTCAGGAATATGATCGAATTTAAGACTATGAATTCTCGTGTAAAAAGTCTTTCAGGCCGTACCATGCTGAATTACTCCGATCGGTCCAATAATCCTTCAATACGGAGGATCAGATTCCCTGACACCTGCCGTCGATATTCGGCACTTGCCCGGACATCATCAATTGGGTTTACCGCCTTCCGCGCCAGATATGCCGCCTGCGAACAAAAAAGCATCCGGCTTCAGCGCATCCTCGGGGTCAAAGACCGCGGGCAGCGGATCATAATCCATAACTACTTGCTCAAGGGCTCGATTTACAGTTTCTTTGTCTTCAGCTATTACCAGAGCAACTGCATCACCGCAATGCCTCACCCTGTCATCCGCCAGCACCGGCTGATCCTTTCGGACAACGCCCTGACGGTTTGATCCCCTGACATCCTTATATGTAAGCACATCAATAACGCCCGGTATTTTTCTGGCTGATTGGACCTCAATACCTTTGATCACAGCATGTGGTATGCCTGCCCGTTTAACCCCGGCCCACAGAAAATTCGGGCTGTAGTAGTCAACGGAATATTTTTCCGTGCCTGCAACCTTGGCTCGGGCATCAATTCGGGGCATGGACCTGCCTATATTACTCATATTGCTCAAGCCCTTCACTTCAGTTTGAAATTCATTTCGTTTAAAAAGACATCCATTGTCATGGCGGAGTTGTATATTTTTCCTCGATCCTTTTTTGTCATTTCGAAGCGAAGCGAGAAATCTTGATTTCAATAATTTTAGTTCCGCCTGCGGCGTGACCAAGATTCCTCATAACACTATAGCGTGATTCGGAATTTTATCAGTCTTTTACCAGCCTTTGGCTGGCTGGCTGAGACATTTTTAATAATTATGACACAGTCTCCAAGTCCGGCATGACGATTTATGTTTTTAATTGCCGCGTTACAGATGTCACCAGTCAGGTTAAAATCCTTGACAATGCCTCAACAAATGCCTCCATGGCCTCTCTTGTAGAGACGGTCAGCCGGATGTAATTAGGAAAACGAAAACCCGTCATTGTTCGTATCATAACCCCATATGCCATCAGTCTGCGGTAGGCAAGTGTATCGCTCATTGGAAGCTTGATCATCATATAGTTTCCCTGACCGCTTACATAAGGCAGGCCCAGATGCCTGAGTTCCCGGGTGATTAATTCCTTGCCCTTTGCAACCATCTCACGGGTTCTAAGGATATGTTCATGATCATCAATCGAGGCCAGGGCAGCTTCCTGGGCCAGTACGTTTACCGAATAAACAACACATGTACGACGTATTATATCAACCACCTCCAGGTCTCCGGCAAGATATCCGATACGCAGCCCGGCCAGCGCATACATTTTTGAAAATGTCCTGAAAACAACAAGGTTCGGATACTCTTTTATCAACCTGATCCCGTCAGGAAAATCATCCTCTTCCACAAATTCAAAGTAGGCCTCATCCACAACCACAATCTGGCGGCCGTCAATAACATCGAGAAAATGACGTAATTTCTCTTCATTCCAGTAGGTACCTGTGGGATTATTCGGATTGCAGACAAAAAGGATCTTTGTCTTTTCATCTATCTGGCTCAGCATAGCCTCATCATCAAACATCAAATCCTTAAGAGGAACAAGCCGTGCCTCAAAACCTGAAAACTCGGCCACCCACTCATATACGGCAAATGTCTTGTCAGCAGTTATTATATTGTCCCCTTCCTGGCAGAATGCCTTGATTACAAAAGTGATCACCTCATTCGCGCCGTTCCCGACCAGAATCTGGTCCGGATGCAGTTCAAATTTTTCTGCAAGCCTGCATCGAAGGTGGTATGCATCCCCGCTTGGGTATATTGAAGCTCGTGCAGGCGGAAAGCGCCCAATAACAGCCTGAGCCGCAACAGGTGGTCCCAATGGATTTTCGTTATTGTTCAGCCTGAACAAATGGCTGCAGCCGTATAGTTCCTTTAAAACGTCATCCGGTTTACTCGGGATATAGGCCTCGAAGTGCTTGATATAATCAGGAACAAGTTTTTGCAGGGAGACTGTTTTCATTATAGCTCCCTGTCCAGTTGAAATATAACGATATCACCCTTCCCGGCATAGGGCATTACCAGTTTAGGTTTAAAGCCGCTTTTAAGCAGTCCGGGTACAAATTCAGACTCCCATGGCCTTCCCAGGTCCATCTCAAAAAAGATATTATAGATCGATTCCCTGCTGAAAAGACTCAGATGATCTGATAAATTCCGGTATGCATCGGTACCGGAACGTATAGGACGCAGGGTTACCATGTCCTGTGAACGGTCTACCTCGGCAGAAAGAACTGAAAATGGCGATTTCATTTCTCCCAGATCCCTGGCCGGAAGTATCTGCCTGGGAAAAAACAGACGTTTGTACTCACGCTGCAAAAATTCCTCCAGTTCAGGGGGAGACCACACGGATGTCCCCGGGTCTTCCTGCATCTGCCGGAAATAGGCTGTAACAGATGAGCTTTGATCCCTGCTGGTGAAAATTTTCAATGTCCCAAGAGGCTCAAAATATTTCCCCGGCAAATCGTGTGTTGGAAAAAGATTTATCAGACCCACGGCATGCGTTTTGGCAATAGAACCCAGACAGGTCTCAAGGAGATCATTTGCCATGGGTGAATCATAGGCCTGATTAAAAATATATGGCCCGAAACACTCAATTGTCTTAAGGCCTGACCATCGCCAGATTATGCCTCCCCCGACTTCACCGCCCTTGCCGATGGCCAATGCACCCTGATATTCTCCACCGTCAACCATATCAACCACCTTTCCCGGGTATTTGAATGCATTTGGGGTAATCTGTCCCTGATAATAGTGTTTCACGAGCATAACAAAAAGCTTCAATTCATCCGGATCAGGTTCACGGATTGAAAATTCCATGAATGGCTTAACTTCAGGCACATCAAGTGAAATTCCTTCAGGATAGGCCTTTTCCTTTATCAGGGTAAGTCTCATCCTGTTGTCTTTCTCCTCTGATACGTAAAAACGCTCAACTGACCTGGAAGCTATCAGGAGCCCCATTTCCTCAAGGCTGGCTTCATCATCAAAGGATACTGTCGCTGTCACATTAAAGGCCCTCATGTTGAAGTCTTCAGCGGAGAATATAAAATCTGCTTTCACATAGTATCCTCCGCTTGAGCAACGGATCTCCACTGGCTGGTCAGGCATGGCAACCCTGCACAGATATGAAAAAATCTCTTCTGTAGCAAGAGTCAGTGAAAGGGCCTCAGCCTGCCCCAGCTTCAGACCAAAGGCAGCCTTTTCGACAAAAGCCATTGCAAGCGGCGTGAAGTCGGGACTAGCCATCAGACTCAGGTAAACTTCATTTTCGGTATTTACAGCCAAGATATACTCCTTAAATTTAATGTCCCTGGATCATACTGCATTATGCATTGCAGCACAGCCATCTTTTATAATTTTCACAATCCTGCCGAATCGGTCTATGAAAATGTTTATTCGATTCAAGCTCCATCCCCGGATAAATAACATAATTACACTTATTGATAACCTTCACAGAAAACACTCTCAATATTTTTCTTCTGTTACAAATTAACACATGACAGTCTATAAACAGCAACATGCCATATGCTTTTAAAAAAGGTCCAGGATAAACTACCCCGCCGCAGAGCAGCGGGGTATCTTAAAAAGCATTGAACGCCCCAAGGGGCAGGGACTTGTCTGCCTGAGGCAGGATCGAACCCTCGTCCGCCTCTGGCGGATTGAACCCAAAGACAACACTGAATCCCTGCTTTAAGTTTCAAAGCAAAGTGCTCTTTTGTCAAGAAAAGATTGATCTTTTGAACAACTCATACGTCCCCTTCGTGCTTGACATCTTCAGCCCTTTCCTCTATTGTTCGTATCCTGTAATGCGCATATTATTTCTGCCTTTGTCTGCCCTGAATGCATTGCCTGGCGAAGGCTGGGGTATGGTTTTCCGTTATTCATGCCATAGATAAGGAGTCCACAGATTTAATGGAATATTCAATCAGTCCTGAAGGAGAAAAATTCAAGATTCCGGAAGCAGATGATTACAAAAAGGAATTTGATAGCCTTGAGAAAACGGTTCAGTTAAAACGTGAACAGGGCTTTGAGATTGTTGTGGTTATGGGCCTTGGATTTGTGGGGGCAGTAATGGCAGGTGTTGTGGCGGATTCCGGTGATAAAGAAACAGGCAAATCAAATAAGTTTGTTATAGGCATGCAGAGACCAAGCCCCAGGAGTTTTTGGAAAATACCTCTTTTTAATCGCGGCATATCACCGATCAAGGCCGAGGACCCGGAAGTAGCCCCGATGATTGAGAGGTGTGTAAACCAGAAAAAAACCCTGATTGCCACCTATACCTATGATGCACTTAAACTTGCCGATGTCCTCGTAGTAGATGTCCAGTGCGATTTTATAAAGCAGGAACTGGGGAATTTAAGGAGCGGTTTCGCAGAGATAAGTGCCCTTGAGGATAGTTTCAAGATAATGGGGGAAAAGATATCCCCCAACTGCCTTGTGCTTATAGAGACAACAGTACCTCCGGGAACCACTGAGTATGTCGCATATCCTCTTATAAAAAAGGCATTCAAGGCGAGGGGTATTAAAGATGAACCCCTGCTGGCTCACAGCTTTGAACGGGTAATGCCTGGAAAGGACTATGTTAAATCGGTAAGGGACTTCTGGCGCGTTTGCAGCGGCATCAATCAGAAAAGCAGGGAAAAAGTCACAAACTTTCTCTCCCAGATTCTAAATGTTGATAAATACCCTCTTACCGTGCTTGATAAGCCTATTGAAAGCGAAACATGCAAAATCGTGGAAAACAGCTACAGGGCCACTATTCTCGCATTTCTCAATGAATGGAGCCTCTTCTCGGAAACTAATGGTGTGGACATCGTTAAAGTTATAGATGCAATCAAAGTAAGACCTACACACAGCAATATTATATTTCCCGGCCCGGGAATCGGGGGTTATTGCCTCCCTAAAGACGGCGGTCTTGGGCTCTGGGCCTACAAGCATTTGATGGGGTTTGATAATGATATCTTCAAAATTACACCTGAAGCCATCAATATCAATGATACAAGGGCATTACATGCAACTCAACTGGTTCGTGACTGTCTCAGGAATATGGGCCGCACTGTAGCTGCTTCACAGGTAACAGTATTGGGAGTATCATACAGAGAGGATGTTGGAGATACCCGTTACAGCGGATCTGAGATCATTGTTCGGAAACTCACCGAAATGGGAGCCGATGTGAAGGCCCATGATCCATATGTGAAACACTGGTGGGAGCTGGAAAACCAGGAAACATACCCTGCGGTTGGTGTCAGTTGGTCAAGGTTTTTCAGGAATCAGGAAGAACTTGAAAACTTCTCAATGACACCTGATCTCGCAAATGCTCTGAAAGGTTCTGACGCTATCGTCCTTGCAGTTCGGCATCGTCCATACATGGAACTTGAACCTGACGATGTAGTAAGAATGGCAGGAGGTCCCCTGGCTGTAATTGACTGCTTTGGCATCCTGAATGATGCAAAGATAGAAAGGTTTTTTGAGCTTGATTGCGAGGTCAAGGGATTAGGCCGAGGACATATTAAACGAATAAAGGATAAGGTAAGGAAAAAATAGAACAGAAAGGATAGCTTATTTAGTCTGATCCTGATTGTCTTTTTTAATTTCAGACTAACTTTTGTCGACGTTCATCAGGAAATCATTTCAATTATGGGTGATCTACAGGCAAATAATTGCAGGGAGGTGCATATGGAAATTATTTATAATAAAGCAGGCAAGGCTTCTGTTGTCTCTGTAAGCGGCAGAATGGATGGCGTTTCTGCACCCGAATTTGAGGAAAAACTGTCTGCCTGGATAGCTGAAGGTGAAACCAGCTTCATTATTGATTTCGGATCTCTGGATTACATAAGCAGTGCGGGCCTTCGCAGTATTCTGGTTACGGCAAAGAAACTTAAAGCGAAAAATGGACGTCTACTGCTCTGTACCCTGAAAGATACAGTAAAAGAGGTATTTGAGATTTCAGGTTTCAGTTCCATTGTTCCAATATATGAATCGGTCAATGCAGCTGTTGAACAAATTTAGGAGAAATCTTTAAGCTCTCCGCCACTGTGGGTTATATGACATGGGAATTTCTGAAATATAATCTCCTTTTGTTGTGCGGTCGCAGAATTATGGTGCACTGCCAACAGAGTAACAGGCGCCAATGTCAAAAATAATATTGCCTGCCACAATAGAACATCTTGAAAATCTGGTTGGGTTCGTATCCGAATGTGCCAGAAAAACGGGTTTCAGCAATAAAAGGCTAAAAGAAATTGAGCTTGCCTCAGAGGAATCGCTCGTCAACATTTTTAACTATGCATATCCTGAAAAATCTGGAGAGGTAACAATAACCTGTTTTTCGCAAAAAGATACCCTGTTGAAAATAGAGATTATGGATAAAGGGATACCATTTGATCCCCTGTCCTTACCGGAACCGGATCTTCATGCCGATCTATCTGAAAGAAAAGTAGGCGGTCTTGGGATTTTTTTCATCAGGCAAATGGTAGATGAAATTCAATACAGACGGGAAGACGGCAATAATATCCTTACACTTACTGTTTTTATTAATAAGGCTGTATAAATGCGAATCATTAAAACATGTCTTTTTTTAATTTTTCTCATTATAGCTTCTGATGCCCTCGCAAATGACATCCGCCTGCAAAAAACTTCTTTTGTCCCCCAGTGGGTGCCGCAAGCCCAGTTTGCTGGTTATTACATTGCAGATGAACTGGGATTTTACAGAAAACATGGCATTAATCTGAGCATGATTAATGGAGGGCCGGATAACCCTCCTTCCGAACTTTTAAAAAACGGCCTGGCTCAATTTGCCACACTGTGGCTCTCCTCCGGGATACAAATGCGTGCTGAAGGCATAAAGGTCGTTAATATTTCTCAAATTATGCAACGCTCCTCCTTAATGCTTGTAGCCAAAAAATCAAGCAATATAAAAACGCCTGCCGATATGAACGGCAAAAAAGTGGGCCTTTGGGGCCCGGACTTTCAAATCCAGCCAAAGGCATTCTTTAAAAAGTACAACCTTGATATAAAGGAGATTAGACAGTCCTTTTCGGTTAATCTATTCCTGCGTGACGGCGTGGATGTTGCCTCCGCCATGTGGTTTAATGAGTATCATACGATCCTTAATTCCGGGCTGAATCCTGATGAATTAAAAACCTTTTTCTTCCACGAATATGGCCTTAACTTCCCTGAAGACGGTATCTATACGCTTGAAAATACGTTTAAAAACTATCCCGGCCTCTGCAGAGCCTTTGTTGATGCATCTATTGAGGGCTGGAAGTATGCATTTGCCCACCCTGATGAAGCGCTTGATATTGTGCTCAAAAATCTACATAAGGCACATATCCCTGCGACCCGGGTACACCAGAAATGGATGCTCATGAGAATGAAGGATCTTATCTTTCCAGATGATTCCGATGTCCCGATGGGACAGCTGGTCCCCGAAGACTACTATCGGGTTGCCAGCATACTTAAAGAAAATGGCTTGATAACCCAGGTCCCGGACTTTAAATCCTTTTATCAAAAGTGCAGCAGTCATGGTGATAAATAGAGGCATAGGCCTGAAACTTATTTTACTTATTCTTACAAGTGTTACGCTTATTTTTTTTGTCATTTTTGGCTATAATTATGTGGTTTCGCGAGACCTCATCATCAAGACCGCTGAAGAAAACGCAAGGAACCTTGCCAAGGCAACGGTGAATCGGATTGATACGGTTTTAATCTCAGTAGAAAAAATCCCAAAAAACCTTGCATGCTTTATGGAATTCTTTTTCTATGAAGGCGGCCAGATAATTGATCTGGTAGGATCAGTAGTAGAAAGCAATCCTGAGATATTTGGCTCTACTATTGCCTTTGAGCCTTATTCATACAATAGAAACTCATTATTTTTTGCCCCATACTATTATAGAAATAATGGCAAGATCGATTTCTCATACATACCTTATGACTATTTTTACTGGGACTGGTACCAGATACCCAAGCAGCTCAATCGCCCGACATGGAGCGAACCGTATTTTGATGAAGGTGCCGGCAATATAGTTATGTCAACTTATTCTGTGCCATTTTACAGAACGCTCCTTGGTGAGAGAAAGATGATGGGCATTGTAACTGCGGATGTCTCGCTGGCATGGCTCCAGGAAATTGCAGGCTCTATAAAAATAGCACAGACAGGATATGGATTCCTGATCTCCAAAAACGGTACATTTATTACTCATCCCGATTCCAGCCTGGTTATGAATGAAACTATATTCAGTGCTGCTGAGGAAAGAAACAGTATGGAACTTCGCGAACTCGGCAGAGAAATGATTAAGGGCAACTCAGGTTTTGTTCCTTTTACCAGTCTTGTCACAGGGAAAAGATGCTGGATGGTTTATGCGCCTCTGGCCTCAAACGGATGGTCATTTGCTGCTCTTTTCCCGCAGGATGAGTTGATGGAGGATATAACCCGTCTTAACCATATCGTCATATCCCTGGGTATCGCAGGATTCATATTCCTTTTTGCAGTCATTATTTTGATAGCGGGATCTATCACCCGGCCGCTGAGAGCCCTTTCAAAGGCATCCGATATTATTGCAACAGGAAATCTTGATGTCGAACTGCCGGTTATCAAGACAAGGGACGAGGTAAGAAAACTGGCCGATTCCTTTAGCTATATGAAAACCTCTCTAACCAGGTATATCAAAGAGTTAACTGAAACGACAGCAGCAAGACAGAGAATCGAGAGTGAACTGCAGATTGCCCGTGACATACAGATGGGAATCCTGCCAAAGGTTTTTCCACCTTTCCCGAACAGGACTGAATTTGATATCTATGCTGTTCTGGAACCGGCAAAAGAAGTTGGAGGAGATCTTTATGATTTCTTTTTTCTGGATAATGATAATCTGTGTATTGCTGTGGGAGATGTCTCGGGAAAAGGCGTGCCTGCATCGCTGTTTATGGCAATAACAATGACACTTATCAAGGCAAAAGCCACAAAGGGTTTACCAATCGGTGAAATCTTAAGCATGGTCAACAACAATCTTTCTCAGGACAATCCTTCATTAATGTTTGTTACTCTCTTTTTCAGTATTTTTAACATCAGCACAGGTGAAATCGAATACTGTAACGGCGGACATAACCCTCCCTATCTTATTCGTTCCGGCGGGGAGGTAAAACCTCTTGAGACGACTAACGGTATTGCACTTGGCGTAATGGAAGATTTCTCCTATCAATCAAAAAAAATCGTCCTCGAAAAAGGGGATATGGTATTTCTTTTTACTGACGGTGTTACAGAGGCCATGAATGAAAAGGATGAATTGTTTTCAGAGGAAAGATTAGAACGGGAAATTGCCAGACTGAAGGAAAAACCCCTTAAAGAAATGACTTCAGGAATGATGGAGGAAATCAAAAACTTCTGCCAGGATGCACCTCAGACTGACGATATCACAATGATGATATTGAAATATTTTGGGAAATGATTGACGGCTTTTGCATATATTCTTTAAGGAGTAATAACTGCTGAAGCAAGAGCGACTATGACCGAGACAGTAGCTGACACAGGTGAATTTAAATTGATTGACAGGATTCATGCAATCCTCCGTAATGAAGGCGTAATGGCGACCTCGGTCAAGGTTGGCATAGGCGATGACTGTGCCTCTTTCTCCCCCCGTAAGGGTTATGAAATGCTGGTCACCTGCGATTGTGTGGTGGAAGGTAAGCATTTTCTGCCCCGGTACTTTTCTCCCGTTGAACTGGGGCAAAGGACAATGACTTTGAACATCAGCGATATAGGTGCTATGGGAGGTAAGCCCCTTTATGCTCTTGTATCTTTAGGCCTGAAAAGGGATACTCCAGTCTCATTCGTGGAAGCCCTGTACCGGGGTTTTCTTTACGAGCTGAATCCTTTCGGAGCATCAATCATTGGAGGCAATTTAACTGAATCAGGCGGTGGTATCTTTATAGATGTTACCCTGATAGGAGAAGTTAAACAGGGCAGAATTGTCCGCAGATCCGGCTCCAGGGCTGGAGATGCTATCCTTGTCACAGGTTTTCCGGGAGAATCGGCCGCAGGTCTGAAACTTCTCCAGCTCTCCATTCCTGACAAGGATTTTGACAGGCATCACCTTGTCACAGCATACAAGAATCCTTCTCACCGCGCATGTGAGGGGCATGCAATAGCGGAATCAGGCTGTGCGACGGCAATGATTGACATCAGTGATGGCATCATCGGCGATCTTGGACATATATGCAGAGAAAGTCGTGTGGGTGCAAGGCTTTTCAAGCAGAATATCCCGATAAGCGAGCATATGCATAAGGCAGCATCGTATCTTGGAGAAGACCCCTATGAGATGTTCATGAAAAGCAGTGATGATTATGAACTTATTATTACCTGCCCTCCGGACTGCATTGACAGAATCCGTGCAGCCGTTGCCTCAGCAGGTAATGTCCCTGTTACGGAACTCGGAATTATTACCGACGAAAATGAAGGCATAAATTTAATATCCCCTGATGGATCACAACGCAGGATCAAACCTTCCGGATGGGATCATTTTTCCCGGCATTTAAAGATTTCATAAAAAAACCTGAACGCAAACAGTCACCCGCCAGCAGAAAAATATTCTACTTCCAGTCTGATGTCTGTGGCTGTGGCAGCTGGAACGACATTAAATGCCTGATATAAGAATTAAAACCATCTTCACCGTTCTTCTCCAGCCGTTCGATCTCACGGGAAACCTCCTTTAATACCTTCTCATCCTTTACCGAATCAATCGGCCTTTGAAAAACAGGATAAGACCTTTGCAGAAGTGAATAGGCCTTTTGCTGCTCTTTTGTTAATGAAAGAAATCTGTCCAGTTCCTCCAGCATCTCACCCTTGCTGCTGTCAAGATAACCATCTACCTGCATGAGGAGATTCAGACTGAAATCTCCGCAACGGAAATGGCTGTGCATCTCATCAAGATTTTCAACAAGCAGTCTTATTTCAGCAATAACTTCCTCATCACTCATATGGATAAAAGTCCCATCTTCAACCATCTTTTGCATTGGTGACATTGGATGCATGGCAAAGGTCCGAACCCTTATGAAGTCCGGCCTGATTATATTGAGCACTCTGGCTGTCTCAAGCGCATGCTCTCTACTCAAGTCCCTTCCTCCGACACCGGGCATTATATATTCAGAAAGGGAAATGCCGGATTCCATAACTTTCAAACCTCCTGCTATTATATCCTCAGGGGTTGACCCTTTTTGAATCATCTTTAACACCTTTTCGGATCCGCTTTCCATCCCTGTATGAATCCTGTTAAGCCCAACCTCCCCGAGTTCTTTAAAATGTTCAATACTTATTTTTTTCAGGGTCTTCGCACGGGCATATGTGGTAATCCGTTCAATTTTGGGGAATCTGGTTTTGAGATGCCTGAGTATTGACAATACCTCCGGAATTGGAATTACCAGGGAATCAGCATCCTGCAGGAACGCTGATGTAATCATATTGATTTGGGAAGAATATTCTTCCGCCATGCTGTCGATATCTCTTTTAACTTCCTCAACCGACCTTTTTGAAAAACTAACACCTTTATATGCCGGACAAATAAGGCACCTGTTCCATGGGCAGTTTCTCGTTACCCTTACCAGAAGGCTTGCTGCCTCACTGGGCGGCCTGATCACACCCTGTTCAAACATAAAAATCGCTCCTCTCCCGTTTTACCCGGAATTACTGAAAATTCAAAATTGATGGTCTCGCAAAAAAGCAATTTATGACTTTTTGCGAGTTCGTCAAAATTTAAAGATTCTCTAAAGAAATATTTTCAATTGATCATTAGTATAAAAACTGTAACTGTCAATAGGAATAAGATAATACCAGAACTGGGATAAGCAAGAAAAAACGGAGAAAAACATCTCCTCCTGAATCAGATTTAAACTATGATATCAGGAAGTTAAGAACATCTCAAAAAGTGAACAGGACACCATTAATCACTTCACAAGCTTGAGCACTTCCTTGAATTCGCCTGTCCCGGCCTTTTCCAGAAGTTCATATATTACCATTTCCGTGGATGTAATGGTTACTCCACACTGCTGCATCCGCATTATGGCAACTTCATAATTCCTGTTGGAACGAGATGATATGGCATCGCTTACTACATGCACTCTAAAATCAGGAACAGCATGCAATGCAGTCTGTGTCACACATATATGAGCCTCAATGCCGGCAAGGATTAGTGTGTTTCTGCCCAGCCTCCTGATTTCTTCCGAAAAAGCATCAGCACCAAAGCAGTTGAAGTGCATCTTGGCAATGGGTTTAGCTTCCGAGAGTTCCTGGCGGATCACGGGGACAGTATCGCCGAGTTTTTGCTGTTCTGTAATGACAACCGGAAGGCCGATAATGCGAGAGAATTTGACCAGCCTGACGGTATTTTCAATAATCAGTTCTTTTTCCGCTACAGCAGGGACAAGCTTTTCCTGCATATCAATAATAACTAAAACTGAATCATTTCTATTTATTAAGGGATATCCGGATGAAATATCTTTGTTCATAAGAAGTCTCCTTTTTCCAATTTCATTTTGCTCAGCTGATTGCTGAGGAATTTACCTTAATAGATAAGGCTGAAATTTCAAACAAATAAAAGATCTTGCCTGTTGACTACTCTTATTTTATGGTCAACATATATTAAAATTTGACAATATTTTTGTTCCGTTATACCCAATATGAAAAAGTTCCCGGATGAAGTTATTTTCCTGTCCGGGGATCGTGATATTTTTTTCACAAGGATAAAAGGAACCTGTTTATTATGTCAAGGGATGAACTGATAGGGGTAATCAGTCTGATTTGCGGAGTAGGCCTGTTCAGCACCGTGGAGGTCACGGGTAAATTCATCGGAACAAGGATAGACCCTATTGTACTGACCTTTATCCGTTTTTTTATTACCGGAATTGTCTTGATAATCATTTCCATTCCCATCCTGAGGCTGAGAATGAATCCGCTTGGCCTGAAGGATTATGGAATTTTTTGTCTTAACGGTTTCATAGGTATTGCATCAGCAATATCTATTTTTCACATTGCACTTCTTGTTTTTGAAAAGGCTGCGTCTTCGGCTGTTGTCTTCAGTGTTAATCCGGTATTTGTGATGATTATTGCAAGGTTTGTAAATAATGAACCATGGAAGTTCCAAAGCTGGATCAGTGCCATTGTCGGGGCAGTCGGAGTGTCATGTTTCGCATGGGAATCCGGCAGCTTGACACTGGACTCTCTTAGCGGTCTGGGGCTTATGCTCCTTTCCGCATCGCTGTTTGCATTAAGTATCTGCATTGCAAAACGTTTTATGGCACTGTACGGTGCCACCCTGCTCATGGGCTTTTCAGCACTGTTCGGCAGCCTTATGCTCCTGCCGATCATCTTCATCCGTATGCCCCTTCATGGTTTTTCCGGCCTGTGCCAGGTCTGGATTCCGGTCCTTTATATTTCACTCGCCGGCACGGCCCTTGCTTATGGCCTGTATTACTTCGGGCTTTTGAACACTTCTGCTAACAAAGGATCCATGACCTTTTTTCTGAAACCTGTCCTTGCATCCATATTTGCAGTAATTTTTCTTGATGAAACGATAAATATCTATATGATAATTGGTACCTGTCTGATTCTATCGGCACTTTTTTTTGTTATATTTGCGCCACAAAAATAGTACAATTCCTTATGTTATTACAAAACTTAAGACTTGTCCGTATGTGTTTGTGACAGATCTTTCCCTCCATGTCGCTGCTTTACTTATAAGGTTCATCCGGCTAATGAGTATTTACAGCCTTGAAACGGTGACTATTTGGATGGCATTCAAGGCCATATACAAATTCCACCACGTCCCAGACTGGGCTTGTAAACCTGCCATAAATACAGGCAGGTAAACTTCCGTGCAAGAGGAGCTGAGCCTGTCCCGGGCTTGACTCGGGAACACGGAATCCGTTTTTGCTCCGTCACTCCGGTGCAAACCGGAGTCCAGTTGTTATGTAATTGGTTGATTACCGCCTATGCTGGACTGGATACCGGATCAAGTCCGGTATGACGACATAAAGGTAATAGATGCCGGTTGTAATTTGCTCCGCATTTGATGCGGGGCCGGTATGACGGCTCTGATGGCATTTTAGTCAAATACAACACAAACTTGAAAGCCTAAATCCATAGCAAAAGATATAGTATTTATTAGCATCTTCGAATCCCTTAGCAGATCAAAGAGTACTCATTAACCGGATGAACCACTTATAACTGGTGTCATGTCATTTTTACCAAGCTAATGATATTTAAGGCCTTGAGGCTTTATTTTTTCAATAAAAACTCATTGACGTTTAGCCTGTTTTAGATTTAACTGGAATAGTTGAGAATATGATCCAGCATCTTTTCCAAACCAGGTGAGGGTTTTCTCATGGACAGGAAAGGAAAAAGGCACGCGGGACGTAAAACTGATGGATTATCAATAACAAGCCTCCTCAGGAAAATAATAAAAGCTGGAGTTTACAGTAAAGAAATAATGATTCCAGCCACCTCAGCACTTATAGTGCTTTTCATCCTTTTATGGCTGGATGAAATATTTGATTTTCCGCGCTTACTCTTTACATCCGCAACCACCCCCTTCAACTGGCAGGAAGCAGTATTAGAATCGCTTATTGTTCTCGCAGTCTGGCTTGTAGCCTTATCAATCATCTTCAGGAATATTTACCTCCGACAGGAGGCTGAAAGAGAATTGCTGGAATCAGAAAGACTGATAAAGGAGGTCATCAACTTTTTGCCGGACCCGACCTTTGCGATAGACATCAAAGGAAATATTATTGTATGGAACAGGGCAATTGAAGAAATGAGCGGCATCAAATCCCAGAACATGCTGGGCAAGGGAAATTATGAATACTCGCTCCCCTTTTATCAGACCAGACGGCCTTTATTGATTGATCTGGCACTCAAATATAATGACGGGACAGCAAAATATTATTCATTTATTCGAAAAGAAAATGACTGCCTAATTGTTGATTCGGTCGACCTTGTAATAAATGGACAGAAAAGAACTCTCTGGGCAAAGGCAAGCAAGATATTTGATCTAAATAATAATATCGTAGGCGCAATTGAATCCGTGAGGGATATTACTGAGAGAAAACATATGCAGGAAGAGTTGCTGAAAGCAAAAAAGCTCGAAGCAATAGGAGTGCTTGCCGGAGGCATGGCACATGACTTTAACAACCTGCTTTCAGTTATTCTTGGCAATATTGATTACGCAAAGATGTATGTAACACCGGGGAGTTTGATTGACAGATGTCTTTCTGATGCCCTGGAGGCATCCACGCGCTCATCTGAACTGGCACGCCTTTTATTGACCTTTTCAAAAGGAGGTAATCCGATTAAAGAAACAGGTTCTCTTAGGAAAACCATGCAAAATATTAAACAGAATTTTTCATCCGATTCAAATAAAAGGGTAGAGGTATCTCTCCCTGATGACCTCTGGCCAGCTAATTTTGATGAGTTACAAATCAACCAGGTCATGTACAGTCTTATAAGTAATGCAAAAGAGGCCATTAAGGAAGAGGGCGTGATAAGAATAATGGCTGAAAATATTATCATCACTCCTTTAAATCAGTATCAGATAAGCGCAGGAAAATACGTAAAAGTGTCTGTTGAGGATAATGGTATCGGTATACCTGAGGAAATTATTGAAAATATCTTTGATCCCTATTTTTCTTCTAAAGATATGGGAAACCAGAAGGGCATGGGCATGAGCCTTTCAATATGTTATTCAATAATAAAAAAACATAGAGGCAATATTGGAGTAAGATCCAGAGTTGGAACCGGGACAACTTTTTATTTTTTCCTCCCTGCGAGTGAAAATATATCAGTTCAAAAGCAGGATTCTGCAGACACCTTTTAATAAAATGGCCTTCTGCATAAGGAAGAGCGAACGTTTATCCGCCAGTGTTTTGGCGGGAAGGTAACACCGCAGATGATGCCTTGATGGTGAATCAGGGGGGTCTATTTATGGTTGACAAGAAAAACACAATGGATAGTATGCTTACAAGACAAATACTTTTTTAGAAAACAAAATAAAATAGCTGAAACCGGAATAATGATATAGGAGTGATAAGCCTGATGGTGTATGCACTTGGAATTGATATTGGGTCCGCCTTTTCTAAAGGCATAATTCTTTTTGACAAAAAGGTCCTCGTTTCTCACGTTATGCCTTCGGGCGGTGATTTCAAACTTACGGCAAATAGAGTAAGAGAAAAACTTCTGGAGATGGCAAAACTGTCTCCTGAAGATATTTCATATACGATCGCCACCGGGTATGGTTCAAAAAATGTGCCCTTTGCTGACAGCCTAATGACTGATATTTCCTGCCATGGGAGAGGCGTTTTTTCTGCTTTCCCTTCAGTAAGGACTCTGGTTGACGTAGGTGATCTCTACAGTAAGGCGTTTAGAATTGACGGGGAAGGGAGTCTGACAAATTTCCTTTTAAGCGGAAAATGTGCCGGAGGAAGCGGGAGAATCCTGCAGGTTATTGCAAAGGTACTGCATGTTAAGGTAGAAGATATTGGTGAGCTTTCATTAAAATCAAAAAACATGGTGGAATTCAGCACCGGGTGTGTTGTCTTTGCGGAATCCGAGGCAGTATCCCGAATTGCAGAAGGCGTGGCAAAGGAAGACCTTTTAGCTGGTATCCACAGAGCCCTTGCAGCCCAGCTGAACAGTTTGCTCGAGAGGATAAGAATTGAAAAAGACCTGGCCCTTGTAGGAGGAGGAGCACGTGACACGGGGCTTATAAAAGCAATGGAAGATACTGCAGGCTATAGGATTATTGTTCCTCCGGAACCCCATATGACCGCTGCCCTTGGCGCTGCTATTGTTGCCTCGGAAAAGGCAGGGGCATAAACAGAAACATTGACTGCGATTCAATATTATTTCCCTTAATCCTGTTCGGATCATTCTGTTCTAAAACTGCAGCCAATATGCCTGCAGAGAAAAGAATCGCAAAACAGGATGACACATAACCTAAATACAGTAATGTGGCAGCAATGTGGATATTTTTGTTGATATTCATGGATCAATATCCTAATCTACGCAGTCAGTGAATGGAATTAGGGAAAGTTACTGGTGAAGGGCTTATTACCCTGACATAAAAGGGTAATATTATTAAATCTAACCTATACCTGCCTGCCTTGTCTTGGTTGGTCCAGGCAGGCTGATCTCTTGACAAAATATTTGGTTGATACCAATTCTGACTAAGGTACATCCAAGCGACAACGAGATATATAAACAACCATCTGACCTTTATCATATTCTTTAGAATTTCAAAAGGAGATAAACTGATGAATGACAAAAACAGTATTATTTCATCCAAGGTAGAAAAATACTACCAGGATTATGGAGCAAGGGCAAAGGAACTTAAAGCTCAGGGAAAAACCATCATAGGCTGGGTATGCTCCTTTGTTCCTCTTGAGATTATAACTGCTGCCGGATGCGTACCCTTCAGAATAAGAGGGGATATCCGGGAACCGATAACCAAAGGAGACAACCTCCTTGAAACAATTGTATGCCCATTTGTTAGGAGTTGTTTTGATCTGTCAGTAAAAGGCAGATATGATTTTCTTGATGGTATAGTCATACCCCATGCCTGTGACAGCATGACAAGAAGTTACAGCACCTGGATGTATTCACTGGAACTACCTTTTTCTCAATTCGTTAATATTCCATCTGTTGTAAAGGAATCTTCATTTGAGTTTTTTAATGAGGTTTTAAATACCTTCAGACAAACACTGGGAGAATTTGTCGGGAAAGCTATCAGTGATAATGATATCGCTGAAGCTATTAAACTGCATAATGAAAACAGAGACAAGGCAAAAGCGCTTTATGAATTTAAGAAATCAGACCCGCCTGTAATTTCCGGAGTTGAACTCGCAAAGGTACTGACAGTAGGGTCGAGCCTGCCAATCACGGAGTCAAATTCATTGTTTGATGAAGTTATTGAAGAGCTCAAAAACAGAAAAGAATCACCTCGCAAAAAAGGGCCACGCATAATGATTGATGGCGCCTGTCTGGATAATATTGAACTTATAAAGCTGATAGAAGATACTGGTGCGAATGTGGTTGCCGACACACTTTGTAATGGAACAAGAGATTCCCTTCCTCATGCTGATGTTGACCGCGATCCCATAGATGCACTGGCTCACAGATATCTTGACAAAGTCAATTGTCCCAAAACCTACATAGACAATAAGGAGCTTAACCTTCAAAAAGACCTGGAGAACAGATTCGGTGATATAGGTTATTTTGCTAAGGAATTCAAGGTTGATGGATCTATTCTTTATGTTTATAAATATTGTGATCCTTTTGGTTTTGAAGTGCCTGCACGCAAGGCCTATTACAATTCGATAAATATCCCTCATCTATATCTTGAGGATGAATATACAACTGGAACAATCGGCCAGCTGAAAACACGGATACAGGCTTTTCTTGAAATGATTGCATAATATTACAATTAGTTGCCCATTGTCCGTTACACCTGAACAGGTATTTAACGTTAAGCAATGAACGACTAATAAGGAGGGTTAATTCAATGTCTGAAGAAAAGAAAAAACATAAAAAAAGAAGAACCGCGACCCAGGCCGCAGCTTCAATCGGTCCAATGGTCAAAGAATTTATAGCTGGCACTATTCGCGCAAAGGAAGAAGCCAGACAGAAAATCGCATTTACGTTTATTGTCTGTCACCATGAAGAAATTCTGGCTGCACTTGATGTTCTGCCATTATGGACAGAAAACTTTGCAGGAATCTGCGGTGCGATAAGAGACGCCGAGAGATTCCTTCAGAGAGCGGAATCACTGGGTCTCTCAAGGTCTCTTTGTACTTATGCTCTCTGCGGTATTGGTTTTGATCAATGGAGAGAAGAAATAGGAGAAATGCCGCCTAACCCACCCTGGGGTGGCCAGGTAAAACCTGATTTTATGGTATCCACCGGCCAGATTTTGTGTGACCCGAGGGCAAAATGGTATCAGGCAAGCCAGTTATATATGCCTGATGTCCCTATTTATAATATTGATATGCCTTATCCGCTTTTTGATCCCAAAAGAGATCACAGGGATGTATGGGGCTATTACCATAAATATATTGTCAAGGAACTGCGCGGGTTTGTAAAGTTTGTTGAAGAGCAGACCGGAAACAAAATGGATTATGATCGACTTACCGAATTGGTCGACCTGAGTGACCGCACCTGGAATCTTATTGACGAAACTTACAAGTTGAGGGCTTCAGTACCTTCCGTAATGGGTACGGGTGATGCAATGAATACCATGGTTCCCATGTGTTTCAGGATGGCCAGCCAGGAGGCGTATGATTTCTTCTTCAATTTGAAAAAAGAGCTTGAAGAGAAAATCGCCAAAAAGGAAGGCGAAGTCGAAGATGAAAAGTACAGGCTTATGTGGGGAGGCGGACTGCCATCCTGGTTTGCACTTGGCGATTTCAATTACTTTAACAGCAAAGGGGCTGTATTTCCAGTTGAGACCACTTATCGAATGGTGGCACCCTTGAATGAAATGGACCTGCCTGAAACTAAAGACCCGATTGAACGCCTTGCATGGAAATGGCTGGGATACTGGACATTCTGGTATGACAAGGCAAGAAAGCGTCCTGGATCTGAACCTGATGTGGAACGACTGATTAACTGGATTGAGGAATACAAAATCGACGGAATCGTAATGCATGAGGCATTTTCATGCAGAACCTGGCATGTAGGCCTTATATGGCAGTTAAATCAGCTGGCAAAGATTTATAAACCTATCCCTGTCTTGACGCTGGGCAAGGGTGGTGAAAAAACTGTAGAAAACAGGGAGCTGCCTTCCCTGATTCTTGAGAGCGATATTATTGACATAAGCACCTATTCAGAGGTTGATACCAGGAACAGAATAGACGCTTTTATTGAAACCCTTGAATCCGTTCGACAGAGTAAGGCCGTTTAGCCCTGTAGATGATATGACTGAATACTTTGCAGGTATTGATATTGGATCAACCATGACAAAGGCGGTGATCCTCGATAATGAAATCATCGCCTCTGTTATTGGTCCGACCGGTGCTGAACAAAGGAGGCTTGCCAACAATGTTATGGAAAAGGCTCTTAAAGAGGCCGGGATCCCTTTTGAGGCTATAACCTATATTGTTTCAACAGGTTATGGGAGAATCAACGTCCCTTTTGCCGACAAACAGGTAACTGAAATCAGTTGCCATGCCAAGGGAATAGTAAGTTTGTTCCCGGATGCAAGAACTATTATTGATATTGGAGGACAGGACAGCAAAGGGATAAAGATTGATAAGGACGGAAGACCTACAGATTTTGTAATGAACGACAAGTGTGCTGCAGGTTCCGGTCGTTTTCTGGAGGTAATCGCCGACACCCTGGAGATTGACCTTGAAAAAATGGGGGAAATATCCCTGACAAGCAAAAACCCTGCTTCAATAAGCAATCTCTGCACGATATGGGCCCAGCAGGAAGTTGTTGCAAGGTTGTCGGAAGGAGTGCCCGTAAATGATCTGGTTGCTGGAGTACATGAATCACTGGCCAACAGGGTCTCAAGAATGGTCAGACGTCTAAATATTGAAAGGGAAATAGTTCTCACAGGAGGAGGGGCAAAAAACATAGGGCTTGTTAAAGCACTCTCTAATTATATGGATTACCCGATATTAGTCCCGCCCGAACCTCTTATAACAGGAGCTCTTGGTGCGGCTTTGATGGGAAAAGCAATTACCGAAAAAGCTAAAACTCAGGGAATCCAATTAGATACAAAAGAGCGTTCTTTGCAGGTTGTTGAAATTTTATAGAAGAGGGTATTGGTACATCAAACGGGTAAATAGCCTTTCAGATCCTCCCTCGTTACTATACCCTCTCTTAATATCCTGGCAGAATTTTCCGTGATATCCAGAACTGTCGAACCCTTTCCTCCCTGTGTCTTTCCTCCGTCAAGGATCAGATCAATTCCTTCTGAAAAGGCATTATAAACCTCTTCTGCATCCACACATGCAGCTTCCCCGGATATATTTGCGCTTGTTCCCGTAATAGGCACACCTGCTGCCCTGGCAAGACTGGTAGCAATCGGATGGCTTGAAAGCCGGACACCTATCTTCCCTGTACCGGCAGTCAGTAATGTGGAAATATTAGGCCCCGCCTTAAATATGATTGTCAGGCCGCCCGGCCAGAAATCCTCCATGAGTCTGGCGGCCAGAGGAGATATATCTGCTGCATACTGCTCGAGCATTTCTTTTGAAGGAATCAGGATCAAAACGGGAGAATCAATATCGCGTCTTTTAATCCCGAAAAGACGTTTGATAGCCTCCTCGTTGGTTGCATCAACCGCAAGGCCGTAAAAAGATTCGGTGGGATATGATACTATACCCCCGGAAAGAAGAACCCCGGCAGCGGTATTTACTGCCGCTTGAGCATCACCGGAAGCATCCAGCCGAAGGATATAAGAATTCTTTTTGCCGTTTACTGCTTCCAATCTAATGCCTTTTCAGCAGCGGCCTGTGTTAGTCTCTTACGATAATCACTTAATTTGTCTGCAATATCCGGGTATTTCAGGGCAAGGATCTGGGCTGCAAGGACTCCTGCATTTTTTGCACCACCCTTTCCTATAGCCACAGTCGCCACGGGAATTCCCTGCGGCATCTGTACGGTAGACAAAAGAGAATCAATTCCTTTTAAGGGTGATGAATCAATGGGAATACCAATAACCGGAAGGAGTGTATTTGATGCTATGAATCCGGCCAGATGGGCAGCCCATCCGGCACCGGCAATGATAACCTCGATACCCCGGCTGGCTGCTGAAACAGCATATTCCCTGGTGAGGTCTGGGGTGCGGTGTGCTGAAAGCACTCTTGTTTCATATGGGATATCAAATTCCTCGAGGACATCTACACAGGGCATCATCACCTCCAAGTCATTTTTACTTCCCATAATTACGCCAATCAATTTTTTCCCGGAAGACATATCACAACCTCGCAAGAGAAATTATTATTTTTGCCCGAAATAAGACCCGCCTTTCAAGACGGGCCGGACTTATAGTCATCGGCCGCCTGAAATCGTACCCTATTTTCCTTCTCTATCGTGAAATAATTATATTCCCGTTTATCGGAATAAAATTCAAACTCTCTGGATTTAAAATCCTAAATGACTCATAAAAACTATTTTGTTATAATAAATAATCTCCATAAATTACAAGGTGAAATTCCCTGATTTCTCTCATGATATCTGAAATGAATGATTAATTCCAGTTCAGGAAATTTAACTTTGAATAAATGCTTAAAAAAAAGTTTAAAGAACATGGCCCGAAGAAAAAAAAGGAAAATTGATTCCAAAGGAAAAAACCCTTCTGCAAAAAGGCCTGATATTTTCAACCCGGCTTTTAAGGGATTGGCATCATTAAGTGAAGAGAATAGCCACCAGGCACCCGAAGTACCGGAGGAAAGACAAAAGCCAGTGTCCGTCGTTGAGACTGATGAAGCCAGTATTTTTCTGGAGGCAATGTCAGATGTTAAGCCTATTACAGGGGAAAAAAGTATTATTCGAAAATCAGGCCTTAATACTGCCCCTTCTCATCCTCCAAATACAGATGAGATAGAAGTGATATCCTACCTCTCAGATCTGGTAAGCGGTACAGCTCAAATGGACATTACTTTCAGCGATGAATATATTGAAGGCGCAGTCCAGGGATTCAGTCCTAACCTTATGAAAAAACTCCGCCAGGGCCGTTTTCCCATACAGAGTCATATAGATCTGCACGGGCTTACAAAACAGGAAGCGGAAGTGAGGATCAGGGAATTTCTTATCAAAAGTCACCGTCTCGGATTGAGATGTGTACTTCTGATCCACGGCAGAGGATTGAATTCAGAAAATCATATCCCTGTACTAAAGGAACGGATACCCGTATGGTTAAACCGCGGGCCTATAAAAAAAATTGTTCTGGCCTTTTCAACCGCAAGACCTTATGACGGAGGAACGGGCGCGATCTATGTATTACTGAGAAGAAGAACGGGAGTTGTTTGAAAAAAAATAATTAACAGGACAGATATGCCGGTCACATTCAAAAAATCAATCGAGTCAATCCTGTTGATCATGTTTAAAACAGCTTATGAGCTTGTAAATTTCTGTATATATGATAATTAAACTTGAGGATTTAGCGAAAAGTCGTCACTCCGGTGGAAACCGGAGTCCAGACGCTACGTAACTAAATAAAAACGCTGGATTCCGACTTTCGTCGGAATGACGGAAAATGGTACTTATCGACTTCCAACGAACTCAAGCTCGTTGTTCATAGGATGCCGCGCACGGCATATATATTAGCTTTTTACGAGTTCATCAAACTTCACAGCTGAAATAAATTACGTCGCTGCAAGGCTGCTTCATTATAACAGATATTTAAGAACTATTAATTATTAACATATATGAGGTTTCAACCATGGATAAAATAAAAGTCGGCATCATAGGAGCAGGAGGATATGGAGGCTGCGGAGCTATAGAGCTTCTCCGGAACCATCCTCATGCTGAAATCAGGGCCCTTATCGATAAACAGGACACAGGAAAGCCAATAAGTGAGCTTTACCCTCATCTCACAGGATTCTGCGACCTGCCACTCACTGCTCCCGATGATCCTGAATGTCCGGATGATTTTCACGTAGTCTTTTTTGCAACACCGGATGGGGTGGGCCAGAAAGAAGCAGCCCGCTGGCTGGATAAAAATGTCAAGATTATTGATTACAGCGGTGACTTCCGCTTTAATGACATTGAGTCTTACGCGGGATATGCTTCAAGGATTGGAAAATCACAGGAACATGCCAATCCCGCACTTCTTGCACAGTCTGTTTATGGCCTGGCCGAGCTGCACAGGAACGAAATATCGGGTTCCAGCATTGTAGGGAATCCAGGATGTTTTGCAGTAAGCTGCATACTAGGCCTTGCCCCTGCAGTAAAATCAAAAATTATTGAACCAAAATCCATTATCTGTGACGCAAAGACCGGTGTATCAGGTGCGGGCAAGACTCCAAGTCCGACATTTCACTATCCGGCACGCTATGAATGTATAAACGCCTATAAGATATCCGGTCATCAGCACGTCTATGAGATTGAAAGGGAGCTGGGCCTCCTTGCAGATCAGGATATCACGGTCACATTTACTCCGCATGTCGTCCCTATAAGCCGGGGGATACTTTCTACCATATATGCAAGGCTTGATGAGGGCCAGGGCATTAAAACAGCTATCGAGGCCTATCGGGAATTCTACAGGAATGATCCGTTCATAAGGGTATTTGGACCTGAAAAACCTCAGGCCAGTGTTAATGTCAGGGGAAGCAATTTCTGCAATATATCGCTTAACGTTGATGAAAGGACAGGCATGCTAATCATCGTAAGCCTGATAGACAATCTGGTAAAGGGCCAGGCAGGCAGTGCTGTTCAAAATATGAACATCCTGTTTGGATTCGATGAAACAGCAGGACTCCTGCATCCTGGAATCTATCCATAAGGCCGAGAACCTGTCGGACTGCAGATCACAAAAACATGTAATATGAGACAGGCATGTGAGGATTTACCCGCCGGTGTTTGTGGAGGGTTTACCCGCCGGTGTTTGTGGAGGATTTACCCGCCGGTGTTTGTGGAGGATTTACCCGCCGGTGTTTGTGGAGGATTTACCC